>Ga0224510_10000339_pt1 | contig 37529 bp, 37 predicted proteins | sample SF_May12_sed_USG_FD_170161 | JGI IMG/M metagenome (GOLD analysis project Ga0224510, IMG submission 170161) | Sediment microbial communities from San Francisco Bay, California, United States - SF_May12_sed_USGS_4_1 | ecosystem: Environmental > Aquatic > Marine > Sediment | place: USA: California... | reverse complement strand
CCTACCGCCCCCGCCCACCCTTCACAAACTCCATCGACGCGCGAAACAACTCGAGATCCTTCTCGTACTCCGTCGCGTCGGCGCGCTCGATCTGGATCCACTCCTTCGATACCACCGTGCCGCCCGGTTGGAACGGGTGAACGTTGTCCCGCGAGAACTGCAGCTCGGTCACGGTGGCGGCGGGCAGGCGCAGCCCGACGCCCTTGCCGCTGATGCAGGCGAACATCCGGTCGCTGACGAAATAAGCGTCGAGCTGGTTCAGTTTCTTCGACACGACGCCCGGCAGCTTGAGCAGCACGGCGTCAATCTGCTCCTTGCGGCTGCGCTCCGGTGATTCGCCAGCCATCTACGCCACCCACTCCGACACCGGCGCGCGCGCCTCCTGCAGCGGCTGGCAAACAACGTCCACCAGCGCAGGCCCGCCGAACGCGACCGCCTCCTTCAGCACACCTCCCAGCTTCGCCGGATCCTCGACCGTCCAGCTCTTCACCCCGAACGCCTCCGCCACCTTCGCGTGGTCGGTGACGCCGAAGTCCACTGAAAAGTAGCGCGCTCCATAGCCCGTCTTCTGCCCCGCCTTGATCCAGCCGTACACCGCATTGCGGATCACCACCAGCGTGATCGGCAGCTTGTAGCGCACCAGCGTCTCCATCTCCCCCGCGCACATGCCGAAGGAGCCGTCGCCCATCACGGCGACGGTCTTCACCGAAGGCCGCCCGAAATGCGCGCCCACGGCGGCAGCCATCGAATACCCCAGCGCGCCATGCGCGCGGTTGGAAAACAGGGTCCGACCCGCTTTCCGCACCGGGTAGTAGGCCGAGAGATACGGGCAAGGCGTGCCCGGATCGGCGACGACGATGGCGTCGGCATCCAGCGCCTTCGACAGCTCCGCCACCACGCGCTCGGGCTTGATCGGACGGTCGCCCGACGACGCCAGCGCCTCGAACTTCGCGAACTTCTCCGCCTTCGCCTTCGCCACCGCCGCAGCCTCCAGCGGCCGGCGCAGCTCGGCGAGCGCCTCGTCCAGCGCCGCGAGCGCGAGCTTCGCATCGGCGACGACCGGCACGTCCACCTTGTAGTTGGCGCCGATGACGCCGGCGTCCACGTCGATGTGGATCACCTTCGCCTTCCCCGGCGCGGGATACCGCCAGCGCTCGGTGGTCACCGACCCCGCGCGGCACCCTACGAACACGACGACGTCCGCCTGGTCTACGATCGAGCGCGTTTCCGGCGTGCCGCCGTTCGAGCCCACGACCCCCACCGCGAGCGCGTGCTCCTCGGAGATCGACCCTTGGCCGCTGATCGTGGTCGCCACCGGCGCCGACAGCCGCTCGGCGAGCTCGAGCAGCTCGGCTTGCGCACCGGCGATCACCGGACCGCCCCCGCAGATGAACACCGGGCGCTTCGCGTTCCGCAGAACCTTCGCCGCCAGCTCGATGTGGAACGGATCCGGCGCTACGCGCCGGGACGGATACATGCCGAGCGACGGGTCGCCCCAGACGTCGCCGCGCTCCACCGGCCCGTTCTGCACGTCGAACGGCAGCGCGATGTGCGCCGCACCGGGACGGCCTGAAGTCATGGCATTGAACGCAGCGCGGAACGTGCGCGGGATGTCCGCCGAGCGGTCGAGCACCGCGTTCCACTTGGTGAGCGGGCGCATGAGCGACTTCTGGTCGAGCTCGGTGAGCGTGTAGCGGCCGCGCGAGGACACCGACACGTCGGTGTTGATGGCCAGCACCGGGATCGACGATTCGTTCGCCTCCACCAATCCGGGGAGGATGTAGGTCGCCCCGCCTCCCGAGGGCCCTTCGCACACGCCGACCTTGCCCGTCACGCGCGCATAGCCGTCCGCCATGTACGCGGCATGCCGCTCGTCGCGCGTCAGCACGTGCCGCATGCCGTGCGGAATCCTCGCCAGGGCGTCGTACAGCGGCAGGCTCGTGTCGCCGCACAGGCCGAAGATCACCTCGACGCCGTGCGCCTTCAGCACTTCCACCACCGCTTCGGCGCCAGTCAGGGTCGCAGCCGCGGGTTCTACGGGCTTGTTCATGCAGTTATATTAGCGCGCCATGCCGATCGCCGACCGCCAGCGCCCCGCTCCCGGCGAGCTGGTCCTGGACCACGTTTCGCATTTCGTGCCCGACCTCGACAAGGCCGGCGCGCTGCTCGAGGCGCTCGGCTTCGCGGTGACGCCCGTCTCGGCGCAGGTCACGCAGGACGGCCCGGCGGGCACGTCGAACCGCTGCGTGATGCTGAACGAAGGCTACCTCGAGTTCCTCACGCCCACCGCCGACACGCCGAACGCGCAGCGCATGCGGAAATCCATGCGCCGCTACCGCGGCGTGCACCTCGTGTGCTTCGGCACGCCCACCGCGCAAGAGGAGCATTTCCGGCTGCAGCAGCACGGCTTCGCGCCGCAGCCGATCGTGAGCCTCGAGCGCCAGGTGGAAGGCGGCAGGAAGGTGCGCTTCTCGGTCGTGCGCGCGGCGCCCGGCAGGATGCCGGAAGGCCGTATCCAGTACGTCGAGCACCTCGCGCCCGGCGCGATCTGGCAGCCCCGGCACCTGCGGCACCGCAACGGCGTGCTCGGCCTCGCCGCTGCGTACGTCGTGGCCGCGGACCCGGCGCGCGCCGCGGCACGCTGGGCGCGCTTCATGGGCGGCCTGCCGCGCCGCGACGGAAGACTCGTCTCGCTGCAGACCGATCGCGGCCGCGTGCTGTTCGGCACGCGCGCTCAGGTGCAGGCGCTGCTCGGCGCCGCGCCCCGCTCGCCCGGCATCGCCGGCTACGCGCTCGCCTGCCGCGACCCGGGCGCCTTTGCGCGCCGCTGTCGCGCCGCGGGATTGCGCGTCAACCGCCATCTCGCCGTCACGCTGCCGCCCGCCCTGGGCGGCGCATGGCGGCTCGTCCCCTTGGAGAAACGATGAAACAGGACCTTTGCGCCCTCACCGCCACCGAGCTGCTCGACGCCTACCGCGCGAAGGCGCTCTCGCCCGTGGAAGCCACGCGCGCCGCGCTGGCGCGCATCGCCGAGCTCAACCCGGTCCTCAATTGCTTCAACGTGGTGGACGAGAAGGCCGCGCTCGCCGCGGCGCGCGCGAGCGAGGCGCGCTGGCGCTCCGGCACGCCGCTTGGGCTGCTGGACGGCGTGCCGGCCTCGATCAAGGACCTGCTGCTGACCAAAGGCTGGCCCACGCGCCGGGGCTCCAAGACCATCGACCCGAAGGGCCCGTGGAAGGACGACGCCCCGGCGGTCGCGCGCCTGCGCGAGCATGGCGCCGTGCTGCTCGGCAAAACGACCACGCCGGAGTTCGGCTGGAAGGGCGTCACCGACAGCCCGCTCACCGGCATCACGCGCAATCCCTGGGATCCGTCGAAGACGCCGGGCGGCTCCTCGGGCGGCGGCGCGGCGGCGGTCGCCTCCGGCATGGGCCCGCTCACGGTGGGCACGGACGGCGGCGGCTCGATCCGCATTCCCTGCGCGTTCACCGGCCTGTTCGGCCTCAAGCCCACCTTCGGCCGCGTGCCCGCCTGGCCGCTCTCGCCCTTCGGCACGGTGGCGCACGTGGGCCCGATGACGCGCTCGGTGGCCGACGCCGCGCTGATGATGGACGTGCTCGCGCTGCCCGATGCGCGCGACTGGCACGCGCTGCCCTACGACCCGCGCGACTACCGCGTGGGGCTGGAGGACGGCGTGCGCGGCCTGCGCGTCGCCTACTCGCCGTCCCTCGGCTACGCGCGCGTGGACCGCGAGATCGCCGCGCTGGTGAAGAAGGCCGCGCAGGCGTTCGAAGCGCTCGGCGCGCACGTCGAGGAAGTCGACCCCGGCTTCGAGGACCAGCAGCTCAACTTCACGCTGCACTGGTTTCCCGGCGCGGCCTACGTGGTGGGCGCGATTCCCGAGGCGAAGAGGAAGCTCATGGATCCCGGGCTGCTCGAGGTGGCGCGCGCGGGCGAGAAGTACGGCGTGCGCGAGGTCATGGACGCGGTGCAGCGCCGTGGCGCGCTCGGCGTGCTGATGAACCAGTTCCACCAGAAGTACGACCTGCTGCTCACCCCCGCGCTGCCCCTGCCCGCGTTCGAGGCCGGCCGCGAGGTGGACGACGTGGTGAAGGAGCGCCGCTGGACCGACTGGACGCCGTTCTCCTACCCGTTCAACCTCACGCAGCAGCCCGCCGCCTCGGTCCCCTGCGGGCTGACCAGCGCGGGGCTGCCGGCGGGGCTGCAGATCGTGGGCGCGAAGTACGCCGACGCGCTCGTGCTGCGCGCGGCGCGCGCCTACGAGTCGGTGCGGCCGGTGGCCATGCCGGACCTCCAGCGCCTGAAGCGCTGACGCCATGGCCGCGATCGCGTCGCTCGGGTGCCGCGCCTACCGCGTGCCGTTGCCCGTCGTGCTGTCCGACAGCACGCACGGCACGATCACCCACTTCGAGCTGATCACCGCGCAGGTGCGCGACGCCGACGGCGCCGAGGGCCTCGGCTACACCTACACGGTGGACTCCAACGGCCTCGCAGTGCACGCGGTGGTCGACAAGTACCTGCGCCGCGTGCTCGAGGCTGCGGATGCCTCCCGCATCGAGGACCTCTGGCAGAAGATGTGGTGGGCGGTGCATTACGGCGGCCGCGGCGGCCCGTCGGTCCTCGGCATCTCTGCGGTGGACATCGCGCTCTGGGACCTCGCCGCGCGCCGCACAAAGCAGCCGCTCTGGCGCCACCTGGGCGGTTTCGACCCCTGCGTGCCCTGCTACGCCGGCGGCATCGATCTCGAGTTCACGATCGACCAGCTGATGAAGCAGACCGACGGCTTCCTCGAGAGGGGGTTTCGCGCCATCAAGATGAAGGTCGGGCGCGCGAGCCTGCGCGAGGACGTCGAGCGCGTGCGCGCGATGCGCAGGAAGCTCGGCCCCGACTTCCCGCTGATGGCCGACGCCAACATGCGCTGGTCGGCGGACACCGCGATCCGCGCGGCGCGACAGCTGCGCGAGTGCGAGCTCGTGTGGCTGGAGGAGCCGACGATTCCCGACGATGTGGACGGCCATGCGCGCATCGTGCGCGAGGGCGGCGTGCCGATCGCCACCGGCGAGAACCTGCACACGCTGTACGAGTTCAAGCAGATGATCGCCGCGGGCGGCGTCACCTTTCCCGAGCCCGACGTCAGCAACTGCGGCGGCGTGACGGTGTTCATGAAGGTGTGCGCGCTCGCCGAGGCCTGGAACCTGCCGGTGACCTCGCACGGCGTGCACGACCTGACGGTCCACCTGCTCGCCGCGGCGCCCAACCGCTCGTACCTGGAGATCCACGGCTTCGGGCTGGAGCGCTTCATGGCAGAACCCATGCTGATGCAGGACGGCATGGCGATCGCGCCCGAGCGGCCCGGGCACGGCGTGGCGCTCGAGTGGAAGAAGCTCGAGCCGCACCGCGTCGCCTGAGGCGCTAGCGCGCGCCCGCCTTCTCCAGGATCGCAGCCATCTCGCGATAGCCGCGGCTCCTCGCCAGCGCGAGCGGCGTCGCGCCGCTGCGATCGGCCAAGTTGACATTGGCGCCCGCCTCCGCCAGCGCCTTCAGCGTCGCCGTGTGCCGCGCGCCGCCATCGCCGAGGACGATCGATTCTATCAACGCCGTCCAGCCGAGGTTGTTCACGTGGTCGAGCGGCGCGCCGGCGCGGATGAGCGTGCGCACCACTTCGTCGTGGCCGAGGTGCGCCGCGGCGATCAGCGCCGTGCCGTCGTAGCGGCTGGTGATATTCGACGCGCGGCAGCCGATCTCGAGCGCGGCGCGCAAGGTCGCCACGTCATCGGCCACCGCGGCGATGGTGACGATGTCGTAGCGGTCGGCTTCCAGGGCGTTGGGGTCGGCGCCGGCCCTGACGAGCGCGCGCATCACCTCGTGCTGCGCGCGATAGGCGGCGACGTGCAGCGGCGTGCGGCGGTAGCCGTCGCGCGCGTCGATGTTTGCCCTGGTGGCAACGCGCGCGATTTCCGCGGCATCGCCCTTCGCGGCGGCTGCGTGCAGTCCGGTGTAGGCACGCAGTTCCGCTTCCGTGGGCGGCACCTGGGCCTGTGCCGCGCAGGCGATCGCGGCGAGCGCCGGTGCGAGCCAGCGCCTCATCGCGAGCGTACCACCAGGCTCTGCGTCCCGCGCCCGATCAGTCCCTCCTCGTCGTAGATGCGAGATTCCGCCAGGCCGCTCGAATCCGGCCCGAACAGCGTTTGCGCCTCGATGCATACCCACTCGCCGCGCGGCGGCCGGAGCAGGTTGATCGTGAGGTCGGTATTCACGAACAGGTACTTGCGGAAGTCGAGGATCGCGCTGATGCCGTTGCCCGAGTCGGCCGCCACGGCCACCCGCTCAGCCGGCATCGGCGTCTCACCCTCGACGATCGGGTGGCGCAGGCGGAACCAGATCGCGCAAGGCCCGCGGAACATGTGGCCTGTGGCGACGCGCGTCTCCACAAGCTGCGAGTAGCCCACGCGCTCGTCGGAGTGGAACGGAAAGCGTCCCGGCAGTGACTCCTGCGGCGACCTGGGCGCCCGCGGCAACGGGTGGCCCGCCAGCCCTTCGGGCAAGGGCAGCGGCACCTCCCGCTGCACGAGCGCCGTACAGCGCATGACCTCCTTGCCCTCCGCGGCGACGGTCGCCGAAAAGTGCGCTGCGTTCCGGCCGGCGTAGTCCGTGGCCACGGCGACCTGCAGCTCGGCGATCGGGATCGGCCGCAGCAGGTTGGCGGTGAGGCGCGCGAGATGCGTCAGTCCCAGCGGCGCGGCGGCGCGCAGCACCTCGCGCGCGACGAGCGCGGAAGGCGGCCCGGCGTGCTGGTGGCCCGGGTCCCACGGCCCGCGCGTGAGCTCGCTCGCGCGCCAGCCGCCCGCGGTGGGAAGGAACGCGCTCAACGAGCTCACGCTACCGACTCGAGCGTCAGCGCCCAGGTGGCGACCACCTTGTCCTGGTCGAGCATCGCGCCGCGCACCAGGTAGTGCTTCGCGTCCTTCTGCTGCAGGCTCTCGAAGCCGCGGTAGCGGCCGGTGGCGCTCGCGTAGAAGGACAGGATCGCGTCGCCCGCGAGCACGAAGCGGCCCTGCAGGGTGCCGAGGCGCTCGTTCTCCGCGCTCCAGTGCGTGGACTGCGCGCCGGGCGAGAGCGGCGCGATGTCGTAGCGGTGGCGCTGCTCCTCGGGCGGGTTGCGCTTCAGGCGCATGACGCCCTCGCTCAGCCAGCGGCCGGGCTCGTGGCGGATGCGCGTCTCGCCCTCGGCCGCGGTGGCCACGCCCGCGGCGTCGCGGTATTCGCCGGCGGCGCGCCAGCGGCCTTCGCGCAGGAGGAACGTGTGCGCCATCAGCCGTGGAGGGCGACGCTGTCCTTCGGCGCCTGCGCGCGGTCGGCCATCGTGTAGTCGCGCTGCACGTCGGCGACGCGCAGGCGGTACTCCTTGAAAATCCCCGCGCGGCCCTTGGCCTGCGCGCGGCGGTGCAGCTGCAGGTTGCGCCACTTCGCCACCGAGGCCTCGTCCTTCCAGAACTGCAGCGAGACGAACTTGCCGGGCGAGGTCAGGCTCTCGAAGCGCTCGATGGACAGGAACCCCTCGGCCTTGTCCAGCTCGGCGCGCAGCTCGGCGACCAGGTCGAAGTACTCCTGCGTGCGCCCATCGGCGGGCGTGAACTCGAAGATGACGGCGATCATGGCGGCTCCTCGCCACTACTATACTGGCCCCGTGGACGCCCGCCACTTCGCGCACTGGCCGCCCGGCATGCCGAGGAACTTGTCGCTGCCGCCCCTGCGCCTGCGCGACCTGCTCGAGCGCGCCGCCGCGCGCTTTCCGGACAAGGCGGCGACGATCTTCGACGGCAGCGCATGCAGCTACCGCGAGGTGCAGGCGCGCAGCGACGCGCTCGCCGCCCACCTGCAGGGCGCCTGCGGCGTTGCACCGGGCGAGCGCGTGCTGCTCGACCTGCAGAACGGGCACGACTTCGTCGTCGCCCTGTTCGGCATCCTGCGCGCCGATGCGGTGGCGGTGCCGGTGAGCCCGGCGAACGTCGCCGGCGAGCTGCGGCATTACCTCGAGGACAGTGGCGCGCGCGTGGCGGTGGTCGAGCGCGAGGTGGCGGAGCGCTTCGCCGGCGCGCCGCTCGAGCATCTGGTCGTCATGGACGACTTCCGTCCGGGCGCGGCGGCGCCCGCGCCCTCGCGCGCGAAACCGAGCGACCTGTGCCTCATGCCCTACACCTCGGGCAGCACCGGTCAGCCCAAGGGCTGCATGCACACGCACATGACCTGCATGCACAACATCGCCGGATCGGCCCTGTGGAAGAACGTGACGGCGGACACGGTGGCGCTCGCCACGGCGCCCTTCTTCCACGTCACGGGCCTCATCCACAGCTTTCTCGCCACCGTGTACGCGGGCGGCACCATGGTCATCCAGCGCCGCTGGGATCCGCTGAAGGCGGCCGAACTCGTGGAGCGCCACCGCTGCACGCACTGGGACAACGTGCCCACCATGGTCGTGGACCTGCTCTCGCATCCGCAGGCACTCGCCCACGACGTATCGTCGCTCAAGTGGATCTTCGGCGGCGGCTCGGCGATGCCCGAGGCGATCGCGCAGAAGCTGTACGAGATCTGTGGCGTGCGCTACATCGAGGGCTACGGCATGACCGAGACCATCTCGCAGACGCACATCAATCCGCCGCAGAATCCGAAGAAGCAGTGCCTCGGCATCCCGACCTTCGATACCGAGTCGCTGGTGGTGGATCCCGACAGCCTGCGCGTGCTCGGCCCCGGCGAGCAGGGCGAGATAGTGGTGCGCGGGCCGCAGCTGCTGACCGGCTACTGGGGCAAAGAGCAGGCGTTCCGCGATTCCTGGGCAGAGGTGGAGGGCCGCCGGTTCTTCCGCACCGGCGATCTCGGCCGCACCGACGAGGACGGCTACTTCTTCATCTCCGATCGGCTGAAGCGCATGATCAATGCCGCGGGCTACAAGGTGTGGCCCGCCGAGGTTGAAGCCGCCATGTATCAGCACCCCGCGATCAAGGAATGCTGCGTGATCGCCGCGCCAGATGCGCGCCGCGGCGAGACTGTGAAGCTCGTGGCGGTGCTCAAGCCCGGCGCCGCCGCGGGCGCCGCCGACATCATCGAGTGGGCGCGCAGCCGCATGGCGGCGTACAAGGTGCCGCGCCTGGTCGAGTTCAAGGACGCGCTGCCGCGCACCCCTTCAGGCAAGCTGATGTGGCGCGCGCTGCAGGAAGCCGAACTTAAATAGGGACAGTCCCCATTTTTCTCATTTGCGATCAGTTCGCAAATGAGAAAAATGGGGACTGTCCCTCATTGAAGGGCGAACTGTGGGGTGCCGAAGCGCGGAAGCGGGCCGCGTACCCTGCGCTTCTCCGCTGCATGCAGCGTGAGCCCGAGGATGCCGCGCTGCGCGTGGCTGCCGCCAAGGCGATGCGAGACCTCGGGTAGCCAGCGCAGCCGCGCCGCGGCGCGCGCGTAGTCCCCGCGCCCGAACGCGGCCAGCGCCTCGGCGGCCGGCAGGCCGACGCCGCGCAGCATGATGGCGTTCGTGCCGCCCTGGGCGACGCGGCGGCGCTGCGCGCGCAGCAGCCGCTGCTGCAGGTCGCGCCGGCCCGCGCCGGCGAACGCCAGCATGGCGTGCACGTCGTTGAAGGCGCAGTACGCGTCCTCGGCGCGCGGCGCCCACAGCTCGGCGAGCCGCGCCCAGCGCGCGCCGGGCTGAGTGCCGGCGAGCTCGAGCCGCCAGAGCAGCGCCGCGGCGTCGATCAGCTCGGACACGCCGGGCGCGCCGGCGAGAATGCGCCGGTCGTGGATGCCCAGCGCCTCGCGCGCGTCGCCGAGCTCGAGCAGGTGCAGCGCGAGGTGCCACCAGACGTGCGTCGCGGAGGCGCCGGGACGATCCCAGTGCGCAATGCGCTCCTGCATCCAGCGCACGCCCTCGGCCGGGCGCCCCTGCATCTCCAGCACGTGCGCGCGCGCGTGGTGCGCGCGCAGGTTGCCGGGCTCGAGCGCGAGCGCGGCGAACGCGGTCTCTTCGGCCCGCCCGTACTCGCCGCACTCTTCCAGCCCGAAGGCGTGCATGGCGAGCACGCCATGATAGCCGGCGTCCGCGCGCGACCACGCGGGCAGCGCTGCCGCGACGCGGTCGCGCTGCGCGCGCACGTCGCCCAGCAGGTAATCCATCGTGTGGCTCATGGCGAGCGCCAGCAGGTCGCGCGGATACTGCGCGGCGATGCAGCCGAGCAGTGCGCGCGCGCTCTCGAAATCTCCGCCCAGCCCCGTGCCGATCGCCGCCAGGTACATGCGCTCGCGCGCGCTCTGCGGCAAGGACCGGGCGCGCTCGAAGCTCCTGCGCGCCGCCGGATGGCTCGCAGGATCGCGCCCGCACAGGTGCAGCAGCGCGACGAGCACGTGCCCCATGACGAACGCGGGCGCGTCGTCCACGGCGCGCTGCGCCTCCGCCCGGGGATCGCCCGACCAGGCGAGAAAGCCCTGCAGCGCGCGCTCGTAGGCGTCGAGCGCTTGCGCGCTCGCGCCATTGACGACGAGGCCGCGGGCGTCCGCGAGCATGCTCAGAGCGCCGCAGTGGTGGGGCGCGCGCGCGGCGCGAACAGCGCCGCCCAGGCCCGCTGCAGGCGGGCGCGGAGGCCCCAAGCGCGCTCGCGCGCCGCGTTGTACAGCTCCACCGGCGCCGTGCTGCCGGCCCGTTGCAATGTGATGCGACGGGCGAAGTCCATGGGCCGCGGCGCGGTCAGCGTCACCACCGTGCGCCCCAGGGCATAGCCGATGGCCGCGCCGCCGCGCTCCAGGCGGTACCACTCGCCCGCGCGCACGAAGCGGTCGCGCCGCTCGCCTTCCTCGGTGAGCCAGAGCTCGCCTTCCCACACGTAGATGAGGATGTCGCGCCCGTCCTCGATGCGCAGCACGCTGCCGCGCGCGAGGTTGAGCGACCCTTGAACCAGGTACTCGCGCATGTCGATGCCTCTCTCCAGTCCGTTGATCGGTTCCGGCATGCAGCGCCGGATGGGGAGGCAGTGTGGGCGCGGCGGGTTGTCCGCCGATGTCGCTAGGTTGGCGCCTTGTTGCGTGTTTGTAACGCGGCCTGCACCAGCTCGCGCAGCGCGGCGGGCTCGCACGGCTTCTTCGCCAGCGTGCGCACGCCCGCGGCCTCGAGCTCGCGCGCCTTGAGGTCCTCGCCGTAGCCGGTGCACAGGATCACCGGAATGCCGGGGTGCATGCGCTGCACCAGCTTGGCGAGCTGCAGGCCCGTCATGCGCGGCATGCTCTGGTCCGTGAGCACGAGGTCGAAGCTCTGCGGGTCCTCGGCGAAGGCATCGCGCGCCTCGACCCCGTCCGCGCATGCCACCACCTCGAGCCCCCAGTCGGCGAGGAACTCGCCCAGCAGCTCGCGGATGGCGGGCTCGTCGTCCGCGACCAGCGCCCGACCGGAAAGCGGCGCACGCGCCTCGCGCCGCGGCGCGGCGTCGCCCGTTGCGGGTGCCTGTGCCGGCTCGGCCGCCGGGGGAATGAGCACGCGGAACACCGCGCCGCCGCCCGGCGCGTCGTCCACCAGCACGTGGCCGCTGTGCTGGTGCACGATGCCGTGCACCATGGCGAGCCCCATGCCGCTACCCTTGCCGACCTCCTTGGTGGAATAGAACGGATCGAACATGCGCTCGCGCACCTCCGACGAGATGCCGGGACCGTTGTCGCGTACCGAGATCTCGAGAAAGCCGCCGTCCAGGCGCTGCCGGCAGGAGGCGCAGTAGGCGCCGCGCTGTTTGGCGCGCCGGGCGGCGAGCGCGATCTTGCCTGCGCCCTGCATCGCATCGCGCGCGTTGATGCACAGGTTGAGCAGCACCTGCTCGAACTGCAGCGGATCGAGCAGCGCCGCGGGCGCGTCGTCGGCGAGCTCGACGCCCAGCTCGATGCTCGCCGGCAGCGTCGGGCGCAGCAGGCGCGTGGCGTCCATGAGCAGCGCGCCCGGCGCCACCGTGCGGCGCTCGCCGCTCCGGCCGCGGCTGAAGGTGAGCATCTGCTGGATCAGGTCGCGCGCGCGCTGCGAGGCGGCGTGCGCGCGCTCGAGGTAGCGGCCGAGCCTCGGGTCGGCGAGCTCGGCCTGGCGCTCCTCGGCCAGCACCAGGTTGCCGACGATGCCCTGCAGGATGTTGTTGAAGTCGTGCGCGATGCCGCCGGTGAGCTGGCCGATGGCCTCCATCTTCTGCGCCTGGCGCAGCTGCGCCTCAAGCTGCTCGCGCTCGGCTTCGCGCGCGCGCCGCTCGGTGATGTCGCGCACCACCGACAGCGCGTGCGGCTTGCCGCGGTAGGTGACCGGCGAGCCGAGCACCTCGATGTGGACCGTCGAGCCATCCTTGCGCGGCACCTTGCTCTCGGTGCGGTACGGCTGCCCGGCGGCGATCTGCGCCAGATACTCGCGGAACCCGTCGGCGCGCTTCTCCGAGATGATCGGGCCGAAGGTCTTGCCGACCAGGTCCTCGCGCTGGTAGCCGTACATCTTGAGCAGCGACGGGTTGACGTCGACGATCTCGCCCTCGAGCGTGCGGATGATCATGCCGTCGAACGAGGCATTGAAGATGGCGCGGTACTGCGCTTCGCTCTCGCGCAGCTCGCGCTCCGCCGCCTTGGCCTCGGTCACGTCGCGGCCGATGTACAGCACGTGCGGCTGGCCCTGGTGGCGGATCGGCACGCCGCGCACCTCGATGTGGAAGGACTTGCCGTCCTTGCGGTGCGCCAGGGCCTCCCAGCCGACCTGCTCGCCGCCCAGCGCGCGCTGGTGCAGCGCCCGGATGCGCGCCGTCATCTCCGGGTCGCTCATGGTCACGTCCTGGCGACCGAGCGCCTCGGCGCGCGTGCGCCCGCTCATCGCCTGGTAGGCCGGGTTGACGTCGACGATGCGGAACTCGGGGTCGCGCAGCACGAGCGAGTCCGTGGTCGCGTCGAAGATCGCGCGGTACTGCTCCCAGCTGGCGCGCAGCGCGCGCTCGGCGAGCTTGGCGTCGGTCACGTCCCGGCCGATGTACAGCACGTGCGGCTCACCGCGGTAGCTCATCGGCACGCCACGCACCTCGAGCACGAACGGCGTGCCGTCCTGGCGCCAGCCGTCGGCCTCGAAGAACACCGGCTTGCCGGCCAACGCCTCCTCGTGCAGCGCGTGCCGGTCCACGATCTGCGCGTTGCGCGTCAGCGTCAGCTCGGTCAGGCCCGCGACCTCCTCGCGCCGCTTGCCGCTGACCGCCTCGTAGGCGGCGTTGACGTCGACGATGCGGAACTGCGCGTCGCGCAGCACCAGGGCGTCGGCGGTGGCGTTGAAGATGGCGCGGTACTGCTCCTCGCTCGCGCGCAGCGCGCCTTCGGCGCCCTTGCGCGCCGTGATGTCGCGGCCGATGTACAGCACGTGTGGCGCGCCGCGGTAGCTCATCGGCACGCCGTACACCTCGCAGTCGAGCAGTGTCCCGTCCTTGCGCACCGCCTGACTCTCGATGTGCACCGGCTCGCCGGCCAGCGCGCGCGCGTGCAGCGCACGCGCGAACTCGCGGTCGCGCAGGCTGAGCGTGGTGACCATGTCGCTGCCGATCACCTCGTCCAGCGCGTACCCGGTCATGCGCGCGTACGCGGGATTGGCCTCGACGATGCGGAACTCGGCGTCGCGCAGCGTCAGCCCGTCGGCCACGGCGTTGTAGATAGCCCGGTACTGCTCCTCGCTCGCGCGCAGCGCCTCCTCGGCCAGCTTGCGCTCGGTGATGTCGCGCGCGACGTACAGCGCGTGCGGCGCGCCGCCGTACTGCATCGGCAGCACCAGCACCTCGAGGCGGAAGCGCGTCCCGTCGCGCCGTACGGCGTCCGACTCGACGCGCACCGCCTCCCCCGCGAGCGCGCGGTCGTGCACCTCGCGGCGCCAGTCGCGCACGTCCAGCAGATCCATGGTCAGCTCGGCGGCGCCGAGCACGTCCTCGCGCTTCAGGCCGCTCATGCGCTCGTAGGCGGCGTTGACGTCGACGATGCGGAACTGCGCGTCGCGCAGCGTCAGCGAGTCGGTGGTGGCGTTGAAGATCGCGCGGTACTGCTCCTCGCTGCCGCGCAGCGCCTGCTCGGCGAGCTTGCGCTCGGTGATCTCGCGCGTGGCGGCGAGGATGTGCGGCCGCCCGGCGATCTCGACGCGCTTGAGCGTCACTTCGTCCCAGTGCAGGCTGCCGTCCTTGTTGCGCCGCTGCCATTCGCCGCGCACCACCTCGCCGGCGCGCGCGCGGTCGAAGTGCCGCCGCGCCTCCGCGCCGGTATAGGGCGGGATGCCCGAGGACAGCTCGTCCACCGACCGGCGCTTGAGCTCCTCCAGGCCGTAGCCGTACGAGCGGCAGGCGCGCGGATTGGCGTCGACGATCGCCCCGCTGTCCAGGTCGTGCAGGAAGATCGCGGTCTCGGCGTTCTCGAACACCGCGCGGTAGCTCGCCTCCGACTGCCGCCGGCCGATCTCGGCCGACACGCGGGCCGCGAAGATGTTCAGCACCGCCTCGGTGAGCGAGCCGTCGGCGATCTCCCGCCGCGACATGACGGTCAGCGCGCCGATGGGCGCGCCGTCCGTGTCGTGCAGCGTGGTGGCCGCGTAGCCTTCGATCCCGTTGCGAGTGATCACGCCATCGGCGGGGAAATGCCGGGCGACGCCGCGCGGGTAGTAGCCGAACGAGCGCCCGATCGACTGCTCGCACGGAGTCCCGGCGACCGGGTACTCGATGTTCTTGGCCAGCCGGCCGTCGTAGAAGGTGGCCAGCGTGCGCAGCATCGTGCGCCGCGGCTCGACGTAGACCGAGATCAGCGCGTACTCGACCTCGAGGATGCGCGCGAGCGACGTCACCAGCTGCTCGAAGACGTGCTCGCCTTCGGCGGTGGACACGGCGAGCGCCGCCTGGCGGAACGCCTCTGTGGCTTCGGACCGGCCGGACATGACGGAAGTCTAGCGGCGCGCGCCGTGGCCCGGGCTGCTGTTACCGGCCGGAAACCTTTGAAACATGCCGGTTACACAAGCACGAAACGGCCGTCAGTCGCCGGGGATGAAGATGTAGCCGGCGCCGCGCACGGTCTTCAGCGTCTTCGGCTTCTCCGGATCGGCCTCGATCTTCTTGCGCAGACGCGCGATGCGGATGTCGATCGAGCGGTCGAAAGGCTCCCACTCCCGGTTGCGCGTATGGGTAAGCAGCTGGTCGCGCGACAGCACCTGGTTGGGGCGCTCTACGAACACGCGCAGCAGGTCGAACTCCATGCCGGTGAGCGGCAGCTCCTCGCCCTTGGCGTCGGTCAGCTGGTGCGTCTGCAGGTCGAGCGTGCAGTGGCCCACCTTGACGCGCTTGCCCGCCGGCTTCGCCGCGCCGCCGGCGCCGCGCGTGCGGCGCAGCACGCTCTTCAGGCGCGCGCGCAGCTCGCGCGGGTCGAACGGCTTGGCGAGGTAGTCGTCGGCGCCCACCTCCAGGCCGATCACGCGGTCCACCACCTCGCCGGCGCCGGTCACCATGATGATGGCGACGTCCTGGTTGGCGCGCAGCCAGCGCGCGAGCGACAGCCCGTCCTCGCCGGGCAGATTCAGGTCGAGCAGCACCACGTCCGGCGCGCCTGCGGCGAACGCCTTGCGCATCGCCTCGCCGTCGGCGGCGAGCGACACCTCGTAGCCGTGCTCCTGCAGGTACTCGCCGAGCGAGTCGCGCACGCTGCGGTCGTCGTCGACGATGAGGATGCGTTCGGCGGGCATGGCGGGAGTTTACAACGCGGCAACAAACTGTTTCCAGAACGACATGGGCCGAGTACGGCCCGGGCCTACCGTGGCGCCATCTTCACTTGACGGAGGCAGCCATGAACCAAGCACAGAGAATGTCCTACCCCTGGACCGAGGCGCTGGCCGAGGTCTTCGCCGGAGCCTGGCACGGCATGTTCGGCGCGCTCGACGCGCTGCGCGAGGCGCGCGCCCGGGCTGCGGCGGTCGGCGACCTCCAGCGGCTGAGCGACCGCACGCTGCGCGACATCGGACTGCACCGCAGCCAGATCCGCTCGGCGGTGTACGGAGGCCGGTCGTGAGCGTCGCCGCCGGACTGCGCGTCGCGCCGCTCGACGCCGCCGCCTCGGGGCTGGACCGCGTGCTCGCCGGCCTGCGCGCCGCGCTGATCCGCTACGTGGACGCGCGCAGCCGCGCGGCAGCTATCCGCGAGCTGGAGCGGCTGAGCGACGAGACGCTGCGCGACATCGGGTTGCGGCGCGAGGAAATCCGCGACGTCGTGGCACGGGCGGAGCTGCCGTGGTCGTGATCCGGCCCCTGCAGGCGCAGGACGGGCCCGCCCTGCGCGCCTTCGTCGAAGGCCTGTCGCCTGCGTCGCGCTACGAGCGCTTCCAGTACGTGGTGAAGGAAGTCTCGCCGGCGCTGCTCAGGCTGCTGGTCGAGGGCGACCCGCGCACGCACGTGGCGCTCGCCGCCTTCGAGGCCGGCACGCTGGTCGGCGAGGCGCGTTACGTGCGCGAGGGCGAGGGCGCCGAGTTCGCCATCGCGGTCGCCGACGGCTGGCGGCGGCGCGGCGTCGGCAAGCGCCTGTTCCATGCCCTGCTCGAGCACGCGCGCCGCGACGGCCTGAAGCGCCTGGACGGCGAGGTGCTCGCCTGGAACCAGGCCATGCTCGGCTTCGTCGAGCAGCACGGCTTCCGCGTGCGCTTCCACCCGGAGGACGCGCGGCTGCTCAGGATCGAGCTGGCGCTGTAAATGGGGACAGACCTCATTTGTCTCGTCCGCAGACGAGACAAATGAGGTCTGTCCCCGTTTACCGCAGCCGCGGCTGCGGCGCGAGCTTGTCGGCCTCGTCCACCCAGCCGCCGCCCAGCGCCTGGTAGACGCCTACGATCTGCGTGAAGCGCTCGGCCTGGGCGCGCACGGCGGTGAGCTCGGCGCTGAACAGCTCGTTGTCCGCGTACAGCACCTCGAGGTAGCCCGCGTAGCCGTTGTCGAAACGCAGCCGCGACAGCCCCGCGTAGACGCGCAGCGCCGCGACGCGCTTCGCCTGCGCCTCGGCCTCTTCGCGCTTCTTCACCGAGCCGACGAGCGCGTCGTTCGTCTCGCGCAGGGCATTGAGGATTGCCTGCTGGTAGGCGGTGAGCGCCGCGCGCTGCCCGGCTTCGGCCGTGTCCACCTGGCCGCCGATCGCGCCGAAGGTGAAGACCGGCCCGCTCAAGCCCGCGGCGACGCTGCCCGCCGTCGCCGCGCTGCTGAGGAAATCGTCCAGCGCGCTGCTCACCGAGCCGAGCACGCCGGTGAGCGACAGGGTGGGATAGTAGAGCGACTTCGCTGCGCCGATGTTCGCCGTAGCCGCGACGAGCTGCTGCTCGGCCTGCAGGATGTCGGGCCGGCGCTCGAGCAGCGCGGCGGGCAGGTCGCCCGGGATGCCGGGTGCCGCCAGCTCGTCGATCGTGCGGCCGCGCGGGATCGCGCCGGCATTGCGGCCGAGCAGAACGAGCAGCAGGTTCTCCTGCGCCGCCACCTGCAGCTCGAGCGCGGGGACGGCGGCGAGCGCCTGCTGGTATTGCGACTCCACCTGCCTGACCTCGATCTCCGACACGACCCCGCCCTTGAACCGCTCCTCGAAGATGCGCTGGGTGTCGCCGTAGTTCGTCGCCGTGGCGCGCGCGATCTCGAGCTGCCGGTCGAGCGCGCGCAAGCCGATATAGCTCGCGGCTACGCTGGTCACCAGCGACAGCACGACCCCGCGGCGGCCCTGCTCGCTCGCGTACACCTGCGCCTGCGCGGCTTCGCTCTGGCGCCGCACGCGCCCGAAGAGGTCCAGCTGCCAGCCCGCGCTCAGCGCCCCCTGGTAGAGCGAGTAATACGGGTCGGCGCCCGGCGCGAGCGGCGGCTGGCCTACGCGGCTCGCCCTGTTGCGGCTCGCGTCGAGGCTGTAGCCCACCTGCGGATAGAACTGCGAGCGGGTCGCCGTCAGCTGGCCGATGAACTGGTCGACGCGCGCCGCCGCGATGCGCACGTCCCGGTTCTCGGTCAGCGCATCGACGATCAGCTTGTCGAGCACGGGATCGCCGAACTGCTCCCACCACGGGACGTTGGCGACCTCGGCGGCCTGCGGGTAGTCGATGCGCCAGCGCTCCGGCGACTCGATCACCGGGCGCTCGTAGTCCGGGCCGACGGCGCACCCGGCGGCGAGCGCGGCGGCTAGCAGCGCGGCGGCGCGCGTCACGCCGGCCGTTCCTCCGCCGCAGGCGGCTTGCGGCGCGCGAATCTCGCGCTCAGGCTCTCCAGCAGCCAGAAGAAAAACGGCGCGAAGAAGATGGCGACAAAGGTCGAGGCGAGGATGCCGCCGATCACGCCGGTGCCGATGGCGCGCAGGCTGTTGGCGCCGGGTCCGCTGGCGATGGCGAGCGGCACGCAGCCCAGGCCGAACGCGAGCGAAGTCATGACGATGGCGCGCAGCCGCGCCCCCGCCGCCTCGAGCGCCGCCTCGCGCATGCCCATGCCGTGGCGCACGTGCTCGATGGCGACCTCGCACACCAGGATCGCGTTCTTCGCCGAAAGCCCCACCAGCGTCACCAGACCGACCTGGAAATAGACGTCGTTCTCCAGCCCGCGCACCCACGTGAGCGCGAGCGCGCCGAGAACGGCGAACGGCACGGTGAGCACGACCGCGATCGGCAGCGTCCACTTCTCGAACTGCGCGGCGAGCAGCAGGAAGACCACGATCAGCCCGGCGACGAAGGCGATCGCCGAGGTGCCGCCGGACTCCTTCTCCTGCAGCGCCTGGCCGGCCCAGGCGTAGGAGAAGCCGCCGGGCAGCGTCTCGCGCGCCACCGCCTCCATCGCGGCGATCGCTTGCCCGGAGCTGTAGCCCGCGGCCGGGTTTCCGGAGATCTTCACGGCCGGAAAGCCGTTGAAGCGCTCGAGCAGCTTCGGCGCCGCGACGTAGCGCACGGCGATCAGGGCCGAAAGCGGCACCATGGCGCCGCTCTTGGCGCGCACGTACACCTTGTTGAAGTCTTCCGGGTTGATGCGGTACTTGGCATCGGCCTGCAGCACGACCCACCAGACGCGGCTGAACTGCGTGAACTGCCCGGCGACCGACGAGCCGAAGAAGCTCTGCATGGTCTGGAAGGCGTCCTGCACCGCCACGCCGAGCACCTCCGCGCGGTTGCGGTCGAGGTCCACGAATATCTGCTGCGTGGCGCCGCGGAACGTGGTGTTCACGCCGGCGAGCTACACCCGCTGGCGCGCCGCGGCGATGAACGCCTGCACGGCCTGCGCCGTGGCGCGTGCGTCGCCCGCGCCGCGATTCTGCAGGTAAGACTCGAAGCCGCCGGTGGTGCCCAGGCCCGGGATCGGGGGCGGGTTGATGGCGAGCACGACGCCTTCCTGCAGCCCCGCGAACTGCCGGTTGAGGCGCGGCAACACGCTGAACGACAGGAGCGACGGGTCCTTGCGCTCCTCGAAGGGCTTGAGCGAGGGGAAGAGGATGGCGGCGTTGTTGCGGAACGTGCCGTCCACCAGGCTGAAGCCGTTGACGAAGGCCACGTCCTGCACCGCCGGTTCGGCGGCGAGGATCTTCTCCGCCTTCTCGCCCAGGGCGGAGACGTAGCTCTGGCTCGCGGTGTCCGGCGCCTCGACGACGACGAAGAAGTAGCCCTGGTCCTCGTCCGGCACGAAGCTGCCCGGCAGCACGCGGAACAGGATCAGGATGCCCGCGATCACCGCGCCGAAGGCGGCGAGCGCGAGCGGCCAGCCGCGCACGAGGCGCGCCACGCCGCCGACGTAGCCGTCGGTCAGGCGCGCGAAGGTCGCCTCGAACCAGCGGAAGAAGCCCCGCCTCTCGCCGTGGTGCGCGCGGATGATGATCGCGGCGAGCGCCGGGGAGAGCGTGAGCGCCATCACGCCCGAGATCACCACCGAGATGGCGATGGTGACGGCGAACTGCTGGTACAGCGTGCCGGTGACGCCGCCAAGGAACGCCACCGGCAGGAACACCGACACCAGCACCAGCACGATGGAGATGAGCGCGCCGGCGATTTCGGTCATCGCGCGCTTGGCGGCCTCGAGCGCCGGAAGACCGTGCTTCGCCATGTTGGTCTCGACGTTCTCCACGACCACGATGGCGTCGTCCACCACCAGTCCGATGGCGAGAATCAAGCCGAACATGGTCAGCATGTTCACGGAGAAGCCGAGCAGGTGCATGCCGACGAAGGTGCCGACGATGGACACCGGCACCGCGAGGATCGGGATGACGGTGGCACGCAGGCTCTGCAGAAACAGGAACACCACGGCGATGACCAGCACCACCGCCTCGAAGAAGGTGTGCACCACCTTGTCGATCGAGTTGAGGGTGAACAGGCTCGTGTCCAGCGTCACCTTGTAGTCCAGGCCCGTCGGGAACTGGCGCTTCAGTTCCTCCATGCGCGCGCGCACCGCCCTGGCCGTCTCCACCGCGTTCGCGCCGGGCTGCTGGTAGATGCCGATGGTGGTCGCCGTCCTGCCGTTCATGCGACTGGCGATCGAGTAGTCGCGCTTGGCGAGCTCGGCGCGACCGATGTCGCGCACGCGCACGATGGCGGTGCCCTGCTGCGCCGCGCGCACGATGATGTTCTCGAACTCCTCCGGCTTGGTGAGCAGCCCCTGCGCGGTGACGACGAAGGTCTGCTGCACGCCGGCCGGCGTGGGCTGCGCGCCGATCTGGCCGATGCCGAAGGTCTGGTTCTGGCTCTGGATGGCGTTGGCCACCTCCTGCACCGAGATGCCGAGCTGCGCCATGCGGTCGGGCCGCAGCCAGATGCGCATGGCGATGTCGGGCAGACCGAACACCGAGGCGCGGTTGGCGCCCGGCACGCGCTTGAGCTCCTCCAGCACGTAGAGGTTGGCGTAGTTGTCGATGTAGGTCGAGTCGTAGCGGTCGTCCGGCGAGAAGATCGACAGCACCATCATGATGCTGGAGGACTTCTTCTCCACCGTGACGCCCTGCTGCGAGACCACCTGCGGGACGAGCGGCAGCGCCTGGCTGACGCGGTTCTGCACGTTCACCTGGTTGATGTCGGGGTCGCTGCCTGGCTTGAAGACGACGCTGATGGTGACGTTGCCGCTCGAGGAGCTGACCGAGTTGAAGTACAGCAGGTTGTCCACGCCGTTGATCTGCGCCTCGATGGGCGCCGCCACCGTGCTGGCGATCACCTCCGCGGTGGCGCCCGGGTAGCGCGCGTCGATCGATACCTGCGGCGGCGCGAGCTCCGGGTACTGCGAGATCGGCGCCACCCACATGGCCACCGCCCCGCCGAGCAGGATGAGGATGGAGATGACCGACGACAGGATCGGCCGGTCGATGAAGAAGTGGGTGAACACGGCGCCGCGCGCCTACTTCTTCGCCGCCGCGTCCGGCTTGGCCGCGCCGGGCTTGTCGGCGGCGCCGCCCGCCTCGACGACCCTGACGGACTGCCCCGGCACGACCCGCAGCACGCCCTCGACCACCACGCGGTCGCCGGCGTGCAGGCCGCTCAGGATCACGATCTCCCTCTCGCCGTAGTAGTCACCGACCACCACCGGGCGCACTTCCGCGGTGCCGTCCTGCTTGACGACATAGACGAGGTGGCCGTTCGAGCCCTGCTGCACGGCGAGCTGCGGCACGACGATCGCGCCCGGCCGCGTCGCGCCCTTCACGTACGCGGTGACGAACATCCCGGGGCGCAGCTCCCGCTGCGGATTGGGCAGCACGGCGCGAACCAGGAAGGATCCCGTCTCCGAGCTGAACGACGGGTCGGCGAAGTTGATCTTCCCGGAGTGCGGATAGCGCGAGCCGTCGGACAGCACGATGTCCACGGTGTACTCGTTGCCGGCAGGTGCGATGACACGCTTCTGCTCCCGCTCGACGCGCCACTTGGCGGTCTGGTTCTGCGACACGCTGAACGTGACCCAGACCGGGTCCATCGCCGCGACGTAGGTGAGGTTGGCGCTCTCGGACATCGAGTTGACGAAGGCGCCCTGCCGCTGCAGCGCGCGGCTCGCCAGCCCCGTTACCGGCGAGCGGATGGTCGCGTAGCCCAGATTGAGCTCCGCTTCTTTCACCTTCGCCTGCGCCGAGAACACGGCCGCCTTCGCATTGTCGAACTCGCCCTGCGCGCGGTCCAGGTCGGCCTGCGAGAGCGCGTTCTTCTCGGCGAGCGGCTTGACGCGCCCGAGGTTCGCCTGCGCGGTCTTCAGGCGCGCCTCCTGCGCCTGCAGCTCGCCACGCGCAGCCTGCAGCTGCGCCTGGAACGGCTTCGGGTCGAGCTGGAACAGGAGCTGCCCCTCCTTCACCACCTCGCCTTCCTGGTAGGCGATGCGGTCGAGAAACCCCGACACGCGCGCGACGATGTCCACCTGGCGCGAGCTCTCGGTCTGCGCGACGAAGCTCGGCACGAAGGGGATGTCCTTCGGCTCCACGGTGATCACCCTCACCTGCGGCACCGGGCGCTGCGGCGGCGGCGCCTCCTTCGAGCAGCCGCCTGCGAGAACGGCGAGCGCAACAAGGGCGAGCGCCGGAGAACGGAGCGTGATTGCGGACATGTGGGGAGCCCCCGGCGATTCTGCGACCAGCCCGCGGGCGGCGCTTGACCTAGGTCAAGCGCCAATCCCCCATGGCCGCAAGTCAATCGCTACGCGGGCCTGCGGCCGGCGTACGCCGCTTGCAGCAGCGCGCGCACCGCAGCTTGCTCGATCGGCGCGGGATTGGGGTAGGGCAACTGCGTGGCGAGCTCGGCGGCGCGCTCCAGGCCATCGGCCGGCATGCCGATGTCCGCGAGACGCATCTTAAGGCCGAGCTTCATCTCCAAGTCGTAGAGACCGCTCGGCGCATCCTGCGCGCCGAGCGCGCGCGCGACGCGCGCCATCGCCTCGGGCGCGGCGTCCCGGTTGTAGCGCGCCGCGTGCGGCAGCACGATGGCGTGCGTCTCCGCGTGCGGCAGGTTCCAGGTGCCGCCCAGCGTGTGGCAGAGCTTGTGGTGCAGTGCCATGCCGGCCGAGCCGAGCGCGATGCCGGCGAGCCAGGCGCCGTACAGCGCCTCGCTGCGCGCCTCGATGTCCGCCGGATCCTTCACGACGATCGGCAGCGCCGCCGCGAGCGCGCGGATGCCCTCCTCCGCCATGAGCGAGATGACCGGATTGGCGTCCTGCGCATAGAGCGCCTCGACGCAGTGCGCCATGGCGTTCATGCCGCTCGCCGCCGAGGTCGCCGGCGGCAGGCCGAGCGTCAGCGCGGGGTCGTAGATCACCGTCTTCGGCAGCATGCGCGGGTCGCGCTGCGTGCGCTTCAGGCCGCCTTCGGTGAAGCCCTGGATCGGCGTCATCTCCGAGCCGGAATAGGTCGTCGGCACGGCGAGCACCGGTAGGCCGGAGGTGAGCGCGATGGCCTTGCCGAGGCCGATGGTCGAGCCGCCGCCGATCGCCACGCAGCAGTCGGCGCCGAGCTCGCGCGCGAAGCGGCGCGCGTCCTCGGCGAGCTCCACCGGCACGTGCATCACCGCCTTGTCGTACAGGCCCGCGCAGCGCGCGCCGAGCGGGGCCGTCAGGCGTCGCGCGTCCGCCGCGCGGCCCGGCGTGGAAAGCACGAGCGCGCGCCGCGCGCCGAGCGCGTCCACCTCCGCGGCGAGCTGCGAGACGCTGCCCGCACCGAAGACCACGCGCGTCGGCAGGCCGGTGTAGGTGAACGGCTTCATTCCCGCCTGCGCAGTCTAGCGAGCCGCCGGCGGAAGTCGAGCGCAAGCAGGAACAGCCCCGCCGCCGCGGCGGCAAAGACCGGCCGCGCGCCGCTCGCGTCCACCACGATCGACGCGAGCCACACGCCCGCCGACTGCCCGGTGAACAGGCTGCACGCGAACAGCGCGAGCGCGCCGCCGCGCGCCTCGGGCGCCATCTGCGTGGCGTGCACCTGCAAGGTGTTGTGGAACATGTAGATGCCCGCGCCGAGGGCCACCAGGCAGGGCAGCGCCCAGCCCGGCGCGGGCGCCGCGGCGAGCCCGACAAAGCCGAGCGCGATCAGCAGGCCGCCGCCAAGCACCAGCCCGCGCTCGCCGAGGCGCGCCACCACGGGGCCCGCGCTGGTGCCATAGGCGAGCGCGCCGAGCGAGAACGCCGCCACCATGCTGCCGGCCGCGCCGAGGCTCAGGTCGTGGCGCAGGTGCAGGTCGAGCGCGACGAACGCGAGCGCGCCGTAGAACAGCCCGCCCTCGATGCACACGGTGGCGAGGACGACGCGCACCCAGCGCAGGTGGATGAGCATGGCCATGCGCCGGAAGGCCTCGGCGAGCGAGGTGCGCTGGCCGGTCCTGGCGTGCGTCTGCGGATTGCCGCGCAGCTCCAGGTAGAGCAGCAGCGCTACGCCGGCGTAGAGCGCCGTGAGGAGCCAGAACATCGCGCGCCAGCCGAGCCGCTCGCCGAGCAGGCCCGCGGCCGCCGTAGCGAAGGCGACGCCGAGCATGTGCCCGATGAGAAAGCGCGCCAGCACCGGCTGGCGCTTCTCGTAGGGCACCGCATCGCCGATCCAGGCCATGGCGAGCGGCACGATGGCGCCGACCGTCGCGCCGGTGGCGAAGCGCGCCGCGACCAGCGTGCCGAGCGACGGGGCGAGCGCGCAGGCGAGGTTGCCCAGGGCCGAGATGGCCGTCACCCAGAACACCATGCGGTACTTGCCGATGCGGTCGGCGATCGGTCCGTTGACGAGCTGCAGCAGGCCGTAGGCGACGGCGAAGCCGGTGATGACCGCAGAAGCGCCGCCCGGCGTGGTGCCGAACTGCGCGGCGATGAGCGGCAGCAGCGGGTCGGTGCCGCGCAACGCGGCGGCGCTCGCGAACGCGGCGAGCGAGAGCAGCAGGACGGCGCGGGCGGGCATCAGGCCCGGCGCGTGGCGACGATCACGCCCGCGAGGATGGTGGCGAAGCCCACGGCGTGGAACGGCCGGAACGCCTCGTCGAGGAACAGGATCGCGAGCGCGGTGCCGAACAACGGCAGCAGGTGCAGCGTGATGCCGGCGACGTTGGCGCCGACGATGGCCACGCCGCGGTTCCAGCAGATGAAGGCGAGGATCGAGGCGAACACGGCGATATAGGCGATACCGAGGGCGGCCTCGGTCCCCGGCCAGCGCGGTGGCGCGAGCACCGCCGCCGGCACGAGCAGCAGCGTGCCGAGCGCCGAGATCGCGAACAGGAAGCCGAGTCCGCCCAGCTCGGCCGGCCGGCGCTTGAGCAATACCGAGTACAGGCCCCACACCGGCATCGCCAGGAGGATCCAGGCGTCGCCCGCTTGCACCTCGAGCGCGAGCAGGCTCGCCGGCTCGCCGCGCGACAGGATGACCAGGATCCCGGCGAGCGAGAGCGCGAGGCCACCGAGCTGGCGCGGCTTGGCGCGCTCGCGCTCCAGGATCCAGGAACAGGCGAGGATGAAGAGCGGCAGCGAGGAGTTGAGCAGGATTCCATTCACGGTGGTGGTCGAGCGCAGCCCCAGGTACACCAGGGCATGGAACAGCGACACCCCGGTGAGCGCGAGCAGGAGCAGGATGGGCCAGTGCCGGCGTATCACCGGCCATTGCGCGGCGAGCGACGGCAGCGTGAATGGCGCGAGGATCAGCGCGGCGATCGCCCAGCGCACGAAGTTGAGCGTGAACGGCTCTATCGCCTCGCGCAGCGCGCGCCCGATCACCCAGTTGCCGGCCCAGAAAAGCATCGCCAGCGCGAGCAGCAGGAAGGCGAAGCCGCGCGAGGCCGGCATTACGCGTCAGCCGCCGGTCGCCTTCTTCACCCCCGGCCGCGCGGCCATCTCCCCGCCCCAGCGCGCCACGTTCGCCAGGCCCTCGAAAAGGTCGGCCGCCACGCCCTTGATGCGGGCGTAGCCGGCGTAGAGCGAGAAGTCGGCGATCGTCACCTCGTCGCCGGCGGCGTACCGGTGCCTGGCGAGCTTCTGGTCCCACACCTCGAACAGCGCGCGCAGCCGTTCCTTGAACAGCTGCATGCTCGGCGCGTGCGGCTCCTTCGAGCGCGCGATGCCGAAATACGCGCCGAAGATCGGCGTCACGTCGGTCGAGGCGACCATCAGCGCCTCGAGCATCGCGGCGCGCGCCGCCGGGTCCCGGGGAATGAACTTGCCGGACTTCTCCGCGCAGTACATCAGGATGGCGGTGGACTGCGAGAGCGTGAGCGGCTTGCCGCCGGGGCCGTCGCGGTCCACGATCACCGGGATCTGGCCGTTCGGGTTCATGGCGAGGAACTGCGGCGTCTTGTGCTCGCCCTTGTCGAGCGCGACCGGGTGGAACGTGTAGGCGAGGCCCGTTTCCTCCAGGGCGATGCGCGCGCGCATGCCGTTGGAGGTGCCGGCGGCGTAGAGGTCGATCATCACTTCTCCTTCACAGGTTGAATTCCCGCATGGCGTGCTCGCGCAGGCGGCCTTTCTGCACCTTGCCGCTCGCGGTCATGCCGATCGTTTCGAAGTCGCGCACGATGCGAAGATAGCGCGGCACGCGGAAGTTCGCGCAGCGCGCCTTCACCCAGGCGATCAGCGCCTCTTCCGTCGCCGACGCGCCGGCCTTGAGCTGCACGTACGCGCACGGCACCTCGCCCAGGCGCGCATCCGGCACGCCCACCACCTGCGCCACCGCCACCGCAGGGTGCGCGAGCAGCACCTCTTCCACCTCCGCAGGCGCGACGTTCTCGCCGCCGACGCGGAACACATCTTTCAGCCGCCCGATCATCTTCAGGCGCCCGCCGGGATGGAGCTCGCCCAGGTCGCCGGTGCGCAGGAAGCCGTCGGGGGTGAAGGCCTGCGCCGACGCCTGCGGATTCTTGTAATAGCCGCGCATCACGCTCCAGCCGCGCACCTGGATCTCGCCGTCCACGGTGCGCAGGTGCAGCCCGGGGAGCGGTGTCGCCAGGCCTTGCACGCGCAGCGCCTCCGCATCGCGCCAGTCGCTCATGACGACGTTCGGCGAGGCTTCCGAGAGGCCGTAGGCCGCGCAGACGTGCTTCGCGCCGAGCACGTCGATGATCCTGCGCATCGTCTCCTCGCCAGCGGCCGCCCAGCCGCCGCGCAAGGCGAGCCTGCGCTTCGGGAAGTCGGCGTGGCCCATGAGCAGCTGGAAGATGGTGTCGTTGCCCGAGGTGAGCGTGCAGCGCTCGGCTTCCATCATCGCGAGCGCCGCGCCCGCCTCGAAGGTCGGCAGCGTGACGAGGCAGGCACAGTGCACGAGCGACATGAGCGCCGAGAGCGTCGAGCCACCGACGTGGAAGAACGGCCGGCAGTTGAAGTAGCGGTCATCGGCGCGGATGCCGATACGCTCGCCAGCCGCCCAGGCGTTCCTCAGCATGCTGTCGTGCGTCAGCATCACGCCCTTCGGATAGGCCGTGGTGCCGGAGGTGAACTGGATCAGCAGCAGGTCGCCTGGCTTGACCTTCGAGGGAATCCTCTGCCCGCGGTCGCCCGCGGCAAAGCGGCGCCACGAGTCCTCGCCGAGAATGATCCTGTGCTTCAGCTTCGGCGCGCGCACCTTGCGCAGCATCGCGGCGTAGTCGTTGTTGAGAAAGCGGGACGCGAGGAAGATCGCCTTGCAGTCGGCCTGGCGCAGGCAGAACTCGAGCTCGGCGGCCTTGAAGCGCGTGTTGACCGGCACGGCGACCACGCCGAGCAGCGCCGCGCCGTAGAACAGCGTGAGCCAGACCTCGTCGTTGCCCATGAGGATGGCGGCGTGGTCGCCTTTGCGCAGGCCCAGCGCGTGCATGGCGCGTGCGACGCGCTGCGCGGACTCGCGCAGCTCGCCGTAGGTGAGGCGCCGCGTCGGCGTGGCCACGGCCTCGGCGCCGCGCGGCGCCGCCGCGAGGAAGTCGCCGAGCGTGCGCGGCGTCCAGTCGCTCACTTGCGGCCCAGCCAGTCGCCCGTGGCCAATTGCTCCTCGATCGCCGCGAGCTCGACCGCCAGCGCGCCTTGCGGGTCACGCTCCACGCCGCGGTCGATCGCGCGCTTGGCAAGGCGCAACGCGCCCGCCGGCGCCTCGAGGATCGTCTTCGCGATCTCGGCGAGCGCGGCCTGCAGCCGCTCCGGCGCGACCACGCGGCTGACCAGGCCGTGGCGCTCCGCTTCTTCCGCGCCGAGCATGCGCCCGGTGAACATCAGGTCCTTGGCAAGGCGCTTGCCGAGGATGCGCGGCAGGCGCTGGGTGGCGCCCACCGTGCCGCGGAGCGCTTCGGGAATGCGGAACGATGCCGCAGGCGTGGCGACGATGAAATCGCAGGCCGCGGCGATCTCGCAGCCCGAGCCCACCGCCGGGCCTTCGACCACCGCGATCGCCGGCATCGGCAGCGCCTCGAGCGCCGCGTAGGCGGCGAAGGCCTTCAGGCGCCGCTCGCGCACCTGCGCCTCGCTCATGCCCTCGCGCTCCTTCAGGTCGGCGCCCGCGCAGAACACCGGGCCCGCGGCGCGCACGAAGACGAGCTTCACGGATGCATCCAGACCCTCGGCCGCCCTGCGCAGGTCCTCGCACATCGCGAGATCGAGCGCGTTGCGGCTCGCGGGCCGGTCGAGCGTGAGGGTCGCCACGCCGCTTCCCGCCTCGACGCGAACGGTCATATCGCCTTCTCCCGGCGCAGGGCGGCGATGCGCTCGTCGCTGTAGCCGAGCCGCTCCTTCAGGATCGCCTCCGTATGCTCGCCGAGCGCGGGCGGCGCGCCGATCGCCGGATCGTCCCAGCCGAGGAACTTGTAGGGCAGCGCGAGCGCCTTGAACTCGCCCACGCCCGGGTAGTCGAAGCTGCCCACCATGCCGCGCGCGCGCACCTGCGGGTCGGCGAGCACCTCGGCGACGTCGTTCACCGGCCCCACCGGCACGTCGGCGGCGTCGAGCTTCCCGATCAGCTCCGCGCGCGTGAGCTTCGCCACCGCCGGCGTGAGCAGCGCCATCACCTCTTCGCGATGCGCTACGCGCGACGCGTTGGTCGCGTAAATGGGGACAGTCCCCAATTGCAGCGCCTTGCACAGCGGCTCCCAATGCTGGTCGCTCGCCGTGATGTGCGCGTACTTGCCGTCGGCGCAGCGGAACGTGGCCGAGGGCACGCGCCCGGGGTGCTCGGTGCCCAGTCTTTGGGGAATTTCGCCGAGAGCGAAATACCGGGCGGCGGCCAGGGTCAGCAGGCTCACCTGCCCGTCGAGCATGGAGAAGTCCACGTAGGCGCCGTGGCCTGCCTTCTCGCGTCCGGCAAGCGCGGCGAGGATGGCGATCGCCACCCACAGGCCCGAGGTGAGGTCGGCGACCGGCAGCCCCGGCTTCACCGGCCCGCCGCCCTTCTCGCCCGTGAGGCTCATCAGGCCGCCCATCGCCTGGAACACCGTGTCGTAGCCCTTCTTCTGCGCGTAGGGGCCGCTCTGGCCGAACCCCGTGCAGGAGACATAGACGAGCTTCGGGTTGAGGGCGGAGAGCGCGGCGAAGTCCAGGCCCTGGCGACCGAGCGTGCCCACGGGAAAGTTCTCGACGAGCGCGTCGGCCTGCTGCGCGAGCTCGCGGATGATGCGCCGCCCGCCGTCGCTCCTCAGGTTCGCCGTGATCGAGGCCTTCGACCGGTTGCAGGCGAAGAAGTAGGCGCTGTCGCGCGCGAGCTGCGGCTCGAAGCCCCGCGTCTCGTCCCCGCTGCCCGGTTGCTCGACCTTGATCACGGTGGCGCCGAGCTCGGCGAGGACCATGCTGGCGAACGGGCAGGCGAGCACGCGCGACAGGTCGAGGATCGTCAGGTGCTGGAGCGGCTTCATCTCAGCGCAGCAGCAGCAGCCCGATGCCGGCGAGCACGATGAGCGCGCCGCTGACGGTGCGCGGCGTCAGCTCCTCGCGGTTCTTCAGGATCCACACGCTCACCGGGAAGATGACCAGCGGCGTGGTGTGCACCACGAGCACCGCGAGCGCGATCTCGATGCGCGTCATGGCGAGCGAGATGAAAATCGAGCCGAGCGAGGTGAACACCCCGCAGCCGATGAACAGCAACACTGTCGTGCGGTCGGCGCCGCGCAGCTGCCTGGCGATCCCGGCCCAGTTGCGCGTCACCAGGAACTGGCAGGCGAGCGCCGCGAGCGACCCGACCACGGTGCCGAGCGCCGCCTCGTCCCAGTTGCGCATGGCGATGCCGCGCAGCACGTTGCCGAAGCCGAAGCCGGCGACCGTGAGCAGGCCCGCCAGCAATCCGCGGCGCAGCACCTGCTTGGAGGGCGCGTGCAGCGAGCCCGCCCGCGGCTGCGTGAGCCACAGCCCCACCCACACGAGCGCCATCAGCGCGATCTCGTAGGGACCGAGGATCTCGCCCGCGAGCAGCCACGCGCCGATCAGCGCGAACGCGGGCGCAGTCGAGTGGAACACGCTCGCGCGCGCGGGGCCGAGCAGCTTCACCGTGTCGAAGAGGAACCTGCGGCCAAGGAAGATGCCGATCACGCCGCCGATGGCGAACAGCCCCGCGCCCTTCCAGTGCCAGGTGTAGGGCGCGGCGCGCACGCCCAGTTCCACTGCGAACAGGGCCGCGGGAAAGAGCACGTTGGTCGCCAGCACGATGAAGAAGCCCGCCTCCACCGACAGCCGTGCCACCGCGTAGCGCGTGAGGACGATGTTGGTGGCGAAGGACAGCATCGCCAGGAGTGCGTAGGCAACGCCCATGGCTCATGGCTTGCGGAACGCGCGCATCCTCTGGTTGGCCTCGCGCCCGCGCTCGAGCGCCTGCGCGAGCGGCAGGTCGGCCGCCTCGTGGAACAGCTGCTTGGTGAGCCGCATCGCCGGCCGACTCACGGCGGCGAGCTTCCCGGCGAGCGCGAGCGACTCGTCCATGAGCTGCGCCGCGGGCGCGACGCGATTGACGAGCCCGAGCTGGAGCGCGCGCTGCGCGCTCACCGGCTCGCCGAGCGCCACCAGCTCGAACGCCGCCTTGCGCCCGGCCTGGCGCACGAGGTTGGCCATCACGATCGCGGCGACGATGCCGTGGCGCGTCTCGGGATAGCCGAGCGTCGCGCCTTCCGCCATCACCGCGAGGTCGCCCGCGATCGCCAGCCCCGCGCCACCGCCCATCGCCGCCCCGTTGATCGCCGTGACGACGGGCTTGGTGAGCTTCGGAAAAGCGAGGTGCAGCTGCATGGTGAGCTCGGCGCGCGCCTCCACGAGAGGCTGCTTTTCCGGAGTGAGGTCCTTGAACTCGGCGAGATCCGCGCCCGCGCAGAAGCCCTGCCCAGCGCCGGTCAGTACTACGCAGGCGACCGACTCGTCGGCGTCCGCCGCACGCAGCGCATCGAGCAGCGCCTGCGTGAGCGCCGTGTTCAGCGCGTTGCGCTTCTCGGGACGGTTCAGGGTCAGCACCCGCACCGCACCAAAGTTACTAGCAGGGACAGTCCCCATTTAAAGTCTCGCCAGCCGTAGTCGTGCCTCTTCCAGCTCGGCAACCAGCCGTCGCACCACTTCCGCGGCGGGCAGGATCTCGTCCACCAGGCCCGCGGACTGGCCGGCCTCGACCTTGCCCCATTCGACGTCGCCCTCCAGCGCCGCCCGCTTCAAGCTGGAGGCCTTGAAGAGCGCGTCGAGCTCGGCCTGCGGCGCGCCAGCGCGCTCGGCGGCGCTGAACTTCTCGGAGAACGCGTTCTTCAGCTGCCGGATCGGCAGTCGCCCGCGCGCGACCAGCGTGGAGCTGTCCACGTCCGCGGCGAGCACTGCGCGCTTGTAGTTTTCGTGCACGCTCGCTTCCGGCGTGGCGATGAATCGCGTGCCGAGCTGCACCGCGTCGGCGCCGAGCGCAAGCAGCGCGGCGATGCCCGCGCCGTCGGCTACGCCGCCACTCGCCACCACGGGGATCCGCACTTCCCTCACCACGCGGCGCACGAGGACAAGCGTCGTCACCTCGGAAGGCGGCGGATGGCCGCCCGCCTCCATGCCGTCCACGACCAGCGCATCCACTCCCGCGGCCTCGGCCTTCTTAGCGTGTTCGACCGACGCGACGACGTGCAGCCACCTGGTACCGATCGCGCGGAAGCGCGCCAGGTGCTCGCGCGGCCCGCCCTGCGAGGCGACCATCACGGGGATGCGCGCCTCGAACGCGATGTCGAGCAGCTCGGCGGCGCGCGGATTGTTGAGCGGCACGTTCACCCCGTAGGGCTTGTCGGTGCCGATCCTGATGTCGGCGAGCGCCTTGCGGAAGTCGTCGGGCCGCATCGGGCCCGCGGCGATCACGCCCAGGCCGCCCGCGTTAGACACGGCGATGACCAGCGGCGCATTGGACGACGCCCAGCTCATCGCCGCCTGGATGACCGGGTGGCGGATGCCGAGCAGCTCGGTGATGCGCGTCTTCATTTCGGCGCGCCCTCGCGCTCGATGAACTCGCGCGCGCGCGCCGCGAGCTTGTCGAGCGCCGCATCGAAGGCGGCACGCTCCTTCTCGGACAGGCAATCGAGGAAGGCGTCGTTCCGCTCGGCCGCGGCGCGGATCAACCCGTGGTACAGCCCGCGGCCGGCGCGCGTGAGGGTGAGTCGCACGCCGCGCGCGTCCTCGGCGTCGATCGAGCGCAGCACGAGGCGCCGCGCGGTGAGGCCCGAGATCACGCGGCTCATCTGGCTCTTGTCCACGCCGGCGGCGGCGGCAAGCGCGTTGAGCGACTGCGGCTCGCGCGTGCCACCGAGCAGCGCGATCGCGCGCCACTCCCACAGGCTGACGCCGAACTCGCGCCGGTAGCGCAGCTCCGCGCCGCGCGACAGCAGGTTCGCGACGACGTGCAGCCGGTACGAGAGCAGCGCCCGGATGCCGGGCAGCTCAGTCGTCGAAGAAGGGGGTTTCATGCGCGCCGCGCAGCTTCAGGTCGAAGCGATAGCGCCCGAGCGCCTCCTCGCGCGCCACCAGGAGCTTGCGGCGCGCCTTCGGCACCGCACGGTACACCGGGTCCGCCTCGTTGGCCTGCTCGCCGGGGAAGAACATGGTGGTCTTCAGGATTCGCATCAGCCCGGAAAACATCAGCATCACGTTCACGTGACGCGCGCGCCCCTCGGGCGCGCCGGGGCGGATGGTGCGGAACGCGTAGCGCCCCTCCTTGTCGGTGGCCGCGCGCCCCCAGCCGAAGAACTTCGTGTCGGCCTCGCGGTGCCGCGGGTCGGCGACATGGCGGTAGATGCCGTTCGCGTCCGCCTGCCAGATCTCGACCACCAGGTTGTCGAGCGGCGTGCCGTCCTCCTGGCGCACGGTGCCCGCGATCTCGATCACCTCGCCGTCGGCCTTGCGGTCCTCGAGCTGCGAGAGGTCGTTCGCCCCCGCGTCCACGTAGCGCGGGGGAAAGAAGGGGCCGATGGTCGCTTCGCCGCTCGGGATCAGGCGCCGCCGCACCGCCTTCCTCTTCTTCACGGCTGCGACGGCGTGGCCTTGCGGCCGCGCAGCACGATCTGGTGCTCGAACACGAGCGCGTTCGCAGGGTCGCCGGTGGGCGGCACGAGGCGCGCGACCAGCCGCGCGCGCGCCGCGGTATCGGGCACCGCGTTGAGGATGCGGTCCTGGCCGTTGAGCGGCTCCCCGGGAAAGTACATCTGCGTCACCAGGCGCGACAGCCAGACCTTGCCGAAGATGGAGAAATGGATGTGCGGCGGCCGCCACCAGCCGTCCTTGGTGGGCACCGGATAGGCGCCGGGCTTCACCGTGCGCAGCTCGAGCAGGCCGCGCTCGTCGGTCAGCAGGCGCGCCGCGCCGTAGAAGTTGCGGTCCACCGGCGCGTGCTCGTCGTCGTTCGGGTGGATGTAGCGCCCCGCGCCATTCGCCTGCCAGATTTCGACCACGGTGCCGCCGACCGGCGTGCCGTCCTCGTCCACCACCCGCAGCTTCAGGTGCATCAGCTGGCCGATCGCCTGCGCCTCGCCATGCCCGGCGATGTCGCCGCCCAGCAGCTTCACGCGCTTCGCCACCTCCGACGGGCCGGTGAGCTCGGACAGCGTGGGCGGGCGCCGGACGAGCGGCTGCTTCGGGTTGCGCCACGGCGTCTGCGGATAACCGGGGACGATGCGCAACGGCTGGGTGCGCTCGTGGCGCGGGACGATGACGTAGGCCATGGGCGCGAGCCTAGCCGGAGATAGTTGACGATGTCAACGATGGCCGCGGCGGCATCCTGCGGTACACTGCCCGCGGGAGGCGGGTCGATGAAGCTCGGATATTTCACCATGCCGCTCCACCCGCCGGGGCGCGCGTGGGGGGAGACGCTGCGCGAGGACCGCGAGGCGATCCTCATGGCCGACCGGCTGGGCTACGCCGAGGCCTTCGTCGGCGAGCACGCCACCGACGCCGCCGAGACCATCACCTCCTGCGTGACGTTCCTCGCCTCGCTGGTGCACGACACGAAGCGCATCAAGCTCGGCACCGGCACGCTCAACCTCCCCAACGCGCACCCGGTGACGGTGGCCACCAGCGTCGCCATGCTCGACCAGCTGCTCGAGGGGCGCTTCCTGATGGGCATCTCGCCCGGCGGCCTGCCGTCCGACATGGAGGCCTACGAGAACCTGGGCAAGGACCGGGCGAAAATGTTCCTCGAGTGCATCAACCACGTGCTCGCGATCTGGGCAGGCGAGGCGCCCTACGACGTAAAGGGCGAGATCTGGAACGTCTCGACCGCGAAGACCATGATCCCCGAGATCGGCCAGGGGATCATCCTGAAGCCCTACCAGAAGCCGCACCCGCCGATCGTGGTGACGGCGGTCGAGCCCTTCTCCAAGGGCGTCACCGCGGCCGCCGCGCGCGGCTGGGACCCGATCTCGGCGAACTTCCTGCTGCCGCAGTGGGTGAAGTCGCACTGGGGCCGCTACGTCGAGGGCTGCCAGCAAGGCGGCCGCGCCGCCGATCCCGCCAACTGGCGCGTGGCGAAGACCGTGTTCGTCGCCGACGACGCGCGGAAGGCGAAGGAATACGGCCGCGGCCCGCAGAGCCCCTACCGCTTCTATTACTCGCAGCTGCTGACGAAGCTCAAGCGCGCCGGGCGCGCCAACCTGTTCAAGGCGTCGAAGGACGCGCCCGACGACTCGGTGACGCTGGACGGCGTGGTGAACGACCTGGTGATCGCCGGGACGGTGAACGAGGTGGTGGATGGCCTGCTCGCGTTCCGCGAGCAGGCGGGCGACTTCGGCACGCTGCTCTACTGCGGCATCGACTGGGCCGATGCGGCGCTCGGCCGCCGCTCGCTCGAGCTGATGGCCGACAAGGTGATGCCCGCGGTGAACGCCGCGCTCGGCGGAGCTCCCAGGCGTGCGTCCGCTCTCTAGCCGCCTGCCGTACTCGGCGATCGTCGACCGGCCGCCGCTCAAGCTGCCGCAGGGCGGGCGCCTCGCCGTGTGGACGATCGTCAACGTGGAGGAATGGTCGATCGAGCGCGCCATGCCGCGCACGGTGCTGCCGCCCCCCTACGGGCAACCGCTGCTCCCGGATCTGCCCAACTGGTCCTGGCACGAGTACGGCATGCGCGTGGGCTTCTGGCGCCTGGCGGAGACGCTGGCGCGCTTCGGCATCAAGGCCACGTTCGCGGTGAACGGCTCGGTGTGCCGCAGCTACCCGCGCATCGCCGGCGCGGCGCGCGACGCCGGCTGGGAGTTCATGGGCCACGGCTTCGTGCAGCGCCCGATGCACCACGTGGAGGACCAGCCGGGCGCAATCCGCGACACGATCGAGGCGATCCGCGAGTTCACCGGCCGCGCGCCGCGCGGCTGGGAGAGCCCGGGGCTGACCGAGACCGCGGACACCATCGACCACCTGGCCGCTGCGGGCATCGAGTACGTCGCCGACTGGGTGGTGGACGACCAGCCCTGCCGCATCGAGACGGCGAGCGGCCAGATCGTCTCGGTGCCCTACACCGTGGAGATGAACGACATCGCCATGATGGCCCTGCAGCACCATCCGTCCGAGGAATGGCTGCGCCGCGGCGTCGACCAGTTCGACCGCCTGTACGCGGAGGGCGAGCGCATCACGCGCGTCATGGCGGTGAGCGTGCACCCGTACATCATGGGCGCGCCGCACCGCATCGGCTACCTGGAGAAGCTCTACAAGCACATCACCGCGCGCCCGGGCGTCATGCTGTGGACCGGTGAGCAGATCCTCGACTGGTATGTCGCGCAAGCCCGCTAGCGCCGCGGCGGCGAGGGCGCCGGATTACGCCGAGCTGCGCGGGCGCGCCGAGCAGCTGCTGCCCGCGCTGCGCGAGCGCGCGGCGAAGTGCGAGGAGCTGCGGCGCATGCCCGACGAGACGCTGCGCGACTTCCACGACGCGGGCCTGTTCCGCTTCCAGCAGCCGAAGCGCGTCGGCGGCTCCGAGCTCGACTTCGTCGCGGTGATCGAGTTCGGCGCGCTGGTGGCGCGCGCCTGCGCCTCGAGCGCCTGGAACCTCGTCAACCTCGGCTCGCACCACCTGCTGCTCGGCATGTTCCCGCCCGAGGCGCAGGACGAGGTGTGGGGCAAGTCGGTCGACACGCTGATCGCCTCCTCGTTCGTCTTTCCCGCCGGTCGCGCGCAGCGCGTGGAAGGCGGCTACCGCATCAGCGGGCGCTGGCCGTTCTCGAGCGGCGTGGATCCGAGCGACTGGAACATGCTCGCCGGGCAGGTGTCTGCGGGCGACGATGCGCCGCCCGAGCAGCGCGTGTTCCTGCTGCACCGCTCGCAGTACGAGATCCACGACACCTGGTTTGCGGGCGGACTGCGCGGCACGGGCAGCAAGGACGTGGAGGCCGCGGACGTCTTCGTGCCCGGGCACCGCACGCTCGCGGTCGCCGACATGAAGGGCGGCGCGACCCCGGGCAGCGTCGTCAATCCGGGACCGCTGTTCCGCATCCCGGTGTTCGGCTTGTTCCCTTACATGCTCTCGGGCGTGGCGCTCGGCATCGCCGAGGGACTGATCGACGACTTCGCCGCCGGCTCCGCCGGGCGCGGCAAGATGACCGGGGCGAAGATCGCCGCCGTGCAGAGCGTGCAGTTGCGCCTCGGCGAGGCGGCGGCTTTCGCGCGCGCCTCGCGCCTGTTCCAGGAATCGAACTGCCGCGAGGCGCAGGCGCTGGTCGCCGCGGGCACGGTGCCCGACCTGAAGGCGAAGGCGCGCTACCGGCTGGAGGGCGCCTACGCGGTGGACTGGGCGGTGCGCGCGGTGGACACCATGTTCATGCTCTCGGGGGCGAGCGGGCTGTACGAGTCCGGGCACGTGGCGCGCGCGTTCCGCGACGCGCACGCGGTCAAGCAGCACTTCTCGTTCAATACCGACGTCGCGGGAACGACCTACGGGCGCGTCGCGCTCGGCCTGCCGAGCGACAACGCGACGCTCTAGCGGGAAAGCTCCGAGGCCTTGAGCTCCGGCTGGATGCCGGCGGCGATCGCTTCCGCGTTCGCGTAGCTGAGCTCCACCTTCACGTCGTTCACCGGGTCCTTGAGGAAGAGCTGGTACAGGCCCTGGTCGTCTACCATGCGCTGCGTGAACGGGATGCCGAGCGCCTGCAGGTGCTCAATCATGCCCTTGAGACCGGTGCCGGAGAAC
>Ga0224510_10000338_pt1 | contig 37633 bp, 34 predicted proteins | sample SF_May12_sed_USG_FD_170161 | JGI IMG/M metagenome (GOLD analysis project Ga0224510, IMG submission 170161) | Sediment microbial communities from San Francisco Bay, California, United States - SF_May12_sed_USGS_4_1 | ecosystem: Environmental > Aquatic > Marine > Sediment | place: USA: California... | reverse complement strand
GAAGGTCCGGCCTGAGTGGCATGTACTGTGCCGTTACGACCCGCCCGGTCATTGCGCTATCCGGCCAGATAACCTGCCAATCGCCTTCAAATTGATTATGGTATCCTCTGTTTCTCAGTACACCCCAGGCTTCCTCGATGGATATATTTTTTAATCGGGCCAGTATGGCATCCGATACTTTTGGCCGTCCATCCGGGAAACGTTCTCCTTTCCACTCAGAAGTTAGCGCCTTAATATATTCCGGCGATGAGCCAACCCGTTGTCCGTTTGAAATAATACTACCCAGCAAAAGCGCTGAGATCAATATTCCTTTCTTAATCATTGTATAAAGGTTTAAAGTTTGATTATGCTATTACAAATATTATGCGCTTAAGGTCTGACAGTTGTTCCATCACTTTTTCTTACCTGAGTCCATTCATTTAATTGCTTTTCCGGAATAGGATACTTCGCTGCCAATTTCTCGTTAACATCTACGCCTAATCCAGGCGCCTCGTTAACAGACATGTATCCATTTTTCATGGTTGGACTTCCTGGAAAAATCTCCTGCAGCTCAGGAGAAAAAGATACGCTTTCCTGAATTCCGAAATTCCAAACGGCAAAATCGATGTGTGCATTTGCGGCGTGTCCTACCGGTGAGACATCGCCCGGGCCATGCCAGGCCGTACGAATATTAAAAGCTTCCCCCAGGCGGGCAACTTTCATTGCCGGCGTTATTCCCCCGATTTGCGAAATGTGTATCCGGATAAAGTCGAATAAACGCTCCGACATTGGACCCACCCATTCATGCGGACTATTGAAAAGTTCGCCCATGGCTATTGGCACGCTGGTTTGTTGTCGCAATAGTTTAAAATAACCATTGTTCTCTGGTGAAAATGGATCTTCAATAAAGAAGGGTCTGAATTCCTCCAATTTCTTTATCATTGCAATAGCGTCGATTGGTTGAATGCGTTCGTGTACATCATGCAAAAGTTCAACCTCCTCGCCACAAGCCTTCCTCACCGCCTCAAACATTTTTGGTATTCCATTAAGGTAACGAAAAGTGTCCATGAAGTTATCATTCGGCATTCCAAATCCGGAATCTTTAAAATCGGGCTTGGTAATTCCTGTTGCTCCATAACCCCCTAATGCCTGTGTTGCCCCATATCCACCAAGTTGTATCCGAACATACTTAAAACCCTGTTCCATTTTCCGTTGTGCGTCTTCCGCTACTTTTTCAATGCTCTCGCCACTTGCGTGGGTGTAACAGGGAATGGCAAAACGGCATTTTCCACCCAGCAATTGATAGACCGGCATATTGGCACGTTTGCCTTTGATATCCCACAGCGCTTGATCAAGACCGCTCAGCGCGTTGTTGAGCACTGGTCCATTGCGCCAGTAGGAACTCACGTATGCTGTTTGCCAGATGTCTTCAATATTATCAGCATCCTTGCCAATGCAAAAATCATTGAGATAATCGTTTATCGCAGAAATCACAGGACGGGCCCGTTGCCGGAATGTTGCACATCCCAATCCATAGAGTCCAGGTTCGCTGGTCTCCACTTTAACGACGATTAACTCAATTCCATTTGGGCACGTTGAAATGGCCTTTACTTTCGTAATCTTAAGCGGAGGCATTCCCTTCGCATAGGAAGGTTTTTCATAGGTTTCAGCATGCGCATGGTTAGTGCCAAACATTCCGAGCATACCCGATGCCGAACCTAACCCTAACATCTTAAGGGTTTCCCTTCGGCTTGTTGAAAGCTTATTTGCCGATCTCATCATAATAATTTATGGTTTGATGTTTGGATTAAATTTAACCACAAAAGCAGGTTAACAAAGGTCTATTTCGGAATACTTCAGGCACAATTCCACAAGTGGTAGTTATCATATTATCATACAAAAAATGGAACACCTGGCGTTGCATACTTGCGCATGCCTTCTTCGTTAATTTCAACCCCTATTCCCGGTTTTTCAGACAATTTGATAAATCCATCCGTCACCATGGGTCCATCGAAAGTGACTATTTCCTTGAACATTGGATCCGTATGAAAGTAAATCTGCCATTCCATGATCAGGAAGTTTGGTACAGATGCGCATACATGGCATGTAGACATGGCACCCAAATATGACGCCACCATGTGCGGTGCAAATGGAACATAATATAAATTGGCAAGGTTTGCTATTCGCTGGCCTTCTCCCAGGCCACCCGCTTTTTGCAGATCGGGCATGATGATGTCTACGGCGCCAATTTCCAGCAATCTTCTGAAACCGTAAGCGAGATAGATATTTTCACCCGCACAAATAGGTGTACTGGTAGATTCTGTGATTTTCAAATAAGCTTCAACATTTTCTGCAGGGATAGGTTCTTCGAGCCACATGAGATTCAACGGCTCAAACCGTTTAGCTACCTGCATTCCTGTGACCGCATCATACCTGCCATGCATGTCGACGCATACATCGATTTTCGGCCCGACTGCTTTCCGCACAGCAGCAATCTGATTGTACATTCTGTCAAGTTCCGCGGGACTAGCCGTCCAGTTGTACGTATCATATTTGTTCGGGTCTTTTGCCTCATCAACGTCGAACTTAATGGCGTTGAATCCCATCTTCACGGCATTGGTCGCAGCCTCGGCGAACTTTTCCGGTGGTGGTGAGTCTGCCCGGTAAAGGGCAGTGTCGCAATACACACGAATTTTATCCCTGAATTTTCCTCCCAGTAGCTGATAAACAGGCAATCCAAGGGCTTTCCCCGTAAGATCCCACAGCGCGCTTTCCACGGCCGTAAGAACAGCTACGAACATACCCGATTGGGCACCCTCAAAAAAACCGGATTTGCGAATATCTTCGCATAAGCGATGCACATTCAGCGGGCTTTTGCCCTTAATGCGCTCACCGAACATTTTCACAAGATGGTAGGTACCGGGCGTGGCATCCACCCCTTCACCGCAGCCCCAGATGCCCTGGTTGGTATGGACTTTTACAAAAAGGCTATGGCCATTGCGTATATAGCCGCACTTTATTTCAGTAATTTTTAAGTCACTAGGACTCGAAGATAAAGGGGTACGTTCTACCGCAGCTTCCAATCCCTTTCCGAAATTGGAAAAGGAAGTGAAGCCCAATGCAGCTGTTATCGCGCTTTTAGTCAAAAATGACCGTCTGGAATTGGAGCTCGCCATAGCTTAATGAGGGTTTAGGGTTAAAATTTCTACCAGGTTCTGTTCTTTAAGTATTCTTTGATTTGTTCTTTCGGCACGGGTAACTCATCAATGTGGTCGTTGAGCCATACCGAAAAGTCCTTTTCGATTTCATCAGACCATCGTGAGTCAATCTGACCGGGCGTATACTTTTGTTCCCGAAGACGTTGATGCCCGAACATGTCACGGAGTCGTACGATCTCCGATGTTTTAACAACCTGTTCTGCCAGGTGAGGCGGAATAAATATTACCCCACCATTCCTCCCCAATACCACATCGCCGGGCATTACCATAGCCTGGCCGATGCGAGTGGGCCTGTTGATCGCCACCAGGGTAGTATTGAGATCGCCATCAGGATTATTCAAGTGATGGGAAGGATGATAACTTCTAAAAAAAGAAGTGAAGGACCCCAGTTCTTTTAAACCGACGATATCGCGCACTGCGCCGTCGTAGACAATACCGTTACCGGATTTTGCGAAAATTGAGTTGCCGAGATTGTCACCAATCGTCGGGCCGTCTTCATGTGCACCAAACTGATCGACTACATACACATCACCTTTCACGAGCATATCGATTGGCCACGAATTTTGTGATTTAATCCTGCCGTCTTTCTCGTGACCTTTCTTGTCAATCACGCGGTGCACATCCGGTCTCCCGGGCATAAAGGTAGCCGTGAGTGCCCTTCCAACGAGCACGCTATCGGGATTTATACATTCCCACCCATCATCGTAGGCGTGTTTGTAATTTGCGCCCTTCAATACGGCCCAGGCTTCTTCCAGGGTAACCAGTTTCATTCGTTTCAGAATCGCGTCTGGTACCTTTGGTCGCCCGTCGGCAAAACGCTCTCCTTTCCACTCTGGCGTTAAAAAGAGAAGCTCTTCTTTGGAAATTTGTTGTGCATAGCAATAGGAAGCCAGCAACAATAAGAATAGGAACAAAAATGCATGTAAAATCTTCATACAATATCAGCTGTTTATCTGTAGACTTTTGAAGGTATAAAATCAAAAACAGAACCCGGTTTCCCGGGTTCCGATTTCTAGCTTGCTTTTATTCATCCCACCAAACCCTGGTATCAAGTTTGTCAGGACCCTGGGCTGCAATTGCGGCCTGAACATTGTCACTGTTCACTAATATCTCCGAAGGAGGATAGGTCAGTCTTGTGATGAAATCTACAATCCTGCCTGGGAAAGGATTAACGGCGAGCACCGGAAACCCGCTTCTCCTGAAGTTGGACCAAGCTTCCGGACCATTCAGGAAGGAGGCAACCCAATATTCATAGTTGATCTGCGCCAACTCATTTCCTGCGAAAGTACCAACCATCGCAGCAGCGTATGCGTCGCGATCGGCGGCAGCCACAACTGAACCTGCAGAATAACTTGCCATTTGGTCCATATGCGCTTTGATACCGTCGCTGAAGTATCCATCAGCCGTGCCCGCTGCTATCCATCCCCTGAACCTTGCTTCTGAAAGCAGCAAATTGCATTGTGCTGCCGTTAACAAAAACATTGGCGACGTCCTGGTTACAATCCGTGTGCGATCCACTTGTGTATAGGCATATCTCGCACCTCCGCCGGGTAAAGTAGCACCCGACAAGTCAGCGTCGCCATCTGTGCTGCCCATTGGCAAACCAAATTGGTCATCGGGCAAAGATGTTGCCACAGCTGCGGTTTGTGCTGCCCCTGATGTCGCACCTACATACCGCACAGCAATCGCTGGTAATCGTGGATCATTATTGCCTTTGAGTGCATCTACAAACGGCTCTGCAAGGTAAAAATTCGCTGCCTCACCACCAGTCAGGGTCACCCCATATGGATTATTATAGTTACCATCATGACGGATGACTACATTATCAGCATTAGAAAGAATCACACCACCCGTAAATGCCGCAGCAACCGTGGTCTGCGCTGTTGCCGGATCAACTTTGCTTAAACGCATACCCGCCCTGAGCAAAAGGGAATACCCGTACTTCTTCCACTTGTCTATGTTGCCACTAAACAATACATCACCAGTTTCAATCTTTCCGGCTGCGCTTAGGGCAGCAGAAGCATCCTTCAATTCCTGAATGACGCTCGCATAAATGTTTTGCTGTGTTTGGTAAACCGGGAAGAAAATCTGCTCCGAGTAACCTTGACCACCTTCCTCATAGGGTACACTTCCATATGTATCTGTCAAAATAAGGTACGCATTGGCCTGAACGATACGCGCCATGTTGTACAAATTACTTCTCGCAGGGTCGTCTTTCGTTCTGGTGATCACATCGGTTGTATACTTTACGACATTCCGAAAGTAGTTTTGCCAATTAGCGACTGTGTTATTACTGTTATCCTGGTTAAAATTTGCGCCTTCCAGCACGCCCGTATTCGGGGAAATAAGTTGTTGCACAATACCGAGCTCATACATAAGGTCATTAGCAGGGAATGTAGAACTGACCACGGCATTATTGAGGATCAGCGCAGGATCGAGCGAAGTGGGAGCCACTTTGCTGGTGTTGAGTTCGTCAAATCCATCATCGCAAGAAACGACAAGGACTAACGACAACACCATCAGACAAATATTATATATCTTTTTCATAGTTGTGTCGTATTAAAATTTAACGTTCAAATTGAATCCCAGACTACGCGTTGTAGGAACACTGGGCGATTCCAACCCGACAACGTTATCGGATGTGTAGCTAAAGCTTTCCGGATCGATATTAGGTGCCCATTTCTTAAGCATCAGCACATTGTTCGCCACGAAACTCAACCTCAAGCCTTTGATCGGGGATGTATCATTGAAGAATTTGGTGAAATCATACCCAATCGTGATTTGGCGCAGTTTCCAATAGCCGGCGTTATAAATAACAGGCTCAACCAATTGTGAACCCCTTACGACAGAATAATAGTTCTCTGCCTGTGCCGCTACCGTATTCACTTCGCCCAGTTCATTCACGCCGTCACCAATGACTGCGCCCGGGTCATTTCCGTTAGCATCAAGCGTACCACCCTCTCTTCCCGGGAGCGTCTCTTTGGAAAGGCCATGCCGATAGGCATTGAAGTTTGTGCCCGATAAAACCTTACCCCCAAGTTTAAAGTCAATGAGGAATGAAGCCGTAATCCCTTTATAGTTAAAAGCGTTGGTAAACCCGCCGACCCATTTAGGAAGTGCGCTTCCAAAGGGAATCAGGGAAGTTGTCCTTAATGGCAGTCCATTCGTGCCAAAAATAATCTTTCCTTCATCATTCCTGCGGTATCCGTAACCTACAATCTGGCCCATTTCCTCTCCAACGATTTGCTGCACGAATCCATTGAACACGTGTGAACCGACCGTGATGCTCTCCCCTGGCACCTCAGTTAACAAACTTAGCACTTCGGTAATATTGTAAGCGCCTGCAAACGTGAAGTCCCATTGGAAATTAGTTGTAGTAACAGGTATCAGATTCACCATCATTTCAAAACCCTTGTTCTGGCTTTTACCGCTGTTGATACGGGTTGAAGTGAAGCCTGATCCATCAGAGATTTGTGCGTTAACAATTTGGTCCGTCGTAATTTTGCTGTAGACCGCCAGGTCAAGGTTAACGCGGCTGTCAAACATTTTCAATTCCAAACCTAATTCCGTTTCTGCAACAGTCATAGGCTTCAGGTTTGCATTCGGCACGACGCCCCCAAAATTTCCAACGGCCTGTCCTCCGAACTGATTACCATTTACACCATAAAACAAGAGGTTTGCATAGGGAGGCACATCCGTATCACTTCCCACCTTAGCATAAGCTGCCCTGAATTTTCCAAAATCCAGCCAGCCTGGCTTGGTACCAAACGACTCAGAAAAAACATAACTGGCAGAAACGGACGGGTAAAGAATGCTTCTGTTAGCCGGAGATAACGTGGAGAACCAATCGTTACGGACTGTCGCATTCAAGTAGAGAAATTGTTTGTAATTGACCTCAGCTTGCCCATATAGTGAATTTACACCACGTTCAGACAGATCATAGAAAGGATCTTTAGCTCTCCCGTTCTGAACTGTATAAAGGTCTCTCACGACAAAGTCGGTTACCTGCACACTATTTAAATCAGAGCGCCTCTTCATTTGATTTCCACCAACGGATACGTTCACTCCAAAATCGCTGAACGTCTTTGCAGCCGTAATCAGGAAGTCAATATTGGTCTCCCTGAACCGACGGGCTTCCTGTGTGTAAACACCATTGAAAAAACCGGGGACCGACGAGTTAACGTTACCTTGTGCGATATTGTTTTTCCCCGTTGGAACGTTAATGTAATCCTGATCACGCGTCCAGAAGTCTTCACCTCCACGGATTTGCGCAGAGAGCCAATCGGTGAAATCATATTTTGCAGAAAAATTTCCAAAAATCCGGTCCCTTCGAATATTCTGTCTCACCTTAGCCAGAACCCAATATGGATTCGTGCGATTCGTAAACCTGGAATAACTATACTCACCGCCTACTGCATTGAACTTATTTCTATCCAATACTTCCATCGGCATGGTATTCGCCATGGCATAAAGCGAAGTGGGGATTGAGTTATCCTGATCTGAAACTACCGGAGGATTCGTATTTTTCTCAAAGGAGTAGTTGATATTTCCTTTTACAGTTAGTTTGTCAGAAAGGTCATAACCAAAACCCATATTAACGGTTTTGCGGTTAAACTCATTATTTGGCGTGATACCTTTGCTACTCAAATCAGCAAACGATATATTCAACCCTCCTTTCTCGCCGTTGGCTGCAATGGCAACACTGTTGGAGAAATTTGTACCATGACGGTAGAACTGATTCAGTATACCTTTTTGCGCCACATAAGGCACAACTTCATCTGCGAACAATAACTGGGTCATGCCCGGCTTGATTCTCGGTCCAAATGACCATTGCCCGGTGTTAGGATTAGGAAGGGCGCCAGGTGAGGCAGGTCCTGCACCATTTTCACCTTGTCCAAATTCATATTGATAATCCGTAAAATCCAATGGCGTTTCATCGGTATAGTTCATATTATAAGTGACGCCTATACCTTTGGTCGTTCCTCTTGATTTGGTTGTAATCATAATTACACCATCCTTGGCGCGCGAGCCGTACAGCGCCGCAGCAGCAGCGCCCTTTAATACCTGCATACTCTCTACGTCGTCAGGGTTGATACTTGAAAGTCCATCGCCCCCATCCGTAGCAGCTCCCCCGCCTCGGGTACCGATAGAAGTGTCATCAGCGTTGTTACCCAGCTTGGTACCAAAATTGGTATTGTCGATTGGAACTCCATTGATAACGATCAGCGGATTGTTTTGTCCGGATATTGAAGACTGACCGCGTATCCGAATTTTAGAACTCCCACCAGGTCCCGTGCCGAGGGAAGAAATATTTAAACCGGCCACTTTACCTTGCAGGGTATTCATGAGGTTCGGGCTTCTGTTAATAGTAAGTTGATCTGAATTCACTTTTGATGTTGCATATCCCAAACTCCTGGCACTTCTTTGAATCCCAAGCGCGGTTACGACCACTTCTTCCAATGCCTGCACGTCTGGAGCCATTGTTAGATCTATGACAGACCGACCTGCCAATGCAATTTCTTGTGTTGTATAGCCAACAAAGGAGAATACCAGTGTAGCATTGTCGTCTTCAACATTCAGGGTATACTTGCCATTCGTATCTGTCGTTGTACCAATTGAAGTACCTTTGATAACCACATTGACGCCTGGAAAGGTCTGACCATTTTCATCTCTTACGGTACCAGTCACCTCAACTGCCAATGGAAGTTCGATGGCCTCCAATGACGCAAACGTTGGTTCCAATAGGCTTGAAAAATCCATCGCTGTGTTCAGCAACATAGGGGCAGCAGAAATCGCTGCACTCTGGGGTGCTTTTGCCAATTTGGATTGTTTTCTGTGAATCACATAGAAGCGATCCCCAGCTTTTTCATAATACAAATCTGTATCCTTCAACAGACTATCCAATGCCTGCTCAGGGACACTATATGTTCCAGGCGAAAAGTACACCTGTTTGTTTTCAATCCATTCATCTTTGTAGGCGATCGAAATCTGAAAGGATCTTTCAACTTCAGCTAATGCCTGCTTTAATGGATTCGAATTGCCTTGTTTTCTGGCCTGTATGGGCTTGTGCGCAGCCGCATACACCTCAGTTCCCTGAGGCATTGCGCGAAGCTGCATAAGTAACAGCGCCGCAAATAGTAAGTAGTATTTTTTCATGGGTTATGGGTTTTAGTTAGTTATGTTTATATGCAAAAAAATCAATATATTTTCGTCTGCGGATTCCGGTCCACCATCAGAATCAATGCTCATTCCTCTTTGATCTCTATATTGTTATCAACTCTGGTTATTTTCAATTGAAAAGCCTTGCTCAGCTGCCGCAATAAGCTATTCGCGTCACCCAAAGGCATTGACCCCGAAACTGTTTGTTCCAGCAGCGATTTGTTCTCCACGACCACATCCAAGCCATAATTATTTTCCAACATGTTTATCATCTCGCGTAAACTTGTGTGGTTTAGAATAATTCTATTGTCAGTCCATGCAGAATAAAGCCTGGGATCAACTGCTGTCTTGTTATAGTGCAGCGCCTTGTATTCAACCATTTCTCCAGGCTTCATCACAATCGTCTCTGGTGCTTCTGCTGTTGGCAGGTTGAGTCTTATCTGTCCTGAATTCAAAACCACCTTTGTTCCATTTGTTCTGTTGTAAACGTTAAAAGTGGTTCCCAGTACCTCTACAGTTACACCCTCCTTTGTATGGACCTTAAACAATTGATTGTCATGTTTATGAACCACGGAGAAGAAGGCCTCGCCATCGAGATAAATATCCCTTTCCGGGTCATTTTTCCAATCAGACTGTAAGGTTAATTTGGAATTTGCATTCAAGACAACGGTAGACCCATCGGGCAATACAAATGTTCTGGTTTCGCCAAAAGCAGTATGGTATACTTTCCAAGGCTGTCGTGCTCCAAAAAAATACATAAGGCCTACAAGGCAAATGAGGAGTACACCGGCAGCAGCCTTGTACCATATATCCCTTACACCAGGCTTGACATTCCGGGGTGCGACTTCCAATTGGTGAATTCTATTCCAGAGCTGTGTAATTTCATCCTCAGCAAGCGCATAATCCGAAAATCGAACGCCTTGTAATATCTGAAGGGCCTCCGCTACCACATCTTGCTTCTCAGGATGATCCATTAGCCATGACTTCCAAAAAATAGCGGCACTTTCGTCATGTGCATTAAATACCCATGCCTGGAAAAATTCATCCTTTGCAAAATCGCCCGCTGTGAAATCAGAATAATTCATCTAAAATGGTTAGGGAATACCGCGTTTGTCTATAAAGAGACACGGTATAGTAATTTCTCACCATTTTATTTTGACTATTTTACTAGTATGAGGGTAATCTTTGAAAGCAGGGCAGTTTGGCTTAGCGATAAGCTTCTATTCAATCCGCGTAATGATTACTTAACCATATGGCTTCTCAGGCAATCAATAGCCTTCGAAATAAGATTATAGACGGAATCAACCTGCAATTCCATAATGGAGGCGATATCTGAATAATTCAGATTGTTGTAGAATTTTAGAAAAAGTGCCTCCCGTTGCCGTTTCGTTAGTGCACTTATGCAATATTTTAATCTGGCCACACGCTCCGCATCTTGCTCGTCCTGTTCGGTAGTGTACTCCACCGGGACCATAATTTCGAAAAGAGCTTCATCTTTAAAATCAAGGGCGATTGAAAAGCGCTTCCGCCAGCTTAGTTTTTTCACGAGGAGTCTTCGAAATGATTTAAAAAGATAAGCATTTACCGCATATACATCAGATAGACTCCTTCGCTTGTCCCAAAGCGTAGTAAAAATTTCCTGCAAACAGTCCTTAACCAGGTCACTGTCATGACAGTTATGCATTCCGTAGTTATAAAGAAGTCTTGTGTAACGCCTATACAGAATAGAAAAAGACAACTCATTGTCCTCCATTATACTCTGCCACAAATACTTGTCATTAGGGACATGACCTCTAAACTCCAGCTTAGATGACAAAATTTTCTCAGAAACTTCAGACCGGCTTTTCGCGAGCATTTCCCTTAGGATATAATGTTGTGCTAATTTGATATTAAATTAGACAGAAAACGTTTGCATCCGACAAAAGGGCATTAAATTATTTTCATCGTTCAGTTGGCAAGCTATGCCTATAAAGCATAAGATACCGTGTGCGTGCTTCACCCTCAATTCGCAGAAAAAGGATTCTGCTTCTGGATTTGATTGTACTTAGTCTTTCTCTAAATTACTACTGCTAAATTCAGACTATTATGGCTTCACCCACTCCATCGGTTATTCATGCGCTGAGATGCACAGCAGTAGAACTTAACCGTCGTTCAGACTACCAATGGGGACATATGGGTTCTTGTAACTGTGGATTCCTGGCACAGCAGGTATCCCATCTTCCGAAAAACGAGATTCATAACTATGCAATGCAGCGATACGGAGATTGGAACGAACAATTGAATGATTATTGCCCAACCAGTGGCTATGCAATGGACGATCTCATTACACGTTTAGTGGACTTCGGCTTTGATATTGACGATCTGAAGCATCTGGAATGGCTGTCCGACCGGAATGTTCTACGCATGATACCCAATGACGCGCAGCACCTGAAATACAACGTAAAGACTGATGTTATTCGTTATTTAAACGCTTGGGCTAATGTACTGGAAGTCACGCTTTTGGAAAAAATAACGCTTCCTATCCACGAAAGTGTTCAAATGGAAGTCTGAAGTGAATACAATCCTTCGCCAAATCATCCTGATTCACAAACTTAAACCACTTGACTAATCTGGCCTCTTCTATAAGCCCGCTCTTCAGCAGTACTTTTTCCGAGGCAACATTTTCAACATCCACAAAGGTTTGTATCCGGTACACACCATGCTGATGGATGAGCAGGCTCATCATAGATTTACATACCTCCGTTGCATAGCCATTACCCCACTGCGTGGGACTGAATATATAACCAAATTGAATTTTTCCATCTTCATTGATCAGGCCGACGCTGCCAATTAGCCTGGCGCTTTCGATTAACCGAATGGAATATGCATATTCCTTACCGCTCCGCCAGGCTGCCAGCGCATGCCGCAAATATGCGTTGGTATCATCAAGCGACTTATGGGTAGGCCATGAAACGAACCTGGTTGCTTCAGGCTTGCTGGCATACGCATAAAATATTTCCTCAGCGTCTTCGTACCTTAGCCGTTGAACAGTCAGACGATTCGTAAAGAATTGCTCCGGTAAGTTTAGTCGAATCATTCTTTAAAAGGCATTATATGGCACAAGAGCACAATATCGTACACCAGTATTTCAAGCGAGAATTTGACGAAACCACCATTCTTGTCAAGGTTAACCCCATTCAATTCAAAGGCACAGAAATAACAATATTACAAGATGGAAAAATTCAGCGTCGCGAGCTCGAATTTGATGAAGGAATCCTGGAAGATTTACACGCTGATGGATTTAAAGCAGCAAGTGCACTGGAATTTAATATATACCTCTCCGGATTACGATAGAAATCCAAGGCATGTGCCACCCGGGCTAATGCGCAAAGAAAAAGCGCAAAGATTTCATTTTTTGCAGAATTCCGATTACAAATTGTCAATTGTCAGGTGTATCTTTGCACCGGCAAATCGGCACGACCAGCTCCTGCTGAACTCCCCCAGGACCGGAAGGTAGCAAGGGTAGGCGGTCGTAGCGGTGCGATGTTCGGTTTGCCATTTTTTTTTATTTTCAAGCTTTAACCTTTTGCCCGACTTTCCAGCTGGTTTGCTTTTCCACCAATTGATTTAACCCGTTTCCATTTTAACCTAAGCATGAACGGAATGAAACGATACACATGGCCAAATGCGCCAGATCGAAGACATGAAAATTGCAGCAATCTCTGTGAGCGGTGCTATACTGCCAAAAAAAATATATACACAAAACATAACAACCTAGACATATGAAATTCTTCATCGACACAGCAAACCTCAATGAAATTAAAGAAGCTTACGATTTGGGCGTGCTGGACGGCGTAACCACAAATCCGTCCTTGATGGCCAAAGAAGGCATCCAGGGTCACGATAATATCAGAGCGCACTATAAGGCAATCTGCGACATTGTAGATGGAAATGTGAGTGCTGAAGTAATCGCAACGGACCTTGATGGCATGCTGAAGGAGGGCCGTGAGCTCGCCAAAATCGATGACAAAATCGTAGTCAAGGTTCCCATGATTAAGGATGGTGTGATAGCGATCAAAAAGTTTTCCGGAGAAGGCATCAGAACAAATTGTACGCTTGTCTTTTCGGCCGGTCAGGCTATTCTTGCAGCGAAAGCCGGTGCAAGCTATGTTTCTCCTTTTATCGGACGCCTGGACGATGTTGGACAGAATGGCCTGGAGCTCATCGCCCAACTTGTAACCATTTACAATAACTATGGATTTGAAACGGAGATTCTCGCTGCATCCATTCGTCATGCGATTCACTTGCTGCAATGCGCAGAGCTTGGCGCAGATGTAGTTACTTGCCCGCTAAGCGTAATAACGGGGCTACTCAAACATCCCCTGACCGACAACGGTTTGGCGAAATTTCTTGCAGACTACAAAAAGTTGAATGGATAGCAGTGTTACATTATTCTCGTTCTAAGATTTAGGACACGATAAGTTGTAGGGGTCTCAACACATAAATTATCTGACTATGTTCTCAACGGATCCGGTGGTTTGTATAAAGGAAGCCAGTATTTTTCAGGACCATAATACGATTCTGGGGGATATCAGCTTTGATATTCAAAAGGGCGAGTTCGTTTATCTTGTAGGTCGCACGGGTTCCGGAAAATCGTCTTTATTGAAAACGCTGTATGTTGATCTCCCCTTGCGCCTGGGCAACATTACCGTGGCAGGCTTTGACATTCGTGGTATAAAGAATAAGGACGTCCCATCATTACGCAGAAAACTTGGAATAATATTTCAGGACTTTCAGCTTTTCAACGATCGCACGGTTACCGAAAATCTGATGTTTGTGATGAAAGCAACTGGATGGCACGATAACATAAAGATGAGGGCCCGGATTTCAGAGGTACTTATGCAAGTAGGCCTTGGGTCAGTAGAAAAGAAGATGCCACATCAACTTTCAGGAGGCGAACAGCAACGGGTTGTGATTGCCAGGGCTTTGCTAAATGAGCCACAAATTCTCATGGCTGATGAGCCTACGGGAAACCTCGATCCGGAAGTTTCTCATGGTATTTTAAAAATCTTCCAGCAAATTAATAACAGCGGTACCGCAGTACTCATGGCCACGCACAGTTATGGTTTGATTAAGAAATTTCCCGCGCGAATTCTGAAGTGCGAAGATGGAAAGGTTATCGACTCCGCAGAGTCACCTTTTGACCTCACCATGGAATATTAAGTATCTTCTTGCGTAACGCCAGCGCAGGCGATCTTCACCATAGTTCTTCCTATGTTGCATGGCTCGCTTCGGCATAATAAAATGTCCCCGAGGAAAACCCCAAAAGATTTCTACTTTTGTCTGGATGAGGACACTTTGTATTAACTTTTAGAATCTATTTGCTGTTATTAATTGTAAACAGTTAAAATATAGGCGATGAGAACTAATTTAATCATGATATTGGCGTTGGGGCTGATTCTTCCTGCCTGCTCACAAGGCCAGAAGGCAGCCAAGAAAACGGAAGTTCCCATATTTATGATAACAAAAACGGAGGGAGAATGGAAAAGTCAATTGACACCCCTGCAATACAACGTACTGCGCGAAAAGGGTACAGAACGCGCTTTTACTGGTGAGTATTGGAACAATCATGAAAAGGGAACCTATTATTGTGCCGCATGCCAACTGGCGCTTTTCGATGCTGACACCAAATTTGAGTCTGGTACAGGATGGCCGAGTTTTTTCAAGCCTATTGACGAATCTGCAATAGCCATCATAAAGGACACGAGCTATAACATGGTACGCGAAGAAGTTGTCTGCAGTCGTTGCGGAGGACATCTAGGGCATGTCTTTAACGATGGCCCGGCCCCAACTGGACTGCGATATTGTCTTAATTCTGCGGCCCTGGGATTCGAAAAGAAAAAATAGATATCACTGCACAGAACTGCTGCTGGTTTTTTATTCCCGACAAATCTGTACCTTTTAAGGATAAATACACCTTATTATGTGTCGATTGCTGGCCTACATGGGTTCGCCCATCATAATTGACAAGCTGCTTTATCAGCCAAAAAACTCACTTGTCAATCAAAGCATCAGTGCAAAGGAAATTGAAGAACCTTTGAATGGTGATGGCTTTGGCATCGGCTGGTATGCTCCCGAAGTGAATGACGAACCCGTGGCTTTTGTTTCCGTGAATCCCGCATGGAGCAATAGAAACCTGCGCAATCTCGCACCTAAAGTGAGAACGCCATGCTTCGTGGCACACGTCAGGGCAGCCAGCGTTGGAGAAGTTTCCGAATCCAATTGCCATCCATTCCAATACAAGAATTTATTGATGATGCACAATGGTGGAATCGAGAACTTTTCTGCCATTAAGCGCAAGCTGCGCGAACACCTGACAGATCACCTTTATAATTGGATAAAAGGCCAAACAGATTCGGAACACATTTTTGCTTATCTCATTAGCTACCTTCAAAATATGGGGCAAGGCGTAAACGCAGAATCTTTGATGGAAGCATTCGAAAATACTTTTTCAAGCCTTAAAATCTTGATGCATGAAAACGGAATCAACGAACCCGCCTATCTGAATATGGTCGTAACGGATGGATCGCTTATTGTCGGAACCCGCTATGTAACATCACCAACCGAGGAGCCCCTTACCCTATACCACTCTGAGGGTAGCAAATACGTTGTAGAAGATGGAATCACACAGCTCGTTGCCCAGGAAAACGATGATAACGCCGTGCTAGTAGTTTCAGAGAAACTAACGGATGACAAAGACTGGACGCTCATCCCGGCAAACCATTTCGTGATTGTGGATGATTCTCTCAAGGTAAGGATAAGACCGATTAGGGCGTAACCCCACCATATCCATTTTGTTATTCCCTGTTGATTCGCAACTGGTCAATCATTTCAACGGCCTTTTTCGTGTGATCCTTTTGAAGTTCAAAATATGTAATCAAGCCCTTCAATTCCCTGACATATCCTTTAACCTTCATCTTGCCTTTCATTTCGTTTTCATGATCTGCCAATGGGCTCAGAAAGGAAGTATCCAATTGATTTGTAAAGTATTGTGAAGCAGATGCTACTCTCCCGCGTAAAAAATTGTGTCCTTCAGCAGTGGATGCCTCGTAAAACAAGTTTTTAAGCTGTTCCTGAAATTTTTGTGCCAGGTGATGTTGCTCATTGGCAGACTTAAGCAGGGTCTGGGCAAGCTCTTCTGCAAGCTTTTTGTCTTGAAATTTCCGCTTCGCAAGTTTGTGCAGAAAGTTCTCTAACTCATCAATAGCGTTTGACCAATCAAAAAAGGCCAGCAAACCGTTCAGATAGTACTGTTTGCGTTCCTCCGCCAAAATTGGCCGCAACTCATCGGGTGACGACTCTTCCTCAGCAAAGCGAATAACGCGCTCGTCCGTCATGATACTGCTTCTGAAAATCCGGGAGCACAACACAATACCCTGAAGCGAAGTACAGCGACTCAGCGCAACGTACACCTGGCCAGGCGCAAATGCTTTTCCGGCATCGATGATCACGCGCTCAAAGGTAAGTCCCTGACTTTTATGAATCGTGATTGCCCATGCGAGCCTTATGCCATATTGCGTGAAGGTGCCAAGGATCTCTTCCTCTATCTGTTTTGAATTTGGATTTAATGTGTAGCGAATGTTGACCCAGGTATCACGCTGTACCACCAACTCTCCTTCTTCGTTTGGAAATACAACCGTTATTTGTTCCTCTTCTATTCGTATTACCGTTCCTATTTTTCCGTTATAATAACGCTTCACTTTCTCCAGGTCATTCTTGATGAACATTACCTGGGCACCCACCTTCAGGTTCAACACCTTATCGGTGGGAAAATTTCTTTCCGGAAAATCTCCCTCAACCTCACCTTCAAATTGAAATAATACACTGCCCAGCGCTGCCAACTCACGCGCATTGATTGCATCTGCTTTGTGGTTGTGCGTAGTAATGGTAATATAATTTTCATTCCCTGGAGGCTTAAAGCCCGTTGCATACCGTTTATTCAATATGACCAGGTCCTCTTCCTGCACTTCATTATTCCGGATGTTGTTGAGCAGTGCAATGAAATGCTCATCCGTTTGCCGGTAGATCTTCTTTAATTCAATGTATAACGGACGTGATTGATTCAGCACGTGCGCATGGAAGAAAAAAGGACCTTCATAATAGTGCTGAAGAATCTCCCATTGGTCGTCAGGAACGACAGGGGGTAATTGAAACAGGTCGCCGATGAACAATACCTGAACGCCACCAAAAGGTACAAACGGTTTCCTGCGAAGGTGGCGAAGGATGGTGTCGATGGCGTCAAGTATATCGCACCGTACCATGGATACTTCATCAATGATCAACAATTCCAATTCGCGAAACAGACTGCGTTTCTCTCGTTCGAACTTCAGGTTTTTCAACAGCGAATACTTATCGCTCATATCTGAGGATTGCTCAAATCCTTTCTGGACTTCCGGGATGAAGGGTGTAAAAGGCAGTTGAAAAAGTGAGTGAATGGTAGACCCACCCGCGTGAATTGCTGCTACGCCGGTCGGTGCAACAACAACTGCCTTCTTGGTCGTAGTGGCTTTGATGTGTTTCAGAAAGGTGGTCTTTCCGGTACCTGCTTTCCCTGTCAGGAAGATAGGACGCGAAGTTTGCCGGATGAATTCTTCCGCAAGATCGAAAGTTACATTATCAGTAGCCACAACAAATTGAAAAACTCATGGGCTAAGATAGCCCTTTTCCGCAGTTGTAGCCGCCCATGAACGATACACATATTTTAATGTTGCGCCCGGCAGCTGCCAGTCTGTTTGAATCTCCTAATAACAACCTTCGGGATAGACTCTTCAATACACCCGCTATTTAAGTAAGGGTGCAATGGCTTTGCCCCAAATGTCGTAGCCCTGTTTATTCATGTGCAGGCCATCAGCCAAGAAAATATCTTGAAATACTATTCCATTTTTATCAAGCATGGGTGTCCACAAATCAGCAACTGTAACACCATATTGTTTCTTCGACCAAAGAACCAGTGCTTTGTTGTACGCCTCGTACTTTTCCTTCAAATGCCATCGGGCTTTACTAGGCTTGGGCGTAATAAACACAATATCGGTCTTGCTTCCGAGTCTACTCCGAATCAGTTGTACCAGGCTGTCCGATGCATGAATTATTTCTATTGTTGTCTTTCCCGCACTAATGTCATTGTCACCTTCATAAATAAAAATCTGTATTGGACTGTACTGCACTATGAGTTTGTCAATATAATAAACTAAATCCGATGTTTGTGATCCCCCAAAGCCTGTATTCAGAATATTATGTCCCGGAAAATAAGATTGAATATCTTTCCACATCCGAATAGTAGAACTGCCTGTAAAGAGGATGATATCCTTTTGATTTGCTGGCTTGACGGCAGTAATCTCCTCGACTTCCTTTTCGAATCGCAACGGATCCTGGGCCAGCAGCAAAGGTGCGCAAACCAGCTGGAATATGATCCAGAGACCGGTAATGGTAAAGTTCCTTTTCATGTTTATATAATTCAGTGGGCCTAATATAGTATGTTGTGCTCACCATTCAATTCCAGCACTTCCGCGCAACTGAAAGATTGGTAGTGGGTATATGGTTGGACATTAGGCAAAAAGATCTGAACTGAGGTAGCGGTCTCCCCTGTCGCATACGATAAAGACGATCACGCCAGCATCAATTTCATCTGCTATTTTCAAGGCAGCACACAACGCCCCTCCACTGCTCATTCCTGCCAGAATGCCTTCTTCCCGCGCCAGCCGCTTTGTAAACGTGCGCGCATCTTCTTCGCTTATATCTATCGTTCGGTCAACGCGCTTCGCCTCAAAGATCTTTGGTAAGAATTCCGGTGACCATCGCCGGATACCTGGAATAGAAGAACCTTCGGTAGGCTGCGTGCCAACGATTTGAATCTGTGGATTTTGCTCTTTCAGAAATCTCGAAACACCCATAATCGTACCGGTCGTTCCCATTGCGGAAACAAAGTGTGTCACCTTTCCTTTCGTCTCGCGCCAAATCTCCGGACCGGTAGTTTTATAGTGCATCGCATAGTTGTCAGGGTTAGCAAACTGATCCAGCATATAGTACCCCTGCTTAACCGACATCTCCTCGGCCACTTCACGGGAGTATTCAATGGTGCGCGCTGAAGGGGTTAAAATTACTTTGGCGCCGTAAGCCTCCATAGCCAGAACGCGTTCCCGGGTGGAATTGTCAGGCATTATGAGTGTCATCTCCAATCCCATTATCCGCGCGATCATGGCCAGGGCAATACCGGTGTTTCCGCTTGTCGCTTCCACCAATTTATCTCCCTTCTTAATAACCCCTCGGTCAAGCGCAGCTGAAATCATCCCATAGGCTGCCCGATCTTTCACGCTACCACCGGGGTTATTACCTTCCAGCTTGCCGTAAAGGGTTACGCCTTTTTTGGTAGGGATATGCTGCAGTTCTACAAGCGGGGTATTGCCAATTAATTCCGATAGTTTCATGTTTATATCTCCTTGTCCTTTACCCAACCGTAATTTATTTCTCACCAGCTTTCTATCCATTGAGCAGGAGCGCGGACTTAGGACGCATAATTATGCGTCCCAACAAATTTGCCTACGAACTTTGAAGCTGCTCTAAAAGAGGTACTATTGGTGTCCCTCCTTAAAAATTACAAGGTCAATTTCGTTCGTATTTCCATTGTACATCCTTGCCTGGTAATATATTTTTGAATTGGCCGGAATACTGCTCGTCAGCCATACATTTCCACCAACCACACTGCCGCGTCCAATGACAGTTTCTCCGCCTAAAATCGTTGCTCCTGCATATACTATCACATGATCTTCTAATGTTGGATGCCGTTTTTTCTCTGCATCCTCTTTATTTACGCTTAGCGCTCCAAGGGTTACGCCCTGGTATATCTTAACATGGTTGCCGATCACGGATGTCTCCCCGATCACCACGCCTGTTCCGTGGTCGATGCAAAAATGATCTCCGATTTTGGCAGCCGGATGAATGTCAATACCCGTCTTGCTATGCGCATGTTCCGTAATAATTCTGGGAATACCCTGAACGCCTAAGCTATGCAACGCATGGGCAATCCGATACGCGGCTATCGCATAGAATCCCGGATAGGTGCGCACCACTTCATTTCTACTCTTGGCAGCCGGATCCCCTTCATACATTGCGGCGATGTCTTTTTCAAGCTTATCACAAATGAATGGAAGTTCCTTGAAAAAATTGTCCCTCAGCTGGGCAGGATTTCCAGTTCCTTTTGTAGGATTATGGCGCAGAATCCGTTCCAATTCCTTCTCTAATCGCTCCATGTACTGCTCAAATTCTGTCTCAGACAAAGATCCTAATTGAGCGAAGTCGGCGAATAGCGCCCCCAATAATTCCACGTAAAAAGCGGAGACTTCTGTCGGGGCCGGACAGGTAGGGCATGTCTGGTGTGATTGGTATAGTCGATGAAGAAAATTCTTATCCATAATCCTTAAATATATTATTTCAGCTTTAGGTTCATCAAATCCATAATAAACTCATTTTTTCTTTTGTTGGCTTCAGGATTATGATCTCCAAATGCAACGGCCGGCCCAATCCCTGCCGGGCTGGGCTAAAATAGCATGAATGTGGCAGCAACCAATGTCATAATGATAATAAACCATCGATAGGTTTTTTCTGATAACTTCTTGATGATAAAGACGCCCAGGTAGGCTCCGAGTATGATCATCGGAAGGGTAATCAGATCAAGCAGCAACGTATTCAGGGTGACTGTATGCCAGACGAATACATGGAAGGGTACCTTAAACCAATTGGTTGCCATGAAGAACCATGCCGTGGTTCCAATAAAAGCGTTTTTTGGCAACCGCATGGAAAGGAGGTACACTGCCATAACGGTACCCGCCAGATTACCCACCATGGATGTAAATCCGCCTAATATACCCGACGTAATGCCAAATCCCTTATTCTGCGGAACCGCTTCTTTATGTCCTCGCTCTAACCATATCATCACAATCACACTCACGACGATAATGATGGCCATAATGACTTTGAAGATAGCGTCATCAATATAGCTGCCCACAACAGTGCCCAGGACTACACCCAGGGCCGACCATGGAAATAGCAGCTTCAAGTGATGCCATGAGGCGTGACGGTGATAATACCACACGCCCAAAACATCGGCCATTACCAATATAGGTAAGAGAATACCACTCGAAATTTGTCCGCCAAAAATGTTAGCCAATACCGGAACAGCCAACATACCCGCACCGTGGACACCCGTTTTTGCCATGCCTATCAGCATTGCGGCCAACAATACGAGCGAAAATTCAAGGTAAGTAAAATGGTGGGAGAAGATATCGATCAAGGAATCTCCGGGCTAAAGTGACTTTATCGTTTTCCACATCTTTTCAGCAACAAATTCGTTTCCCTTTTCATTCAGGTGTACTCTATCCGTTGTAAGAATACCAGACTCCTTGTTCTCTGTATTAAACTGTTTGTTGTATTCCAAAAAATCCTTACGCAAATCAATGAGCTTTAGGTTGTTCACCTTAGCCAGCCCGCGAATGATATTGCTGTAGCTGTTCAAATCGCCATCCAGTTCATTGCTAAAGTCCGTACGCTCCCCAATGGCGGCAGGGGTACAGAGCACTACGGTGATGTTCTTAGCTTGTAGTTTGGCAATCAGCGCAGCATAGAATCTCTCAAATTTATCGGCATCCGTTCCTGTTCCATAAGAACGTTTGTGCCACACATCATTGACGCCAACAAAGATGATAACGATATCCGGATTCTTGCTCAGGACATCATCCTCAAGTCGAAGATAAAGATCATATACTTTGTTGCCGCCAATACCGGCACCGATGAATTCATACTGATCACCCACATTATCCTTCATGGCAAGGTCACCGATTTTAACGATGTACCCTCCTGGTTTTGCACCCGCTGCGGTTATGGAATCACCAAAAAAAATAATCTTCTTTTTTTGCATTGTCATAAATGCAGTCAAACCAACCAATACTGCGCCAAGCATGTACCATCTTAATCGATTCATTTCTATATAATTTTAGTGAAATCAAAATCCAGACGAGCTCAGGTTCACTATAGCCCTCAATGTTATCCGCCTTCCGCACCAAGACACTATTAAGGAGTGTCCACTAAAGCCTTGTAATATAAATAAAGTCCTGGAAACCAAAGCAACGCGCAGGTCAATGGCTGATGTTTAATTGACAACCGGTGATGCGGACGGACTTACCATGCAGGGACACATGCCCATTAATCAATAACCTAAAAAAGCAGGCTTATCCCCTGCGGTGGGACGAACCTGCTATTAATGGCCCGATTGGCTGCCTGGACTGAAAGCTTAAAACTTTCCGAACTTGAGCGTGGCGTTGTACGAAATATCACTCAGCGCATTGTCACTTAAACCCGGGGCATCGCTACCAAAGGCTGCACGATATGAAATACCAGGGCTGAAACGCATCCACTTCAATAAATTGATTTCCACCTGAACACCCGGTTCAGCAACGAAAAACCAATTCTCATCATAATCATTGTCTCCATTATTGTAATCAAGGTTGTGCCAGCCGTAGCGCTCGTATTGAAGCGTAAAACCTGCGCCGGAGAATAAATTGAAGGCAAAGTGAAATGTCTTATTGGAACCAAAAACATATTCCGTAACCAGACCCACCTGACCATATTCATAACTCATGTTTCGAAGAGGATCGACACTATACTCCAGGGGGACCGGAATATTGTTGGTCGTCGCACCCGCTCCAATACCGAGCAGAAATTTATGATTTATGTACCAACCACCATAAACCTCCACCAGATTGGCATAATCCCCTCCGATGTTGGTAAATTTATTATTCAGGGCACCATATCCTCCGGAAGCCTTGCTCCCGCTGAATACGGTTTGGACGTGATTGCTTTCCTGCGCACACACACTGGTAGCGATTAGGAAAAACACGATTAATACGGATAATTTAGATTTCGCTTTCATGGCTTTTGTTCGTTTCATGCCCCCAAGACAACCGGGAAAAGACTTACCCCTATCTTGGGGAAAATAAATTTTATTCACCTACCTGATCTGTATTTATGTACGGTTTATACTAAAAAAGGATCATGTATTTCAAGAAAAAAATGGGAGTGATTTGCTGAATTTTGCGTGTCCAGATCAGGAAAAATTTATGTATTCCTGATTGGCCAATACCCTTTAAGAAATTAATACTATGTTGGACGATCTTAGTCGTGATTTGAACGTATACGCAGATGTCAGGCTATAAAGAGGGGTACAGCCGAATTGAATTCTGGCAGAATCCTTACATATTTGCCTTTAGGCGAGGCCACGGCGTGCGCTAGTCTATAATATTGCTAAAAATCATATGCATATGAAGAAAATCTACTCCCTGATTTCGCTTTTATTAATCGCCACAATTGGAGTTTCGCAGCAACTTCCTTCCAACTTCTATCTGACAAAACTAGAAAACGGTCTGGAGGTATTGGTGATTGAAGACAAGACTGTCCCCCTCATTACGGTAGAAATTTGTGTTAAGAATGGTTCGTATACGGAAGAACCCGACTACAATGGCCTGTCCCACCTTTACGAGCATATGTTTTTTAAGGCGAACAAGGATATACCCTCGCAGGAGGCCTTCATCAACCGTATAAACGAGCTGGGAATTCGGTTTAATGGCACGACATCAAATGAACGGGTAAATTATTATTTCACGCTAAACAAGAAATTTCTTTCCGAGGGACTTTCCTTCATGAATTCAGCCATCCGTTATCCATTATTCGACGAACAAGAAATGAAAAACGAAAATCCTGTTGTCGATGGGGAGTTTCAACGGAACGAATCAAATCCCACCTTTTGGCTTTCCAAGGATATGCAGAAGCAATTATGGGGTGATCTCTTTAGTAGAAAAAATACGATCGGCGATCACAATATAATCCTGACCGCCACCACAAAGAAAATGCAGACCATCCAGCAGAAATATTATTATCCAAATAATTCCATTCTGGTTATTGCAGGTGATGTTGACCATGGCCAGGCGTTTCAAAAGGCCAGGGAAGTTTTCGGAAGCTGGGCACCATCAGATTTTGACCCTTTTGTGAAGTATCCAATACCAGAATTCAAGCCACTTGAGAAATCAACGTTTTTCATTACAGAAAACGCGAATACCCGGAATCCTTTTGTTATGATCGGATTCCATGGGCCGGATACGCGCCATGATATCAAGGCCACCTATGCAGCTGACGTTTTCTCCTTTCTGCTTAAACAAAAGTCATCAAAATTTCAGCAGGACCTGATCGATAGCGGGTTGGCATATGCCGCAAATGTAACTTACCAGACCTGTAAATACACCGGTCCTATCTTAATCACTGCCATACCTCAACCGGACAAAATCAGAGAAGTTATCGAGAAAATAGAAGCGGAAATAGACCTGTGGGACAGCGATAGCTATTTTACAGACGAACAACTGGAAACGGCAAAGACCTTACTGGCTGTTGATGATGCGCATGGAAGAGAAAAGACCTCCGAATTTATTCATACCGTTACCTATTGGTGGGCTTCCGCCACAATTGATTATTACACTTCATATGTTGACAACTTAAACAGAGTAAACCGCGAAGATATTGTCCGATATATCCGAACGTATATTAAGGGAAAACCCAAAGCGATCGGTGTTCTTACTACCCCTGACAACAGGGCGACCCTTGAAGCCAATTTAAAAACCCTCATGAAATAATCTTTATGAAAAGCTCCATACTCAAAATAGCCTTCCTGGCAATTATCCCGTTTTCATTTGGCTTTACCCTGCACGCGCAAGACGGAATACCAAGCGAATTCTCTGTGGATGGTATGAAGGTTATCCTCAAACCTTCCATTAAAGAAATTATCAGTGTCCGACTATTTATCAAGGGAGGAACGGCTAACTATCCGAAAGCGTTGGAGGGGGTTGAAGCGCTTGCTTTGGAAATGGTTACGGAAGGCGGAACGAAAAACCAAACCAGAACAGAATTTGCCAGTGCCCTGGAGAAGATCGGAACGTCACTTGCTTCAAGCAGCTCACTAGACTACAGTGAGATAAGCTTGTCGTGCGTTAAATCTTTTTGGGATCCATCCTGGAAACTGTTTGCAGAAGCCATTACAAGTCCCCGATTCGATGAAAAGGAATTTTCGATTATCAAAGGAAGGGTAATTTCCCAGGCAAAGCAAGCAGAATCAAATCCCGATCAATATCTGCAAAACAGAGCGTTACAAAATGCCTTCGGCAGCCGAAACTATTCCAAGATTCCTGCAGGAACAGTCCAAAGCCTTGAAAATATTTCATTGCAACAAGTTGTTGCGCATTACAATACCATCCTGGGCAAACAAAACATATTTCTGGTAGTGGTAGGCAATGTTACAGAAACAGACATAAAACAAAAAGTGGCAGCCGCCTTTGCAACGCTTGGCCCGGGTAAAATAGCAAAACCTGAGCCCTCAGTGGAATTTACCCCGGCTGTCAATATTGAAGATCGTGATATTGCAACCAATTACATCCGGGGGACAATGAATGCACCCGGTGTAAATGAAAAAGATGGAGTACCCATGATGCTGGCGATGAACATACTGCGTTTCCGTTTCTTTGTTGAACTTCGAACCAAGCGAAGTTTGTCGTATGCCCCCGGCGCTTTCTATGCCACTGCCGCAATCAAGAACCCGTATGCGGTATATTATATTTCCACGACTGATCCGAAGCAAAGCCTTCAGGTCATGATTGATGAAATCAACAAAGTAAAGAATGAGGGTTTTAGCGAAAAAGAACTAAAAGATATGAAAGAAACCTATCTCACCAATCATTTCCTTGGCCTGGAGACGAATGATTCACAGACCATGTCACTTGGATTGGCTGAAGTAGCCGGAGATTGGCGCAACACGGAAAGTTTTATGACAAAGGTGGATCATGCAACCATTAAGGATATCAACGATGCATTTAACAAGTATTCTTCCTCCATCAATTGGACCTATCTTGGAAAGGAAGATGCTGTCAGCGATGCGGATTTTAAGCAGCCTCAAATGCTTCCGGCTGCGGAAAAAGTGTTACCGAATAAATGACGATTGACTACCCTGTCGGTGGTATGGCAAAAATATACTCAATTCCCTTATCCCTGGAGTAAGGAATATTCCAAGTCGAATCATAGCATTACGATACGAAGGAAAGGGAGTTAGCAGATTGTTCCGTCGGCCATATATTTTTCCAGCACAACTGCAACACCGTCAGCTTTGCTGGATAATGTAATTTCTTTGGCTACAGCTTTAACCTCAGGTATTGCATTTTCCACTGCAATACCCCATCCCACGTCGCGGATCATTTCGATGTCATTATAGTTATCACCAAAAGCTATTACTTCTGAAATATTACCATAGGATTTTTTCTCCATTACCATTTCAAGCGCCGTAGCTTTTGAAATAGCTTTTGGCGCAATTTCCAAATAGGTTGACTTGGAGCGATATAGGTGAATTACGTTGAAAAACCTGGCATGCAATGCAGTGTACATTTGATCTAACTCGGTAATGGTCCCCATACACATTACCTTGTGAGGTCCTAAATGAGCACTGCGCCATTTATCCATAACCTCGTGGAGCGGCCTGATTACAGGCGATACCTTTGTTATCCTCGCTTCCCGCTCAGTCCATTGGTCGTGTGCAGCAGCATACCATTCATTTTCCATAAACAAGCTAACATGTATACTTGTCCTGGCAGCCAAATCCAGAATAGCATTGCAGACCGAAAGCGGCATTTTTACCGAATCTAAAATACAGGGTGCTTGTGAGCCGTTCTCAAAGTAGATGATGTAGCCTCCGTTAAAACAGATTATCGGATGATCCGTAATGCCCAGGTCACGTTGCAGGTGTCGCATAGCTTCTGGCATTCGGGAAGATGCCAGAATTACGGGGACTTTATCTTTGATGTCCCGGATGGCAGCAATCGTCCGCAGAGAGAGTACTCTGTTCGCGTCTAGCAAAGTCCCGTCAATATCAGTACAAACAGCACGGATTCTCATATTAATATTTCTGCGTTTTGTTCAAAAATACAAAATGTAGCAATCCGGTTATTTCTTTGTGAGGATCATATTGATCGGAAATTTTTGCTGTCATTCCGGAAACCTGGATTAATATTATCCATTATAACAACAGAATGATGGATTAATGATCTTTCTCTTGTAGTTTTAAACCATGCGTACGCTCGAAGAATTGGACCAAAGACTTTATACTTTAACCGATGACTTTATCAATGATGTCAGAAAACTGACTGGCGACATCCTGATCCTGGGAGCAGGTGGCAAAATGGGCCCAAGTCTTGCCATGCTTGCCAAATTGGCGGTCGAAGCAGCCGGCGTCAAAAAGAGAATTGTTGCCGTTTCGCGTTTCAGCGATAGAAAAGCTCAGCGTGAACTGGAGGGTAAAGGAATCGAAATCATCTCGGCGGATCTGATGGATGACGATGCCCTGCAGGGTCTGCCTGAAGTTGAAAATGTAATATACATGGCAGGAACGAAATTCGGGACAACGGGCAATGAGCATTTGACATGGGCCATGAACGCGTACCTGCCCGGAAGAGTCGCAACAAAATTCAGGGATTCGAAGATCGTTGTCTTTTCAACGGGAAACGTTTACCCTTTGACATCTACAGAGACAAAAGGACCTTCCGAAACGAGTCCCGTTGGCCCGGTTGGTGAATATGCACAATCTTGTCTGGGCAGGGAACGCATATTCGAGCATTTCTCACACGTGAACAATACACCGGTCTTGATTTACCGGCTCAATTATGCCATCGATTTGCGCTATGGGGTATTGCTTGAAATTGCAAAGGCAGTAAAGAACATGAAGCCGATCAATCTTTCAATGGGGTATGTGAATGTTATTTGGCAGGGCGATGCCAATCAAATTGCAATAAGATGTTTAGGGTTGTGCACATCACCACCAGCAATACTCAACGTCACTGGTAGCGAATGCATTTCTGTACGGTGGATAGCAAATGAATTTGCGAAATTGTTTGGCATTGATCCTGTATTCGAAAACGAAGAACAACCAACGGCATTACTAAGCAATGCTGCAAGGATGGAAGAAATATTTACCTTCAAGAAGGTTTCCGTAACCGATATGATTTTGATGACAGCCGAGTGGCTGCAGCACGGAGGACCGCTGCTGGACAAACCAACTCACTTCCAGGAGCGTACGGGTAAGTTCTAATGTGTATGCAAACATGAAAGATTCATTACCATCAGCCGTCAAAACATTACTACTGGAGGGTACTGTAATACCAGCCCACCCATTGGCATTGGATAAAAACAGAAAGCTGGACGAAAAGCATCAGCGCGCACTTACACGATATTATATCAGCGCGGGTGCGGGAGGGATTGCCGTCGGTGTTCACACTACGCAATTTGAAATACGCCTGCCACAGCACAACCTGTATAAGGCTGTACTTTCGATGGCTGCTGAAGAGGTGGAGAAAGCAAAACTCAAAAGACCATTTATCAAAATAGCTGGAATTACCGGACCAACCGCGCAGGCGGTAAAGGAAGCAACGCTCGCGCGTGAATTGAATTACGATATCGGATTGCTTAGCAATGGAGGACTTTCGGGCCAATCTGAAAATGAATTAATCCAACGCTTGCAGAAGGTGTCAGAAATCATCCCTGTTTTTGGTTTTTATTTGCAACCTGCTGTTGGTGGAAGGGTATTAAGCTTTGATTTCTGGTGTAAAGTTGCGGCCAACAAAAATGTTCATGCCATTAAAGTTGCAGCCTTTAACCGGTACCAGACTATCGATGTTGTCCGTGCAGTTTGTCAATCGGAAAGGGCACATCAGATTGCACTCTATACAGGCAATGATGATAATATTGTTGGTGACCTGCTTACACCCTATCACTTTGAACACAATGGCCAGGTAATAGAAAAAAGATTTGTAGGTGGATTGCTTGGGCATTGGGCATTTTGGACGAAAAATGCGGTTGCGTTGCTGGATGAAATCAAATCAATTGCGCCGCAAGATGTGCAAGCGATGCTTGCCAAAGGAATAGAAATCACTGATGTAAATGCTGCTGTATTTGACCCTGCTCACAACTACAAAGGTTGTATAAGCGGGATCAATGAGATTCTGCGAAGACAAGGGCTGCTTCAAAACAACTTGTGCCTGAGTGAGCATGAATCTCTTTCTCCTGGTCAGGCTGATGAAATCGACAGGATTTATCGTAACTATGAAAACCTGCACGACGACCGGTTTGTCAGGGATCATTTGAGGGACTGGCTGTCATAATGCAAAGTTAAATCGATTTATTATGTTTAACAGAAGAGAATTTATCAGGCACTCCTTAATCGCCGGCGCTGCGTCAGGACTAGCCATTAATAACGCCCTCGCTACCGAAATGAGTGCGAAGGAAATTCAAATAGGACTCATTGGATTGGATACTTCCCATAGTCCTGCTTACACCAAATTTATCAACGACCCTAAGAATCCGGCCATGCAAGGCTTCAAGGTGGCTTTTGCCTATCCATATGGTAGTACTAAAATTGAATCAAGCGCCAGCCGGATACCGCAGTATACCCAGGAGATCAAGGCGCTGGGTGTGCAGGTTGTCGACACGCTGAATGCACTAGTTGAAGCATCTGACGTGGTCATGCTGATGACCAATGATGGAAATCTCCACCTGGAACAAATTCTTCCTGTACTTAAGGCAAGAAAAAATGTATACGTAGACAAGCCTGTTGCCGCCCATTTGGGCGATGTCATAAAGATTTACGACGCTGTAAAGCAAGCCGGTGTCTCCATGTTCTCTTCTTCCCCATTGCGGTATATTGATGGCGCACAACAGGTGCGGTATCATGACGCAGTTGGCAGCGTAATCGGAGCGGACGCATATAGTCCGCAAAAAACGGAGCCATCCCACACTGATCTTTATTGGTACGGCATCCATGGTGTGGAGATCCTTTTCACGATGATGGGTCCGGGCTGCGCGTTTGTAAAGCGAACAACCGAAAAAGAACAAGACATCGTTGTTGGAAAATGGACAGACGGCAGGATTGGAACGTATAAGGCGACTTACAAGGCAGGCAGTTTTATGGCGGAACGGCTTATGGAACAAAAGGCGTTTTGTCGGTGGGGCCATTTGCCGGGTATCAAAGCCTGGCGGAGGTTATTATTCAATTTTTCAGAGATGGAAAAGCGCCAGTAGATGAAAAAGAAACAATGGAGATTTACACGTTCATGGAAGCCGCTGACGAAAGTAAGAAGCAGGGAGGTGAATGGGTAAGCATGCAAAAAATTTATAATCAGGCGGCAGCGGCTTCAAAGAAATAGCAGGATAGGCTAGCGGTTAATGGGACGGTGTTGTAACCAGGTTGTTTGAACCTGGTTACAATTCGTTTGACAACATTAAACTTGCCTCCACATTGGTCGTGTAAGGCAGGTTGGTCCTCCGCCGCCCTTTATACTGATTTCTTCGCCCTCATATTCAAGCACCGTGCACCCTGCCTTTTCAAGGGCATGCCTTGTTTTTGTATTTCCAGACAGCATGATACATTTCCTTGGCGCCACCGAAAGTACATTAGCAGCCATGGTATCAAATTCCTCCTTCGGAACTTCAACAAACCTATATCCACGTTCCAGGAGTTCATTTCTAAAAACAATTGGCATGAGGGGAGAATACACTACCACCAGGTCATGATCAACAGGACTTAATATCGACATGAGGTGAAATACATCTGCAGGGCCTCTATAATGGGGTAACGGAACGGTGACTACCGTAATTCCCAGTGGGCTCAACAATCCTTTTAGTTGATCAATACCCGCCGCGTTAGAACGATAACTATACCCTACCGCAAGTGTTTGTTCGTCCAGCCAGACAACATCACCGCCCTCAATTGTTCCCGGCGATTGTATACTCCCTAGAATCCTGAAACCCAGTTTTTCAAATACTTTCTTTTGTGCCGATGGTTCATTTGCGCGCGCCGGTTTACCCATGTTACAAATAATCATCCCGTGATCAGTTACGAGCGATGCATCGCGGCAATAGAGTGAATCCAGCGAGACGGAAGCATCCTGCGGAAAATAACTAAGGCCTACACCGCAACTGCGCAGCACAGCTTCAAAGTTACCATACTCTTCTTTCGCTATCTCAATATCTGGTCTGCCCAGGTAGTTGAGTGCCTCCCATTCTTTGGAAATTTTTTCATTATCCACAAAGGCATCGTCTACGCGCTTAATAAAAACTGAATCTATTTTCCCTACTTCGGATTGACAAGTCAATTTCATATTCTCCCATTTTGGTTCGAATGCTTCATTCAGAAAGAAGATTCTCTACAGTGACAAACTCATAATTCAATGATTTCAGATAGTCCAGCAATTCTGGCAATTTCCAATAAAATTTATCTTTTCTTCCTGGGTCGGTACCGATGTGCAGTAAAAGTATAAACCCATTAAGGTTATCTGATGTACGCTTGATGGATTGGAAAATCATCTCGCTACTCCGATAATTCTTCATGTCCGGTGTGGTGTAGTCGGCGTTGCTGAGTGTTCCCGGTGAGAAATTGATAAGTTGAAATCCCATCGCTTTGGTCCAGGCAGCAATCTCGTCATTATACCACTCGTACGGCGGCATAAAGAAATGTGCCTGATCTTCAGCAATACCGAATCTTTGCATGACGTCATAGTTGGCTGACAGATCACGCTCAAATTTCTGTCTTGTTATCAAAGTACTATCGCGGTTGGTCCAATCGCAGTATAATAGATGCTTGTCGGAGTGAGCCCCAAGGTAATGGCTTCCTTGCTTGAGTTTTCTGATAAGTGGTTCAAAAGCAGCGTTACGATAGAAATTTCCGGTAAGGAAAAATGAAGCCTTGATGTGCGCTGTGTCAAGGGTATTCGCAATAAAATCTCCGCCATCCGCAAACGTATCGCCAGTAAAGACTAGCGCAATTTCTTTTTTTGACAAATCCCCTCTGATGATAGCCCCGTGATCATACGTCAGGGCTTTTTTTTTTGCGTTTTATATTCACTTTCCTTTGCTGCCAAAAGATATATCAAATTGGCCGTGCCATCCATCGTGGGTTCGTTGGTAACGTAGTCACCATAATCATCGTGGTAAACAACATAGTCACTTTGAAAATCGGCATACTCATCGCCGTGGACAATACGCACACCAAGTTGCTTTTTGTAAATACTGCCGTACACAGGTCCATCAACGAGGGCTCCCAAAGTTTGATAACCGCGTAAGACATTAAAGGAAGAATGGGGGTCATCCGGAAAATCACCATGCTCCGGAAGCCCAACAATCATACTTGTCCCCCAGGGGTTGCATCCAAGTAGCCAATCAAAAGTGGACTGCTCCAACTCCGCATAGGTTTGGTCACCGCTAAGTAGTTTGTACCAAAAACACTGTATCGCAAAAGCGGATTGCAGATTATTGCTGCACCAGATGAAGGGAACGCCATGATAAAAAGCGTTGTCTCTGGCTAACTTCCAGACCGAGTCAATACCTTTTTTGTAGAATTCTATTGTTTCTGACCGAACGTCCCCTTCTGAAGCCATTGCGAGTTCATAGTGGCCAACATTAATAAAAGGGTACCACTGATAGTGGCTTGCCGTATCTTTTCCTAACCATGGCGTTTGTTGCTCCTGCCTGGCATACGCAGAAGCGGATGTCAGGTAGGTCTTGTCCTTCGTAATATTGTAAAGCTGTGTCGCGGCAAGTTCCATATCATCTACCCAGTTGTCTTCTTCATAGAAATAAGGTGAGAGATAACATGCAGTTTGCGTTTTCCCAGGCTTTTTCTGCCCATAAGCGTACGCTGAAAATGCCCTGGTTTCCAACACGTTTGCATAGGCCTGTTCATCCTTTTTGAATAACTGGAAGCCCAATGCAAAAGCACTGGAGAATTTCCCCGCCGTGGAGGCAGTACCCGCTGTCCTGTTCTTATATTTCCCCAGGCCCTGAACATTACCCGTGAGAAAGTAAATCGGTCGCTCGAGGTTCTTTCCATAACTTGCTGTGTCCTGGTTGGGCAGCCGGAAGCCGATATGGTCACGGTCATCCGCCAATTGATTGAACATCCAGTCGGATCTAGGATGCATTTTCAGCAGCCAATCCAGACCCCATTTTGCCTCATCCAGAACATCAGCAACACCATTGCTCCCTTTCAATCCATTGGCCTGATGCTTGTCCTGAAATACGCCTGAAAAATCGCGGTAAGCGGCCAGCAAATGGTAGGTGGCATTTGCTGATGTCATAGCGTACTGCAAATAATCCGTTGCATCATGCCAGCCACCGCTGACATCCAAATGTGTACTGTCGGGCATGGGCCCATCCATTGTATAACCATCCTGCGTATGACAGGAGTCCATTAAATAAGGGTTATACCCACTCCGCTGTTGGCGTAGGTACTGTAAGCTGAAATCAGCGGTGCCATTAAATACTTCCTCACTTATTTCAAATTGAGGTGAAGTTGCACTCGCGGCCCGCAAAAAATACCTGCCAGGCTTTTGGTATGCCGTGAAATTCAAGCGATAAGATTCTGCAAAAGGACCAAAAGCACCAAATGGACTTCCTGCCTCACTTTCGAAAACAACTTTGCCACTCGTTGCATCAACGAGTTCAAATGACGCTAGGGACCCCTGTTGCTTGCTACACCAAACAGCTACTTTGATGCCCATCGGTTTATAGCCAAGTAAGTTAATCCGAATCCACGTCTGAGATTCCCCGTGCACGGCAGTAAACCAAATGCACAAAAAGGATAAGAAAAGCCTTGTTTTGGTCATATTGCCATGTCAAATTGACTCAAAGTATTAGTTTAATCATGATTGCCAAAATGATCCCTGTAATGCGATGACTGTCAAGAGGTACCAGCTCAATCTTACTGATCATTTTACTGAAATTCCTGTACGGGTAAGTTACGGAAATTAGCCTGAAATTCTGCGGCAATTTTTAAGGCGATATGGTTACCTACTAACCTGGAAATTCATTCAACTTTTGAAACTAGGGTTTACAACTATTGTCGACCAACAGAAAGGAAGTTATCAACCGAAAATATTTTGGTTAACTTTAGATACCAACCTAATACTTTGTGTTACTTTTAATTTAAAATTACATCAAAAGATGAGATCGGATTCACATGATTGATGATGTATATCGCAAAATTTGGGAGTTGTCCCCGAAAGTACGGGCAGAAGAATCGTATTTGGAATTAACCAAATTAACGAGAGAGTTAATTGGCTTATATGACTTGCAAGGTAGGCTAAGTTATGATCCATTTAGTCCAACAAGACTGAGAAGTCTGAGCCTTCCTTTTGGGAAGATAAACGATTTATTGACGGATCGGACTTGCCTGGTAACCGGTGGGTTAGGATGTGTTGGCTCAACGTTGGTGAACGAACTTTTAAAATTCGATCTAAAAAACCTCATCATTTTAGATAAGCAAGAGCAGGTATCATCGGGGGCTAATGTAACCTATTCCCCTGTAGACAAGCCGGGTTCTAAGGTAACCTATGTCACTGCTGACGTACAGGATTTGCAGTCAGTTCAAGGTATCTTTAAGAAATATCGCCCCGATTATGTTTTTCACACCGCTGCCCAGCGCGATCCAGGATTGGCCGAATTAAAGATTTTTGATACTGTGAGTACAAACGTCATTGGCACGCTTAATATAGTTAAGGCATGTGAATCTTCAGGTTCGGTAAAACAATGTATCTTCTCTTCAACCGGCAAAGCTAGCAGGTATCTGACGGAAGAGATTTATGCCGGCACCAAGAAGATGTGTGAATATATCCTTGATGTATATTCCCGAAGAGGTAATGTAAGGTATGGCATGGTTAGGTTTACGCATATCCTCGATAACAGCTTGATGAATATGCAATTAAAGGAAGAGAGTGAAAGGGATGATTTTATTGCAGTGCATTGCCCCGGCAAATTTGTTACGGCCCAAAATGTCAAGGAAGCTGCTTTTCTTTTAATTAATTCCCTGGTTTATTCGGAAGACAAAGTATGCAATTTTCTTATCGTTAAAAATTTGGAATGGCCAGTAGAGAGTCTGGAGATGGCCTTGTATTATATCAAAAACTCAGGCAGAGCAATACCGGTTATCTTCAGGGGGAATCCCATAGGTTATACGGAGAAGTTTTTCAGAGGTCAGATGAACTGGGCAAGGCCTCAGGATCTTAATTTACTGATCAATGTGTATGAAGAGAAGTATAGGAGGCATAACGCGGAAGATGACATTATCATTTCTCATATTTCTCCCGTGAATGAAAAGGTCCTGGGAAGTGTACTACAGAAAATAGCAAATTCAACTGGAGATTTGGAGATGAAAGATGCCCTCGTAAGCGGACTGCATGAAATCGTCAGAGATTCGTTAAAATATGTAGACAAAGAAGACACGGTTAATATTCTAAAATGGGGATTGCATGAAAAATTCCTTGAAATTGAAAAAGCCAAAGCATCTGATTACGGGGCAATTATTCCGCTTATGTTCGAATCGCTAAGGGGTACACCATACTACGAGCAAGTTGAGAATTTATCCTATGAAAAGGCAACACAATGAATTAGCCAAAGTTCTACTGGAACAATTAATATTCAGTTAAAATGCTACGCATAAATAGTGCTCTTTTGGAGGAAATTATTGCAAATGTTGAACACTTCTCTGATGAATGCTGTGGATTCCTTTTTGGTCATGATATGTACGGAGATCGTACCCTTACAAAAACCATGGTCGCAAAAAATGTAACACAAGGCGAAAGACACCGAGAATTTGAAATTGCACCATTAGACTACCTGAAGGCCGAAAGATTTGCAGAACAAAACAACCTTGCGCTAGTGGGCATATATCACTCTCACCCAAATTGTCCCGCTATACCCTCAGAGCGTGACAGGTTGTGTGCACAACCGTATTTATCATACATTATCGTCTCCGTTATGAATAATAAGTTTGCAGATATTCGTTCCTGGAGATTAAACGCTGACTTTCAATTTGAAGAAGAAAAAATTAATAATTAAAGAATTTGTTAATCTCTAAAATAAATGGCAACTGTATTCATTCCAACCCCGTTACGCAAATTCACAAACAATACCGCGAAGGTTGAAGCCGAGGGAAACAATGTTTCGGAGGTGGTTAAGGCACTAACGAATAGCTACCCGGAACTCAAAAGGCACCTGGTCAATGCAGATGGAAGAATACCATCGTTTATCAACATATTTGTTGGTGACGATGATATCCGCAGCCTTCAGCAGGAACAAACACCCGTTAAAGAAAACAGCCAAATCAGCATCGTCCCTGCTATTGCTGGGGGCAAGCCAGTTAGTAAATTGTAGTCTATGAATCACGAGCATATTCAGTTCTCCAGGGAAGAACTATCCCGCTATAACCGTCACATCATTATTCCGGAGTTTGGACTGGAAGCACAGCAAAAATTAAAAGCCGCTAAGGTGCTTGTAGTAGGCTCCGGAGGATTGGGCAGCCCGGTTTTACTATACCTCACAGCGGCCGGCGTCGGAACTATTGGTATAGTAGATTTTGATGTTGTCGACGATAGCAACCTCCAGCGCCAGGTTCTTTTTGGTGTAACAGAAGTAGGGCAGCCTAAAGTTGAAGCCGCAAAGCGAAGACTTCAATCACTAAATCCTCACATTAAGCTTAACATATACAACACGCAACTCACGTCAAAAAACGCATTGTCCCTTATTCAGGAATATGACGTGGTTGCAGATGGTACTGACAATTTCCCAACGCGATATTTGGTCAACGATGCCTGCGTTTTGCTGGGCAAGACCAACGTGTACGCTTCTATATTTCAATTTGAAGGCCAGCTTTCGGTTTTCAATTATCGTCACAGCAATGGCGCCTTTGGACCCAACTACCGCGACTTGTACGCTACCCCTCCCCCGGCCGGCCTCGTACCAAGTTGCGCCGAAGGCGGTGTGCTTGGTGTCTTGCCGGGCATCCTGGGAAGTTTACAGGCATTGGAGGTTATCAAAGTTATTACGGGTGTGGGAGAAGTGATGAGTGGTCGCTTTTATAGTTTCGATGCACTGACTTTTGAATCGCGAACGTTTAACATTAGACGCAACCCCGCCAACCCGCTGAATGGCGATAATCCAACGCTTAAAGAGCTCATTGACTACGAGCAATTTTGCGGAGTAAGAGCCGTGGAGAAAAGAATCAAGGAAATAGACGCCATAGAGTTCAACGATTGGCAGCAACGTGGCGAAGACTTCCAGCTTATTGATGTCCGTGAACCACACGAATATGAAATCGTAAATATTGGAGCCCTACTTAT
>Ga0224510_10000337_pt1 | contig 37664 bp, 35 predicted proteins | sample SF_May12_sed_USG_FD_170161 | JGI IMG/M metagenome (GOLD analysis project Ga0224510, IMG submission 170161) | Sediment microbial communities from San Francisco Bay, California, United States - SF_May12_sed_USGS_4_1 | ecosystem: Environmental > Aquatic > Marine > Sediment | place: USA: California... | reverse complement strand
CTGGGCCGGATTGTAAAGGACGCCGATGGAGCGGACCTTGGGCAGCGCCTTGTTGATTGCGGCCAGCTGGCGGGAAGGCTGGATGCGCATCTCGATGCCGAGAAAGTTCCGGGGCAGGGTCGTGGCCGAGGGCGCCAGCAGGTAGATCACCGGCACCTCCCGCAGGTTCCTGACAAAATCCAGGGCCTGATCGCCGATGGCCACCACCAGCGAGGCTGCTTGCAGTTGTTTTTTCAGGGAAAAATTGTTCGTTGCCTGTTGCTCGGACAGCATTACATGTGTTACGCTGTTTCCGCTGATGCTTTTCGGCCCCGCAACGTTGCGCTGACCGAGCCAACCCTTTTCAAAGCCCTGGCGGGCTTCTTCGTAGGGCTTGAGCGGTGAGGACTGGAGCAAGACGCAATCCAGGGCCCAGGCCGAAGGGACAAAGGCAAGCAGCAACAGCGTTATGAGAAAAACACACCTTTTCACCGGCGAAACGACCCCGTGGGAGAGGGACAATGGGAGAGACAAACTTTTCAACATACTGCATTAAATAATCCTAGAACCTTGCGCGCCATTGCGCAAGCTTGAGATTACTGCTTTCCGCGCGCGGGAAGACCATCTGCAACCCGGGGGGGACAGATTGAGGCGCATATCATTTTGATATCATGCGTAATATTTCTTTTTTTCCTTGGGGGCCCAACATGAAGTATCCGTATTTTTTTGGTAGTCGCACCTCCTCCGTTTCCGCCTTTATTCTCTTTGCCCTCCTACCGGGCGTAAGCCTCGGGGCCGAACCGAACACCGCCCCAGCCCCCATGTCCATGTACTTCGACGATTCCCAGCTGGTGGAGGTCGCCACCCGCGCGCCCAAGCCCATGCGTCAGGTGGCGGAGAACGTCTCCATCGTCACGGCCGAGGAGATCGAGGGGATGCACGCCCGGAACCTTGGCGAGGTGCTGAGTCGCCTGCCCGGCGTGTTTGTCTGTAATACTCCACCGGATTTCAACGGTGGCGGCTTTGTGTATATCCAGGGCAGCCGGGAGGAGCATGTGCTGGTGCTCATCGACGGAGTGCGCCTCAACTCGGCCATGTCCGGCTTTGCGGATGTGAATCATCTCCCCCTGCGGATCATCGAGCGGATCGAGATCATCAAAGGGCCTGCTTCTGCGGCTTGGGGCTCTTCCCAGGGCGGGGTGATCAACATCCTCACCAAGAAGACCGGCAGTACCGCCAAGCCCGTTGCCACCGTGAGCGGCTCCTTTGGCGAGCGTCAGGTAGCGGAATACGAGGCGGATCTGGCAGGCAAGGTCGGCAAGGTCGGTTATTATCTCTATGCAGGCCAACAGGACTCCAACGGCCTGATGAACGACCGCTATTACGACAGCGGCCGGGCCTACGGCAAGGTGGCCATTGAACTGCCCCGCAACTCCACCCTTACCTTCACCGGCAACGCCAGTGATCCACATTACCTTGCTGGTGATTTTGACTATGCTGCCCCTTATTTCAGCCAGGATACCATCGACCGAACCTATTTTCTCACCGCCAACTACGATACCCCGCTCACCGACTCCCTGCACCTCAACCTTGGCGCCCGTCAGTATGCGCGAACCTTTATCGACAACCGGTCCATACTCCCCGGCTCCCCTGCCGGTACGCCGGATGAGCTGTTCTATAAATCCCGCTGGCATGAGAAGGGTAAGGGGATCAATGCCCAGCTGAGCTGGCAGAACGACTGGCAGCAGGTCTCCCTGGGCAGCGAGATGAACCGCAGCGAAATGGGTACCACCACCGACTACGGCCCTTGGGCCCAGACCAATTGGTGGGCCCCTGCCCAGGATATTTCCAAGCCGGGCTACGAGGAGACCTGGGGTATCTATCTCAACGACACCATGACCTTCGGCAAGCTGACCCTCACCCCGGGGCTGCGCTTTGATCACCATAGCATCAGCGACAGTCTGTTCAGTCCCAGCCTGGGCGCCACCTACAGGCTCCGGGAAGATACCTTGTTAAGGGCCATGGCCTCGCGGGGCTTCCAGTATCCCATCCTTTCCTATATCACCGGCGGCGGCATCTGGGACAGCCCCAACCCAAACCTGAGGCCGGAGATCGTCACCTCCTGGCAGATGGGGGTGGAGAACCGGAGTCTCTCCTTTCTCTCGCTCAAGCTCAACGCCTTCCTCCATGATATCAAGGAGGTCTGGGGTCTGGACTGGTCAAGCGGAACTTGGGGGAACGTCGGCAAGAGCCAACGCCAGGGCTTTGAGCTCGAGGCTGCCACCACCCCCTGGCATAATCTGAGCCTGGTGGCCAACACCACCTACGCTCTGACCAAGCCGGACGATGGGGAAAAGGACGCCACCACCGCCGCCAACCTGATCCTGCGCTACCAGGACCAGCAGGGCTGGCGGGGGGAACTGGCAGGCCAGTATATCTGGTGGGATACCATGCATGTAGGCGGAGTAGGGCAGAACGAAAAGCTGGTCTGGAACGCCAGCCTGGGCCGGACCGTGTACAGTTCGTCGTTTCTCTCCTGCGATCTCTACGGTAAGGTGAACAATCTCTTCAACGGCGCCCAGGATAACAGTATCTGGTACCAGAGTCCGGACCGCTGGGTACTGGCAGGGATGAAGCTCACCTTTTAGCAGCCTGTCCGCACGATGGGCTGAAACCACCAACCCTTCACCATAAGGAGAGTAGCATGCAGGAACAGATCATCGTGTTGGACCAGGGGATGGACGAGGCCAAGGTGGCCATCATGGGAACGTGTTGCGTCGGCAAGCCTTCGACTCCAGCCACCGCCGCGCCCACCAAGTAGCACAAACCCAGGCAAGAGGGGGGCGCAAGCCTCCCTCTTTCTCCCCCCAGACAATGCACCTCTCTCCCTTTCTGAAAATCTTTTCCCTGCCCGGAAAAAAAGAGGCTCGCCTCCTTTTTTCAACCAAGAGCTGCTCCCTGACCCTGTTGAACGCGGAAACCCTTGCGGCCGTGCAGGCAGGCAAGGTGGCCCCGGAAACCATGGACACCCTTGTCCGGCTGGGCATGGCGGTTGCTGACCCGGCCAGGGAACAGCGGGAGATGCGCGACTACCTGCCCTTGGTCAACCGCCTGAACCCCAACCTGCGGGTCTCGGTGATTCTGGGCATGGGTTGTAACTTCGCCTGCGTCTATTGTTATGAGGGGAGCATGAAGGGGGCGGCGGCCATGGACGACGCCGTTGCCGAACAACTCGTCAGCTATCTCCTGACCCGTTTCACCCCGGAGAAAAAAAGGCTGCTCCTCGACTTTTACGGCGGCGAGCCGCTGCTCTATGTTAGCCGCATCAAATCCCTGGCCGCTCGGCTCAAGCCCCTGATCGAAGCGCGGGGCGGTACCTTCGAGTTCACCCTGGTGACCAACGGCTCGCTCCTTACCGCCGACCTGGCCAAGGAGTTGGTGGCGTTGGGGCTGGTCAGCGCCAAGATCACCGTGGACGGACCCGAAGAAAACCATGACCGCTTTCGTCCCACCAAGAACGGCCAGGGCAGCTGGGCCGCGATACTTGCCAACCTCAAGGCATGTTGCAACCTTTTCCCCATTTTTCTCAGCGGCAACTACACGCAGGACAACTTCCGCCGCTTCCCGGAACTGCTCGATTCCCTGCGGGCAATGGGGCTCGGACCGGAAGCCTTCGCCGGCGTTCAGTTTTATCCGGTGATGCAGGTAAACGACCAGTTCGCCAACCCGGAATTCAGCGGAGGTTGCTGCTCCATGAATGAGCCGTGGCTGGTGGACGCCTCCCTTTTTGTGCGGGAAGAAATCCTGCAGCGCGGCTATCCGTTCCCCAAGCTGCAACCCGCGCCCTGCATGGTGGATCTGGACGATGCCTTTGTCGTGAACCACGACGGCGTGCTCTACAAATGCGTCACCCTGATCGGCCACCAGGGCTATGAGGTGGGCGATATCTGGCACGGAATGACAAACGGCTGGGAGGAGAAACATTGCTTGAATCACTGGCAAGGGGAAGAACAATGCCGGGAATGCGAATACCTGCCCCTCTGCTTCGGCGGCTGCCGTTACATGGCCTATCAGCGTGAGGGGAGCATGGCCGGGGTGGACTGCCAGAAGGATTTTCTGGATGCGACCCTGGAGAGGATGCTGCTGCAGGATCTGAAATACCGCTACGCAGCCAAGGTTGCGCCTAACTCTGATCCCTCTGTCTGATCAATGACCAACTTTCCATATTGTCTTTTTTGGTAGAATTTTGGTATGTATTTGATATGGAATTTGAATTTAACGAAAAGAAAAGCCGGGTGAATCAGGAAAAGCACGGGCTTGATTTCAGCGAAGCGCAAGCCCTGTGGGATGACCCTGATCTCCTGGAAATTCCTGCACGGACAACGGATGAACCCAGATTTCTGATAATTGGCAGAATCGAAGGCAGGCATTGGTCTGGAGTCATAACCTATCGAAACGAAAGAGTTCGGATTATATCCGTCCGCAGGTCACGAGCCGAAGAGGTGGCATTGTATGAAAGCGACAGAATTTGACAAACAATTCGAGGCAGGGGAGGATATCACCACTTCTCTGGAACTGAGCAAGGCACGTCGCCCGGAACAGGAATCAAAGCGGGTAAATATCGACTTTCCCGTTTGGGTTGTTCAGAGGGTGGATAAAGAGGCCAGGCGCCTTGGTGTAAGCAGGCAGGCTTTGCTGAAGATCTGGGTTGCCGAACGCATTGAAGCTGGAGCGCAATAAGACGGCCTACCCTTTACCCCAGATCCCGTTGCCTGATCGCCTCGTAAAGCACCACCGCCGCGGCCATGCCCAGGTTGATGCTGCGGATGTTGGGGTTGGACATGGGGATGGTGGCGCAGCGCTCCCGATAGAGATTGATGATCTCCTCGGGCAGCCCCTTGGTCTCGCGGCCGAAGATCAGATAGTCGCCGGGCTGGTAACGCACCTCGGTGTACGCTCGTTCCACCTTGGTGGTGAAAAAGTGCAACCGCAGTTCGTCCTGGGCTGCGAGAAACTCCTCGAAACTGTCCCAGTAGCGGATGTCGACAAACTTCCAATAATCAAGCCCGGCCCGCTTCAGGTGCTTGTCGTCGGTGGAAAAGCCCAGGGGGCGGACCAGATGCAGGACAGTGTCCGTGGCCCCGCACAGCCGGGAGATACTCCCGGTGTTGGGGGGGATCTCCGGTTCGACCAGGACGATATGAAAAGGGGCGGGGGAGGGCAAGGGGGATTTATCCGGTTTGCCATCAATATGGCATTGTCTGGCGCCCTTCGACGGGCGCGGGGCGAACGGGGTTGGAATTACTATAGCATGGAGATCGGGTTGTTCGGGGTCACCACTACATTTTTCACCACCACGATCTTGGGATCATCCAGACTTTTCGCCAACTGGGTGACCGACTGCAGTTCCTGACGGAAAAGAACCAGCTGGGTTCCCGTAAGCTGTGAGCGGGGGCGGAACTTGACGTTGAAGGGGTTGGAGAACACCCCGTTCTGGGCCATCCGGTAATCAAGATGCGGGCCGGTGGAAATCCCGGTGGAACCGACATAGCCGATGATCTGTTTTTGCTGCACCTTGGCCCCGGCCGTAATGTTCTTGGCGAATCTGGAAAGATGCCCATAATAGGTTTTGTAGCCGCCGCCATGGTCAAGAATGATCTGCTTGCCGAAGCCGCCTTTCCAGCCGGCAAAATTCACCCGGCCATCGGAGGTGGCCATGATCGGGGTGCCAACCGGCGCGGCAAGATCAATGCCCAGGTGAGGACGGACAATTTCCAGGACCGGATGATAACGATTGTAGGTGAAACCGGAAGAGACCCTGGCCATGGGCACTGGGGAGCGGATAAAGGATTCACCGAGCTCAAACCCCCGGTGGTCGTAATACGCGGTTTCCCCCGTGCCCTTATCAAAATAAAAGCCTTCAAGCGGGCCGACTTCCTTGCTGTTGTATCGCGCCACCAGAATCTTGCCGTAGCCGACGAACTGGTTGTTTTTGTAGTATTTTTCCAAAACCAGCTCAAAGGTGTCGCCAAACCGGGTCTCGGTGTTGAAATCGATCTTCGAGGCGAAGATGTCGGCAAAGCTGTAGATCAGTTTGGGATCTTCATTAAAGCCGCTGAGCGCGGCGAACAGGGAAGACTCAATCCTGCCCCGCAGTTTCACCGTCCGGCAATCAAGGGGGACATCGAGTTTTTTCGCCTTGTAGGAGCCCTCGGCGGTGCGCTCGATGGCATGGATATCAAGAGGGCCTGATTCGTACAAACATTTGACCAGCCCGCCATCGTCATCAATGGTCAGGGTATAGCGGTCATGGGGCTTCATGTCGCGAAAATCCACCTGGCCGTCAAAGGCGGTGATCACCGACTGCCGGACCTCTTCATCAACCCCGTTGGATCGAAGGGAAGAAGTCAACGAATCTCCGGGACGAATCACCCCGACAATCTCCCGGACGTTGGGGAGGAATTCTTCCGTTTCAGTGGCCACGGGCTCCAAGGGAATGGAACTGCCGTTCAGGGCACAGAGAAAAAAGGCGACAACCAGGGCGAGGGAAACACCAACGGTGAGAAAATGCGAAGTGTTTAAGAAAAAAACCAACTGTCTTTTCGTGTTGTTGCGGAAACGGGACATCCCTCGGGAGAGGGCAACGAAGCACGCCGGGCATGCCTTGCGAAGAAGGGATAGTTTGTTGTTTTCTTTAATCATTAATACTCTCTTCCATAAGAGATTTCAGCGGATACTCGTGCATCCGCCCTGGGGCCTTCCTTATATAAGTATGACCTGTTTAGCAAGATCGACCGACTATTACAAGTTTCTTTTGCCTTTTTTTTCTTCAGCATAATGCTTTTTCTTGTGTCGATGCAGGAAAATCATCACTTCGGCCATTTGTTCGGTTGAAAAAAAAATAAAATTGTTGCACACTGCTTTCTCGGATTTTTTCCGGCTTAACAGGTGGGAGCCGGATATTTTTTTAACATCCGAGGCTGTTGCGAAAATCCAAGTTGGCGAAGGGTGTTTTCGGAGTTGCGCAAAAGCCTCATTTACATCAGGAGCAGCAGGCACCAATGGCGTTAATCGTGCAGAAATTCGGCGGGACCTCGGTGGCGAACCCGCAAAAAATCAAGGCGGTGGCCGAACGGGTCATGGGGTACAGACGCAAGGGGCACCGGATGGTGGTCGTGCTTTCGGCCATGGCCGGGGAGACCAACCGCTTCGTCGATCTGGCTAATCAGATGCAGACCATTCCCGACTCCCGTGAAATGGACGTACTCCTGGCCACCGGCGAACAGGTGACCATCGCCCTCTTCGCCATGGCGGTGAAGGAGGCGGGCCTCGATGCCATCTCGCTTCTGGGCGATCAGGTGAAGATCACCACCGACCGGATGCATACCAAGGCCCGAATTCAGACAATCGATGCGGATCTGATCAATCGACACCTGGACGCGGGCAAGATCGTGGTGGTGGCCGGATTTCAGGGGGTCACCGAGGACGGCGACCTTACCACCCTGGGGAGGGGCGGTTCCGATACCACGGCCGTGGCTCTTGCCGCGGCGCTGAAAGCGGACGAATGCGAGATCTACACCGATGTGGAAGGGGTGTACACCACCGACCCCAACATCTGCAAGACTGCCCGCAAGATCGACCGTATCTCCTATGATGAAATGCTTGAACTGGCCAGTCTCGGCGCCAAGGTTCTCGACATCCGCTCGGTCGGTTTTGCCAAACGATATAAAGTTCCTGTCCATGTTCGTTCCACCTTCACGGAAACCGAAGGAACATGGGTGATAGAGGAGGATAAAGAAATGGAATCAAATCCCGTATCCGGAGTAACCTGCAACAAGAACGAAGCCCGCATCACCATCGCCAAGGTTCCCGACGTGCCGGGCACCGCGGCCCGTGTTTTCAACCCGATCACCAGCCAGGGTATCGTTGTTGACATGATCATTCAGAACACCCGTGAGGGTGAACTGACCGACATGACCTTTACCGTGCCGCGCACCGACTACAAGAAAACCATGCAGATCATGAAGAAGGTCGTGGCGGATATCGGGGCCGAAGGGGTTACCGGTTCCGAGAACATTGCCAAGGTTTCCATCGTCGGGGTCGGCATGCGCAACCATGCGGGCATCGCCTCCACCATGTTCAAGGTGCTCTCCGACGAGGGGATCAACATTTTGATGATTTCCACCTCCGAGATCAAGGTTTCCTGCGTCATTGAGGAAAAATACACCGAGCTGGCGGTGCGGGCGTTGCATGACGCATTCGGTCTGGAAAAGGGCGTTGCCAAGAAGCGGCCGGCCAAGAGCACTGCCCCGGCGAAAGCCAAGGCAGCCCCAAAGGCCAAACCGGCAACAAAGCCGAAAGCCAAAAGTAAAAAGTAAGAAACTATCCAGCTTGATGCCGGGATTGAACGGAAACCACGGAATGTAACTGTTCAGCAGTGCTACAGATGCGCGAAAGAGGTCAGCGAAGTGTGCTATTGCACATGAGCTGGCCGATGACAACGCAGATGTGGTGCTGCTGGGCAGTTACAAAAAGTAAGGAATGAGAATGGCCCCAAAAGTCGCCATCTACGATACCACCCTGCGGGATGGAACCCAGGCCGAGAATTTCAACCTCTCTCTTGAGGACAAGCTGCGCATCACCCTCAAGTTCGACGAACTGGGGATCGACTTTGTCGAGGGCGGCTGGCCTGGCTCCAACCCCAAGGATGTGGAGTACTTCAAGGAGATCCGGAAGTACGAGCTCAAACACACCAAGGTTACGGCCTTCGGCTCCACCCGGCTCTTTGCCAACCCGGCGGAGCAGGATCCGAACCTCAATGCCCTGCTTGCCGCGAAAACCCCGGGGATCACCATCTTCGGCAAAACCTGGGACATCCATGTCCACGACGCCCTGCGCATCGGGCTTGACGACAACCTGCTGATCATCGAGGAATCGCTCAAGTATCTGCGGCCCCATGTCCAGCATCTGATTTACGATGCCGAGCATTTTTTCGACGGCTTCAAGGCCAACCCGGAATATGCTTATGCCACCCTGGATCGGGCCATTGCCGGCGGGGCCGACTGTCTGTGCCTGTGCGAGACCAACGGCGGCACCCTGCCCACCGAGCTTGCCGAGATCATCCAGGCGGTGAAGGCGCATCTGAAAGCGAAAAAAGCCACGGTGCACTTCGGCATCCACGCCCACAACGATTCCGAGTGCGCGGTGGCCAATTCCCTGATCGCCATTTCCTTAGGCGCCACCCAGGTGCAGGGCACGGCCAACGGCTTTGGCGAGCGGTGCGGCAACGCCAACCTCACCTCGATCATGCCGGCCCTGGCCCTGAAGATGGGTTACGACTTTAACGCCGCAGCCAACCTGCACCGGCTCACCGAGGTTTCCCGCTTTGTTTCCGAGCTGGCCAACCTCTCGCCCAACAAGTACCAGCCCTATGTGGGACAGTCCGCCTTTGCCCACAAGGGCGGCATCCATGTGAGCGCCGTGCAGCGCAACCCCCTGACCTACGAGCACATGGTGCCTGAAAAGGTCGGCAACGTGCGCCGGGTGCTGATCTCGGATCTTTCGGGCAAAAGCAACGTGCTGGTCAAGGCGAAAAAAATCGGTCTCGATCTGGACAGCAAGGATCCTGTAGTCAGCGCCATCGTCAAGGAGCTGAAAGATCTGGAAAATCAGGGCTTTCAGTACGAAGGGGCCGAGGCCTCCTTTGAACTGCTCATGCGCCGCGCCATGGGAACCCCGAAGAAGTATTTCGACCTGCACGGTTTTCGGGTGATCAGCCAGAAAGCCCCGGACGGCGTCCTTCAGGAGGAGGCCACCATCCGGCTGGCCGTGGGCGGCGAGGAGGTGCATACCGCAGCCCTGGGCAACGGTCCGGTTAATGCCTTGGATAAGTCATTGCGCAAGGCTCTGACCCGGTTCTATCCCAACCTTAAGGAGATGGAGTTGCAGGATTACAAGGTTCGGGTGTTGGCCAGCGAACACGGCACCGAGGCCCGGGTGCGGGTGCTGATCGAATCCCGCGATCACGACAGCATGTGGGGTACGGTGGGGGTCTCCCCGGATATCATCGAGGCAAGCTGGCAGGCCCTGGTGGACAGTATCACCTACAAACTCATGAAGGATGAACAAAACAGGAAGTGATACCGGGCGAAGGGACCTGCGCCCGTTGGTGCTCGTCTTTTTCGCCTTGTGCATCCTGGCTGCTACCGCTTTCCGCACGGGCCTGCTTGCCGATCTTGGCGGGCAACACGCTGCCGGACCGCAAAAGCTTGTCTGGTTCGATGGCTCTGTCGCTACGGGCCTTTACCGGGTGGATGCCGACTCGGAATATCCGGCGGCGGAGAAAGAACCCCGGCCAGAATCCAGCCAAAGCCGGGAAACTCAAGCCTTGGAACCCCCCCCAGCCAAACTGGCTCCTCTGTTTTTCAAGCCCATCCCCATCAATCAGGCCGACGCTGAACTGCTGCGCACCATTCCGGGTATCGGCCCGGTCTTTGCCCGGAGAATCATCGAGTTTCGCGAACAGCACGGCAGGATCAATGCCATCGAGGAACTGGACGCAGTGAAAGGGGTTGGGCCGGCCAAGCTGAAGATACTCAAGGCCCACCTGGTTGTCGACGGGTTCCCCGCGGAATCCCGCGAGAAGTGATTCACCTTTATGCCAAATTGATCATCAGCGGAATAACATGCAGCTTCTTGGAAACGGTCTGGGTGGTGCCGAGCTTCCAGTCGGTGCAGGTGGCTTTGTCGCCCAGGAGTGCGTCGATCTCCGTTGTCAACCCCTTGAGGTTGATGACCGGGTGGCGGCTGAATACTTCGGGCAACCCGTAGGTAAGGTTGCAGGCCAGGCATCGGCCGGGGCGCTCGTGGAGTTCGAGTCCGAAGGTGAGGGTGTTTGCGGCCTGCCCTTTGAAGGCGAGGCGGATGTCGTAGGCTCCTTCTTCGGCATCGCCGAACAGGGCGTCGAAAAAGGCGTTGGCGCGGTCCGCAGGGAAGAGGTTTTGCAGGGTTTCCGGGGTAAAAATGTCATGGACGGTGTTCATTTGTCTTTCCTTGGAGTTATGTGGAACGTGTTGTCGCCGTTGTCTGTTTTTTGAGACATTGTAATTTACCAGTACGGCAGGAAAATTAAAACTTTTTTGTAATTCAGTAGGAAACAGGGATATCCGGAAACGGAACTGTGCAGCAGTGGTGCAGATGCACGGAAGAGGTCGCTTCGCCATCTCCAGTATGCGAAGCGACCGATGACAACGCAGATTCGGTGCTGCTGTGCAGTTCCACTTTTTTGTCGATTGCCTGCTGGCGTTTATGTTAGAGTTGCCGCCATGCAACCTACCCTATTTCCCATGGAACCAAAGTCAAAGTCCCAGCCCGCACGTCCTGCCGGTCAGATCAGCCGTAAAGCCTTGAACGAGGCGCAATACGAGGCGGTGACCACCGTGGCCGGTCCGGTGCTGGTTATTGCCGGCGCCGGCAGCGGCAAAACCCGGACCCTGGTCTATCGTCTGGCCCATCTTGTCGAGCAGGGGGTGGCTCCGGAGCAGATACTGCTCCTGACCTTTACCCGCAAGGCGGCCCAGGAGATGCTCCACCGGGCCAGTCTGCTGCTGGACGATTCCTGTCGGCGGGTGATGGGCGGCACCTTCCATGCCACGGCCAATCTGCTGCTGCGTCGTTATTGCCGTCATCTCGGCTATGAATCAAACTTTACCATCATTGACCAGTCCGATGCCGAGGGCATCGTCAATCTGCTCAAATCCTCCTTGAACCTGGGCGGCGAGAACAAACGTTTTCCTTCCAAACGGGTGGTGATCAGCATCCTCAGCAAGTCGGTGAACAAGGGGTTGGGGATCGAGGAGTTGATCGAGGCCGAGTATGGCCATTTTCACGATTTTGCCGACGACCTGCAGACCATTGCCCAGCATTATAAACGGTTCAAGCTTGAGCACAGCCTCATGGACTATGACGACCTGCTGGTGAACTGGCATCGGATTCTCGAGGAGTTTCCCGAGGTGCACACCGAACTGGCCAACCGATTCAGCCACATTATGGTGGATGAATACCAGGACACCAATCCCATTCAGGCGGCAATCGTTCGATTGATGGCGGCCAAGCACAATAATGTGATGGTGGTGGGTGATGATTCTCAGTCCATCTACAGCTTCCGGGGTGCTGATTTTCGCAACATCATGGAGTTTCCTTCGCTGTTCCCTGAAACCCGCCTGATCCGTCTGGAAGAGAACTACCGCTCCACCCAGAAAATCCTCGACTTGACCAATGCCATTATCGAGAAGGCCCAGGAGAAATATACCAAGACCCTGTTCACCAACATCATGGGCGGGGAAAAGCCGGTGGTCTATGGGGCCAGGGATGAGGGGGCCCAGGCCCGCTATGTGGCGGAAAAGATCGTGGCTCTGCGGAAAGATGGTGAGCCCCTGGATGAAATAGCGGTGCTCTTTCGCTCAGGCTTTCATTCGTACAAGCTGGAGCTGGAGCTGACCCACCGGCAGATCGAGTTTGAAAAACGCGGCGGGCTCAAGCTCAACGAGCTGGCCCATAATAAGGATGTCATCTCCTATCTCCGGGTGGTGGCCAACCCCCACGACCATCTCTCCTGGAACCGCCTCCTGTTGCAGCTCGATAAGGTGGGGCCCAAGACGGCTCAGAACATCTTGAGCCGGGTCAAAAGTGCGGAAGACCCCTTGGCGGCCCTCAGGGAATACCCGGCCGGCAAAACCTGGAAGGCGGGTCTGGCTGATCTGCTGGAGATGCTTGAGTCGCTCCGGCAGTCGGGCATGAGCATGGCCCAGATGTTCGAGCGGATCATGGACTATTATGAGCCCATCTTTGAGCGGCTCTATCACGACGATTATCCCCGTCGCCGTCGTGATCTGGATGAGTTGGGCCGGGTGATGGGAGGGTATGCCGAATTGCAGACCTTTCTCGATGACGCCTCTCTTGATCCGCCCCAGGCCGGGGCTGCGGAGGAGGATGGCGGCAAGCGGCTGGTGCTCTCCACCATTCATTCGGCCAAGGGCCTTGAGTGGGACACGGTTTTTATCATCAATCTGGCCGAGGGCCGCTTTCCCTCGGCCCAGGCCGTGCTCCCCGCGCATCGGGAAGAAGAACGCCGCTTGCTCTATGTGGCCGCGACTCGAGCCCGCAAACAGTTGTATCTGGTCTATCCCCAGGAGATCATGTCCTACGATTCTTCCTCGGCTGCCGGCGGGCCATCTCCGTTTCTTCAGGAATTGCCCCATGCCCTGACCCATTCGCCTGTCGCCGCCGCTTGGCAGCCCCAATCATCGGGTTATGGCGCGGCGAGGGAAGATCGGCCTGATTACAGCATCCCGCCGCTCGGGTCTTCGTCTTCGGCAAGCTCATCCGGAACCGGCGCGGCCCCGGCTATCAAGCTCGGCAACCGGGTGAGGCATCCGTTTTTCGGGGAGGGCGTGGTGGAAAAAGTAGTCAGCCCCAAATCGGTGGAGGTCCTTTTTGCGCGGCACGGGCGAAAGACCCTGCATCTTGATTACGCCAAACTGGAGTTGGTGCCATAATGAATTATAAAGAGGCTTGGACCTTTCTCGATAACCTGCAGTTTTTCAAGATCAAGCTGGGGCTTGAAAGCATGAACCAGTTCCTGGAGGCGGTGGGCAATCCGCACCGGGGCTTGCGTTTCGTGCATGTCGCCGGCACCAACGGCAAGGGTTCTGTCTCAACGACCCTGCGGACCATCCTGACCCGGGCAGGGTACAAGGTGGGGCTCTATACCTCGCCGCACTTGAGCTGCGTGCGGGAGCGGTTCCGGATTGATGAGCGGTTTATCTCCGAAGAGGCGTTCGCCCATCAGGCCGGGGTGATCCGCGCGGTGCTGGGTGAGCGGCAGATCACTTATTTTGAGTTTGCCACGGCTCTGGCCCTGCTCTGGTTTGCCGAGGAGCAGGTGGACGTGGCTATCCTGGAAGTCGGAATGGGCGGCAGGCTTGACGCCACCAACGTGATCACCCCGCTGGTCAGTGTGATCACCAATGTCAGCATGGATCATGAGCAGTATCTCGGCAACACCCTGGCTGCCGTGGCTTTTGAAAAGGCCGGGGTCGTCAAACCCTCCGTGCCCGTGGTTGCAGGGCTGGGTCCGGACGAAAGCCTGACCGTGGTGGAGCAGGCGTGCCGGGAGCGTCGGGCCCCCCTGTTTTTGCTGGGGAGGGAGTTTGATGCGGTCCGCGGCTCCGAGGGGAGCTGGGAATACAGGGGCATTGACAAGAGTCACTCCCTGGCCGGGCTCCATTGTCGTTTAAAAGGCGCGTACCAGATCGGCAACGCTGCCCTGGCCCTGGCCGCGCTGGAAATGGTATCCGATGTTTTGCCGGTGACCGGGGAAGCGATACGGCAAGGGTTGCTTTCCGTGGCCTGGCCTGGTCGTCTCGAATATTTTTGCCTTGCGGACGGGAACCCGGTGGAGTGTCCCGTCGAAACCGCCGCCGGAGAGAATGCTTCTCTGCGCCGCTATCTGCTGGATGGGGCTCACAATCCCGCCGGGGTCGAGAGCCTCCGGGATGGATTGGTCAGCGAGTTTCGTCATGACCGGCTCATTTTGGTCTGGGGTTGCATGGCGGACAAGGATGTTGCCGCTACCCTCATGACCATAGCCCCTCTTGCGGAGAGAATCATCTTCACCCGACCGGAAAGCGAGCGTTCGGCAACGGTGGAGCAGTTTGTCGCCATCTTGCCCGAAGAAGAACGTGCCAAGGCCATGGGCGCAGCAACGGTTGGAGAGGCCCTGGCCCTGGCCGCCGATATGGCGAAAGGCGGAGATCTGATCTGTGTGGCCGGCTCCCTCTATCTGGTGGGCGCGGCGCGGAATATCCTTCTCGGTGAGGTGGCGCCATGAGTGCGGGCGGGGATCTGTACGGCGAGGGAGTGGACGATGAGCAAATCCGCCGCGAACGCGCCAAGGCCAGGGAGATACGGAAAAGCAGATGGTGGCAGACCAAGCTCTCCTTTGGGGTCTGTTACTATTGCGGCAAAAAGACCCCGGCCAAGGAGCTCACCATGGATCATATCGTTCCCATGGCCAGGGGAGGGACGAGTTCCAAGGGAAATCTTGCCACCTGCTGCAAGGAATGCAACAATCTGAAGCGTAGCATGTTGCCCATGGAGTGGGATGAGTATATGAAAAGGTGAAAGGTGCAAGGTGAAAGGCTTGAATTAAATCTTTTACCTTTAACCTTGCACCGTTAACCTTGCGCCTATCTTTTAATCCCCAAGGCAGATGCCGATTTCCCTTGCGGTCAGGATCTTGTCGCTGTCCAGCGGTACCTTTTTCCTGGCTTTCACCGCCTCGGCCAGAGGCACGGCGATGATATCCGTGGCGGACAGGGCTACCATGTGGTCGAAAATTTCCTGTTCGGCCAACCGCACAGCCGCGCCGCCAAAGCGCAGAGCGAGCATCCGGTCGAAGGTGGTAGGGGAGCCGCCGCGCTGCAAGTGCCCCAGCACAAGGGAGCGGGTATCCTTGCCGGTTTTTTTCCGAATCTGTTGCGCCACCCACTCGCCTACTCCGCCCAGCAGCACCTCCTGTCGACCTACCGCACACTCGTCCGTGGCTTTGTGGATGACCTCGGCGTTTTTGGCCCTGGCGCCCTCGGCCACCACGACAATGGCGTAATGTTTGTGATGCAGCTCGTTGTCGTTGATCTTGTCGCAGACCTTATCCATGTCAAAGGGGATCTCCGGGATGAGGATGACATCGGCGCAGCCGGAGATTCCGGAGTTGATGGCGATCCAGCCGGAATCCCTCCCCATGACCTCGACCACCAGAACCCGGTCATGGGACTTGGCGGTGGAATGGAGCTTGTCAATGGCATCGGTTGCCGTGGCCACGGCGGTGTCGCAGCCAAAGGTTCTGTGGGTGGCCTGCAGGTCGTTGTCGATGGTCTTGGGCACTCCGATCACCGGCATCCCTTTTTCCGTGGCAAAACGGTGGGCGATCTCCAAGCTGCCGTCGCCGCCCACGGCAATATGGCAGGAAAAGCCCATGCGGGTAAAGGTCTGCATGACCCTGTCGGAAACATCGCGAAGCTGCACCTCGCCGGCCAGATTTTCGACGGGCATGGCAAAGGGGTTGCCCTTGTTGGTGGAGCCGAGGATCGTGCCGCCGGTGGGGGTGATGTCTTCAACCATCTCCGGGGTGAGGCGGACAAGTTCGTCCGGGTCGAGCAGCCCTTTGTAGCCGCCGTGACTGCCATAGACCTCCCAGCCCCGGTATTGGGCGGATTTGGTTACAGCGTAGATGACAGCGTTCAGGCCCGGAGCGTCGCCGCCGCCGGTGGAAATGACGATTTTTTTCATCTGTTCGACCTCGTACTGTGACTGAGTAACAACCTCTGTTTGTTAAAGAAAATCTTATCACAGTTATAGCGTGAATCCGGCGGAGAGCAAAACAAAAAACCAGTCTTGACTTATGCGGCTATATTTCTTAATTTGTCAAATAAGGAAAAGCTGAAATTATTTTTTCTTGCCGGCCTTCTGAGCCGGATATTTTTTTATGAACCATTTGACGAGGAGATCATAGGATGCTTGAAGTAACAGAGCAGGCGGTTATCAAACTGAAAGCGTACCTGGCCGATAATAATATCGAATCTGCCGTACGTGTTGCGTTGATGCAGGGTGGCTGAGCAGGCCCCTCTTTGGGATTGGCTCTGGATGAGCCAAAAGAAAATGATGCGACGTTTGAACATGGTGGAATTAAATTCCTCCTCGATAATAATCTCAGCAATCAGTGCGGAGTCATCAAGGTAGACTTCATCGAGGCCGGACCCCGTTCCGGGTTTGGCATCTCTTCGGCCAATCCTCTCGGCGGCCGTGGTGGCAGCTGCGGCAGTTCCTGCGGCAGTGGCGGGAGCGGCGGTTCCTGCGGTTGTTGATTGTTTCGTTTTGAATGTGTTGTGAAAAAAACCCCGGCTTTGGTCGGGGTTTTTTATTGGCCCTTGCCGCCGGTGTTCGCGATAAAAACAGGCAGGTAGGCGATAAGATCGTTCATCTCCGTGCTGTTTTCCGGAATTGCCTCGCCGCGCAAGGTTACCTCGATGCAGAAGTTGATGACCCCGGCAAGGGTGGTGACGGGGTTGCCCATGACAAGGTAGGTTTTTCTCTTGAGGGTTTCCGGGCTGAGATCCCGACCATGTTCATGACAGGTGAGGCAGGTTTTGCCGGAGGTGCCGCCCCCGAGGGCAGGACTTTCAAAAAGCAGTTTCCCGTGCCCGGCATCCCCGCCAAGGCAGTCGCCCGTGGCGGCAAGAAAGACAGTAAATGCAGCCAGTAAGGTGCTGATCATTTTCATGCCGGGCAATTTCTCCACTGAATCATTTTGGTTGGGCGAACATTCTTTCGCGGAAAAGTGCTATGCTTTTTTCACTGTTCAAAGTTACTGTACTTTGAAAGGGGATGCAGGGAAAAAGAAAGAACAAAGGAGCTGCGCATGGCAAACCATCAAGGCGCACAGGCTGAAGGTCTGACGGAGGAACAGGGGAAAGCGCTGCTCTGGCTGGCGCGGGAGACCATTGCCCGGCAACTCGGCTTGGAGGTTCATGAGCCGGAGGGCGATATCGCGGCCCGATTGCTGGATCAGGAGCTGCAGCACAAGCAGGGTACCTTTGTCACCCTGAAAAAACATGATGAATTGCGCGGCTGCATCGGCAGTCTTGTCGCTGTTGACTCCATTGTCGAGGGCGTGAAGCGCAATGCCCTCCATGCCGCATTTGACGATTCCCGGTTCAGGCCGGTGGAAAAAAATGAACTCGCCGCAATCGAGTTGGAGGTCAGCATCCTGAGCGAGCCGACGCCCTTGGCCTATGCGACTCCTGAGGATTTAGTCAACACTTTGCAGGTCGGGATCGATGGGGTCATTATTCGAAAGGGGGCGCAAGGCGCCACCTTTCTCCCGCAGGTCTGGGAGCAACTGCCCCGAACCGATGATTTTTTAACTCATCTCTGCCGGAAGGCCGGGTTGCCCGCCGATGCTTGGAAAACAGGGAGTCTTGAGGTGTTTACCTATCGGGTTCAGTATTTTGCGGAGCAGCACTAGAGTCCGGGTAAAAAGGCATTGGTGTACGATGGGCTCGGCGGATGGCTGTTGATTTTTGCAGGGTGATATGGTACATCGCCCTTTGATCTAAATACGCTTGCCTGGGTGGCGGAACTGGTAGACGCAAGGGACTTAAAATCCCTCGGGGGCAACCCCGTACGAGTTCGATTCTCGTCCTGGGCACCATTTATAGTAAGGGTTTCAAGGCGATGGTCTTGAAACCCTTTTTTGTTGTGAAAAATATGTAAGCATTATGAAGAAAGTGCCGTGTCCGTCAGTGGGTATGGATATGATGTTTCGCGCCGCTCAGTACACTGAATCGTGATCGCCCACGTTTACCGGGATGATCTCCTGCTCCTGAATCAGAAACTCAAGGGTGATGCGATAAGAGAGGGTGATGGAAACTGAATGTAAACCCGAGAGACGCCCGGAGAGAGGATGCAGGCGGAGGGAGGGATGGAAAGGATTGGCTTCCATCAGTTGCAGTGTTTTGAGGTACTGTTTTTCCAGCTCGGGGTGGCGCTTCAAAAATCGCAGGGCGCGTTTTTCATACTGCTCGGTAAAGACCAGCGACCAGCTCACGCAGCACCTCTGAGGCGGGCCAGATGTTCTTCGGCGCTTTCCTTGACAAAGCGGCCTTCGGCGAGGTCGGCGCGGGTCTGGGCAAGGGCGGATTCCAGCTCGCACTCCCTCAGGTAGTGGTAACGCTCCATGTCCATCACCACGAATCGTTCCTTGCCGCGTACTGAGATGACCGCTTCCGGCTGGTGGGCAAGGACGGCCTCAATGGCGGAAACACCTTTTGTCTTCAGGTCATTGGCAGATATGTTAGGCATGACAACTTCTCCTTGGTATTCTTTGTAGTACGCTTAATCAACTATTAATAGCACTGTAGATGGTATTGTTGATAATGTAAAGCCCCTCGAGCGTCAATTTTGTCAGCAATCGGTTCGTTTTTATCGCAGATTGACAATTGCCCCTCAATAAATTAAAAGAAATTCGTCTTCGGATCCTGAGATGGTGGATGATACTAAATCAATAACATTCGGATCTTGAACTCGAATTTTTGAAGCGATCTGGGGTTGGAAAAGTTGGAAAATCTTTAAGTATTTTTCGTCGTAAAATCAGTGAGTTGTTGGATTTGTCAAATGGCCATAGGGAGGATTTGAAATCCCTCGGAGGCAACTCCGTACGAGTTCGATTTTCGTCCTGGGCACCACAGTTATAATAAGGGATTTTGGGGCCTTGGCCATTGGAGAGGATCGTTATGAGCGAACAACAGGCAACTATTGATATCATCGCTGAGATTTTTTGTCAGGCAGTCAAGAAGACCCTGGATAAGAGCACCAAAAAGTCCATCAAGTATTCAAAGACGGTGCAAGTGATTCCCAAGGTGAGTCTGCGGCCGGAAATCGGCTGTTTTGTTCAGTTTACCGGCGACTATAACGGCTTGGTGGTTGTGAATTTTTCCGCAGGTGCCGCCATGGAGCTCTATCGGAGTTACATGCTTGCCATGGGGATGACGGAGAATGATCTGGCCCAGGATTCGACCTCTGCCGAGGTGGTTGACACCATGGGGGAGATGACCAACCAGTTCATGGGCAAGGCCATGCAGATGGTGGAAAGCAAGTTTGATCTCACCTCTTATATCGGTCAGCCCAAGGCCTTGTCTCTGAACACTGCTATTACCCTTACCCCGGATCTCGATTTTCAGGACAATCGCCGGCTGGTGTTCAGCCTTGAGACCCATCGGTTTTATATGGAAATGGCCTTGGAGCGGACGGAGTTTATCACCCTGTAATCGTTTGCTCCTCCGGTTGATCCGCTTAACAGGCTGCCTTTGGGCAGCCTTTTTTTTGGGATTGTCGGCAAAAAGCCTTGGCGCTTACGGGATACCTCCGGGCTTTTGCCTTTCAAACCTCCCGATTTTACGGTATAAGATAAAGTTTCCCCGAATTCGTTCATTCTTTGATTTTTTATATTATTGGAGGTGCGTCATGTCGAAGTGCAGCAGTGGAACCTGTGGCAGTAAAAAAGCAAGTGGCTGCGGCTCTGCCGACGCGGCGGTGGCTCAGCAGAATACGGCAATTGCCGCCTCTCTCGATCGGATCAAAAACAAGATCCTGGTGATGAGCGGTAAGGGTGGGGTCGGCAAAAGCACCGTATCGGTGAATCTGGCTCTCGGGCTGGCCGGTAAGGGATACAAGGTCGGCCTCATGGATGTTGATCTTCACGGCCCGGATATTGTCCGCATGCTCGGCATGCCTGGCCGGATGGACGGAGAGCTGACCAAGGACGGCAAGATGCCCCCCCTGCAATACAATGACAAGCTCAAGGTCATCTCGCTTGAGAGCATGATGGAGAACCGGGATGATCCCGTCATCTGGCGTGGTCCCTTAAAGAATCAGGCAATCCGCCAGTTTATCGCGGATGTGGCCTGGGGTGATCTTGACTATTTGGTCATCGATGCTCCTCCGGGCACCGGGGATGAGCCCATGACCGTAGCCCACACCATCAAGGACGCCAAGGCCCTGGTCGTGACCACCCCCCAGAATATCGCCCTGGCCGATGTGCGCAAGTCCATCAATTTTTGCAAACACGTTTCCATGAAGATCGTCGGGATCGTGGAAAACATGAGCGGCTTTATCTGCCCGCATTGCGACAAGCAGGTGGATATCTTCAAGACCGGCGGCGGCGAGCAGCTGGCTCGTGAGTTTTCCGTTCCTTTCCTGGGCAGGATTCCTGTTGATCCCAGGGTGGTTATCGCCGGGGATGACGGCAAGCCCTATCTCTCTTCCGGGGGTACGAGCCCGGCTATCCAGGCGTTTGAATCGTTTCTGGCCAAGGTCGAGAAAGAGTTGCCCGTGCAAACCGTGGCTATTTCCATTCCCATGGCCAGGGCTGAGTCGAGTTGCGGCTGCGGCACCGGGCCCTGCAACCCAAACACCTGTGACTGCTAAGGGGCCGGGATATGATCGTAAAACAGCTGACCGTCGGCTCCATGGCTGTGTGCTGCTATGTGGTGGGCTGCGAGGAAACTAAGAAGTGCGGGATCATCGATCCCGGCGGCAACGAGGAGCGGATTCTTGCCCTCTGCCGGGCAGAGGGGCTCAGCGTTGAGGCGATTCTCTGCACTCACGGCCATCCGGATCATGTCTGCGGCAACGGGATGATCCAGAAAGCCACCGGGGCGCCTATCCTCATGCACGCGGCGGATGCCGAGTTTTTTGCCAGGCCGGAGATCATTGATTATTTCTCCATGCTCGGTCTTCCTTTTTCTCCGCCGGTGGACAGGACCGTTACCGATGGCGAGGAGATCGTCATCGGCAAGCTCATCCTTACGGTACTCCATACGCCTGGGCATACCCCCGGCGGGATCTGTCTCTATGCGGCCCCCCATCTTTTCACCGGTGACACCCTTTTTGTCGACGGCCTGGGGCGCACCGATTTTCCCGGTGGCGACACCAAGCTGATGCTTGCTTCCATCAATGAAAAGATCCTGACCCTGCCTGACGAGACCGTGGTCTGGCCTGGGCATGGGTATGGGGGGGCCAGATCCACCGTGGGTGAAGAAGCTCGCAACAATCCTTACCTGAAAGGGAACTGGTAGCAGATGCGGGAGATTGTCCTCGGCACGGCCGGCCATGTGGATCATGGTAAGACCAGTCTGGTCAAGGCCCTTACCGGCATCGACACCGACCGGCTCAAGGAAGAGAAGAAACGGGGCATCACCATCGAGCTTGGTTTTGCCTTTCTTGATCTGCCCTGCGGCCATCGCCTCGGCATCATCGATGTTCCCGGCCACGAGCGTTTTGTGAAAAATATGGTGGCCGGCGCCACCGGCATCGATCTTCTCGCCTTTGTCATCGCGGCTGACGAGGGGGTCATGCCCCAGACCAGGGAGCATTTCGAGATCTGCCGCTTGCTGGGGGTGAAGCGCGGGCTGGTGATCCTCACCAAGAAGGACATGGTGGATGCGGAGTGGCTGGAGCTGGTGCGGGAGGATGTCCGCCAGTTCCTGGCAGGCAGCTTTCTCGAAGGCGCCCCCATGGTCGCGGTTTCTTCCACCACCGGCGAGGGCATCGCCGAGGTTCGGGAGGTTCTCGACACCCTGGTGCGCGGCAGCGAGTTTTCCGAGGCCCATGGCCCGTTCCGCCTGCCGGTGGATCGGGTCTTCAGCATGAAGGGCTTCGGGGTGGTGGTCACCGGCACCTCCATCTCGGGCAGGATCGGGACGGGCGAGGATATCACCGTCTATCCCCAGGGGCATACCGCCAAGATCCGCGGCATCCAGGTGCATGGCCAGGATGTCTCCTTGGTCGAGGCAGGCAAGCGCACCGCCATCAATATCCAGGGGTTGGACACCGAGATGATCGCCCGGGGCGACATGCTTGCCACCCCGGGGACTCTTGCCCCCTCCTATCTGCTGGACGCCGATTTTTTTTATCTTTCCGGTAACGCCAAACCCCTTAAAAACAGAAGCAGGGTACGGGTGCATATCGGCACCGCCGAGATCTTTGCGCGTCTCGTGCTGCTGGAGGATGAAGAGCTTCTCCCCGGCAGCCGGGCCAACGTTCAGATCCTGCTTGAGGAGCCATTCGGCGCCTGGCCGGGGGACCGGTATGTGGTGCGGAGTTATTCGCCGGTGGCCACCATCGGCGGCGGCGGTATTTGGAACGCTTCTCCGCCCAAGCGGCGGCGATTCAGGGAGATAAACAGCGAGGTTTTTGCCCTGTATCAGGCAGGTAATGCCGAGGATATTTCCCTCTTGCATCTTAGGGAGGCCGGGGTTGCCGGGCTCACCTTTGAGACGCTCTGTGTCAAGATGGGCCAGTTCGGCAAACGTTTCAAGAAACTGCTCGAAAGCCCCATCTCCAGCAGAAAGATTATCATGGTGGATTCGGACAGGCAGCGCATGGTCGCAGCGGAAACCTTCGACGCCTTGAGCGGCTCGCTCCAGAAGATTCTGGCTGATTTTCACCGGGACAATTCGATGAAGCCGGGTCTCTCCAAGGAGGAGCTGCGTTCCCGTCTGCATGGCGATCTGGATCAGAGGCTCTTTCAGTTGCTGCTCAACACCCTTGTCAAGCAGGGCGTTATTGTTGTCGATGAATCCGTGGTCAGGCTGGCGAGCCATCAGGTTTCTCTCAAGGCGGATGCCCAGGATATCCGTAAGGAAATGGAGATATTATACGGTGAGGCCGGGCTGACCCCGCCTACTGTCCGCGAGGTGCAGGAACGGTTTGCTAAATATCCCGCCCCCTTGGTGCGCGAGGTTCTTGATCTTTTGGTTCGGGAGCAGGTTCTGGTCAAGATCAGCGAGGAACTCTATTTTCAGGGCAGGGCCCTGGCGAACCTGCAGGAACAACTGGTGGCCTTTATCAGAAAAGAAGGGGAGATCGACGCGCCGCGTTTTAAAAATCTCACCGGCCTGACCAGGAAATTTTCCATCCCTCTGCTGGAGTATTTTGATAGAATCAAGGTGACTATCCGGGTTGGTGATCGGCGTTTACTTAGGGAGCGGAGCAGTTGAGCAGTAAGCGGTTGCAGGCCGGCACATCTGCTTTGTCATCGGCCTGGTCCGCATACTGTATGCATAGCGGACAGGCCTCTTTCGCGCATCTGCACCGCCCTGCAACCGCTTCCAGGGGTGGGTGCAAGCACCTTGTCTTGAGATCAGTTATGTTGAGCAGGTTTTTTCCGGAGACACGGCCATCAGCACGATAACCGGCAATACCGGCGGTTTAAAAACCGCCCAGATGAAAGGGCTTGAGCGTATTGCCGGACGTCGGGTTTCCCCGGATATGGTTGTAAGCCCTGAGCTGGCTAAAGAGCTGTGCACGGTTGCCTTTGAACTCGGGCGGCAGGTCGGGGTGTTGATCAGCCGGTCCGGGCAGGTGGAGGCGGTCATGGTCGGCGACCACCGATCCATCATGATCCCGGCGCTGAAGCAGTTTCGGGTTTCCGGCGGGCGGCTCAAGGGGTTGCGCTGTGTGCATACCCATCTTGCCGGCGAGGATATCAGCGAAGACGATCTGATGGACCTGCTTTTCCTGCGGTTGGATATGATGACCGTGGTGAAGATGGAGCAGGGGGCGGCAACGCGACTTTATTCCGCCCATCTGGTGCCCCAGGCGGTGGATGGGCGAAACTGGATCTTGCTTCCTCCGGAGATTCCCAGTCAGCAGGCCCGCTCTTGTCGGGAATTCATCGCCGCGCTTGAAGATGATTTTGCCAAGGCCAGGCCGGTACGGGAGATTGATTCCGGTAGGGACCGGGCGATCCTGATCAGCGTGACCCCGCTGTCCAAGGCCAAGGCCCAGGAGTCCATGGACGAGTTGGTCGATTTGGCGCGCTCCGCCGAGGTGATCATTCTTGATACCGTGGTGCAGCGGCGGGAAAAGATCAACCCCCGCTTGATTCTGGGCAAGGGCAAGCTGGGCGAGATCATGCTTACGGCGCTGAGGCTCAACGCCAATCTGTTGATCTTTGATCAGGAGCTGAACCCTTCCCAGGTGCGGTCGATCACCGATCACACCGAACTGAGGGTCATCGACCGGACCCAGTTGATCCTTGATATCTTTGCCAGGCGCGCCTTGAGCCGGGAAGGCAAGCTGCAGATCGAGATGGCCCAGCTCAAATACATGTTGCCCCGGTTGACCACCAGGGATGATGCTCTGTCCCGGCTCACCGGCGGCATCGGCGGTCGTGGTCCCGGTGAAACCCGTCTTGAGGTGGACCGCCGGCGGATCAATGACCGGTTGAGCAAGTTGGCCAAAAAACTGAAGGAGGTCGGTCGCGAGCGGGAGCAGCGACGCTCGCGGCGCCGCAAAAAGGACTTGCCGGTTCTCTCGCTGGTCGGCTATACCAATGCCGGCAAGTCGACCCTGCTTAATACCTTGACGAACAGCGCCATTGTCGCGGAGGACAAGCTGTTCGCCACCCTGGACCCGACCAGCCGACGGCTTCGTTTCCCAGAGGACGTGGAAGTCATTATCACGGATACGGTTGGCTTTATCCGCAATCTTCCGGAGGAATTGCTCAAGGCTTTCAAGGCGACCTTGGAAGAACTGCACGAGGCCGATGTGCTTGTGCATGTAATCGACCTCAGTAATCCACGCTGCGCCGACCATATCCAGGTGGTGGAGGAGTTGCTGCGGGAGCTTGAGCTTGATGCCATTCCCTGTCTCAAGGTTTTTAACAAGATTGATCTGGTGGAACCGGAGGTTGTTGCCGAACAGTTGCGGCTCCATGAGGCGGTAGCCTTAAGCGCCCGCGATGCCGCAACCTTTGCTCCGTTTCTGGACAGGGCCAGGAGCCTGGTCCTGAAAAAATGGCAGAAGAGAGGAGAGGGGAAAGGAGAAAGGCTTACTGTTTAAAATTAAACCAGTTTTTTTGTCCTGTAACCTTTTACCGTTGACCTTTAACCTTTGACCTTTGACCTTTGGCCTTTGACCTTTGACACTATCCAGCAAAAGAATATTTCGCGGGTTTTCTTCTTTCTTGCTCGCCCTGGCCTTTGTTTGGGGCGGCGGGCAGTTCGCCCATGCCCAGAACGCGACCATCGAGGAGTTGATTGTTACCAATTCCAGTACGGATTTGCTTTTGTTTATGACGGTCAACAATGCCTTTACCAAGCAAATGGAGGAAGGGATCAAAAACGGCATCCCGGTCGCCTTCAGTTTCTATGTGAAGCTGGAACGCAAGCGCATGTGGGTGAATCAGGAGCTTGTTTCCCTGAAGTTTGAGCATACCCTGAGCTTCGATACCCTGAAAGAGGAGTACAGCATTGTCCGTGCGGAGCTGCCCGGTCAGACGTTTCGCACCAAATCGCTGGCCGAGGCGAAAAAGGTCATGGCCCAGCTCAATGGTCTTACGATACTGCCGCTGAAGATCCTGCTCCCGGAGGCGGGATATCAGCTCAAGGTGAAAGCGAGACTTGCGGAAAAAACTCTGCCGCTCTATTTTCACTATGTGATTCCTTTCTGGAGCCTCTGGGATTTTGAAACCGACTGGTACACTGTGGAATTCAGGTATTAGGAGCCGTTACAGAATGAAAGTGGATGTGCGGATTGTTTCCTTACAGCGCTTTATGCCGTTTTTGCAAATCAGAAGGCAAGATCGTTTTGCCACGACGGCCTAGCATGGATGCCATCCACGAGGATGTTCTCGGGCGGGACCGCCGGCGGCGAAAAAAGCGCATTCGCCTGATCATTCTTGCCTGTCTTGTTCTGATCCCCCTGCTGACCTATTTTGAAACCAGGATCGTGCAGCTGGGAGCCATTCCCTTTCCGGTCAGCGGCAATGTCCTGATCTTCGTGCTCATCAACTTCAACGTTCTTCTGCTGCTGTTGATGGTTTTTCTGGTCCTCCGCAATCTGGCGCAGCTTGTCTTTGAGCGGCGGCGGCGCTTTCTGGGAACAAAGCTTCGCTCCAAGCTGGTGATCGCCTTCGTTTCCATGTCTTTTTTCCCAACCGGGCTGCTTTTTTTTATCTCCCTGCAATTTGTCTCCACCAGCATGGATTACTGGTTCAATATCAATGTGGCCCAATCCCTTGAGGAATCGATCTCCATTGCCAAGAATATCTACCAGGAAACGCAAGACCAGGTTGACCGTCAGGCCCGTCTGATCGCGGAACGATTGGAATCGAAACGTTACGGGGATATTTCCGGAGAAAATGTGGCGCCTTTGCTGCAAGACATTATGAAAACCCATGGGCTGGCCGGAATCGAGGTGATCTCGGGGCAAAGGGAGGTGCTGGCCCGCGCTTACCGCCAGGAGATTGTCGGTGAGGGGGTTCCTGAAATTCCGCTGAATATGATCCGCAATGCTTTGGCCGACAATAAGGAACAGATAACCATCCAGCCGGTGGCGGCGGGGGAGCTGGTGCGCGGCGTAAGCCCTGTACGGATCGGCGGAACCGACGCCCGTCAGGGGGTGTTGGTTGTTTCTCTACTGATTCCTCAAGAACGGGTCCTGCGGATGCAGACCATCTCCGCCGGTTATGAGGGCTACAAGCAGTTGATGATGCTTAAGGCCCCGATTAAAACCAGTTTGCTGGTCATGCTGCTGATCGTCACCCTGTTGATCGTGTTCTGCGCGATCTGGTTCGCCTTTTATATCGCCGGCGGTCTGACCGGCCCCATCGGCAGGCTGGCCGAAGCCACGCGGCGGGTGGCCGAGGGTGAACTGGATTTTGTTTTGGAAAAGACCTCGGGCGACGAGATGGGCACCTTGGTAGATTCCTTCAACCGGATGACCAGTGATCTTTTTGCCAGTAAAAGTGAGCTCGAAGAGGCGAATGCCGCTCTACGCCAAGGCAATATTGATGCCGAGACCAGACGGCGTTACATGGAGATTGTTCTGCAAAATGTGGCGGCCGGGGTTATTTCCCTGGATGAACATGGGCGGATTACCACGATCAACCGGTTTGCCGAGGAACTTCTCCGGATTGACCGCAGGTCTTTTGAGGGCAAAGAGTATCAGGCTGTTCTTAGACCGGAGCACCGTGTGGTACTGGAAGGTTTTTTCGCCGAATTGTACCGCAGCGGCAAATCTTTCGTGGAAAGACCGCTTCGCCTTAGGGTGGGCGATGAGACCTTTTCGCTACGGGTGAATGTAACCCGGTTGGAAGATGAGAACAATCAGCCCCTTGGCGTGGTTCTGGTTTTTGATAACCTCACCGAGTTGGAAAAGGCGCAGCGGATGGCGGCTTGGCGTGAGGTGGCGCGGCGGATCGCCCATGAGGTAAAGAATCCCCTGACTCCGATCCAGCTTTCCGCCCAACGGCTCCGCAAGAGATACCTTGATCGGCTCTCCGGGGACCAGGAGGTTTTTGATGTCTGCACCAAAACCATTATCAATCAGGTTGATGAGCTGAAAAAACTGGTCAGCGAATTTTCCAGCTTCGCCAGGATGCCTGCGGTGCATAAGACCATGGGCAGTCTTGCCGAAATGGCCAACGAGGTTTTTATCCTTTACCAGGAGGCGCATAAGGACAGGCAGTTCGGGCTGCGGGTGGAGGGGCCGATTCCTGTGTTTTCTTTTGACGGCAAGCAGATGAAGCGGGTGCTCATCAACCTTCTCAATAATGCCGTGGCCGCTACCGCCAATGCGGGCAAGATTGAGATCATTCTTGCCTGTGAGGAAGAGCGTAACGTGGTCAGCCTTGAGGTGCGAGACAACGGCTCCGGGGTCAGTGACGAGGACAAACTGCGGCTCTTTGAGCCATATTTTTCAAGGAAAAAAACCGGAACCGGCTTGGGGTTGGCCATTGCCAGTACCGTGGTGGCGGATCATCATGGTTACATCAGGGTCAAGGACAACGATCCCAAAGGCACCCGTTTCATTGTTGAGCTTCCCTTGGGCAATGGCTAGAAAATCGGGAAATCTTCAGCCGCACTGCTGAATGGTTCCCAGAGCTGAATAGTTGCGAAAACCGTGTCGCCTGTCCGACAGGGCGTGGTATATATAAAATATAGTAAGTAAATTTACGTGAAACGGCAGCAGTGAAACGGCGATGGCAAAGACAATCCTTATAATCGACGACGAAGCGAGTATCCGTGAATCCCTGTCCGGCATCCTGTCGGACGAGGGGTTTCTGACGCTTGCCGCCGAGGATGGCCAGCAGGGGCTTTCCCTGCTTGAGGAGGAGCGGGTTGATCTGGTTCTGCTCGATATCTGGATGCCTGGGCTGGACGGTCTTGAGGTGCTTAAAAGAATTAAAGAGTCCTACGCCGAATTGCCGGTGATCATGATCTCCGGGCATGGCACCATTGAAACCGCGGTGCAGGCCACCAAGATGGGGGCCTACGATTTTATCGAAAAACCACCCTCCTACGACAAAATTATTCTTTCCATCAACAACGCCTTGGACCTTGCCCGGCTCAAGAAAGAGAATCTGATTTTGCGCCAGCAAACCCACCGCGCCAGTCAGCTTACCGGTAATTCAGCGGTCATGGTGAAACTCCGGCAGCTGGTGGAGCGGGTGGCGCCCACCGAGGCTTGGGTCTTGATCCGAGGGGAGCATGGCACAGGTAAGGAACTGGTGGCGCAGAGTATTCATCGGTTGTCAAAAAACGCAGCTAAGCCGATGATCGAGTTGAACTGCGCCGCCATTCCTGAAGAGCTGATCGAATCGGAGTTGTTCGGGCATGAGAAGGGATCGTTTACCGGAGCCACCGCCAGCCGACGGGGGAAGTTCGACCTGGCTGACGGCGGCACGCTCTTTCTGGACGAAATCGGCGATATGAGTCTCAAGACCCAGGCCAAGGTGCTGCGCATCTTGCAGGAGCAGAAATTTGAGCGGGTGGGCGGCTCGAAAACCATCCAGGTTGAGGTTCGGGTGCTGGCCGCTACTAACAAGGACCTTGAGCAGGAGATCGAAAACGGGACCTTCCGGGCGGATCTTTTCTACCGGCTCAACGTGGTGCCCATTCAGGTGCCGCCGCTGCGGGAACGATGTGAGGATATTCCTTTGTTGGTTGCTGATTTCGTGGCGGATAATGCGAGAAAGGGCCTTGGTGAAAAGGTCTTTAGTTCAAGTGCATTGCAGGCCATGATGCAGCACGGGTGGCCGGGTAATGTCCGCGAACTGCGTAACTTTGTCGAGCGGGTTATGATCATGTGTCCGGCGGAAACGGTTGACGAGGCCATGGTCGGGCAACTGCTCGGCACTGCTCCTGCAGAAAGCGCGCCATCGGCCGTTGGTTTGGATGCGCTGTATCACTCCTTGAGCTACAAAGAGGCCAAGAAGATTTTTGAACGGGATTTTTTGAAGGTCCGTCTTGCCGACAATGCCGGGAATATTTCCCAGACTGCGGAACAAATAGGCCTGGAGCGGAGTCATCTACACAGGAAGATGAAGTCCCTGTCCCTGGATGAAGAGTAGCTGCTTTTTTCCAGAAAATTGAGAGGATGCCATGGGCGAACACGACACCACCCTTCCCGACCAGAAGGAGTTGGAAAAGGAAATCGGAGAGTATCTCTCGAAAAAATATGGGCAGAAGGTCAAGATCATCTCCAGCGGCTTGCTCCCCATGGCTCAAGGACAGGAGAGCGAGGCGGGGCAGCAGGGTGTCGGCGGCGCTGCTGCTTTTCATTTCGACACCAATCCGGAAGAACTCATTGCCTATCTCGATGAGTATGTGGTGAGACAGGATGAGGCCAAGGCCATTCTCGCCACCAAGATCTGCACCCATTTTAACCGGATCAGCTACGCCTTGGCCAATCCTCGGCGGGCACGGCGCAATATGGGACAGATCAAAAGCAATGTCCTGTTGATGGGGCCGACCGGGGTTGGTAAGACTTTTCTCATCAAGCTCATCGCTCGCCATCTCGGGGTGCCCTTTATCAAGGGTGACGCCACCAAGTTCAGTGAAACAGGCTATGTGGGCGGGGATGTGGAAGATCTGGTGCGTGATCTGGTTAGGCAGGCGGATGGGGATATTGAGCGGGCTCAGTACGGGATTATTTATCTGGATGAAATCGACAAGATTGCCGCCAGCCCGTTTAGGATCGGGGCCGATGTCTCCCGGACCGGGGTGCAGCGCGCCCTGCTCAAACCCATGGAGGAAACCGAGGTCGAGCTCAAGGTTCCCCACGATCCGGTCTCGCAGATCGAAGCCATCGAGCAGTACCGGGCAACGGGCAAGAGGGAGCGGCGTCTGGTCAATACCAAAAATATCCTTTTTATCATGAGCGGTGCCTTTGCCGGGCTTGAAGATATCATCAAGAAGCGGGTACAGCAGCAATCCATGGGCTTTGAGAGCTCCGTTTCCTCCGTGAAAACCGCCGGGCGTTTTCTCAAGCAGGTGAAGGCTGAGGATCTCGTGGAGTTCGGCTTCGAAAGCGAGTTTGTCGGGCGTCTGCCGGTTATCGCCGTGCTTGATGAGCTGAGTGAGGATGATTTTTACGAAATCCTGGCCAATCCCAACAGCTCCATAGTGGTTGCCAAGAAGCAGGATTTTCGGGTGTACGGCATCAATTTGCAGTTTGAAGACGCGGCGTTGCGGGAAATCGCCAGGCTGGCCAAGCTGGAACGAACCGGTGCCCGTGGACTGGTCAGTGTCATGGAAAAGATCCTGCTTCACTTCGAGAAAAAGCTGCCTTCCACCGGCATTCGCCATCTGGTCGTGGATGTGGAGATGGTGCGTTCGCCCGCCGTCGTACTCGAAAGGCTGTTGGCTGATGTTGGGGTGCAGGCGGATCACCGGGTCCGTTTCGAGGATTTGCAAGCCGTGGAATATGAACGGTTGACCGCATTCATCCTGAAGCGGATGGGAAACTATCTTGAAGAGCATCAGGTGCTCACCACCCCAAAACGCCTGCAGCTCATGGCCAAGGAGAGTCAGGATCAGGACGTTGATCCGCGCGAGGTGTGTGATACCTTTATCCGGTTGGTTCAGGCCATCCACGGCAGTGAGGCGGAGATCAGCGAAAAATGCGGGATCAAGGTCACTTTTAGCGAAGAGGCAGTTGATCAGCTGTTGATCCGTGAGCCGCGTACCCTTGAGGCTATTCAGTTTTCATGCGCCCAGATTCTCCAGGCTATGGAGTACGGTCTGCGGCTCATGGGACAGAAAAAAGGGGTTTCGCAGGTGGTTGTTCCCAAGGAGGGGATTGATATGCCGGAGCGGTATATCAACACCCTGGTAAGTGAAACTTTTAAGGTTGAGTAGCAGCAGGAGGAAATTCTCCCTCTGGCGTTACTATTTGGTTAAAAGCGAAAAACAGACTGAAACATCTCAACTGTAACTGTTCGGCAAATTAGTGCTGCGGAACAGTTGCTCCCCGCAGAGAAAAGGAGAGAAGAGACCATGATTTTTCCTGAATACCGGGCCCGCAGGCTCAGACAGAACGAAACCTTCCGGGCTCTTGTCCGCGAGACCAGCATTTCTCCGGCCCATCTTGTCTATCCGCTGTTCGTCATGCCGGGGAAGGGCGTTCGGGAAGAGGTGCCGTCCATGCCCGGGGTGTTCCGGATATCCATTGATCAGTTGGCCAAGGAAGCCAAGGAGTGCATGGGGCTGGGGGTGAACTCGGTCATCCTTTTCGGCCTGCCCGACAAGAAGGATTCGAAGGGCTCGGGGGCGCATGCCAAGGACGGCATCATCCAGCGGGCTATTAAGGAGTTGAAGAATACGGCGCCCGGGCTCACGGTTTGTACCGATGTATGCCTGTGCGAATATACCAGCCATGGTCATTGCGGAATCATGATCAATGATGTGGTGGACAATGACACCACCCTGGAGGTACTCGCCAGAACCGCCCTTTCCCATGCCCAAGCAGGCGCCGATATGGTGGCGCCTTCGGATATGATGGATGGCCGGGTTGCCGAGATTCGTGGGATTCTGGATGAGAACAACTTCCATATGATCCCGATCATGTCCTATGCCGTGAAATACGCCTCGGCGTTTTACGGGCCTTTCCGGGATGCGGCGGAATGCGCCCCCCAGCATGGCGATCGCAAGTCCTATCAGATGGACCCGGCAAACGTGCGCGAGGCGTTGCGGGAAGCGACCATGGATGTGGAAGAGGGGGCGGACATCCTCATGGTTAAGCCGGCCATGGCTTACCTGGATGTGATCAGCCGGTTGCGGGATGAGTTCGACCTGCCCATCGCCGCCTATCATGTGAGCGGAGAGTATGCCATGATCAAGGCTGCCGCGGCCAATGGCTGGATCGACGGGGAAAAGGTCATGCATGAGAGCCTGCTCGGCATCAGGCGGGCAGGCGCTGATATCATCATCACCTACTTTGCCAAGGACATGGCCCGATTGCTCAACGGTTAGGCGCTGGGGGGTAGGGGGAAGGGGTGTTTTACTTCTCCCCTCCCTTAGTTGCAGCAGTGCGTGCCGAACTGCCGGCTGCCTATTGTGTAATCGTGATCTCGCTGCCCAGTTTTTCCATGAGCTTAGGGCCGATACCTTTAACCTTGAGCAGATCTTTTTTTGAGTTGAATCGGCCATTTTTTTGCCGGTATTCGACAATGGCTTCTGCCTTGACCGGGCCAATGCCGTGCAGGCTGGTGAGTTCCCTCGCCGTGGCCCTGTTGATGTCCACTCCGGCAAAAGCGACAGCCGCCCAGCACAAACATCCGCATAACGCTGCAAGAAGAATTTTCACCATGGTATTCCTCCGCCTGAATTGCATATTGTCAAGATGGTATTTTGGTGTTAGGCGGATGTCAAGTGCTAACTCTCTTGGAAAGAACCATTGTTCCTGGCTGTACGTAAGGCTGTTATTCTCGCCTGATTCGGAAGAACGGGATTTTGAGGTGCTTATTTTGTGTTTTGAGAAGCGGGGGGTGTAACTGATAGGGGAGTGAGCAGGTAGTCGGTTCTTACATTGCCGAGGCTAGCGAAGATGGTGGCTTTGAGGGCGGGCTCATTTTCATACATGGGGGTGAGCCAGGCCCGGATCTTTTCCCTTCGTGAGTCCGCGGCCAGAGGACAGGGGTTGGCAACGGGGGAGATTCCCAAGCTTTGGCCCAGCTCAATGATGCGTTTTTTTTCCACCATGGCCAGGGGGCGGATTAGGGCCAACTTGCCGCCGAACAGCTCCTGTTTCGGCGCCATGGCGCTGAGATTGCCGCCGTAGAACAGATTGAGGAAAAATGTCTCAATGATGTCTTCCTGGTGGTGACCGAAGGCGAGTTTGTTGCAATGATGTTCTTCCGCCAGGGCGAAAAGACGGTTCCGGCGCTGACGGGCGCAATGATAGCAGCCGCTCTTGCCGTTTTCGGCGATGAGCGCCTGGTGACCGAAATCGGTCCGCTCCATCAGCATGGGCAGGTCAATGCGGTGGAGCTGTTCTTGTACCAGATCGTATTCCACGCCGCCGAATCCCATGTCGAGATGCACCGCCAGGAGCTCATAGCGGATGGGGGCCTTGTGGCGCCATTCTTTCAAGAGCCAGGAGAGCACCAGGCTGTCGATGCCTCCTGACACCGCGATCATCACTCGGTCGCCATCTGCCAGCATCTGGTAGAGATGCATGGCCCGACCGACAAGGTGATTGAGTTGTTTGGGGATGGTGAACACGGGCAGAGCTAGCCGTTGTGGTAGAACAATATTATCATCTGGATGGCCAAAAACGGCATAACGAGCCGCAGCGAACTGGTTGAGAAGAATGGGTTATTTTTTAACGGTTCCCGGCTTTTTCAGATAAGGGCAGTCGGTAATTTTCTGCTGGAAGCCGTCGCGGGCAAGTTCCTCGGCGCTGAGCCATTTAACGCCCCGCTGCGCTTTTTTGAAGAACTGGAACATGTCGGCAAGCAGGTGTTGCTGTGTCTCGCTGAAAACCCCGGAGCATATCGTCTGCCCGGTTTCCGCATGGATGAGTTTATAGTCAAAGGCGACAGAGGCAGGACTGGCAATGGAGTACTCGGACCCCTCACGTTCGGTATAGCGGTGCAGGGTGCAGAGAAGTACGGCGTCGGCAATCTTGGTCCGGCAGATGGTGACGACCGCACTTGTTCGGCAGCGAATCATGTCTTTTTCAAGGTCGTCGCGTTGTCCGGGAGTGAGAAGGGCGATATCTTCTCTGCCGGAAAAATATTCCGCCAGCAAGGTGTCAAGGAGTATCTGCCCTTTCTCAAGCTGTTGCGTTTCCTTGGGGGAACGAGTGCTCTGGCTCTCCCTGCTGATTTCCACGGGAAGCACAATGACGGTCTTGATCGGAGGCAACTCTTCGGGTTGAATCTGAGCGGTTGTTCGTGCGCAGCCGGAAAGCAGGGTGAGGATGGTCAGGCTTGCAAGAAAAAGGTTATAAGGTTTGCAGAGTGTCACGATGGTTTCTCCAGTGTGATAAATTATAAGGAACCTTTGGAGGAGACAGGACCCTTGGCGCGGGGATCAATAGTGGTAGCCTGGTCAAGGGCTCGGCCAAGTGCCTTGAAGATTGCCTCGAGAATATGGTGGGTGTTTTCGCCATGGACCATTTCGACATGAAGGGTCAGGCCGCCATGCAGGGAAAAGGCACGGAGGAACTCCTTGGCAAGTTGGGTGTCAAAATCGCCGACTTTTTGTTCGAGAGAAGGAACGCCATAGTGGAGAAATGGTCTGTTGGAGCAATCCAGAGTCACCCGAACCAGGGTTTCATCCATGGGAAGAGAGCTGAATCCGTAGCGTCTGATTCCGCTGAAGTCCTGCAAGGATTTTTTCAGGGCCTGCCCCAGGCAGATTCCCAGGTCTTCAACCGTGTGATGCGCGTCAACCTCGGTGTCTCCGGAGGCGCGGACGGTCAGATCGAAAAAACCATGCACGGCAAAGAGGGTGAGCATGTGATCCATAAAGGGAACACCAGAGGTGCACTGAATCACGCCGGCGCCGTCAATGGCGAAGGAGAGGGTGATGTCTGTTTCCTTGGTTTTGCGTTTCACTTCGCTTTGGCGGGATTTCTTCGCTGCCATGGGCTGCTCCTGCAATTATTCGGCTGATTGTAGCTGCGCCGTTATCATTCGGTTAAAGAAAACATATTAAAAAACAAAGATGTTTGTTTATACCAAGATCCCACGGTTTGAGGCAATAGGGAATCCCCATATTTCTCAGGGAAAAGATTGTAATAACAAAATATTATAGATCATTCTGCGTTTAAGGGGGGCATGGCGGCTCACGGGGTAAAATTATCCCATGTGTAAAGGTTTTTTTGTTGACAACCCCTTCCCACATTGTTATACATCTTGCGTTTTTAACAGTGCAGAAATTGAGCGGGAATAACTCAGTGGTAGAGTGCAACCTTGCCAAGGTTGAAGTCGCGAGTTCGAATCTCGTTTCCCGCTCCACATTTTGATTGGGCTTAGAGTTATGGGCCTATTCGCATTGACCGACAGCCCGTCCTGCATTTTTTCATGGCAGAACGGGCCATTTTGACTTATATAGATGTATTATTTTTAGTTTTGCGAGGGTTTTAAAATGAAGACATATTTGACCCCGGTCAAAGAGATTGAGCGCAAATGGCTGATCGTTGATGCTCAGGATAAGGTTCTTGGCCGACTGGCTTCCGAGATTGCCACGCGTTTGCGCGGCAAGCACAAGGCCAATTATTGCACCTTTATTGATGTCGGCGATTTTGTCGTAGTGGTCAATGCGGATAAGGTTCGTTTGACGGGCAAGAAATGGGATGACAAGGTTTATCGTCATCACACCGGCTTTATGGGTGGACTGAAGGAAAAGACTGCAAAGGTGCTTCTTGAGCAAAAGCCGGAAGAACTGTTGCGCAAGGCCGTTCGCGGCATGTTGCCCAAGAACACTCTCGGACGGCATCAACTGAAGAAACTAAAGGTATATGCCGGAACGGAGCATCCCCATGCCGCCCAGCAGCCTGAGCCTCTGGAATTATAAAATCCTGATCTTCTAAAACAGGATAATGGAGCTTGAACATGGCAGAAAATAGTTTTTACGCAACCGGAAAAAGAAAGACCGCTGTTGCCAGGGTTTGGTTGAAACCGGGTACCGGCAAATTCCAGGTCAACAAGATGACCGTGGAAGATTATTTCGGCGGCGGATTTGACTACATGCAGAAGATTGCAAAGCCTTTGGCCTTGACAGACACCGCAGCAAAATTCGATATTCTCGCCACCTTGACCGGCGGCGGTAAGATTGCTCAGACCGAGGCCTTGCGTCATGGTATTTCCCGGGCGCTGTTGATTGTCGATCCCGAGCACCGGGGTGCCTTGAAAAAAGCGGGTTTTCTGACCCGTGATCAGCGCATGAAAGAGCGGAAAAAATACGGTCAGAAATCGGCCAGAGCGAGGTTCCAGTTCTCCAAGCGTTAATCGTTGTCTGATATTGATTGTCAATATCACGGACTTCATTGTATATCTCATCAGGGGAAGGCGCATATCGCTCTTCCCCTGATTTTTTTTGGCCTTTGTCAGGCAAACATGTTGTTGCAAACGAGTGGAGAAGAAGATGGTACGAATCGGCATTGTCGGTGCATCCGGTTATACCGGGGCGGAACTTGCTCGGATACTGTGCAATCATCCAGAGGTCGAGCTGACGGTTGCGACTTCACGGCAATATGCGGGGAAACCGCTTTCCCAGGTATTTCCCAGCTTGCAGGGGCGGGCGGACATCCTTTGCGAAGATCTCAAGGTCGAGGCGCTTGTCGAGCGGGCTGATTTTTTCTTCACCGCAGTGCCCCACCAAACTGCCATGGATATAGTGCCGGATCTGGTTGCCGCCGGGAAAAAGGTTGTTGATCTTTCCGCCGATTTCCGCATTCATGATGCGCAGGTCTATGAGCAGTGGTACCAGGCTCATAGTGCCAAGGATCTGCTGGCCACGGCGGTGTACGGTTTGCCAGAGCTGCATCGGGCAGCGATCCGCAAGGCGCAGCTGGTTGCCAATCCAGGCTGTTACCCCACCAGCGTTATTCTGGGGCTTGCGCCGTTGCTCAAGGGCGGGCTTATTGATCCGGGAACCATTATTATTGATTCAAAATCAGGGGTCTCCGGAGCAGGGCGGGCGGCGCAGACAGGGGCGCTTTACTGTGAGGTGGCCGATGGCTTCAAGGCATACAAGGTTGGCGAGCATCGTCACACCCCTGAGATCGAGCAGGAGCTGGGCGGGTTGTGCGGGAAACCGGTGACCGTA
>Ga0224510_10000335_pt1 | contig 37685 bp, 34 predicted proteins | sample SF_May12_sed_USG_FD_170161 | JGI IMG/M metagenome (GOLD analysis project Ga0224510, IMG submission 170161) | Sediment microbial communities from San Francisco Bay, California, United States - SF_May12_sed_USGS_4_1 | ecosystem: Environmental > Aquatic > Marine > Sediment | place: USA: California... | reverse complement strand
CCAGGTTGGACACCAGCACCTCGCCCCCGAGCGCCTGACTGGCGACGCGCGCCGCGTAGTTCACGGTGGTGCCGAAGAAGTGATCGGCCTCGTGTAGCGCGTCACCGGTGTGAAGGCCGATCCTGACGCGTATCGGCGGCGAGGCGTCTGCGAATTCGCGGTCGATCCCGAGCTGGATCGCCTGCGCGCAGGCAACCGCCCGCCGCGCGCTCGAGAACGCGAGCATGGATCCGTCGCCCTGGGTCTCGACCACCGTGCCGCCGTATGCCGCGGTGGCATCTCCGATCACCGTGTTGTGCCGTCGGAGGAGGTCGAGCCAGGCGTGGTCGCCGAGCCGGGCAGTCAAGACAGTCGAGTCCACGATGTCGGTGAAGACGATCGTCACTGTGCCGTCGGCGGCCAGCGTGCTCGACAGGTCGGGTTGCTCGCGCTGAATCGTCGCCTCGAGTTGCTCGAGGCTGACGGTCAGCGCCTTCCCCATCAACTCAGTATTCGACTGGGGTATCGACCAGTGGCACTGCACGAACCTCCAGTCGCCGCGCTCGAGGTGGAGAACGTACGTCGTGCGCATCTCGTGTGTCCCGTTAGGAACGCTAAACGTGAACGTCGTGGCCGCCCACCCAACGGTGCCTTCCTCCCACGCCTCGATCTCGTCCCAGGTGCCCGGAACCGCACCCAGCTCGTCGAGCTGACGCCCGAAAACGGCGAGCGCCTCATGGCCGTGCCACCACTCGGCAGGATCGGTGCCGATCATCAGCAGGCCCGGATGCGCCGGCAGCCGCCCGAGGACGGTCTCTGCATCGCCATGAGTCAGCGCGACCATCCAGCGATCGACGACGCGGCGGATCTCTTCGGACGGCTCCACGCGGCGGAGTCTGCTCGAACGGGCGACTGCGTGCAATGCCGCGCACCCGAAGGGTGCGTCCGCGCCCGAACTTAGCCTCGGCCTCGTCGCACGACCGCCTTCAGCGACTCCGAAGCCAGCGCCGGGAGCAAGGCAAGCGAAAGCACGATTCCCAGTTCTCCGCTCGTGAGAGACACCGTGCCGAACGGATCGTGAAGCGCCGAAACGTAGATCGTCGCGAGCAGAAACGCGAGCGAGCCGACGACCGCGGCTTCGAGATGCCGGTTCCGCGGCAGACGCCAGGCTGGACGGAGCTCGGCCCGGCACGAGAACACGAAAATGAGCTCGGCGAGTGCAACAGTTGCGTACGCCGCTGTCTGGGCGGCTTCTGGGCGAAGCTCCCGCACGAGCAGGAAGGCCGCCAGCGCTGCAGCACCGACGACGATTCCAACGGCCAGTAGCGCCGGCCAGATACCGCGTCCGAAAAGCTCACGCGTCGCTCCGCGACGGAACGCGTGGCGGCCGGCCGGGTCGCGCGCGAGGGCGATGGCCGGAGGCCCGTCCGTGAGGAGGTTGACGGTGAGCACCTGGACAACCGTCATCGGCGCGCCGAGCCCGGCGAGAACCGCGGCCGCGAAGAGCACGACCTCGCCCACGTTCGCCGAAAGGAGGAACGCGAGGAACGAGCGGATGTTGCCGGCGATGCGCTTGCCTTCCCGGACCGCGGCCACGATCGTGGCGAAGTTGTCGTCGGTGAGCACGATCGACGACGCCTCGCGCGCAGCCTCGGTCCCACCGCGTCCCATCGCCACGCCGACGTGAGCGCGGCGAAGCGCCGGCGCGTCGTTGACGCCGTCCCCGGTGACGATCACGATCTCACCCTGCCCCTCGAGCTGCTCGACGAGCGCGAGCTTGTCGGCCGGGGTGCACCGAGCGACGATCTCGTCGTCGTCCAGGCCTAGCTCGCGCCCTATGGCAAGAGCCGTGCGCGGGTGGTCCCCGGTGAGCATCCGTACCTCGAGCCCTTCGGCTCGCGCAAGTCGCACCGACTCAGCCGCCTCCGGCCGAAGCGGATCGGCAAGACCGACGATTCCGAGCGGCCGCGCTCCAGCCTCGAGATCCGAAGCGGACTCGTCGACGACGTCACGCTCGGCGATCGCGAGCACCCGAAGACCCTGGGCGGCCCACTCCCCTGCCACTCGCTCGAGCCGCTCTCGCTCGAGCGGCCAGTCGTCGCCGAGACCCAGCACGACCTCCGGCGCGCCCTTCACGACCGAGCGCAGCCGCTCCTCCTCGCGAACCAGAACCGCAGCGCGCTTGCGCGCCGCTTCGAAGGGCACGCTGCGCACGACGGTTCCCGGTGCTGTCAGCCCCTCCTCGCGAGCGGCGACCACGAGTGCCCGGTCGACCGGATCGAGCTCGGCCTCGGCACACGCGTAGCCCGCCTCGAGCAGGCCCGCCCGAGTCGTGCCTACCGCGGGTTCGACACGCACGAGGCGGAGTCGGTTCTCCGTCAGCGTGCCCGTCTTGTCCGCACAGATCACTGTTGCTTCTCCCACTGTCTCGATCGCGGAGAGTGTCCGGACGACTGCTCCCCGGCTAGCCATCTCGCGCGCTCCCAGAGCGAGCGCAATCGTCACGGTCGCGGCGAGGCCCTCCGGCACCGCCGCGACAGCGACGGAGACGCCCAGGAGAAACGACTCGCGAGCGCTCTCGCCCTGAAGGAGCATCGCGGCGGCGAGCCCGATCGTGATGAGGACACCGACGCCCGCAAGCCTCGTCGCCAGGCGAGCGAACCGTTGCTCGAGTGGCGTCGGCGGAGGCGATGCCTGCTCGGTGAGCACGGCGATGTTCCCCTGCTCGGTGCTCCGCCCCGCAGCGACCACAAGGGCGAGCCCGGAGCCGCGTGTGACTCCCGTGCCCGCGTAGACCATCGACACGCGCTCCGCGAGGGCGATCGCCCCGTCCGCTGGCTCGACGCGCTTCGCCACTGGCACCGACTCGCCGGTGAGCGCTGACTCGTCGACCTCGAGCCCCATCTCGGAAACGACGCGGGCGTCCGCCGGGACACGATCTCCTTCGCGCAGGCGGACGAGGTCTCCGACAACGAGGTCGCGCACATCGACGGCTCGCTGCTCGCCGTCGCGGACGACGACGGCGCGCACCTCCACGGCCTCGGTGAGCGCGAGAACGGCACGCGCCGCGCGCACCTCCTGGAAGAAGCCGAACCCGGCGTTGAGGACGACGATCGCGGCGATAACCGCCGACTCCAGACCCTCACCGACCGCGAGCGACACCACCGACGCCGCGAGCAGCAGCGCCACGAGAGGATCGAGGAGCTGATGGGCTGCGATCTGCGCGTACGGCGGACGAGTCGCGCGCGGGATCTCGTTCGGCCCGAAGGCAGTCAGTCGTGCAGCGGCTTCGTCCGCGGACAGCCCCTGGGCGGTGTCCGAGCGCAACGCATCGGCGACGTCCTCGACCGAGAGGGCGTGCGCACACGGAACGACCGGTGCGGTCATATGCCTATCGTGGGCACTTTCCGACTGAGGGGCATCGGTAGGAATCTCCACTCCGGCTGCGGATTTCTCGGCGGTAGCCTCCTCCATCTAGTGCGGAGTTACTGGCCCTCGCTCTTGCTGCTCGCCGGGATCTGGGGCGGCTCGTACCTGTTCATCAAGGTTGCGGTCGAGGACATCCCGCCGGCCGCGATGACCGAGATCCGCGTCCTCGTGGCGGGGATCCTGCTGGCCGGATTCCTCGCACTCCGCACGGGCGCCCGACGGTCGGTTCACGAACTCCGCGCGGCCTGGAAGCCGTGTGTCGTGCTCGGCACGATCAATGCCGCTCTCCCGATGAGCCTCGTCGCGTGGGGCGAGACGCGCATCGACTCGAATGTCGCTGCGATCGCACAGGCCTCGGTGCCGATCTTCGTCGTCCTGCTCAGCCTTCGATTTCTCCCCCACGAGCCACTCGGTCCCACACGCATCGCAGGCCTCGTCGTCGGTCTCGTCGGCGTCGCGCTGATCACCGGCGCGCACCCGGAAAGCGGCGCATGGGCGGCGTTGGGCACACTTGCCGTCGTGCTGTCGTCGGTCTCATACGCGAGCGGTGGTGTCTACGGGCAGCTGCAGGTGAAGGGAACGCTCGGGCCAGTCCTCGCGGCCGGCTCGATGCTCGCGGCGGCGATCATTCTTCTTCCGTTCGCAATCGCCGATCCGCCCGTCGATGCCCCGGGAGCGACCGCTGTCGCCGGATTGATCGCACTCATCCTTCTCCCCACGGTCCTCGGCCAGCTCCTCCTCTTTCGCATGCTCCGGCTCTTCGGCAGCCGCCGGATGTCGCTCGTCACGTACCTGCTGCCGGGCTTCGCGCTCGTGTACGGGGCGCTGCTACTCGACGAGCCGATCACGGCGATAGCGCTCGGCGGGCTCGCGCTGATCCTCGGCGGCGTCGCGCTCGCATCCGGACAGCGCATCCTCGGCCCACGGTTGCACGAGGAAGCTGCATGAGCGTCACGATCCGGCGCGCCCGGCCATACGACGTCGACTTCCTCGTCGAGCTCGTGACCCACGAAGACGTCGAGCCGTTCCTCGCCGCGATCCGGGCCAAGGGCCGAGACGAGATCCTCGAGGAGGTTGCGCGCTCCGACGGCGACCCCGAGGCGTTCGGCATCTTCCTCATCGAGGTCGACGGCGAGCGGGCCGGGACGATACGCTTCGAGCGCGCGAGCAAGCGAAGCCGTATCGCGGATCTCGGCGTGCTTGCAGTACATCCGCGCTTCCGGGGAGGCAAGGTGTCGGACACCGCCGCCCGACTTTTTCAACGCCATCTGATCGACGATCTCGGCTTCCACCGCGCCCAGCTCGAGATCTACGGATTCAACGAGCGCGCGATGCGCCACGCCGAGCGCGCGGGATTCGTCCGCGAGGGCGTTCGCCGAAAGGCGTACTGGCGGAACGACGAGTGGGTCGACGGTGTGCTCTACGGACTCGTCGCCGAAGACCTCGACGACGAATCGTGATTCCCGTTCGTGGTCGTCTGCGCGACGGCCAGTAGAAGCGCCTCTCGCACCCAGCGCTCGTCGGGCCAACCCGCCAATCCCCGATCCGTGCGATACACGCGATCGTCGAGCGTGAACTCGATGCGACCGTCCGGCTGCCGGTCGACGTCTCGGCCGTCGACCCGTACGGTCGGCGACCCGGGAAGTAGGTATTCCTGCGCATGAGTCTGCGAGGTCACGTCCACGACAGCGATCTCGGCGGGCACTCCTGTCTCGGCAACCGCCTTCTCGACCACCGAGATGGCCATGGCGCGACCCGGACAGTCCTCGCGCGCAAGGATCTCAATCCGTACCGATCCGTTGGATGCGGTACTCAATCCAGCTCCCCTCCCCAAGTGAGCATAAGCACTACCTGCTGACGCTATTGCTGCACGGATTCGTGGCAATCCCTCGAACGAGGGATCGCCCTGGATTACGATCATGATAGGGTATGTCCGATGATTGTCGGACAGTCAGGGCGAGGCGAAATGCCTGTCGTGGAGGTCGTTACGGGAACGAGCTTTGCCCTTCTCGTCGCTCTCGCGCGTGCATCCCGGGAGCCGCGAGATGGTCTCGAGGCAGAGCTCGCGAGAGCCCTGGACGAGCTCGGAGACCCGGTCGGCGAGACGTGGCTCAATCTCCTCGGCATCCCGCTCGATGCAGGTCCTCCCCACACCGTCGACCGTCTCCTCGGAGTACTCGAAGCAATCGATCCAGTCGAACTGCGTCGACATCTCCTCGGCCGCTACGCGTGGTCGTGGTGCACGCTCGTGGGGATCGACGACATCGAAGCAGCAGCGTCCGGCGATAGCGCGGCTTCCCGCCGCCTGCTCGCGCACCCTCGCTACTACGGCACGCACGCCCGCGACTCGCTCACCGTGCTCGTTGCGCTCGAACCCGAGGAGACGCGCCGCCGTATCCGCCGCGCCGTCGATGCCGGTGCGAGAACACTGATCGAGGAAGGTGCCGCAGAAGCTCTCGAAATCGCAGAGGCCAGGGCGGCGGCAGCGCTCACGGGCGCCTCGCCTCTCGAGGCGATCGAGCGGGTCGCACTTGGCTATCGCTACATCCCGGAGCCCGAGGCAGAGCGCGTCCTTCTGATCCCACATCTCGAGCCCGGCCTGTCGCTCGTGCTCGCGCAGCATCGCGCGGCCCGGCTAATGGCGTTTCGGGCGAAGCCGGCGCCGGGAAGCGAGCAGCAACTCGTCGCGCTCGGTCGCGCGCTCGCCGACCCGAAGAGGATCGAGATTCTCGGGCTGCTCGCTCGAGGTGTCCAGCGGGCGTCCGATCTCGTCGATGAGACCGGCCTCTCTCGCTCGACGGTCCACTACCACCTCTCGCAACTGCGCGAGGCGGGCTTGATCACGTTGGAGGGGAACGCGCGTGCTTACCGCTACGCCACTTGGCCGGCGGCTGCGGAGAGCTTGGCGTCGCTTCTGGCCGACGTCATCGGGTTCACCGATTCAAGAACGAACACACCGCGTGAAGGAAAGGAGGGACAGTGATGCGTTACAAGCTTCTCGGTCGAAGCGGGCTCCGAGTCTCGGAGGCCGCACTCGGCACGATGACCTTCGGCGAGACCTGGGGCTGGGGCGCCTCGAAGGACGAGAGTCGCCGGATCTTCGACGCGTACCTCGCAGCCGGTGGGAACTTCATCGACACGGCGTGCAACTACACGGACGGCACGAGCGAGGAGTTCCTCGGTGAGTTCATCCAGGAGCACCGTGAGCGACTTGTCGTGGCCACCAAGTACACACTCACGAGCCGCCGCGACGACGCGAACGCGGGCGGGAATCACCGAAAGAACATGGTGCAGACTCTCGAGTCGAGCCTGAGGCGACTCCGCACCGACTACATCGATCTGCTCTGGCTTCACATGTGGGACGGGATGACGCCGATCGAAGAAGTGATGCGCACTTTCGACGATCTGGTGAGGTCGGGCAAAGTGCACTACGTCGGCTTTTCGGACACGCCCGCGTGGGTGGTGTCGCAAGCGGTAACGCTCGCCGACCTGCGCGGCTGGGCGCGTCCGATCGCCGTGCAGGCGCCCTACTCGATCAGTGGGCGCGACGTCGAGCGAGACGTGCTCCCGATGGCTCGCACGCTCGATCTCTCGTTCACGCCCTGGGGCCTGCTCTCGGGTGGGGCATTGACCGGGAAGTACCTCGAGGACACGGACGCACCCCGCCGCTACGAGGGAGTCGGTCCAAAGACGAACGGCATCGCACGCGAGGTGATCGAAGTGGCCGAGGCGATCGACGCGTCTCCTGCTCAGGTGGCGATCGCGTGGGCTCGAGCCCAACCCTGGCATCTGATCCCGATCATCGGCGCGCGCACCGAAGAGCAGTTCCGGGAAAACCTCGGCGCGCTCGACATCGAGCTCCCCAGGGAGCACGTCGACCGCCTGAGCGACGCGAGCGACTTCGACGTCGGCTTCCCGAGGGACTTCCTCGAAGACGACCATGTCCGTGGACTGATCTTCGGGGACACCTTCGACCTCATCGACGATCACCGTGCCGCAGCGATGGCACCGAGACTCGAGGCGGCTGTCTCATAGTTGAGCTCAGGGAACGGCTGCAGCCGGATTGCGGAGGAACTCGAGCAGGTGCGAGCGGACGGGTTTCGAGCCCATGACGAGGAACGTCCCGTGGAGCGCACCGGGGACGACTTCGAGGCGTTTCTCGAGTGTGCCCGTCGCGTCGAACAGCGTCTTGGCGTCGGCGGCGAAGTCGTACGGCGGGTTCTGATCGTCCTCTGCCGCGACGTAGAGGGTTGGAACGCGGAGGCGTCCCGCGGCAGAAAGCGCGTCGAGCTCGCCAGCTATCGCTGCAGGAGCGGAGACGGCCACTACCCCAGTCACTGGGGGCTGGATCTTCGGCGCGGCCATTACCGCCGCGATGCCGCCCAGGGATGCGCCGACGACGATGATCTTCTTGGCCCCTAGCGCCCGGACCGCGCGAACCGCAGCAACGACGTCGGCGGGGGAGCGGCGGTGGTTCTCGCTCCCCTTTGAGAAGCCGTGGCCACGAAGATCGAACGGGAAGGCGAAATAGCCTTTCGCGGCGAGGTTTCTCGCGAACGGCACCCATTGACAGAGATCGCCTACCGACATGTGTGCGAAGACGACCGTCGTTCGCGCCCCGGGCTTCTTCCCGCCGAAGCGGTGCCCGACGAGCGTCGTCCCGTCTCCCGCACGGAACCAAAGCTCGTTCGTGTTCGTGCACGCATGGGCCGTCGCACTACTGCTCACAGGAACGAGGGCGAGTCCGACCATCGCCACCAAGGTCGACACAGCAAGGACGATCCGACGCATCTCTAGCCTCCTACGTTGAATGCAATGAGCTTCTGGGTCGCGGACTCGGAGCCCCAGATGACCCCGTCGACGATGACGATCTGACGAACAAGCGTGCCGGATGTGGGAATCCGGTAGCCCAGGAAGCGCTCCGTACCGGGGTCGAACCGCTGCAGCGTGTTCGGGCTGAACGACCCAGGTAGCCGCCCTTGAGCGAGGCGAACCAGACGACCCCGCCGGGCGTCACGGTAATTCCGGACGGGCCGCTCGCTGTGCCGAGACCCCCGCCACGTGCCGCAGGCCACGCATCGACACGTTCCGTATCCGGGTCGAGGCAGCCGTACGAGCCGCCGCCCAGGTCAGGCGCTTGCGCTGCCGGACCCGAGCCCGGGCAGCGTCCGCGATCGGGATGATGCCGACGACCGCTTCCAGCCGGCGGCGCACTAGCTCATCCGCACGCGCGCGGTCGCGGCGCGTCCCCGGTTGCCGGCTCGATCGGTCGCGACAACTGCGATGCGGACGAGTCCTTCGCGGAGCGCCGTCGGCATTCCCGAAACCTACGACAGTTTCAACCCCGCAGTCGTAGCCGCGTTATACGCTCGGTGTGTGAGTGTTCACGAGCCTCGCGGCCCCCGTCTGCGCAAGCTAGGCCTCCGGATCGGCCGCTTCGAGGCGGGATCGGCGAACGCGATCACCGACGTCTCGGGGGTCGCCGTCGGCCACGTGACGGTCTGGCGCGACGAGCCTGACCCCCCGGAAGGCCGAGGAGTCGCGCGCACCGGTGTGACGGCCGTGCTTCCCGCCTCCGTCAAGACGCTCCATGCCGAGCCTGTGCCGGCTGGGACAGCGGTGCTGAACGGCGCCGGCGAGCTGACCGGCTCGGTGCTGATCGCGGAGTGGGGACGGATCGAAACGCCGATCTACCTCACCTCGACGCACGCCGTGGGGCGTGTGTACGACGGTGCGATCTCCGTCGCGGTCGCGTCCGAAGCCAACGTCGGGATCGAGGACTTCGTGATCCCCGTCGTCGGCGAGTGCGACGACAGCTGGCTCTCGGAGGGGCGCGTCGTCCAGGTCGAAGCCGAGGACGCAGGTCGAGCGGTCGCGGCGGCAGCGAGCGGTTCGGTGGCGGAAGGTGCCGTCGGGGCGGGAACGGGAATGATGACCAAGGGCTACAAGGCCGGCATCGGAACCTCGAGTCGTCTGGTTCCGGGCGTCGGAGCAGTCGGTGTGCTCGTCCTTTCGAACTTCTACCCGCCGCCCGGGCTTGTCATGGACGGCGTGCCGATCGGCGACCTGCTCGGCGAGCCCCTTGAGACGCGACGATCGAAGGCGGGGAGCTGCATCGGCGTCGTCGCTGTCGACGCATCGCTCTCGCACCACCAGCTCGAGCGCGTCGCACGTCGTGCGGGTCTCGGCCTTGCGCGCTGCGGGTCGGTCGCACACCACGGAAGCGGGGAGATCTTCGTTGCCTTCGCGCCGCCAGGCCGTCGTCCCCGCGGGGAGGCACCCGTGACGACGGTGCCAGACTACGACCTGAACGACGTCTTCGAGGCCGTCGTCGACGCGACCGAGGAGGCCGTCCTGAACGCTCTCTGGGCAGCGCCCGAGGTAGTGGGGCGCGAAGGCCGGGTCGGCCCCGCGCTTCCACACGACGCCGTGCTCGAGATGCTCACCGCCCACGGGCGCCTCGAGCGGTAGGCTCGAGTCATGGCCAACTTCCTGCACACCATGGTTCGCATCACCGATCCGGAGCGCAGCCGCTCGTTCTACGAGGCGCTCGGCTTCACGTTCGCCCGCGATATGGACATCGTTCGCGACGGGCAACTCGAGGCCACGAACTACTTCTTCTCCATGGGCGACCTGAAGAACGTCCTGGAGCTGACGTACAACCACGACGGTCGCACGTACGACCTGGGAACCGGTTACGGGCACATCGCCGTCGGCGTCGACAACCTCGACGGGACGCTCGGAGAGCTCGCAACACAAGGCATCGAGCCCGAGCGCCCCCCGTATCAGGTCGTCGAGGGTGGCTCCCGGATCTGCTTCGTTCGCGATCCGGACGACTATCGCGTCGAGCTCATCGAACGTTAGAACGGCGTGGGCGAGGGATTTGCCCCTCGAACCGCAGAGCCACCGGAGCCCGTCCGGCTCGCTTCGGTAGTGTCGTCGACGTGTCCGGCCAGATGAGCAGCGACGTGCACGTGCCCGCCGCCCAGCTCGAGGCCGGACTTCCGGAGATCCTGCGGTCACCGGCAGTCGAAGGCGTCGTCGAGCTCATCGTCCGTCGGCCGACCGAGGGCGAGCGCGAGGTCCTCCGGGAGGCCGTGATCGACCTGCGCGAAGGTTTGGCGGGGGATCGCTGGCGAGCGAGCGTGCGCTCGGAGGGCGAGACCGTAGATACGGGCACGCAGCTCACGCTTATGAACGCACGTGTGATCGCGCTGATCGCATCCGACCGGGCGCGATGGCCACTCGCCGGAGACCAGCTCTACGTCGACCTCGACCTCAGGCCGGAGAACCTGCCTGCGGGATCACAGCTCGCACTCGGCTCCGCCGTCATCGAGGTGACCGACGAGCCGCACACCGGGTGCGCGAAGTTCAGCAGCCGGTTCGGCTCGGATGCCGTTCGATTCGTGAACTCGCGCGCGGGAAGAGATCTTCGCCTCCGTGGACTGAACGCCAGAGTGGTCGAGCCCGGCCTCGTTCGCGCGGGCGACACGATTCGCAAGCTCTGAACGCCGCGCGCTTCACTCCGCGCTTTGGTCAGTCCACCGAGGCGGCCGCCGTTTGAACGCCGCATAGAGCGCGAGGTCGTATGCGCTCTTGAGCGCTCCACCAATGACGAACGGGGCTCCGAGAGAGACAGCCAGTATCGGCGCCGCGACGAGCGGGCCCAGCGGTCGGGTGACGTAGCGAGCAGTGTTCGTGTACGCGGCAGCAGCCGTCCGCTCCTCGGGATCGACGATGCCCACGACGTAGGCCTGGCGGGTCGGGACGTCCATCTGGCTGAGTGCCGAGCGCGTGAGTAAGAGGGCGAACGCCGCCAACTGGGTCGGGGCGAACGGGATGAGAGCAAGCAGCAGGTTCGACGGCAGATGAGTGAACACCATGGTGTTCAGCAACCCGAACCGACCTGCAAGGCGAACGGCGACCTGGAATGAGACCGACTGCAGAAGCCCGAGTGCGAAGAACACGACGCCGAGCGTCTCGGGCGTCGTCCCGTAGGTCTCGGTGAACCAGTACGCGATGAACGCCTGGGTGACGAAGCCACCGCCGAAGGAGTCGAGGGCAAACAGCCCCGAGAGGCGGCGGACGATTCCGCGCGAACGTTGCAGCGGTGCGCGACGGCTCCCGGCGACGGACTCGACGGCGTCGGAAAGCCCGAGGGTGAGGATCGCACCAGCTACCGCCACAACTGCGTAGGCGAGAAGCAGCCGCTGAGGCTCGACATCGAGAACCGCGACGAGGCCGGCCGCGAGCGCGCCGAGCGACCCGGCGAGTGTGGCCACCGTGTTGTACGTGCCGAAGAGGCGCGTCGGATCCACGGCTCGCGCCGCGCTCGGGAGCATCGCCTGCTCGAGCGACGTGAACGGGCCCGACTCCACGACTTCGGTCGAAACCGTGCCTGTGAGCGCGGCCAGGACGAGGAGCCACGTCTCGTCCGTGAGAGCGAATGCCGCGCCCGCGAACCCCATGACGAGGAAGAGCGCGGTGTACCACCTGCGACGGCCGATCCGGTCGCCTGTGCGCGCGATCGCGATCGAGGCCAGGGCGACTCCGGCGAGCAAAGCTGCGAGAACGAGACCGACCTCGAAGCCGGAGAGACCGCGACGAGCAAGCGTGACGCCGATGAGGACGCTTCCGAGCCCGTACGCGAACGCGCGCAGCGCCTGAACGGCGAGGATGCGGCGCGCGTCGCCGGTCAGACGCGCTCGTTCCGGCGTCGCTTCACGTCGTGTTCTCTCGTCCCCGTCGACGCGCCACGTAGAACGTTATGGTCGCTGCGATGAGGGAGCCGACGAGGTCGAAGGTCAGATCGCCGAGGGTGTCGGTGTAGGCGGTCGCGAACTCCTCCTCGTTCGTGCGGATGAAGGTGAGGTACTCGCCGAGCTCCCACACGATCGCCAGGCTTGCGCCGAATGCCAGCACGAACCCGAAGAGCGCGATCGGCTCGAACCTGGTGCGCAGCAGCAGCACGCCGAAGCCCAGCGAGAGGAAGAGCCAGTTCGCGAAGTGGTTGACGTCGTCCCACCAGTCGATCGTGTCGTACAGGTTGAGGACGTTCCCCATGATGTCCACGAAGAACGGGAACGTGATCAGCGCGTCCGCGGTGTACGGATACGGCCCGCGCTTCTTCAGGACATGCCAGAGGACGGGAAGCGCGAGGACTGCAATCGGGTACCAGAGAAGGCGCCAGCCGACCCCTTTTGTCCTCGAAGCGCTCGAGCCCACCGAACGCGCCGAGTGCAGTCAGCCCGATGACGAGCGCCTTGAGCGTGACGACGAGCGGTAGGCCGACCCGGCGGCTCACGGGTCAACCCTAAGCGCCCGGCCACCCGAGCGCATCCGTATTCGCCCGACCCCCTGCCGACGTCGTCGCTAGAAGGCGCCGAGCGGATTCGGCTCCGCGTTCGGCGGGGCACGCTCGCCCTCTGTTGCGGCCTCCTGCGCCTTGGCGGCGGCTAGCTCGCGGCTGATGTGGAGGGCTGCGGACGTGAGCGGCGCGCCGAGAACGAGGCCGATCATCCCGAAGAGGCACCCGAAGCCAATCGTGACGATGAGGACGGCGAGCGGATTCAGGTCGAGAGTGGCGCCAAAAGCGATCGGCTGCACGATGTTCTGCAGCAGGCCGTTCGCGAGCAGCACGATCACGAGCATGATCAAAGCGGCTGACGAGCCTTGCGCCGAAAGCGTGAGGATGACCGCGAATGCGCCCGAGACGAATGCACCGATGAACGGGACGTACGCAGTCACGAAGGTTACGACGGCGATCGTTCCCCAGAGCGGAACGTCCAGGAGGTACGCGCCGATTCCGACGACCACGGCGTTGAAGGCCGCCACGATCGTCACGCCCAGGAAGTAGCGCCGCAGGGACAGGATCACATTCCCTGTAACGGTGTTTGCGACGGCAGCCGGAACGCCCAGGTTCCGGTTGATGAAATTGCGCACGCTCGGTCCGTCCTTGAGCAAGAAGAACGTGCTGAAGACGGCGAACGTCACGAAGAAGACGAGCGAGGTCAACCCCTGGATGCCGTCGACAACGCCTTTCAGCAACGTCGCGCCCGTCCCCGACGTCCCGCTCTTGGCGTCCTCCGTCGCATTGTCGGTGTTCTGGATCCCGACGTCGTCGAGCCAGCTCTGAACCTTGTCGGCGCCCTCCGAAGCGGCGGCTCTGATCTCCGAGGACTGTTCGTAGAGCCCGCCGAACACGAGGAGTGCGATCACGACCCCGATCGCGAGCAGCCCGAGCAGGACAACAGCGGCGCCCGCAGCGCGCGGAAAGCCGTGCCGTTGCATCTTTGTGACCAGAGGACCCGCGACCGTCGCAAGGATCGCGCCGACGACCACCGGCTCGACGATCGTCGACGTGAGCCCGAGCAGCCAGACGAACCCGACCAGAACGAGGCCGACGCCGACGAGGAACCAGGCGAGCAGGCCGAGGTCGCGCAACCACATCGGAGCGGAGAACACACGCGAGAGCGCGGTCGCGTCGATCTGGACGACCGCGGGACCGGCGGCTGCGGGCAGGGGGTCAGAAGCACGTTCGTGCTTGCGTGAGAAGCGGTCGAAGAGCGGCATTTTCATCGGAGAAAGCGTGTCGCGGTCACTGTGAGGTCGACAGCATGTGCATCCAGGGGCACCGAGATGGGTCACTCTTCGCCGCGGCGCTGTGATACTCCTCTGCCTCCCAACCGACGAGAGATAACCGTGACGCTCAAGGACCCGAAGGCCCCCAGCGGACGAACCAGCGACCTCACTGTCTCCCCCCTCTTCAGTCGGGACCATCCCGCGCCACGAGCTTCCAGAAGGAAAGATGGCGCCGGATCTCGCCTCGCTTCAACCTCTTGGCCGAGGAGGCGGTAAAGCTCTGCGACGAGAACACGATCGGGGTCGTCGCGATTCTCGGCTCGACCTTCGACGGCTCGTACGAGCCGGTGCAGGCGATCTCCGCTGCGCTCGACGCCTTCGAGACGGAGACGGGCATCGACGTTCCCGTCCACGTGGACGGAGCCTCCGGAGCGATGATCGCCCCGAACACGTCCGGCCACAAGTACGGGCTCGTCTACCCAGGAGTCGGTTGGATCGTGTGGCGCGAATCCGAGGCGCTGCCCGAGGACCTGATCTTCTTTGTCAACTACCTCGGCGACAACATGCCGACCTTTGCGCTGAACTTCTCGCGGCCCGGCTCTCAGGTCGTCGCGCAGTACTACAACTTCCTCCGGCTCGGGTTCAGCGGCTACCGCCGCGTCCAGACGTACGGGCGCGACGTCGCGATGCGCCTGTCGGCCCAGATCGCGGAGCTGGGCCCGTTCGAGCTCCTGACCAGAGGGGACGAGCTGCCGGTCTTCGCCTTCACGCTGAAGGACGAGGTCGAGAACTTCACCGCCTCGACGTCTCGAACGCGATGCGCGAGCGCGCCTGGCAGCTCCCTGCGTACACGTTCCCGGAGAACCGCACCGACCTCGCAGCGCTTCGTGTCGTCGTACGGCGCGGGTTCACCCACGACATGGCCGACATGCTCGTCAACGACCTGAAACGCCAGCTTCCACGGCTGCAGAAGCAACCCGCGCCCGTCCATGACGAAGCCAGTGGATCGGCTTTCGCCCACTAGAGAGGAAAGGAGAGCACCATGTGCCGCTGGCTTGCCTACTCGGGGACGCCTGTTCTGCTGGAGGATCTCCTCTACAAACCCAAGCACTCGCTGATCGACCAGAGCCTGCACTCGAGGCTCGGCGCGGAGACGACGAACGGCGACGGCTTCGGCGTCGGCTGGTACGGGGAGAGCGAAACGCCGGGCACCTTCAAGAGCATCGAGCCGGCCTGGAACGATTGGAACCTGCGCGACCTTGCCGGGCACATTCGCTCCGGCCTGGTCTTCGCGCATATCCGTGCCTCCTCGGGATCAGCGATTCAGCAGACCAACTGCCACCCCTTCCGCCACGGCCGTTGGCTGTGGATGCACAACGGGCTCATCAGCGAGTTCCGCAAGGTCAAGCGTGACCTCGTGCTCGAAGTAGATCCTGAGCTCTACCCCGCCATCGACGGCTCGACCGACTCCGAGGTGTTCTTCTTCCTCGCAATGACGCTCGGGCTCGAGGACGACCCGCCGGGCGCCGTCGAGCGCGCCGTCGGGCTGATCGAGCATGTAGGTCATCGCAACGGAATCGAGCATCCGATCCAGATGACCGTCGCGACGAGCGACGGCGAGAGCCTGTGGGCCTTCCGGTACTCGAGCGAGGGGAAGTCGCGCTCGCTCTTTTACAGCACTGCTGTGCACACGTTGCGTGCCCAGTACCCGGACAACCCGATGCTCCACGACCTCTCGGACGAGACGCGACTTGTGGTCTCGGAGCCGCTCGGCGACCTTGCCGGCGCGTGGAACGAGGTTCCGGAGGCGAGCTACGGCGTGATCCAGAAGGGGCAGGACGAGCTGAAGCCGTTTACGCCCCGGCCGCCCGCATAGGTCACGACCGACCGACCCGTGCGCGAGTACGCAATCACGCCATCGGGGTGGACGGTCACGACGCACAGATCCGTCGGCCCGTTCAGGACCAATGTCACCTGGAGGCGCCCCGACGGGCACCTCTTCGAGTGGTCCTCGCGCACACATCGCAAGCACGCGTCCCGCCTCTCGCGCACGTCGCCGGACGACCAACGCATCTGGTGGGCGCCGACTGGTGGAGCAGCGTCGTGCGGTTCGTCGGAAGAAGCGATCGCTCGTGCTCCTCGCAGTGCTGACGGTTCTCGCCGCCGGTCTCTCCGCCTCGTCACGCCCTTCCGCGGCTTCGGCCTCGCCATCCGTGATCGCCGCTGCACCGCCGGGCGCGGTCTTCCTCCCGCAAACACCGTTCGCACCACCGCGTCAGATCGTCTTCTTCGGGCGCGTGAAGTCGCTGACGCGCTCGGGAAGCCGGTTTGTCATGCGCGTCGATCCGGCTGTGGTCCTCAGCGGGGTGACAGCGAACCGAGCTGCAGTAGAGGACAAGGTCATCGCTCCGGGTGAGGTCGTTCCGAGTCACGGCTACGCCGCGACGAGGGTCACAGGCTGCTGAGCTACCTCGTCCCGAGAACCGCTCACGTGACCGTGATCACGAACCCCGGCACGGGACCTCGCGCCACGCCGATATCGGTCGCCGAGCTCGGGCAGATCGTGAAGGGCCGGAATCCGAACAAGCGGCCGCTGTTCGAGCCGAAGAACGGATTCTGGATCCGTGTCGCGGGCGACACGACACTCGCCCTGGATCAGCAGTACTCGCGGTAGCGCTCGAGGACATGGGCGGAGCGCCGCCGTGGAGCCCGCGGCGGAGGGCACCGCACGCTCACGTCGCTACAGGAGCACGACACCTGGTGAAGGACCGGGAGCGCTCGCACCCCCCGGCGTCTGAAATGCTGCACCCGTGGGCGAATCCTCGACCGGGTCGACGCGCAGCACCCTCCAGGCAGACGAGACATCGTGACCGACGATCGCACAGGCAGCGATCGCGTAAACCCGGCCGACGTCCTCGTCGTCTTTGGGATCAGCGGCGATCTCGCGCGGGTCATGACCTTCCGCTCGCTCTACCGACTGGAGCTGCGTGGAGCCCTCTTCTGCCGAGTCGTCGGCGTCGCGTTCGACGACTGGACACTCGAGAACCTCGTACAGCACGCACGCGATTCGATACTCGCGACGGGCGAGCCGCTCGACGAGGCTGTCTTCCAGCGCTTCGCCGAGAAGCTGTCATACGTCTCTGGCGACTTCGCGGATGCGGCAACCTATGGACGCGTGGCAGACGAGATCAAGGGCGCGACGCTCCCCGTCTTCTACCTCGAAGTGCCGCCGTCGCTCTTCGCCACTGTTGTCGGGGGGCTCGCGGACGCAGCTCTGACCGAAAACGCTCGCGTCGTCGTCGAGAAGCCCTTTGGCCATGACCTCGACTCCGCCCGCGAGCTGAACGAGAGCCTCCATACCCTGATCGACGAGTCGCAGCTCTACCGAATCGACCACTTCCTGGGGAAGATGGCGGTCGAGGACATCCTCTACCTCCGCTTTGCGAACACGATCCTGGAACCGGTCTGGAACCGTCAGTACGTGTCGTGTGTCCAGATCACGATGGGCGAGGACTTCGACATCGCCGACCGCGGGAACTTCTACGACCCCGTGGGTGCGATGCGCGATGTCGTCCAGAACCACCTGTTCCAGGTGCTGAGCATGGTTGCGCTGGAGCCCCCGACGGGGAGAGGCGTCGGTGTGATCAACGACCGCAAGCGCGATGTCTTCGTCGCCATGGCCGAGGCCGACCCGTCCCAGTACGTGCGGGGGCAGTACAAGGGCTACCGCGACGTGAAGGGCGTCGCAGCGGACTCGCAGACCGAGACGTTCTGCGCGATGCGCCTCGAGATCGACAACTGGCGCTGGTCCGGCGTGCCGTTCTTCATCCGCGCTGGAAAGTCGCTGCCCGTGACGGTGACGGAAGTGCGCGTCTACTTCAAGACGACTCCGTGGCTCGGCTTCGTCCCGAAAGACGCCCCCCGGCCGGAGCCCAACGAACTCGTGCTCCGGATCGGGCCGCACCCCGGAGCGACACTCCGGCTACAGGCCAAGGACGCCGAGGAGGCCACGCTCCGGTCGGTGCAGCTCGACATGACCTTCGCGAGCATGGGCGGCGAGGGCCCCACTCCCTACGAGGTGCTCCTGCTCGCCGCGATGAACGGTGACTCGAGTCACTTCTCACGCCAGGACGCGCTTGAGGAGACCTGGCGTGTGGTGCAGCCGCTCCTCGACGCCCCGCCGCCCGTCGAGATCTACGAGAAGGGCTCTTGGGGCCCGAAGACAACCGACAGCCTGGTGCGCGGGTACAACGACTGGCACGATCCATGGCTGCCGGCGTGAATCGGAGGAGGCAAGCCGCAATCGGTACGCGGAGCGGTGCCCTCCTGTCATGACCTCGACACCGCTTCGCGACCGACCCGCGTGGAAAGCTCTCGAGAAGCACTACGAAGAGATCCGCGGCGTCCATCTCCGCGACCTGTTCGCGGACGACCCTGCGCGGGGCGAGCGTCTGGTCGCCGAAGGAGCCGGTCTCTACCTCGACTTCTCGAAGAACCGGATCACGGACGAGACGATCAGGCTACTGCTGCAGCTGGCCGAGGAGTCGGGACTCGCCGAACGGACGGAAGCGATGTTTCGGGGTGACCGGATCAACGTTTCGGAGAACCGCTCGGTGCTCCACGTGGCGCTCCGCATGCCGAAGGGGTCGGCACTCGTGGTGGACGGCGTCGACGTGGTGGCGACCGTGCACGAGGTGCTCGACCGGATGGCGAGCTTTGCGGACCGCGTGCGCTCGGGCGAGTGGAAGGGCCACACCGGCAAGCCGATCCGCAACATCGTCAACATCGGGATCGGCGGATCCGACCTGGGGCCGGTCATGGCCTACGAGGCGCTGCGCCATTACACGAGGCGCGACCTCACGTTCCGCTTCGTCTCCAACGTGGACTCCACCGACTTTGCCGAGGCGACGCAAGATCTGGCCGCCGACGAGACGCTCTTCATTGTCTCCTCGAAGACCTTCACGACACTCGAGACGATGACGAACGCACACACGGCGCGGGCGTGGGCACTCGCAGCCCTCGGAGACGAGGCCGCGATCGCGAAGCACTTCGTCGCGGTGTCCACCAACGCCGAGGAGGTCACGACCTTCGGCATCGATACGAACAACATGTTCGGCTTCTGGGACTGGGTCGGCGGGCGCTACTCGATGGACTCGGCGATCGGTCTCTCGACGATGCTTGCGATCGGCTCCGACGCCTTCCACGAGCTGCTCGCCGGCTTCCACGCCATGGACGAGCACTTCCGCACGACTCCGCTGGAGAGAAACTTGCCCGCGCTCATGGGGCTGCTCTCCGTCTGGTACGCAGACTTCTTCGGCGCGCAGACCTCAGGAGTCATGCCGTACAGCCACTACCTGAAGCGCTTTCCCGCCTACCTGCAGCAACTCACGATGGAGTCGAACGGAAAGCACGTCACGCTCGACGGCCGGGCCGTCGACTACGAGACGGGCGCCGTGTACTGGGGCGAGCCGGGGACGAACGGCCAGCACAGCTTCTACCAGCTGATCCACCAGGGAACGAAGCTCATCCCCGTGGATCTGATCGGGTTCGGGAAGACGCTGAACCCGATCCGCGACCACCACGACATCCTCATGTCGAACGTCTTCGCACAGGCCGAGGCGCTCGCCTTCGGCAAGACCGAGGAGGAGGTTCGCGCCGAGGGCACCGCGGAGGATGTCGTGCCGCACCGCGTGTTCGAGGGCAACCGCCCGACGAACGTGATCCTGGCCGAGAAGCTCACGCCACACACGCTCGGGGCGCTCGTCGCGCTCTACGAGCACAGCGTGTTCGCGCAGGGCACCGTCTGGGGAATCAACTCCTTCGACCAGTGGGGCGTCGAGCTCGGCAAGGTGCTCGCGACGCGGATCATCCCCGAGCTCGAGTCGAAGTCGGAGCCCGAGCTCGCCCACGACTCATCGACGAACGCGCTGATCCGCCGCTACCGGGCGCTGAGGTGATCGTCTTCCCATGTCCCCGAAGGAAAGGATCGGCAGATGCCCACTGAGACTCCTACGCAGCTCGGCATGGTCGGGCTCGGCCGCATGGGCGCCGGGATCGTCCGCCGTCTCCTCCGCGACGGACACGACTGCGTGGGCTACAACCGCACACCGGAGGCCGTGGCAGCGCTTGCAACCGAGGGAATGGTGGGCGCCTCGTCGCTCGAGGACTTCGCGTCGAAGCTGTCCGCACCGCGCGCCGCTTGGGTGATGGTTCCGGCCGGCGGGGTCACGGAGCAGGTGATCTCCGGGCTGGCCGAGGTGCTCGACCCGGGCGACGTCATCATCGACGGCGGCAACTCTCACTATCACGACGACATCCGGCACGCCGCCATGCTCCGGGAGAAGGGCATCCACCACGTGGACGTCGGAACGAGCGGCGGCGTGTGGGGATTCGAGCGCGGCTTCTGCCTGATGATCGGCGGCGAGGCCGATGTCGTCTCCCGGCTCGATCCGATCTTCGCCTCGCTCGCTCCGGGCGTGGGCGCCGCTCCCCGTACCGAAGGGCGCAGCGGCACGCCGTCGGCGTCGGAGCACGGCTACTACCACTGCGGGCCCAACGGCGCAGGGCACTTCGTGAAGATGGTGCACAACGGCATCGAGTACGGGCTCATGGCCGCGTACGCCGAGGGCCTCAACGTCATCGCGAACGCAGACATCGGCAAGCGGCAACGTGACGCGGACGCCGAGACGGCTCCCCTCGAGAACCCCGAGCACTACCAGTACGACGTCGACACGACCGAGGTCGCGGAGGTCTGGCGGCGCGGCAGCGTGGTCGGCTCCTGGTTGCTCGACCTCACCGCGCAAGCGCTCTATGCGTCACCGAAGCTCGAGGAGTTCGCCGGCCGCGTGTCGGACTCGGGAGAGGGGCGCTGGACGTCGATCGCCGCCATCGAGGAGGGCATCCCGACGCCCGTCCTGACCACCGCTCTCTACTCCCGCTTCGCCTCGCGCAACCTCGACGACTTCGCGAACCGGCTGCTCTCGGCGATGCGCAAGGAGTTCGGCGGCCACGACGAGAAGAGGGCGTGACCGAGCCGCAGATCGAGATCCTCCCGGACGCCGCAGCCGTCGCTGAGCGGGGCGCGGCGTACGTGGCCGAACGCGCGCAGGCTGCGGTCGCCGACCACGGCCGCTTTACGTTCGCGGTCAGCGGCGGCCGCACGCCCTGGGCGATGTTCGCCCATCTCGCCGGGAAGATGCCTTGGGAGACGGTGACGATCTATCAGGTAGACGAACGCGTCGCGCCCGACGGCGACCCCGATCGCAACCTCATGCAGCTGCGCAGGAGCTTGCCACCCGGCGGAGCGGCAGACGTTCGGGCCATGCCGGTGGGCGCACACGACCTCGAGGCGGCCGCCGAAGACTACGCTCGCTCGCTGCCCGAGGCCTTCGACCTCGTCCACCTCGGGCTGGGACCGGACGGGCACACCGCCTCACTCGTCCCCGGCGACCCCGTCTTGGACGTAATGGATCGCAAGGTCGCAGTCACCGGCAAGTACCAGGGCCGCCGCCGCATGACGTTGACCTACCCGACGCTGAACGCAGCCAGGCAGGTGCTCTGGCTCGTGACCGGCGAGGACAAGGTCGACGCCTTGCAAAGGCTCCGAGCGGGTGACCCGTCGATCCCGGGCGGGCGTGTCGCCGCCATGAGCGCGCTGATCATCGCCGACGCCGCAGCTGCCGGCGGCTGACCGCCGCGAATCGCTCGCCGCGAGCCTCAACCATGCGCCGCTCGCGGACGGGTCGACGGCGCGCGGACTCGAGGCCGGGATCCAGGTGGAAGATAGAAGACCTCAATTACGTGAGCCTGCGCCTCACCGCCGACTTGGCCAGGGATAGAGCGCGAGGTGGAGCAGCAGGATCACGAGCAGGGCTGCGACGAAAGCGGCCACGAACTGGAGCCGGCGGCCGAGACCGCTGACGGTGAAGACGAGCGTCGTGAACGGGAAGTCCTTCCCGATGAAGTAGGCGGCGAGATTGGGGATGACGACCCAGAACAGCGCGATGAGCGAGTAGATGACGTACCCGACGAGGAACCTGCTGTCGCTCGGGGCTGCGAGTACGCCGCCCGCCACGACGGCGGCGGTCGCGAGCGCGAAGTACGGGAAGATCCGCTGTAACTCGCCGCGCTTGGGCGGCGCAGGCGGAATGCCACCTTGCGCGAGCTGATCGAACTGGACGTCCTGCTTGACGAGGCGTCCCTGGGGGCTGCGGCCGATCGCTTGGAGGTCGGCCTGCACCGCAGTGTCCCCGAGCCTGACGCGCAGCACCGAGTAGCCGGCCATCACGATCAGCGCGACAGGGATGAGCGTGAGGACGGGCCACCGGTCCTGGAGATGCCCGACGGTCGTGGAGATCGTCGGCCAGAGGAAGTTGTTACCGCCCGCCGCGGCCAACAGCTCGGGGACCGCGATGACGATGCCCATCGCGCTCCAAACGGCGTAGCCCCGGGCTTCGCTCTTCGAGATGTCCCAGAACCGGTCTCGGAAGAAGCGCCGGATGAACCCTGGCACGAGCCTCCCGAGCCAGTGGAGCACCGCGCGCCAGAAGGAGCGATCCGGGAGCGTGCCAGCGCTTTCGCTCATGCAACAGACGATACGCATGCGGCCTGACGAGCACCGTCCACGAGCCAGACCCAGCCTCTGGTCTGCCGCGACCGACTCGCTCGCTGCGCGTCCCGATCAGCGGAGGTTGCGGATCTCGATCTGCTCCCCGCGCGCGACGACGACGTCGGAGACCATCGCAGCCGGAAACAGGCCGTGCTCGACGACGCCGACCGTCGCCGAGAGTCGCGCCGCAAGCTCCCCCGGATCGTCGAAGTCGCCCCGGTAGTCGGCGATCACGCCGCCGTCGGGACTCCGCGGCACGTCGCGGAGCATCACGTCCCCGATGTGGCGCAGTGTCGCCGCGAGCCCGTACGCGAGGAGCTCGAGTGGGACAGGCGGCGTCAGCCTCTCGACGAGCTTGTCGGACGAGACGATCACGACAAAGCGGTCGGCTGCAGCCGCGACGACTTTCTCACGCGTGTGAGCAGCGCCGCCGCCCTTCATCAGCCAGCCCGATGGCGAGACCTGATCGGCGCCGTCGATCGCGATATCCAGCCGCGGCGCCGCGTCGGTCCCGTGGAACGACTCGACCTTCAGCCCGAGCTCCCGCGCCGCTTGCTCCGTGTCCGGCGAGGTGGCGATGCAGCGCAGATCGAGCGCGCGCGCGGCCAGCGCCGGAAGGAGGTAGGCGACCGTCGAGCCCGTGCCGAGCCCCACGAGCATGCCGTCCTCGACGAACCTCGCGGCCGCCTCGGCAGCGAGTCGCTTCTCGGTGTCCAAGCTCACGAAGCCAAACTAACGGCTCGAGCCGTCCGACACAGGCGTGGCTCGATGCACTCGAACGGATCGAAAGAGGTTCACGCGCCGTGTGACGGTCAGCCCCACGACATCTCGGTAACGGCGCTACGTGACGCCGGGCGTCGGCGAGTCGGCCCCGGACGAGGTCTCGTCCGGGTGGCCCGACCACACCGGAGCGCTGCGGACTCGGCTGAGGGAGCATCGAAGTCGAGAGGGGACGTAGCGCTCGAGCCGAAACTACCATGAGGCGATGTCCGTAACCGAGCGCGAGATCAAGCTGGGAGCAGGGGCGACGTTCTCCATGCCGAGCCTCGACGGGCTGGCCGCTGGAGTAACCGCCACCCCCTCCGACGCCGAGCGTCTGTGGACGACGTACTTCGACACCGACGACCTGCGCCTCGCACGCTGGGGGATGAGCCTCAGGCACCGAGCCGGTCAGGGATGGACCGTGAAGCTGCCGACGGCGGAGGAGGGCCCGGTGCTGGCGCGGCCCGAAATCACGTTTGCAGGGAACGGAGACACGCCACCGGGAGAGGTGGTCGATCTGGTTCGTGCGGTCGTCCGCTCCGACGAGCTCCAGATCCAGGCGCAGCTCGACACGATTCGGCGACGAATAGCGCTTCGCGACGCCGACGGCTCCCTCGTCGCCGACGTGTTCGACGACGAGGTTTCGGTGTTGGAAGGACGGCGCCCGGCAACGACGTTCCGCGAGCTCGAGGTCGAGATCGCAGAGAACACGCCTCCCGGTCTTCTGGATGCCGTCGTCGACCAGCTTCGGAGTGCGGGGGCAGAAGCACCGGATCCGACGCCCAAGTACATCCGCTCCCTCGGCCCTAGCGCTGCGCTGGCGGCCGAGATCCCCATACCGGCGCTGGGCCTCGGACCGACATGTGGCGACGTCGTCCGACGCGCGATCGCAAAGTCGGTCGTCCGACTGATCGAGCACGACCCTGTTGTGCGCCTCGACGCCGATCCAGAAGGCGTGCACCAGGCCCGAGTGGCGACACGCCGTCTCCGCTCGGATCTCCGGACGTTTCGATCGCTCGTCGATCCCGCCGTGGCCTCGTCGCTTCGGGACGAGCTCGGCTGGCTCGCCGGAGTGCTCGGAAGCGTCCGTGACGCCGACGTCCTGCTCGAGCGGATACGAGGGAACGCAGCCCGGCTCCCGGAGTCGAGTCGAGCGGGTGCGGAACGCGTGCTCGGCGCGCTCGCAGTGACGCGCGAAGACGCGCGAGACGAGCTGTTCGAAGCGCTTCGCAGCGATCGCTACGTCGAGCTCCTCGATCTCCTGGTTGCAACTGCGAACTCTCCCGCGCTCCGCAGTGCGGCAGAGCTTCCGGCGTTCACGACTCTCCCCGCGCTCGTGCGTGAGCCGTGGGGTTTGCTCGAAAAGCACGCTGGCGCGCTCGGCAAGAGCGCCCCCGACGACGCGCTACACGACATCCGCGTGCGAACGAAGCGGGTTCGCTACGCGGCAGAGGCCGTCGCTCCGGTCGTCGGCCATCGCGCCCGGGTCTTCGCCGCAGCCGCTGCAGATCTCCAGGAGGTCCTCGGAGACCTCAACGACGCGGTCGTGGCGGAGGCCTGGCTGCGCGACTGGGCGCACGTCAGCCGTTCGCCGTCGGGCGTCTTTGCGGCCGGCGAGCTGGCCTCGCTCGAGCACGCGGATGCGCAACGAAGCCGAGCACGCTGGAGAAAGGCGTGGAGGAAGCTCGCGGCACCGAAGCTCCGCACGTGGATGTGACCGAGGTTGTCCGCGCGGCTGGGGGGCTCGTGTGCCGCACGGCCGGGAGCGAAGCGGTCGATGTGGTGCTGGTACACCGCCCGGTCTACGACGACTGGGCGTTCCCGAAGGGCAAGCTCGAGCGCGACGAGAGCGAGGAGGAGGCGGCGCTTCGCGAGGTCGAGGAAGAGACCGGTCTTCGCTGCCGCCTTGGCCGCGAGCTGGGGATCACCCGCTACCACGACTCTCGCGGCCGTCCCAAGACCGTTCGCTACTGGCAGATGACGCCGGTCGGCGGAGCGCTGGCACCGGCTCACGAGGTCGACGACGCGCGCTGGGTCTCTCTCGACGAGGCGCCCGCGCTGCTCACCTATGCGCGAGACGTGGAGCTCCTGGCTTCCCTCGTGGAGTCCGAGTGACGGCCGTCTACCTCGTTCGCCACGCCAAGGCCAAGAACCGTGCCAAGTGGGCCGAGCCCGACCATCTCCGCCCGCTGACGAAGAGGGGCCTGGCGCAGGCAGCGGCGCTCCCAGTGCTCTATGCGGAGCAGACGTTCTCGCGACTGTTCACGAGCCCATACGTCCGGTGTGTTCAGACCCTCGAGCCGCTCGCCGCGGATCGCAACCTGCCGCTCGAGACCGCCGACGCACTTGCCGAGGGTGCATCCGTGGGCGAGGCGCTCGAGTTGCTGCTCTCGCTCGGTGCCGAAGGCCCGGCGGTGTGCTGCACGCACGCCGACGTGTTGTTCGACGTCGTCGAGGAACTTGTATCCGCACGTGTGCGCCTGGACGGACCGTTCGAGTTCGAGGTGGCGGGAACCTGGATGCTCGAGGTGGAGAATCGGATAGTCACGAGCGGTCGCTACCTACCAAGGCCCGACTAGGGGCTCGTTTAGGGTGGAAGACGTGACCGCCGCCGAGCCGGGACACTCCACCGTGCCGGTCATAGCGGGCGTCGACTTGGGAGGGACGAAGATCCAGGCTGTCGTCCTGCGGAACGAGGAGGTCGTCGGCAGCGCGCGCGTGCTGACGCCGCAGACCGGAGATCCCGGTGACGTCATCGACGCCATCGTGGAAACCATCCGCACGTCGCTCGAGGCTGCACGTGCGACCGAGCCCGACCTTGGCGGGATCGGCATCGGAACCCCGGGCGAGGTCGACGCGAAGGCCGGAGCCGTCCTGCTCGCGGCCAACGTCCCCGGCTTCTCGGAGCGCGTCGAGCTCGGCCGGCTCGTCTCGAGTCAACTTGGGAATGCGAACGTCACCGTCGGCAACGACGTGAACGTCGGCGTTCTCGGAGAGTACGAGCGCGGAGCAGGTCGCCCGTACGAGAACCTCCTGGGCGTCTGGTCCGGCACCGGTGTGGGCGGAGGCCTGATCATCGAGGGCCAGCTCTACGACGGCCGCGGCGCCGCGGGTGAGTTCGGCCACCTGGTCGTGAAGCCCGGTGGGCTCCACTGCTCGTGCGGCAGGCGCGGCTGCGTGGAGGCATACGCGGGCCGGGTGAGCATGGAAAGGCGTGCACGGCAGCTCGTGAAGCGCGGGCAGAAGACGGATCTGTTTCACATCATGGAGAAGCACGAGCGGACGCGACTCAGCTCGGGCGTCTTCGCGAGAGCACTCGAGCAGGGCGACAAGATGGCCAAGAAGCTCATCGCCGAGGCCGCGTGGGCCCTCGGCATCGGAATGGCTTCCGCACAGAATCTCCTCGACCTGGAGGCGATCATCGTCGGCGGCGGTCTCGGCGATCGGCTCGGCCAGCCGTTCGTCGACCAGATCGTCGAGCAGATGACCCCGCATCTCTTCGCCCAGGAACCGCCCGTCGTTCTCGGCACTGAGCTCCGCGACCTCTCGGGCGCGGTCGGCGCGGCCGTGCTCGCCGGCGGCTAGCCCTCGACACTCCAGGAAGGACTGATCAACGGGACTCCGTGGCACTGCTTCCACTTGCGGCCCGAGCCGCACGTACAGGGATCGTTGCGACCCCGCTTCGCATCCTCGGCGGCGTACAGCTGAACGATCTCGGCCGGCGCGCCGTTCTCGCGCAGCCGATCGCCCATGAAGCGCATCGGTTCGTCGACGTGGTGGAAGAAGTCCTTGAATCCGGCGCAGAGATAGTTGAGCCCTGGATCCCCGTCCGGGGTCGAGATGAAGCGGTCCTTGGGGCAACCCCCATGGCATGCGAAGCGCACGTCGCACTCGAGGCAGAACTGCGGGAGCGTGTCGCGCTTGTCGAGCCCGAACTGCCGCTGTTGCTGGGAGGAGACGAGGTCGAGCATCCGGTGCTCCTTGATGTTCCCGAGCTTGTAGCGCGGCTCGACGAAGTGGTCGCACGAGTACAGGTCGCCCGTGTGCTCGAGGGCGAGAGCCAGCCCACACGTCTCCGAGTGCACGCACAGTCCCGGCGGCTCTCCGACCCAGTTCGCCAGCGCGACGTCGAACATCTGCACGTACACCTCCCCCACGTCTCGCCGTACCCACTCCTCGAAGACGTCGATCAGGAAGCGGCCGTACTGCTCGGCCGTGACCGAGCGATTGGTGACCAGCTCACCCTTCTGCTCGTAGAGCGGCCGGTCTCGCCAGGAGGACCACGGCACCTCCCCGTCGGTCGCCTCGGAGACGCGCTCGATGATGGGGATGAACTGGACGAAGCGCGCGCCGCACTCGTCGCGCAGGAAGCAGTAGACCTCGCGGCCATGATCGCCGTTGGCGGCGTGAATCGTGGTGAGTGCGTTCCACTCGACTCCTCCGGCCTGCAGGTGAGCGAGGCCGGTCGTCACCTGGTCGAAGGAGCCCTTGCCGCCCTTGTTCACGCGGTAGGCGTCGTGCAGCTCACGCGGCCCGTCGATCGAGACCCCGACGAGGAAGTTGTTTTCCTTGAAGAAGGCCGCCCACTCCTCGTCGAGCAGGGTGGCATTCGTCTGGATCGTGTACGCGGCGCGCTGCCCCGGCTTCAGGTACTGCTTGGCGAGCTCGACCGAGCGGCGGAAGAACTCGACCCCCATCAGCGTCGGCTCGCCGCCCTGCCAGGCGATCGCCACCTCGGGCACCTGCGCGTGCGCCTCGATCAGCTGGCGGATGTATTGCTCGAGCAGCTCGTCCGCCATCCGAAACCGCGAGCCCGGATAGAGCATCTCCTTCGAAAGGAAGAAGCAGTAGGAGCAGTCGAGGTTGCAGACGGCGCCGGTCGGCTTGGCGAGCAGGTGAAAGGAGGGAGGCGCGTCCCGAGCGGTGAGCGTGGCGAAGGCGGTCTCGGCCACGAGCTAGAACCCCGCGATCGCGTCGCCGATGAGCTTCGCCCCGAGCACAAGCAAGAGCACGGCCATGATCGCCGCGTTATGGGCCTGCATGAAGCCCTTGAGGTCGTCGAGGATCTCCTTCGCCTTCGCCCCCATGAGGAAGTAGATAGCGACCGGGGCGAGGATGGTCAAAGATCCGACTACGACGAAGACTGCGAGCGCAACGGCCTGCTTACCGCCCGGGATCCCGGTCTGCGCGATCGCTGTCGCCGCGGCGATCGTGAGCGCGAGGTTCTTCGGATTGAGTCCGGAGAGCAGAGCTCCGGCGCCAAACGACTTGCCGGCGCTGAACCCGTCGATCGTCTGCATCCACTTCGGCATCTCGGCCTCCTGACCGGGCTTCGGCCGTCCGCGCCAGATGCGGGCCGCCATCAGCAGGAGGAGGACACCGAACACGAACTCGAGCACACTCGCCCAGGTCGCTGGGCTCCCGTCGTCCTCCGCCGCGTTTCCACTTGCCAGGAGCAGCACGATCGCGCCGACGATCGTGAGACCGGCCAGCCAGCCGACCGCGAACGCGGGGCCGTTTGCACGCGCGCGCGGCGTCCCGAGCATGAGGACGACCGCGATGATCGGCACCGGGCTGATGGCAACGCCGATCGCCAGGGGGAGTATCTCGCCGATCGCGTTGCCCATGCCTACCCCTCGTCCTGGTCATGTGTCGGAATCCCGGGCGGCCGGTCTGGGACACGCCGGCCTCCGCCCGCATCTCGAGCCAGGTGAAATCTACTCGGAGCTACAGCCCGGTCTCGGCGACGACGCGTTTCTCGTCGACGGCCTTCCGAAGCGCGTCGTAATCGCGTTCGTTCTGGTCGGCATACGTCTCGGCGAAGGTGGCCATCGCCTCGTCGAACACGGTGCTCTTCCCCAGATAGGAAGCGATCGCCACGGCGTCTCCGGAGCGCGCGTGGGCGCGGGCAAGCGCCCATCCGCAGAGCTTGGCGTACATCGTCATCCCGTCTGGCTCCATCACCTCGACCTCGGCCGAGCCCTTGCCGTCCCAGAGCTGGCGGATGTAGAACTCGCGCTCGACTCCATCGGGCGCGAGTACCCGGATCCAGCCGAGCATGATGTCGCTTGCAGCCTGGGTCAGCCGCTGTCCCTCGACGACGCGCTGTCCGTGGTTCCCGTACTGGCTCTTGCCGAGGAACGGCTCGAGCACTGAAGGCTGGGCCTCCTTCGCCTGAAGGAGGAGCGGATCGCGCTCATCGCGACCGAGCATGAGAACGATCCAGGCTCGCGTGCCGACGCTCCCGACGCCGACCACCTTGCGCGCAGCGTCGACGTATCGGAACCGCTCGAGCAGACGGCGGCGATCACCCGAGAGCGTTCGGCGATAGGAGCGAAGGATCGTGCGGAGACCCTCGTAGGTCGCCTCCGCACCGAGTTCCGACCACACGTCCCGGACGCTCACGATCAGTGGGGGGTCGCTGATGATCCGCAGCTCTCCGTCGACCATGCCCGTGAGCTTGTCGAACGCGCGGAGGCTGTCCTTCGCGCGGGCCTTGGCGAGGTTCTTCTCGGCGCGCTTCATCGCTTTCGCGCTGGCCAACTTGGATAGCTTCGCGAGGACCTCCTCGATATCGATCCTGGCGTACCAGATGTCGAGGTTCCGCTCCTGTGCGAACTCGAGCATCGCCTCGCGGTACGAACGCGCGACTGCGGTGACGATCGAGCGCCTGGCGGGCTCCTCGAAGCCGCGGTCGCGCCCCGCGACGGCGAAGCTCGCGACGAGGCGCTCGACGTCCCATTCGAACGGGCCCGGCAACGTCTCGTCGAAGTCGTTGATGCCGAAGACGAGCCGTCGGTCGGGCGCTGCGAACACGCCGAAGTTCGACAGGTGGGCATCGCCGCAGAGCTGGACGTGGAGCCCGCTGCGCGGCGCGGTCGCGAGATCGGAGGCCATCAGGTACGCCGCCCCGCGATAGAACGTGAACGGTGAGACGAGCATGCGGCCGTACCTGATCGGCACGAGCTCCGGAACTCGCGTCTGCGCCTGCTCCTCGAGCAGCTCGACGGGATCGGGTCGATGGAGCGCGGGCTCCCAGTTCGCGTGCGAGCGTCGCGGGACCTCGGCGCGCGCGGCCTTGCCTCGCGCGGCACGCTCGGCGACGGTGAAGTGCTCTACCTTCGGCCCCGACGATCGGTTCGAAGGAGCGCTCGGCTCCTCCGCTGCGCCGTCGGAACGATCTGTCAACTCCTGCGGCGGCGCGGCGGCATCGGTCGACTCGATCACTTCGCTTGCACGGGTTTCGTCGGCGCCCATCATCCAAAGTCTGTCGTCGCCGTCTCGATGTCCTGGTAGCCGCCGACGAACACGTCGGTCGTTGTCTTTGCCATCACATCTCTCCTCTCGCTGATCGCAGCCCTCGTTCGAGCCTAGTCGGTGTCGAGCCACCTGGTTGCGGCGTCGGCATGCGGTGTTACTGACGCGCGAACGCCGCGCGGGCCTCCGCCGCAAGGTCGGCGAACGACTCGCCGCTGACGTCGATCAGGACTCGCTTGATCGTGCCACCGACGAAGGGCCACGGCGCCTCGCCGACGTAGTCGTCGGTGACCTGCTCGGCACCCGAGCGGCCGACGACGAGGCCGCCGCCGCCGAGGCCGAACTTGCCGGGCTGCGTCATGATCTTCGCCTCGCCGACCGCCTGGTCGCGGATGTGCAGAGTCAACGTGCCCTGCGTCGGCATCCCCTCGCCCTCGCGCTCGAAGGTGGCGGACAGCACCACGTGGCCCGTCGGAACCTTCTCGTCCGAGACGACGGTCTGGACGTTTTCGCCGAGCCAGTTGTAGACGTAGACGAGCTTGCCGTCCTTCACGTACAGGGCATGCCCGCCGAAGCGGGAGCCCTGCGAGAAGATCACGCCGCCTGCCTCCTCGGTGTCGATCTCCATCTCGGCCGCGATCGTGTAGTCGCGGTTGCGGATGTTCGGGGTGACCGACTCGGGCACCTCCGCGCCGCCCGGGTAGTACGTGTAGCGGCTGCGCGGGCTCGAGAGCTGCGGCCGCTCCGTGCCGAGAATCTCGATCGCGCCACGCGACTCGAGCGGCAGCGCTTGGTAGGTACCCGCCTCCGCCCACCAGAGCGCGATCAGCTCCTGCAGCTTCTCGGGCTGCTCGGCCGAGAGGTCGTTGCACTCGCTCGGATCCGTCGTCGTGTCGAACAGCTCCCAGCGCTGCTGGTGGAAGTCGCCCCACGACTCCGGCGCGGCCGGAACGGCGGTGGCGGCTTTCCAACCCTTGTGCCAGATCGCGCGGGTACCGAGCATCGAGTAGAACTGCTTCTCCTTCGACGCAGCGTCCGCGTCGGCGAAGCTGCTCATGAAGCTCACGCCCTCGAGCGGTTTCTGCGTGTACCCGTTGACGACGTCCGGAAGCTCGACGCCGAGGCACTCGAACAGTGTCGGCACGAGGTCGACGGCGTGGTTGTACTGGCGGCGGATCTCGCCCCTCGCCTCGATCCCGGCGGGCCACGAGACGATCAGCGGATCGGCCGTGCCGCCCTCGTAGTTCGCGTAGCGCTTCCACAGCTTGAAGGGGGTGTTGAACGCCCATGCCCAGCCGGTCGGGTAGTGGTTGTACGTCCTCGTGCTCCCGAGCTCGTCGAGGTACTTGAGGTTCTCCTCGATCGTGTCGGAAACCCCGTTGAAGAATTTGTTCTCGTTGACCGAGCCGTTCGGCCCTCCCTCTCCCGAAGCGCCGTTGTCGGACACGAGCACGACGATCGTGTTGTCGAGCTGACCGCTCTCCTCGAGGTGGTCGAGCAGCCGTCCGAGCTCGTGGTCGGCGTGGCTGAGGAAACCGGCATACACCTCGGCCATGCGGCTGAACAGCCGCTTCTCGTCGTTCGAGAGCGACTCCCAGGGGCGAACGCGATCGCTCTGCGACCACGGCTTGCCGTCGTGGCTCGTCGTGTCGGCGTACGGATCGATCGGCGAGAGCTCGGCTTCATCGGTGACGATCCCCAGCTTCTTCTGCCTGTCGAAGACGACCTCGCGGTACGCCTCATAGCCCATGTCGAAGGTGCCTTTGTACTTGTCCGCCCATTCCTTGGAGACGTGATGCGGGGCGTGGGCAGCGCCGGGGCAGTAGTAGAGGAAGAACGGCTTGTCGGGCGCGATCGCCTTCGCGTCCTGGATGAACTCGATCGCCTTGTCGGTGAGATCGACCGTGAGGTGGTAGCCCTCCTCGGGCGTCTTCGGCGGCGCTACGGGGTGATTGTCGTAGACGAGGTCCGGGTACCACTGGTTCGTCTCGCCGCCCAGGAACCCGTAGTAGCGCTCGAATCCGCGGCCGAGCGGCCACTGACGCTTCGACGAGGCGAGATTCATCTCATCCTCGGCGCAGAGGTGCCATTTGCCGACGATGTAGGTGTTCCAGCCGCGCCCGCCCAGCACCTCGGCGATGTTCGCGCACTCGAAGGGGATGTGGCCGTTCGCGTTCGGGAAGCCGGACGTCGCCTCGGTGATGCACCCCATACCGTTCGTCGTGTGGTTGCGACCGGTCATCAGGCAGGAGCGGGTCGGCGAGCACAGGGCCGTCGTGTGGAAGTTCGTGTACGACAGTCCCCGGTCGGCAATCCGCTTGATGTTCGGCGTCTCGATCAGTCCACCGTACGGCTCCATTGCCGAGAAGCCGACGTCGTCGAGGACGACGTAGAGCACGTTGGGCGCGCCTTCGGGTGCGATCGGCTGCGTGTACGGCTCCCAGTCCGGCACCGAGTCCTTGATGTCGATGTTGACGGTTCCCTTGAAGGGTCTACTCATCGGAATCCCTTTCGTTGCGTGTCGAGAACACTAGGTATTCGCCGCGGCCGGCGGCGAATCGAACGCGTCACATCAGCGCGTGTCCTCAGCGTGAAAGGCGGCGCGCAGCCGCTCTTCTTCGTCCTTCTTCGGGAAGAAGCGGAAGACGAGCGCCATCCCGATCAACACCGCGGCGATGGCCGCCAGGTATGCCCAGCGATCGCCGTCGAGGAACGACTGCTGCGCCGCGGCGGTGATCTGGTCCGCGTACTTCGGGTTCTTCGCAGCGAGGTTCTCGGCGCTCGCGAACGAAAGCTGGAGCTGGGACTGCGTCGACTCGGTGATGTTCTTCCCGGACTCGTCGATCGCCTGCCCCATCGCGGACGCGTAGCCGGCAGCGAGCAGGGCGCCGAAGATCGACGTCATGAGCGCGCCACCGAGGTCGCGCTGGAGATCGGCCGTTCCGGAGGCCATGCCGACGCGCGTCACGGGGACGGAGCCTGTAAGCGAGTTCGACGAAGGCGTTCCGGCGAGGCCGACCCCCGCCCCGAGGAAGCAGAGCGGCAGGGCAACCTGCCAGTACGGGATGTCCTCGTGCCAGAGGAGCAGCATGCCGGCGAACGACAGGAGGATCAGGAACTGCCCGCTCAGCAACGTATGTCGGGATCCGTGCGAGCCGACGAGCTTCGCGGAGCGCGGCGCGACGAGCACCATGAAGAACACGGCCGGGAGGATCGCGGCGCCGGCCTGGAGCGTCGAGTAGCCGAGCACGTTCTGGAGGTACTGCTGGTTGATGAAAGCCGCTCCCATGAGCGAGCCGAAGACGATGATGCCGGCGCACGCGGCAACCCAGAAGGTCTTGCGAGCGGCGACGTGCAGGTCGTAGAGCGGATTCTTCGCCCGTCGCTCGCGCAGCAAGAACGCGATCGTGGCGGCCAGCGCGACGGCGAGCAGTCCGAGGGCGAGCGCTTGCTCATTCGGAACGGGCAGGAAGTTGATCGAGAGGACGAGCGCGCCCACGACGATCGCGGAGAGGATCCCGCCCAGGTTGTCGACCGGCTTGGTCGACTCGTTCACATGAGCCGGCACGAAGCGGATCGCCATCAGCAGCGCAATGACTGCCAGCGGCAGGGTCACGAGAAAGACCGAGCCCCAGTCGAAGAACTCGAGCAGGGCTCCCGAGACGAGCGGTCCGAGGGCAGCGATCCCGCCGCCCAATGCCGACCACAGCGCGATCGACTTCGTTCGTCCGGGACCCGACCACAGCGCCGTAATGAGTGCGAGGGTGGTCGGGTACGCCAAGCCTGCCGAGATCCCGCCGACGACGCGGGCGACGAACAACACGGTATCCGACGGCGCGAAGCCTGCCACGATCGACGCGGGGATGGAGAGGCCCATCCCGAGGACGATCATGAGCTTTCGCCCGTAGCGGTCGCCGAGCGCTCCGAGCCAGAGCACGGATGCAGCAAGCCCGAGCGAGTACCCGACCGCAATCAGATTGAGGGTGGTCTGGGATGAGTTGAACGACGCGCCGATGTCGGGCAATGCGACGTTCGCGACCGACAGGTTGAGATTCGCGACCGCCGCGACGAGGATCAGCGAGCCGAGGACGAGCTTCGCCCGTGCCGGTGCCGCCGCGGTAGCGTCGCCCGGTTGTGCCGAGGACGTCACGGAGCCGCCGAGCCTAGCCAAGAACAGGGCTCAGCCGCACGGCCACTATCACCCGTCCGTTCCCATGTGACCACCAGAAGCGGGTCTGCGAAAGAGGACGGCCGAAAGACCGCCCTCTCGCACCACGGATCTTCAGATGCCCAGCGCCTTGGCCTTCGCGGCCGCGAACTCCTCGTCGGTGAGGATTCCTGCGGTGTGCATCTCAGCGAGCTTCTGAACCTCGGCCATGGGGTCATCCTCAGCCGGGGCAGCTGGAGCGGGTGCTGCCTGCTGAGCGGCGGCCATACCCTGTTCGTAGGCGGCCTGCTGAGCCTGTTCGTCAGCGGCGGCCGACTGGTTTGCCTTCTTCGCGCCGTAATGGGCCGCCCCGCCCACGACGACGGCAGTCCCAACCACTCCCATACCTCTGCGTCGCATCATTTGAGCTCTCCTCTTCTTCCTAGGCCTTGGCTGCTTCGAGCGCCAACTCACGCGCTTCCTGGACGACGTCGTGCGGGATCCGCTCGAACGCCACCATGACGCCACCCGCGTCCCGCATCGCCTGGGCAACGTTGCGTGCCCACACGTTCTCCCAGATCAGGAGAGCCGCCGAGGAGTTGGGCTCGAGCGCGTCGGCCGCGCCCATGAGGTCCTCGTCGCTGAACAAGCCAGTGACTTCGATGCCCAGACTCTCGAGTCCCTCCTGCACATCCGGGTCGAGTTCCGTCAGCTCCATCGCGACCGCGGTGCCGTCCGCGTCCTTGCCGACGAACGCGATGTCGATGATCCGAATCGTTCCGTCATCGACGAGGTCGGCGATCGCTGGTGCGATCTCCCCCCTGAACCTGTTCCCCGGAAAGACGATGATCGCGTAGTCGACGGGGCCGATCTCTTCCATGCTCTCCTCCTTCGTTTTCGTGTCCTCGTAACTCTGGCGAATCGCGGCAATCGTTGCACGCGAAACCGTTCACGCCTCAGGGCGTTTGAATCCACGATATAAGAAGCCCGACAAACGAATCACAAGGAGGCTCCGTGCTCGCTGCCGATTATCCGTTTCTCGATGTCCTCTGGACGATGTTCGTGTTCTTCGCGTTCATCATCTGGTTCTGGATCCTGATCACGATCTTTGCGGACATCTTCCGCCGCCACGACACCTCCGGCTTCGCGAAGGTGCTCTGGATTATCTTCGTGATTGCCCTACCGTTCCTCGGTGTCTTCATCTACCTCATCGCGAACCACGATGGGATGACCGAGCGGAGCGTGAAGCAAGCGCAGGCTCAGCAGGCGCAGATGGATCAGTACGTGAAGTCCGTCGCGGGAAGCGGCGGCGCTGCCGCCGAGATCGAGAAGGCGAAAGGCCTCCTCGACTCCGGCGCGATCACGCAGGCCGAGTTCGACTCGATCAAGTCGAAAGCGCTCGCCTCGTAGCTCGCGTGGGTGGGAGCCGCACACGCGGCTCCCACCTGGCTACTACAGTCCCTTCGTATGGCGGCTGAAACGGAGTACGCGCGGCCCGCGAAGGGCTCGGACGTGCGGCCGAAGATCCGCCCGTTTCGTCTGATCTTCTCGTGGCTGGTCGCGGCGGCGGCGCTCTTCATCGCGGCCGCGATCGTCCCGGGCGTCGAGATCCAGAAGTTCTGGGGCGCACTTGTCGTCGCGCTCGTCATAGCGATCCTGAACGCGATCCTGCCGCCGCTCGTCGCGGCACTCCGGCTCCCGTTCACACTCGTCCTCGGCTTCCTGCTCGTGCTGATCCTGGATGCGTGGATGTTGCTCGGCGCCGCGCGGATCACCGAGAACGCGATCGAGGTGGACAACTTCTGGTGGGCGCTGCTGACGGCGCTCGCCGCGGCAGCGGCGACCGTCGTGCTCGACGTGGTCTTCGGGACGAACGACGACGACACGTACACGCTGCGCGTCATCCAGCGCATCGCCCGGCGCTCGGGCGAGCGCGTCCAAACTGACGTGCCCGGGATCATCTACCTCGAGATCGACGGGCTCGCCCTCCCCGTGATTCAGCGGGCGATGCGAGACGGAAACGCACCGAACATGGCGCGCTGGCTCGCCGACGACAGCCACCGGTTCATCGAGTGGGAGACCGACCTCTCGTCACAGACAGGCGCGAGCCAGGCGGGGATCCTGCTCGGCTCAAACGAGGATATTCCTGCGTTCCGCTGGGTCGAGAAGGAGACGGGAACGATGATGACCTGCTCCGCGCCCGGCGACTGCGCCGAGCTCGAGCGGCGGCATGCAACGGGCGTGGGCCTGCTCATGGACGGTGGGGCGAGCCGGGGAAATCTCCTCTCCGGCGAGGCCGACCACGTCATCCTCACCGTCAGCCGGATGGAAGCGGAGAAGGGTGCCAACCCCGGCTACCGCGCCTTCTTCGCCAACGGTTTCAACGTCACGCGGGTGCTCGTCTTGTTCTTCTGGGAAGTCATCCTCGAGTGGAACGCGGCGCTTCGAGCGATCCGGCGCGACGTCGTCCCGCGCGGCCACCGCGGCGGGATCTACCCGCTCATGCGCGCAGCCATGTGCGTCGTAGTCCGCGACCTGATCGTGTACGGCGTCCTCACCGACATGATGAAGGGCCGTCCCGCGATGTACGCGACGTTCTCGAGCTACGACGAGGTCGCGCACCATTCAGGCCTCGAGCGGGCGGACACGCTCGAGGCGCTGCGCAAACTCGACCAGCAGTTCGGGCGGATCGAGCGCGCGCGCAAGTACGCACCGCGCCCGTACGAGATCGTCGTCCTCTCGGATCACGGCCAGACGCAGGGAGCCACGTTCAAACAGCGCAACGGCTACGGGCTGGACGACCTCGTCGAGCGCTCGCTGACGAGCGGCGAGGTGGCTGACTTCTCCGGTGGTGACGAGCAGAGCTCGATGGTCGGTCACGCGTTCAGCGAGGCGACGGGCGCTGACGACGACAAGAAGGCG
>Ga0224510_10000333_pt1 | contig 37814 bp, 34 predicted proteins | sample SF_May12_sed_USG_FD_170161 | JGI IMG/M metagenome (GOLD analysis project Ga0224510, IMG submission 170161) | Sediment microbial communities from San Francisco Bay, California, United States - SF_May12_sed_USGS_4_1 | ecosystem: Environmental > Aquatic > Marine > Sediment | place: USA: California... | reverse complement strand
GAGGAGGTTTCTCGTGTTTTCACCTTGCCTATAATTTTATGACATCCACTTCATTGTGAAAGTTCCAATTTTTTTTGGAACGAATCAAAAATCCTCAAATTCATCGCCCATGGGGATAATATCCTCGGGCTTTGCCCTTTGTGCAGGTGCGGGCTTCGGTGCGGGGGGGAGGGCTTTTTTGGCCGGGGCCGTGGTTTTCCTGGCGCTGGTCAGTGCCGGAGTGGGGGGGCGTTTCAGTTTTTTGTCTTCGGTCCGGACCGAGGACGATCCTGCGGCGCCGCCCACCATTTCCAGCAGATGTCCCACCGAGCCCTTCATCATTTCCGCTTGGGCGTTGAGCTCCTCGGCGGCAGAGGCGGATTCTTCCGCTGCCGCCGCGTTGCCTTGGGTCACGGAATCAATCTCGTGGATGGCCTTGGTCACCTGGTTGATGGCATTGGCCTGCTGGCTCACCGCTCCGGCGATCTCCGAGATGATCGTGGCGATGCGGGTGGTGGATTCGGCGGCGACATTGAAGGATTCGCTGGTTTCCTTCACCAGGGCGCTGCCGGTGTTGACCTTCTGCATCGTGCCTTCGATAAGGTTCGAAGTGTTTTTTGCCGCCTCGGCGGCCCGCATGGCCAAGTTGCGGACCTCGTCTGCGACCACCGCGAATCCGGCCCCGGCCTCACCGGCCCGGGCTGCTTCTACGGCGGCGTTGAGAGCCAGCAGGTTGGTCTGGAAGGCGATCTCGTCGATGGTTTTGACGATCTTCTGGGTTTGGGCGCTGGCAGCCGAGATTTCTTGCATGGAGGTGGTGAGCTTCTTCATGGATTCATCCGCGTTCATGATCACCGTATTGGCCTCTTTCATCAGGGAGTCTGCCTGATGAGCATTGTCGGCATCCTGCTTGATCATGGCGCCGACCTCTTCCAGGGAGGCGGAGGTTTCTTCCACGGCGGCTGCTTGTTCTGAGGCGCCTTCCGCCAGGGTCTGGCTGGAGGAGGAGATCTCGCCTGCCGCCGCTGCCACTTGCTCAGCCCCTTCGTTAAGGGAACTGCTTACCTGCTTGAGGGTCGCGGAAATACTCCTCCCCATGAAAAAGGCCAGTGCCGCGCCGATGAGCATGGCAATGGCGCCTAAGCCCAAGGCAAGCCTGCCCATGAGTTTGGCCCGATCCTTGGCGGCTACGGTGAAGTTGTTTGCCCTGTCCTGTACCTCATTGTAGAAGTTCTCCAGCACCGGTTCCGCAGCCCTGGCTGCCTCGCTGACCTTGGGTGCGAGAGCCATCCGTTCAAACTCAGGAGCCGCTGCCAGGGTTTCGAAGTTTTTCTCGTAGGTTGCCACGAGAGGGTGAATTTTCGCGATATCCTCAATCATTTTGGTGTTGCCATCTTTTTTGGCCAGGGCCTCGATGGTGTCCAGCTCGTCCTCAAGGTCGGCGAAGCTGTCTTGCTGTTCCTTGAGCTTGTCTGGGGTGCCGGTGAGCAAAAAATCTTTTTCAAAGCGGCGGCACTTGTTGAGGTTGTTCAGGGCCATGTTGGTTCGCACGGCGATGGCCATGTCGACTTCTATGAGTTCGGTAAATGTGGAGGTGGATGAGGAGAGGGCGAACTGGTAGACGCCGGTGAGCAGAGCGGTGAGGAAGAGCACTATTCCGAAGCCTCCGCCGATCTTTGTTCCGATTGTTGTCTGTTTTTTGGCCATCTCTCTCCTCCGTGTGGCAATTTAATCATGGGCAGCAGGTGAAACTAATTACTACCCTATAACAATAAAGAAAATAATGATAGAGCGTCAAGGCATGTTTGTGCACCTCTGACGCTTTTACTGCTGAAATCAGTCGCGGTTGAGCACCCGGCCAAGGGTGGCGTCCACGGCCAGGGCCTGTTGCATTCGATCCTTGAGGAACGGTTCGCTGAGATACCGCCGGTTCTCCTCGATCACCCCGCAGAGGGCCTCGATATCGCCGGATTCGGCCAGTTTTGTGATCCGGTCGAGGTTTTCGGCAAAGCTTGTGACAATGCGGCATCCTTGGCCGCTGGCAGCCATGATCTCTCCGTAGGTGCGGGGGTTCTGGCTGTGTACCCTGGCCATGGAGAGGATGGAGTAGAGTGAGGTCAGGGTGGCATGGCTGCCGATATCCTCCGGGGGGATATGGTTGTCCTTGAGGGCCATGGCCAGGGCCACCGAAATGGAGGTGGGCAGTTTTTGGCTGACCCCCATCATCAGGTCGTGCTGACCCGGCGCGTCGAGGGAAATCTTGGCCCCGTGCTTGTAGAGAAAGGCCTCGAACTCGCTGCTCAACACCCCGCTCCGCGCGGTGCGGACCACAGAGGCGTTTTTGTCCTTCATCGTTGCGGCTTGAGGCCCCCACAGATTATGGACCAGCAGTACTTCCACCCCCTCCTTGGTGTGGGTCAGGGCGGTGTGCAGTACGTTTTCCGCCTCGCCCGCCAGCAGGATCAGGCCCTGGTTTTCCGCAAGCAGCGGACCGTATTCCGCCACCGCCGCAGGGGTGGCGCTGATGGGCACGCAGATCACCACCACGTCCACTTGGGGAATCATCTCCTCTGGGCGAAGAGCGCTGCTTCTGCCGGTGACCATGGTTTCGTAGCCTTCGCTCTTCAAGCGTTCGGCAAACCAGAGGCTCATGTCGCCGCTGCCGATAAAACCGAAGGTCTTGATGCGCTTGACCCGCATGTCCACCCTGGGAAAGCTGCCAAGCACCCGCACCGAGCCGGGCTCCTGGATGATCTGGTGCTCAATGCGTTCGATGGCCATGCGGACCCGCTCGTCGGAAAGATGCCCTTCAAACTCGATGAAGAATTGCAGTTCCTGGCTCAGTGGGTCGGTTTCGGTCTGCATGTCGATCAGGTTGATGCTGCGTTTGGTGAATTCGTTTAAAAGGTCCACCAGGATGCCGACCCGATCCTTGATCGGATTGGTAATCATGACCGTGGCGTCGTAACCGGTGCGGGGGGCAGTGGCTGGGCCCAGCACGGCATAGCGGGTTCGGTTGTGGGGTACGATCTCCCTGGCGCGGATGGCCAGGCCGTAGGCGCGAAGCGCCTCCTCCGACTCGATGACCCCATGGGCGACAAGCCCTTGTGCCTTGATTTCGCGCACCGCCGCGTCCAGATCATGCACCGAGGTAAGGGTCGCCTCGGGATAGGTGCCGGTGATGTAATCTTCACATTGCCGCAGCACCCCGCTTTTGCCGAGGAGCATGGTGATCGGTTCCGTGGCGGAAAGGCTGCCCAGGGAAAGATGGATGGGCAGAACGATGTTGTCCTGCCAGAAGCCTTTGTTTAAGCCCTTGACCAGCCGGCTGTATTCCTTGACCTGACCCTCGCGGGTATTGTAGACCGGAGCCAGGGCCAGATCGGTCTCCTGCGTGGTGAAGGCCTTGAATACCGCGGCCAGATTCGGGAAAAGTCTGATTGTCGCGTCCGGATTGTACCGGCGGGCTGCCTGCCAGGCGTGGGAGCCTTCCGGGCCGATGGTGGCTATGGAAACCATATGAAGACCTGTTGGTTGTTTGATTGATCTTGGCTGATCCTGAGCGCAGTGATGGCTTTTTTATGACTCCATCCGTGTCGTGAGGATATCCCTTCTTATTAGTGTGTTCGCAAGGGCTGGTCAATAGCTTTTCTTGGAGAGAGGCAGAGGAACCGGAGAGGCGGCGCGGCAAGGAAGGGATAAAGCGGGGCAGGCGGTCGGTAGCATGCCGGAATGGCTTCAGGCCACGGCCTCTGTCTGCGGCAGGACGGCGACGACCCGGCTCAGGACTTCCGTCGGGATGAAAGGTTTGTCGATGTAAGAGGCGCAGCCGCGTTTGTGCAACTGTCGCAGGAGTTCCTTATCGCCGTAACCGGTGATGACCATGATGGGGATCGGGATGCCTGCTTCTTGGAGTTTGTCGATCAGGCCAAGGCCGTCCAGCTCAGGCATCTTGAAATCGGTGATGATCAGATTTATGGGGCTGTCGAGTGGTTGTTGGCGGATCTTTTCATAGGCGTCCCGGCCATTGCTCGCCAGGATCACGCTGAAACCTGCTTGGCGCAAAACAAGATGCAGGGCCAGACGGGTGTGTTTTTCATCTTCCGCGATCAGGATCCGTGCTTTGGTCATAAGCGGTGTCGGCAACGCCTGGGGCGTCAATGCGCTGCCTTTTCCTTGATTGTTTTGGCGAAGTTTTTTGCGATACTGGGGGGAATGTGCCGCACAAAAACCTCGCCGGTGCCTGTATTGAAAAATATCTTGTATCCCTCGGCTCCTCCGGTTTTTTGCACAACGGGGGTAAGGCCGAGCCTGGCAAGAGCCTCAAGGGCCGCGCTAATGTTCTGCCTGCCGATGGCCAGTCCATTGGCGCCGGTTATGGCGGTTTGGAGGACGCTTGCCCCGCCGAACAGCTTTACTGTAAGCTCTGAGGGGGCTAGGCCGAAGCGGTTGCTCATGGTTTTGAACATATGGGCCACCGCCGTGTCCAGATAAGGGAAATGTCCGGCCATGGGCTGTTTTGTCTGCCGAGGCAGCATGCCGTGGCAGATGGCCCCTACCTGGAGTTTCTCGTTGTGCAGGCACAGGGCAACGCATGATCCGAGGATGGTGGAGACAATGGTTGGTTGATCGGTGATCAGCAGTTTACCGGGGGTCAGGTATATGATCGGGAGGTCGGGATAAGATAGAACAAGAGGAGGCAGCAATACGGCTGGGGGCAGCTTCGTGGAGGACGGTCGCGGGTTGGCGATAATTGCCGTTGTTTCACCGTACTCCATGGGATCTCCCGGTTATTTTCCAGTACTGCTTAAAAAGCCAACCTCCTGCCAAGCCTCCGAAGAGACTTGGCAGGAGGTCTTGGATCGGCGAGGGGGGGGGACCGATCCAAACGGCTACTTGTGTAAGGCCCGGTCGGGCCTCTAATCGTTCTGTCAGTGGGTGCTGCCCGCGATCATTTCGTAGGCGTCCGCTTCCGAATCCACCAGAGCGCCAAAGATGAGAGGCTGGTTCTGGTAGGTGCTTTCCGCCGACAGGATGCAGATCTGTTCGGCAAAACCGTTGAGTCCACGGATTGGGTTCACCCGTAAATCAATGACCGGAACGGTTCTTCCTTTGAAATTAATGATGCAAAGGACCGTATCGTTGGCAAGGGGAAGAGCGGTTGCCGCCATCATGCCGAGAATCTCGGTGATTCGCAATGCACCGTGGATGTAAGCCTCACCATCGGGCATGAGGGCTGCCAGTGTGGGTTTCAGTGCTGATGTTCCCATGCTCTTCCCCTCCTGATCAGATGAAATTCGACCCGTGGATTTTTCGGGTGTTACCTACGGCTTATGGAAGAAGTGTGCCAGTTGAAAAGATAAAAAATATAACTATCTGGTATTTATTAAAAATATTTTTTTATGATGCGAATGGGGTGGGAGAGGGTAATCAAGATATCTTTACGGGTGGGTGGGGTGGTGGTTGCTTTGCCTTGGTGCGGCGAGGAATGAATGAATATTGATGTGTGTCAATAAAAATTGACGTAATGGGGCGGTTATTTTCCTTCGAAGGCGATAATGGGAAAGACCGCTCTGGCAATGGTGCCCTGGCCGGGATTTGAGTTGAATTCCAGACGTCCTCCGTGTTCTTCCATTATTCCCGCGGAAATGGAAAGGCCGAGGCCGCTGCCGCCGCCATCGCGCTTGGTGGTGAAAAACGGATCCAGGATGCGCTTTAGATTTTTTTGGGAAATCCCGCAGCCCTGGTCTGCTATTTCGACAAAAACCGTGCCGTTTTTGGGGTCATGGCCGGTGGAAACCGACAGATGTTTGTCCGGGGAGGCAAGGGATTGGTAGGCGTTTTGCAGCAGGTTGATGATGACCTGCTCGGCCCGCTGGAAATTACCCCGCACCGGAGGCAATCCTTCGCCGTAGTGGACAGCGAGGTGGTCCGTCGCCTTTTTGAGCGGGTTGGCGAGCAGGACCAAGGCGGCGCGTAGCGCGGTGTTCAGGTCAATGTCCTGGTTCATGTCGGAGATGCCTTGTCGCGCGTAATCCCGCAGATTGAAGACGATTTTGCGTATACGTTCCGAGCCGTCGAGGATGCCGGAAAAAAGCTCGGGGATATGCTCGCGCATCTCGGAAAAAGGGATGCCCGCCACGGGAAAATCGCCGTGCTCCAGGTAATGCTCTTCAAGTATGGGCAGGAAATCGTTCCAGGCCCGGTGGAGGATGGGGGCGTTCATGGTGATGAAGTTATTCGGATTGTTGATTTCATGGGCTACCCCGGCGACCAGGATGCCAAGGGAGACCATTTTGTCGGCTTCGATGAGCTGCCGTCGTCGCTGTTCCGCTTCTTTTTCCGCCTTTTTCCTGGCCTTGATATCCGCCTCAAGCTGCTTGTTGATGCGGGCGAGTTCCGTTGTTCGCTTGGCAACCAGCTGCTCCAGATGGTCACGGTGCCGGCTCAGTTCCTGCTGGCTTTTTTTGAGGGTTTTCAGCAGGGTTAGCCGCTCCATGCCCTTGGCCAGGGAGACTTCCAGCTCCATGATGGACACCGGTTTCTGGATATAGTTGATCGCTCCCATCTTCATGGCTTCCACGGCGATGGCAAGATCCGCCTGTCCGGAAACCACGATGCATTCAAGTTCGGGTTGGATGATCAGGGCTTGCTGCATGAGAGCAAGACCATCCATCTTCGGCATGATGATATCGGTGATCAGGAGATGGAAGTGGTTTTTTTCAAGAAGAGCCAGGGCATCCGCGCCGTTGGTCACGCCGGTTGCCGCATAGGCGAGGCGCTCCACCTGCATGGTGAGCAGCTTGAGGACCATGGGTTCATCGTCAACGATAAGTATCTTGCCTTTGGCGGTCATTGTGATCGGCGCTTGAGTCGCTGATTTAAAGCCTGAGGCGTTATTCCCAGCAGGCCTGCCGCGGTACGCTGGTTGTTGCCGCTTCGTCTGAGGGCTTCGGCGATGAGTTCCCGGTCCGCGTCTTGCAAGGTGGGTAGCCGGTCAAAACCGGCGGCCCATGATTTCTGGGGAAGAACCTTGGCAAGGATGGCGGGAGAGGTTTCCAGCGGGCTGGTTGTCCCGAGCTCCTTTTCAAAGAAAGCCATGGAGAGCGTGTTGCCCCGGTGATGGCTTACCGCATCAAAGGCCAGAGCCCGTAACTCCCGTACGTTGCCGGGGAAATTATAGCCGGAGAGCAGGGAGATGAGCGCGTCCGGGTAGGAGGGTTTCTGTTTTTTAAATTCCTCCGCAGCCTGGGTGAGAAAGAAATCAAGCAGGGCAGGAAGGTCATCCTTGCGTTCCCGCAGGGGGGGAACCTGGATACGGTGGGTGCGCAGCCGGTAAAACAGGTCGGTCCGGAACAATCCTTTTTTGTGCTGCTGTTCAAGGTCGTGATGGGTGGCGACGATGACCCTGGCGTCCGAACGATTGACCTGGTCGGAACCCAGCGGGTAGTATTCGTGTTCCTCGAGAAAACGCAGGAGCTTGACCTGTGAGGCCTCGCTGAGATCGCCGATTTCGTCAAGAAACAGGGAGCCTCCGGCTGCTTTTTCCACAAGGCCTGAGCGGCTGCGATCGGCGCCGGTGAAGGCGCCCTTGGTATGCCCGAAGAGGGTATCGGCAAAGATCTGGTCGTCAAGGCCGGCCACATTGACCGTCACATATTCCCCCTGTCTGCCGCTCAGGTCGTGGATGGCCCGGGCGATGCTCTCCTTGCCCACCCCGGTTTCCCCGGCGATGAGCACCGGTTGTCTTCCTTCGGCGATGGCCTCGCAATAGCGGAACAGGGCTTTCATTGTCTCGTTGCCCGTGATGATCCGGGAAAATATTTCCGGGCGGGCGGGATCTTTTTCAAAGAAGCTGCTGGCGAGCCTGGAATTTTCCCGCCGGAGCTGTCTGATTTCAAGGGCTCGTCTGATGCTCGGCAGGAGGCGTTCGATTTCCACCGGCTTGAGCACGTAATCAAAAGCCCCTTGTTGAATACAGTGGACGGCGGTCTCTACTTCATTGACCCCGGTGACGATGATAACCGGAGTTTCCGGGAAGTGTCGGCTGACATCCTTGAGAATGTCGTTCCCGGAAACATGGGGCATCATCAGGTCGAGGAGGATGATTTCCACGGGCTGATTTTCGAGGATCGCCGCGACGTTCCGGCTGTCCTGACAACGGATGGTGTTGTTTATGCCATGGGAGCGGAGGGCGATGTCAAAGCTGGCAAGGGTATGGATTTCATCGTCAACCAGGAGAACGGGATGAGGCGGATATGGAGGGGGAGATTTTTTTCCCATGGGTTCCGGGGGCTGGGCTCAGTTGGGCCAGAGCAGCTTGCTCAAGATCCAGCCGGTGGTGCCGTCCGCATGTTTGACCTTGGTCCAGTCGCCTTCGGTGGAAAGGGGTGTGAAGACAACGCCGTGTTTGACCGAGGCTGCGATTTCGTAGTCTTTTCCCGCGCCAACTCGCAGATTGGCGGTATCTGCCTTGACAATAACGGTTTTTTGCTTGGCGATAAGATCGGTGGTAATCCAGCCCTTGTCTCCGTCAAAATCCACCACATGGGCCCATTTTCCCTGGCGGGCGATGACCTGCAGGGGGAAACCCTTGAAGACCGTCCAGAGGATTTCTTTATTCGTGTCGGGGCCGGAGCGGATGTTGCTTCGGTCTTTCAGGACACTGACATGTTCCGTTCCACTGGTGGAAGGCTTTGTCGGAGTCTTTTTGGCGGTTGATTTTTCGGAAGCGGACTTGGTCGGAGTTTTAGCTTTTGCTGGGGCGGCGTGGGCAGTGACTCCGAGGGCAAGGAAAAGGGCGCAAGCGATACCGCCGAGCAGGAATGGTCGGCGGAGAGGACGTATTTTGGTCATGATGGATAAACTCCTGAAAAAAACTTGGGAAATAGTATGGCCGGCAGAGTAGTTGCAGGTGTTGAGCAGGTATGAGGATTGCATCGCAACAAGGTAGCATTTTCATTCCGGCAAGTCAACCGCCCTCGCGTCCTTTTGCCTTCAGGACAATGGGCGGCGGCAAAGCGCGGCTCATGGTTGCGGGCTGTCTTTGGCGATTATGATGGGGCCGTACCAGGCGGTGGCGGTTTCCCCGGTGTTGTCGGTGTCGGTCATGATGGCGATGGCGCCCACCCTGGGTGGCTCTGTCTTGAAATATTTCTTAAAATCCTCATAGATGTTGCGCTCTTCGTTCATCCACTGACCGGCGCGTCCGTTGCCGCTCTCCACGGCGATCATCATGGCGTTGGCGGTAAAAATGTTGGGCAGGGCCTCGCCCTTGGGCAGCGTGTTGGCCCAGATGTAGTTGAGTGCCTTGGTGTTCCAGAAAAAAATGGAGGGGAATACCACATAGACCCTGGCTGCATAATCGTCTCCCGCCTTGGCACGTTCGTCCCCCTTGCTCAGGGTGCGTTCGATCTTCCAGCTCCAGCGGAGGATAGGCTGTTCCCTGGAATCATAAGTGATTTTGCGGAAAAGACCGGATGCCGCAGCGTTGCTGGTCGCTTTAATGTAGAATTGCTTGTCATCGTGTTCTGCCGTATAATGGGTTTGACCGGCAAAGGATTTCGTTTCCCAGCCCGGCGCCAGGCCGTTTTGGTAACTGTCGAGCACCTGTTCCCGTGGGCTGGATCCTGCGGCAGAGAGGGTGAGGCCGAAAAAGGCCGCAATGGTCAGCAGTTTGCAAGCATGGGGCATGTTCAATGGTCCTGATCGTTTTTGGTGTGTGAATCATTCAATAAGGCGCGGCCCAAGAGCAAAAATCCGGAGCCGCTCCATTATAATGGAAAAATCTTTGCCCCGCCATCGGCGGGTCAGAAAGATGTGAAAAATAGAATTACGCCTCGGGCAAGGGGAAAGGATATGGATACTCTTCCGGACAGGGGTCGGGTCAGCAAGCCTTCGGCAGCGGACATGCTCATGCGGAAGGTCGTGCAGGGGATTAAAGAGTATGCCGGCCGGGCGATGGCCGAGGTTCCGGCGGAGGTCGTCGCCGGGCTTGCCGACCGGGTTGTCCGGACGGTCCGGGAGTTCAGTGAAAGCCAGGGAAATCATCTCTATCATTTGGTAAAAATCGGCCTGGGGCTTTCTTCTGAAAAGAACATCGACCGGCTTCTGGAGAGGATCGTCCGGGAGGCCCGGCGGTTTACCAACGCCGATGGCGGAACCCTGTACATCACTGAGAGTGAGCGGGCGGCCCTGGATTTTGCCATTGTCCAGAACGATTCCCTCGGGGTGTTCATGGGGGGGAGCGGGGAAGCCATCTCCTGGCCTCCCGTGGTTCTGCGCCTTGAGGATGGCAGCGAGAACCACCGGAACGTTTCGGCCCACTGCGCTCTCACCGGCACGCCGGTCAATATCCCCGACGTATACGACGCCGAAGGCTTTGATTTTCAGGGAACCCGTGATTTCGATGCCTCCACGGGGTATCGTTCCTGCTCGATGCTGGTGATTCCCCTGCGGGATCATGAGGATGAGATTATCGGGGTGTTGCAGCTCCTCAATGCCAAGGACCGGGAAACCGGAGTGGTTGTGCCTTTTCCCGAGCATGAGGTGGGGATGGTCATGAGCCTGGCCTCGCAGGCGGCCATTGCCCTCACCAAGATGCGGCTGGTGCGGGGGCTTGAAAATCTGCTGGATGCTTTTGTGCGGACCATCGGCGACGCCATCGACGAAAAATCACCTTATACGGCAGGGCACGTTTTTCGGGTTGCCAATCTTACCGAGAAGATTGCCCATGAGGTGCAGCAGGCCAAGACCGGGAAATTCGCTTCGGTCAGCTTCAGCGCCGATGAACTCGCGGAGATCAGGATGGCCGCCTGGCTGCATGATGTGGGGAAGATCACCACTCCTGAACATCTCATGGACAAGGCGACCAAACTTGAGGCCATTTTCGACCGGATCGAACTGGTCCGGCACCGGATAGAAATAGCCAGATTGAATGATGAAATCACCAGATTGAAAAATGGGGAGTGTACCCGTACGGAAGAGCAGCCTGCGCCCCCCGCCGGTGATGAGATGGAGAAATGGCAGGAGGTTGTCAATTTTCTTGATGCGATCAATCAGGGCGGCGAAGGTATGTCGGATGACAGCATCGAGAAGATCCGGAGGCTTGCCGGGTTGACCTATGCCTTGGGGGGGGTGGAGCTGCCCCTGCTCGCGCCCGATGAGATTGAGAATCTCAGCGTGCGGCGGGGGACTTTGACCGCTGCGGAACGCAGGGTGATGAATCATCACGTGGAAATGAGCATCAGGATGCTGGAGGGGTTGCCCTTTCCGAAAAAACTCCGCAATGTCCCGGCCTATGCCGGCATGCATCATGAAAAACTGAACGGCACCGGTTATCCCCGTGGTCTTGAGAGCGGCACCATTCCCTTGCCCGCGAGAATGCTGGCCCTGGCCGATGTCCTGGAGGCGCTGACCGCGGCGGATCGGCCCTATAAACAAGGGAAGATGCTTTCCGAATCCATGTCCATTCTCGAAGGGATGGTTGACCGGGGGGATCTTGATGGAGATCTCTGTGATCTGGTTGTTGATTCCGGTTTGATCACCCGTTTTGCCCAAGAACTGCCGGGCCGCCAGCGGGATGATTTCTCGTGGCGCGGCAAGCGCTATTGCGTTTCGGAAACAAGATAGATTAAAAATTCCCGATTGCCCTTGGGCCCAAGGATGGGGGAGGGGCAGACGCCAACCGGGATGAGGCCAATCCCCTCGGCAAAGCCTCGGATTTCCTCAATCACCTTCTCGTGGAGATCGCTGTCGCGGACGACCCCGCCCGTGCCGATCCGCTCTCGGCCGACCTCGAACTGCGGCTTGATCAAGGCCAGAACCCGGATGGTTCCCTGAAAAAAGACGAGCAACGGCGGCAGAAGTGTTTTGAGGGAAATAAACGAAGCATCGATCACCGCCAGGTCAAGGGGCTGTTCAAGATCGCCGGCCTGCAGGTTTCTGGCGTTGGTTCTTTCCATGACCACGACCCGTGAATCCTGCCGCAGTTTCCAGGCCAGCTGACCATATCCGACATCGATCGCATACACCCTGGCTGCTCCGCGCTGCAACAGGCAATCGGTGAAGCCTCCGGTGGAGGCGCCGACATCGGCGCAGATAAGGCCGGTGGGGTCGAGGTGGAAATAGTCAAGGCCGGCCGCAAGCTTGAGCCCGCCCCGGCTTACATAGGGGCAGGCTTTTCCCTTAAGACGTATCCGGCTCTCCTCGGCAAAGAGAGAACCGGCCTTGTCGGCCGGTTGGTCGTTCACCAGCACTTGGCCTGCGGCAATCAGGGCCTGGGCTTTCTGGAGGGTTGGGCTTAGCCCTTGCAGGAGTACGAGCTGGTCGAGTCGGATCTTCATGGTGTTGGACTCGTGAAAAGTCAAGATTTGGGATGGCTAAGGAAAAATCGTCAGATGCAAGGTGCGCAAATTTCTTGGAGTGCGGTGTCGTTAGGTGCGCCGCAGAGACAAGATAATGCAGCGCAACCCGGTAGCCGGTGTTTTTTCCGCGACCTCTTCATGGGTTGGTCGGCAAGGTGCTTGGGTTATGCTTCGGCGGTATCGGCCTTGCGGATCATCTCGCAGAGTTCGTCGGCCATGGCGTTGATTAGCTCGGCATCCTTGCCCTCCACCATGACCCGGATAACCGGTTCTGTCCCGGAGGGACGGACGAGGATGCGGCCGTCCTTGTCCAGTTTTCCTTCCATTTCCTTGAGTTTTTTGTTGAAGCCGGGGATCTTGGCGGTGTTGATTTTTTCGGCGGTCCGGACATTCTTGAGCACCTGGGGGAAGCTTTCCATGATGGTGGCCAGCTCCGACAGGGGTTTGCGCTTTTTAATCATCACCGCCAGCAGTTGCAGCGCAGCGAGGATGCCGTCGCCGGTGGTATTGTGCTCCATGAATACCAGATGCCCCGACTGCTCGCCGCCGAAATTGTAGCCGGATTTGCGCATCTCTTCCACTACGTAGCGGTCGCCGACCTGGGTGCGGACCATGGCCCCCCCCATGCGCCGCATGGCAACCTCCAGGCCAAGATTGCTCATCACCGTGGCAACCAGGGTTTTTTTCTTCAACTTCTTGCGGCTCATAAGGTCGGCGGCGCAGATGGCCATGATGTGGTCGCCGTCAACGATGTTGCCGTGTTCGTCCGCCACGATGAGCCGGTCGCCATCGCCGTCCAGGGCAATGCCGATGTCCGCCCCGAGTTCCCGGACCTTGGCGGCCATGTGTTCCGGGTGGAGGGCGCCGCAATCGCGGTTGATGTTGGTGCCGTCCGGCGCGGCCGAGAGGGTGGTGACGGTGGCGCCCAGCTCTTCGAAAACATGGGGGGCAACCCCGTAGGTGGCGCCGTTGGCGCAGTCGAGCACGATGTGGAAGGCATCCAGGGTGTATTCCCGGGGAAAGGTGTTCTTGAGAAAAACGATGTAACGGCCCTTGGCGTCATCAATTCGGCTGGCGCGGCCCACTTCCTCGGCCACCGGCCGCAAGGCGGACATCTTCTGGGAAAAGATCAGCTCCTCGATTTCCAATTCCAGGTCGTCATCGAGCTTGAAGCCGTTTCGGGCGAAGATCTTGATGCCGTTGTCCTGGAAGGGGTTGTGGGAGGCGGAGATTACCACTCCGGCGTCGGCCCGCATGCTGGTGGTGATGAAGGCGATCCCCGGGGTGGGCATAGGCCCGACCAGAAGGATGTCCACCCCCATGGAGCAGATGCCGGCGGCCAGGGCGTTTTCGATCATATAACAGGAAAGGCGGGTGTCCTTGCCGATGACGATCCTGTGGCCGCGCCGCATGTCCTTGATCAGAAAGGCCAGGGCTCTTCCTATCTGCATGGCGATTTCGGTGGTCATGGGATGGGTGTTGGCCACCCCGCGGACACCATCGGTGCCGAACAATTTTCTCATGATCTCTTCCTTGTGGGTGGAAAAACAGAACAGAGGTGATAATCCGGCAGCATCACATCGATTAAATAATTAATGCAATACATTTGCATGGACGTACCCTGTCTCGGTCTGTTGCCGAGTAGAAAAGGCAGACTGGTGACTTGGATCATTTGTCAGGGCCCCTGCCGATCCTTACGGTGACGGTGGCTGGTAATATTTCGATGATTTTTATCTGTTCCGGCGCCGTGATTTTTACCGGAAGTTTGTGGAGACCGGCCGGCAGCCCGTCTGTTAAGACGCTGGCCTCGATAAGCCCGGACTGGTTTCCTTTGCTGCTCTGAGGCAGCATGGCGCGGATGCTGATCGTGTCCGGCTCGAGGGTTATCTTTCTGGAAGGCGCGGTGCCGGAGAGGTTGACGGGAATATCCGTGATGGTTTTTTCTATTGTTTTTTCACGGATCATGACATTGGCGGTGACCACGGTTTCACCCATGAGGTCGAGAATCGCCGGACGTAGTTCCAAGGGAATCTGGATGGTTGTCGATTCTTTCAGGCCGCTGATGTCGATGTTTTTTGCCGCCAGGAGTTTTTCGCGTCCGACAACAGCCTTGGGGCCGGAAATCTTGATGGACTGGGGTTCGAAGACTATTCCCCCCAGTTCGTAGCCGTTGGCCGGGGTTCCTGTTGTTCGGGCCTGGACCGGTAGTTCTTTTTCGACCAGTTCGTCGATGAGCAGGCTGATGTGGGTCGGCTGAATGCGGGAAATGGTGATGCCCCTCGGAAACTGGATCGTTTCGGGTTCGTTGCGAATGACAATGGTGCCCGGGGTGGCCTTGGCAAGATTGATGGTTCTCGTGATCCGTTGACGGTTGATACTGTTGATCAGGCCGCGGGGGCCGCTGACCGTGGCCTCCAGTTGTTTTTTGAACTGGTTGGAGATGACCAGTTCCCTTGGTAGATTGACAATCTCCACCGGAATGAAGACCGTGGTGTCGATCTTGTCCTCGCCCACCACGAAATACCAGAGGAGGACGGCGAAGATCAGGGAGATAAGCTTCAACACCCAGTTGTTCGGCCAGTTGAGGAAGTTTGGGGTGGGCGTTCGCCGGATTATTTGTTTAACCAGTTTTTCCATAACAGGGGAGTCGTATTTTCCTTGGGAACAAAGATTGCGTCAAGTCGGCTTCTCAGGGCGTTTTCGTCGAGGTCGGAGGTCATGGCGCCGTGCTGGACAATGGATATCCTTTGGGTTTCTTCCGAGATTACTATGATTACAGCGTCTGTTTCCTCGGAAAGCCCGATGGCCGCGCGATGGCGGGTGCCAAGCTGTTTGCTGATATAGGGGTTTCGGGTGAGGGGGAGCAGGGCTCCGGCCGACTGGATTCGGCCGTTATGGATGATGACTGCTCCGTCATGGAGCGGGGCGGTGGTTTGGAAAATGGTGACCAGAAGCTGCCTGCTGACGATTGCATCAAGGCTGTGGGCGGACTCGATGAATTCGTTGAGCCCTGTTTCCCGTTCGATAACGATAAGGCCGCCGATCTTTCGCTGGGCCATTTGCTGGGCCGCCATGACAACCTCAAGCAGAATGCGAACCGTGTCTTCCTGGGGTTTGGAAAAAGTGGTTTGTCCGACTTGGGCGAGGGCTCGCCGGATATCCCGTTGGAAGATGATGATGATAATCAGGAAGATCGAGCTTAAAAAAGTTCCCAACAGCCAGTACAGGGTCAGGAATTCGAGTTCTCGTGCCGTAAAATAGAGCAGGATGAGGACAACGATGCCGGCCAGCATCTGGACGGCGCGGGTACCCCGGATAAGAAGCATGATACGATAGATGATGAATGAGACGATCATGATATCGAATATGTCTTGCCAGCGGAGTGACTGTGCGAAGTCCAGCATCGGTGTCCGGTTTCCGTAAATAAAAAATCTGGGATGGAAGTGTTGAAGATATCTGTCGGCTGATATCAGTCGTTTTTTTAAGGTAAACGAAAAGCAGGGCGGCAGGCAAGGGGCATGATTGAATTGTTTTAAAAAAAATGGGGGGATCGGTTGTGGTGCAGTAAGAATGACGGAGTGGTTTTGCGAAAAAATCCTCGCGAATCTCGAAAAATGTTCTGGGCAGGTCTCTCCAGTCGTTGCCCCAGTGGGGAATTGATCTGCGCCGGTGCTGTTTAGCCTCAAGTTCAGCTGGAAAATGAGGCGGGCAGAGTAGCGAAAGGAGATTCGGGGGATGGGTCAGTGAGAGAAATGGAATCGGCGGCAAAGGGCCCACTGCCTGTGGCGTTTTCCTGTAAAGAAAAGCGGCAGGGCAAGAGCAGTATTGCGGAGAACAAGCAAGAGGACCGGCCAACTCTCTGATTTGCCGAAGCAGCCGCAGTCAAGGGGGAGCAAAAGATGGCCGCCGGAGGCCGCCAGTATGGCGGCGGTGAAAATGAGATAAAGCACACCCATGAATACGGCGGATATTTCAAGATGAATACCGCTTACTGCCCAGAGGCCCAGAATAATCTCCAACCATGGAAGCCAGCGGACCAGAAGGATGGTCATCTCAAGGCTGAGAATCTCCTGCTCGTGCAAAGCCTCCAGTAATTCTCCCACTCCTGGTTTGCTGAGCTTGAGAACCGCGGCAATTAGAAGCAGGATGGCGGCTAAATGATAGTCGACCAGTACAAGCAGGTCCAGCGGGGTAGCCGCCGCAGGACCTGCTTGTTTATTGGGGGAGCGCGGCGATGCTGTGGTCGTAATGTCCCGCACGGCCTTCCCAGAAGATCATGAGTTCATCAATCAGCGTGTTCAGTCTCCGCACCTGTTCGGAGACCTCTTGGACTGTCGCGGCACTCTCCTCCGACATAGCGGCAAGCGACTGCACCGACGAATCAACGGCGGAGATGGTTTGGTTGACCTTGTTCTGATTGTCTGCCTGGTTTTTTGAGTTTTCCGTAATCTTCCCCATCAGCTGGACAACGTTGAGTGTTGCTTTGCTTACCTCGGGGAAGGTAGTTTCCAGTGTGGAAATAACAGTCTCGCCTTCGTGAATCTTTTTGTCGAGGCGGCCGATGACCTCGGCCGCCTTTTGAGAGGCTTCCGAGGCTCTGGTTGCCAGGCGGCGGACTTCTTCCGCCACCACCGCAAAACCGGCACCAGTCTCGCCTGCTCGCGCTGCCTCGACGGCGGCATTAAGAGCGAGGAGATTGGTTTGGAAGGCAATATCTTCGATCACCCTGACCAGCGAGGATATTTCCCGATCAGCCTCGGCCATGCCGGACATGGCTTCCACCACCTCGCGGATTACCTCTTCTGACTGGTTGGCGGTGGTCAATACTTGTTGGGTCGATTTTCCTGCGGAATTGGCGAGTTGCAGATTTTCCCCGGCTTGGGCGGCAATGTTCTTGGTGGAGAAGTCGATTTGCTCAAGGTGAGCAGCCGATTCGGATGTTTCGCTGCTGAGTTGGGTGGACATGTCGGCAATATATCTCATGGAGGCTAGCAGGGCTCCGACCGCCTCTGAGGAGTTCTCAGCCATTGCAGCCATTTTTTTGGACATATTCGACACCAGGAGGAAGGTGACGACGCCCACGCCGGTAAACAAAAGAAAGGCAATCAACAGTGCCTTGGTCATCATGGAGCTGATGGAGAGAATATGCAGGGTATTCTGGTTGTGTGCCGCCGCGCTTTCCGTTACCAGTCGATCCAGGGTGGAAAAGATGAAGGTGGTGTGAGTCTTGAATTTCGGCATCAGTTCGCCTTCGAGGGCGAATTCCTGGTCAATGGCGGCGCGCACCATCTTGGTGCCGACATCATTGGCCTCAGTATAGGTGGTCAGCAGTTTTTGCACCAAGGCGACGTTGGCGGCGTCCTGGTTGGCCTCGTGGAGTTCTTGCAGGGATTTGAGCAGCGCGCGTAATCGCGTGTCCAGCGGCTCAATCTCCTTGAGCCGCTGGGTGCTTGCCGCTGCCTTGGCTGTGTTGAGCTTCTCGATAACCTGACCCATGAGCCCCTGCATCTCAATGGCCATTTTGGTGATCGGATATTCTTTCCTTGCAATCTCTGCCACGTCTTGGGCCAGGGATTGCAAAGAGAGCAGCGCGGTGGCAATGATGCCTGCGGCCAGGGTGCCAAGCAGCAAGAATGCGAAATAGAGTCGCAGTTTGTTGCCGATTCTTTGGGGAATCATCGGTTTCATTATAATTGGGCCTTATTTGTTGACTGGCAACCCGGCGGCGATCCAAGCCATCATCCCGCCGTCAAGGGCGGCAAGATTCTTGTATCCATTCATGCTGAGGTACTTGGCCGCGACCAACACCTGCTTGGCTGCATGATCAATCACCACCACTTTTTTATCCTTGGGAATGGTGGCGTACTTCTCTTCGAGATCGTCCATTTCAATCTCGATGGCGCCGGCCATCCGACCGCTTTCCTTGTGTTTGGCATCTCGGATGTCCAGAATGGTGACGGACTTGAGCGTGTCGTTGAGCTGCTGCGGTGTGAGGCGTGCGAGCTCGATGTTCGGATAGGAGGTTGTCTTGGTCACGGGATTGCCGCTCTGTATCCAGGCCGGCAGGCCTTCATCATAGACCATGATATTGGTGTAACCAAGACCCTGTGCAGTCTTGGCTGCCATCTTGCTCTTGCCGCACTTGGGTCCGAGGCAGTAGAAGATCAGCAGGGTTTTTTTGTCGGCAGGGAGATTCGGGTTGCCCTTCACCTTGCCTTCCGGAATATTGACCGAGCCCTGAATGGCTTTTTCTTTGTGCTCAATGGGGCTTAATGCGTCTGCAAGCACCAGGGTTTCCTTGGCGTCCAGCTTTTTCTTGAGTTCCTCGGTGGAAATGGTGGGGATATCCGCAGCTATTACCGGCGCGGCAAAGAGGGAAAACAGAGAGAGCAGGGTGCAGAGAAATGCTGTTGTAAGGGAATGGCGGTGTCGCATGGTGTGTTCCTCCGTTTGGTGATGAAGAGAGCATGTGTTCACGTAAAAAAAAGGATTCACAAATGAATCCTTTTTTGATGCTAAATCAGTCGTGGGTCAGCGCGAAACTGTATCTGTAGTTCCTAGCAATCTTGTAGATAATTTTTTCGACAAATACTACCTCCCACAGTGTGGTAGTTTTTTTATTTAAGAGAAGGAAGGAGGGAATGTCAAGCCACTTTTTTTATGAAAAAGAGAATGGAATTGAAAAGCTATTTGTTGCTTGACAAGGCTGGGTGATTGATTTATCTTCATAAAATTTTCCAGCATCTTTCTGCCGGTGTTGTCGGCAAGCGGCGACCGTGTGGAAAACTTGCCGGCCGTGAAACGGCGCGGGCAGAGTGTCTTGAATCAATCAATATTACAGTTAACAGGAGTTGAGAATTGGCTAATCATAAATCCGCCATGAAGAGGAATCGTCAGAACCAGTTGCAGCGTCTTCGCAATCGCTCCAATAAGAGCAAGATGAAAGGGGTTGTAAAGAAGGTCCTTGAGGCCATTGATCTGAAATCAGGAGATCAGGCTCAGGAAGCGTTGAAATTGGCGATCCCCATTATTGAGAAAACCGCGGTGAAAGGTTCCATCCATAAAAAGAATGCCTCCCGCAAGGTTTCCCGTTTGACCAAACGGGTAAATGCCCTTTTAGGCGCAGCGTAATAACGAGAGAGCCGGTAGCGGCTGGAGTTCTATCGCGGCTTTCTCTCCATCGCGGGTGAAAGCATTGCGTAAGGCCCTTCCGAGCGGGCTGGTTGTGCCTCTTCCGTCGTGCGCAGGATAAGCCTGTCTATTATGAAGAGTGTTTCGCTGTGACAAGAAAAACAATAAAGCCATGGGACGCCAATGTTCCATGGCTTTTTTTTTATGAATTGAGGACCCATCATGTTCCGACCTTCCTTGCAGGAGTTTGAACACCTGGCGGTTGATGCCGGTCTGGTGCCGATCTATCGGGAAATCGTAGCCGATCTCGATACGCCGCTGACCATTTTTGCCAAGGTGGCGGGCGGGGAGTCGCACGCCTTTCTTTTTGAAAGTCTGGAGGGAGGGGAGAAGTGGGGGCGTTATTCCTTCATCGGGTTTGACCCCATCGTCACCTTTGCAAGTCGCGGCTCCCAGATCACCATCACCAGGGAAGGAACGGTGGAGGAGCAGCAGGGCGATCCGCTTCAGGCCCTGCAAAGACTGCTCAAGTCCTTCAACGCCTGCAATTCGGAGATGGCCTGCGATCCGGAGCTGTTGCCGCGTTTTTTTGGCGGGGCTGTCGGTTTTTTGGGTTACGACATGGTTCGGTTCATGGAGCGGTTGCCCGAGCGCAACCCACCCCTTGACCGTTTTCCCGACAGCGCCTTCATGGTGCCGCGGACTGTCCTGATCTACGATAACCTCCGGCAGTTGCTTACCGTGGTCAATCTGGTGCAGACCGCCGGGGTGCGGGATATTCCGGCCTTGTACGCGAGAGCGCAGGTCGAGATCGAGGAGATCGTCGGGCGTCTGCAGGCACCCATGCCGACGGATTATCTCGGCGGTTCCGGCAAAAAGGAAACGACTTCCCACGTCTTCACCTCCAATATGAGCGAGGCGGCTTTTGAGAAGATGGTGGAGACGGCCAAGGAATATATTCAGGCCGGTGACATCATTCAGGTTGTTCTCTCGCAACGGTTTCAGACCAAAACAGAGCTGGCGCCCTTCAAGCTTTACCGCGCCCTGCGTCATATCAATCCCAGCCCCTATCTCTTTTATCTCAAACTTGGGGATCTGGTCCAGATCGGTTCTTCTCCGGAGATTTTGGTCCGTCTTGAACAGGATAACATCGAGTTGCGACCCATTGCCGGGACCAGAAAGCGCGGAAAAACCCCTGAAGAGGACCTGGCTCTTGAGCAGGAGCTGTTGGCTGATCCCAAGGAGCGGGCCGAACATCTGATGCTTGTCGATCTGGGTCGTAACGATGTGGGGCGGGTTGCGCGCTATGGCTCGGTGGAGGTCCGTGATCTGCTGGTGGTCGAGCGTTACAGCCATGTCATGCATCTGGTTTCCGGGGTGCATGGGACTCTCGAGCCCGGCAAGGATCAGTTTGACGTTCTGCGCGCCTGCTTTCCCGCAGGTACGGTGAGCGGCGCTCCGAAGATCCGGGCCATGGAGATCATCGAAGAGCTTGAACCCGAGCGGCGTGGACCCTATGCCGGTTCAGTCGGTTATTTCGGTTTTTCCGGGAATATGGATTTTTGTATCACCATCCGGACTTTTGTCATGCAGGGAGATGATCTCTGGGTGCAAGCCGGTGCCGGGATTGTCGCCGATTCGGTGCCTGCCTTGGAGTATCAGGAAACCATCAATAAATCCATGGGGCTGCGGCGGGCAGTGGAGCTGGCGGAAAAAGAATTCTAGTCCACCGGCTTGCCCGGCGGAGCGCGAGAAAGAACATGATCGTTATTATCGATAATTACGACTCCTTTACCTACAATATTGTCCAGACCCTCGGGGGGCTGGGCGCCGAGATAAAAATCTTCCGTAACGACGAGGTGGATATTGCCTTCATCGTCGGGCTTGCGCCCGATCGGTTGCTTATTTCTCCTGGGCCATGTTCGCCGGAAAAGGCGGGGATCTCCATTGAGGCGATCCGTTTTTTCAGTACCAGGATTCCGGTGTTGGGTGTCTGCCTGGGGCATCAGTCCCTTGGCGAGGCCTTTGGTGGAAAAACAGTGCGGGCCGGGCGGCTCATGCACGGCAAGACGAGCCCCATCAGCCATGACGGTTTGGGGGTGTTCACCGGCTTGCCCAACCCCTTTGAAGCCATGCGCTATCATTCCCTGGTGGTCCGGGAATCGGACCTGCCCGCCTGCCTGATGGTGACGGCGCGTTCAGATCAGGGCGAGCTCATGGGGCTCAGGCACCGGAGCTTGCCGGTGGAAGGGGTGCAATTTCACCCCGAATCCATCATGACCCCGGCGGGGGTTCAATTGTTGAAAAATTTCATTGATCCGGCCTATCCGGAAATCCTCGAGAAACAGCGCAAGGAGATGGTCGCATGATGAAAGAGGCTATTGCCAAAGTGGTGGCGGGAAGCGACTTGAGCGAAGTGGAAATGGTCGGGGTGATGGAAACAATCATGGGCGGCGAAGCCACCCAGGCCCAGATCGGCGCTTTTATGACCGCCCTGCGGATCAAAGGGGAAACCGTTGATGAAATTACCGGTGCGGCCAAGGTGATGCGGGCGAAGGCCACCAAGGTGCATGCTGTCGCTGAGGGGGGAATTCTCGTCGATACTTGCGGCACCGGAGGCGACGCCTCCGGCACCTTCAATGTTTCCACTACCGCTGCCTTTGTTGTGGCCGGGGCTGGCATTCCGGTGGCAAAGCATGGTAACCGATCCGTGTCCAGTCATTGCGGCAGCGCCGATGTGTTGGAGGCCTTGGGCGTGGACCTGAGCCTGAGCGCCGAGCAGATCGGTCAATGTATCCGTGAGGTCGGCATCGGTTTCATGTTTGCCCCTGCCCTGCATGGGGCGATGAAACATGCCATTGGCCCGCGCCGTGAAATCGGGATCAGGACGATCTTCAATATCCTCGGTCCCCTGACCAACCCTGCCGGCGCCAATGTCCAGGTCATGGGAGTGTATGATCCATCCCTCACCGAAACCCTGGCCAGGGTGCTGGGCAGGCTAGGCGCGCGGCGCGCCCTGGTGGTTTGCGGTGAAGGCAATCTGGATGAGATTACGATTACCGGCGCTACCAGGGTATCCGACTGGGCCAACGGCGCTTTGACGACCTACAGCATCCATCCTGCGGAATTGGGCATGGCTACCGCCACCCTGGCGGAAATCAAAGGCGGGACAACCGCAAGCGAGGCGGCGGAGCAACTGCGTTCCGTCCTGAGCGGCAAGGGCGGTCCCTGTCTGGATATGGTCCTGCTCAATGCCGGCGCTGCTTTGATGGCTGCCGGTCGTGCCGACGATTTTGCCGGGGGCGTGGCCCTGGCCCGTGAGGTGGTGGCCAGTGGCGCCGCGCTCAACAAGGTTGAAGCACTGGTCGCTTTTTGCCGATCGGTGAATAATCCCTGACTGTCGCAATCGTTGTAAGCCGCGATTACATCAGCTGTTCCTTGGTCACTTTTTAGTCAATTTTACGGTCCTGTGCCGTTTTTTCCCTTTTTGTGAGTGTATCATGATTCTCGACACCATCGTGGCCCGGAAAAAAGAAGAGGTCGCTGCTCTCAAGGGCAGAGGCATTGTCACGCCTGATCTGGAAATTCCGCCGCCGCGCGGTTTTTTGCGGGCGTTGACGGATTTTCCCGGAGTGGCCGTCATTGCCGAGGCCAAAAAAGCATCCCCTTCCAAGGGGGTGATCCGGCCTGATTTCGATCCGGTGGCCATCGCGCGCAGCTACCTGTCCGGAGGGGCCCAAGCGCTGTCGGTGCTGACCGACGTGGACTTCTTCCAGGGTTCGCTCTCCTATATCCCTGCCGTGCGTGCGGCTGTTTCCCTTCCGGTTTTGCGTAAGGACTTTATCATTGATCCTATGCAGATCCGGGAGGCACGGGCATACGGTGCCGATGCCATCTTGCTGATTGCCGCCATTCTTGAGACCGGTCAGATCCAAGATTATCAGGCCCTGGCCTCGGAACTCGGCATGGATGCCCTGGTAGAGGTCCATGACGAGGCCGAGGTCGAAAAGGCCGTGGCTGCAGGCAGTCGATTGATCGGGGTCAATAATCGGGATCTCCGCGATTTTTCCATGGATCTGAACACTACCTTTCGATTGCAGAAGATGATTCCGGCGGAAATTCCCCTGGTGAGTGAGTCAGGGATTCGTGACCATCGCGACATGCAGCGACTTGCGGAACATGGGGTCAAGGCGGCCCTGGTCGGAGAAACCTTGATGCGGGCCGTGGAACCGAGCGATGCCCTGCGTGTCCTGGTCGGCGGGCTGGAAGGGAGAAGTGCATGAACGCCAGAACGCGTATCAAGGTATGCGGGATGCGGGAGATGGCGGAGGTCGCCGCAGTGGTGGCTGCCGGTGTGGACGCGGTTGGTCTGATCTTTGTCGAGAAAAGCCCCCGGTACATTGATCCGGATCGGGCTCGGGAGATTGTTCGAAATTTACCGCCGTTTGTTGATGCGGTTGGGGTTTTTTTCGATCAGGAGATCGGGCTGGTGAACGAGATTGTCCAGTACTGCGGTTTGACAAAGGCCCAGCTGCATGGGGCTGAGTCTCCAGCGTACTGCGCGGAGATCGATTGTCGGGTACTCAAGGTTTTTCGGGTGAGAGACTCCCTGAGCACGGAGGAGCTGGCGCCCTATGAAGGAGCGGTTTCCGGGTTTTTGCTTGACACCTTCCATGATAAGATTGCAGGTGGAACCGGGGAAACTTTTGATTGGCGTCTGCTCGAAAAATTGTCTTTCCCCCGGCCGGTTGTCCTGGCAGGCGGCCTCACCCCCGAGAATGTGGGTGAGGCGATCAGGCTGGCGCGCCCCTTTGCCGTGGATCTCAATTCCGGGGTGGAGTTTGCACCCGGTCGCAAGAACCTCGACAAAGTGCGCGCTGCCATTGCCCAAGTCGCGGCGGCTGATGCCGCGTTTCGTTCGTCGACAACCGACACCTGAAAGCTGCCAACCGTCGCCTGTAATTACTGTAGCGCGGGATAGAGGATGACTATCTGCGACGTGTTGCCGATGGTCACGGAGAGCCGCAATTCTTTTACCCCATCCGCTTCCTCGCCGGGCATTCCCGGAAAGAAAAGAACGCCGTAGGCGATCTGGTGCGGCAGGATCGCTTCGTTCCGCAGGGTTTTGGCGGCAAGGTCATCCCTGATCTTTTCCCCGCTGTCGCTGTAACTCTTTGCCCCCCCGATAATCGCCCCACCAGCCGCGCCAAGCACGGCGCCTTTCCCCATTGCCTCGCCTACATCCTGGCCGGTGACGACCCCTACGGCCAACCCGGCCAGTGCTCCGGCAGCACCCATGAGCAGGGACGGCTTAGCCGCGCCTTTGGCGGTTTCCCCAAGATCGACGTGCCCAGAGGTCCGCTGGTAGGTCTTCTCCAGGGAGAGGATCGGCCAGGCTTTGTTGTTGTTATCGATGAGAAAGGTTTGTTCGGGGTTGAGTCGCACCTTTTCCGGGCTGTCGTTTTGCAGGGTGAGCTGAATGGGCAGCAGGCCGGCATTGCGGGCCCCGAAGCCGAAGGCCTTCTTGGCTGCGTCATCGTCGTTGAAAGCCAGGGCGGAAACCTTGAGCCCATCCCCCACCACGATGCCGCCGTTTTTGGCATCCGGCAGGTTGAGCGGGGCGACCCGGTCCTGATAGGTGCAGGCGACGGCCAGACTGAGCATGCTCAACAGGGTGGCAAGCCGGCCCAGGCGTTTTCCGAAATCATGCAGATTTTTCATGTGCAATCCTTGTCTTGACGGTTAGTTGACTCAGGAGCCCCAATAATTTGTAAATCCTGACCGTTCCTTTAGGGCTCCTTATGCCGTTTTGGTCATGCGAAATGTTTTAGCAACGTCTTACTTGAGTTTCAGGCCGAGAAATCGGGTGCGGCCCTCCCGTTTGATAAAAAAGGAAACCGTTGCCTTTGCCTTCAGTCCCTTGATTTCGTTGAGCAAGCTCTTGACATCCCGGACAGGCCGTTGGTTGAATTCAAGGATCAAATCCCCTTTCCGTAACCCTGCTTCCGCCGCCGGGGAGTTCGGTTCAACCCCGGTAACCAGCACCCCATGCTTATCGGTAATGCCCAAGGCTGTAGCAAGCTCAGGGGTGAGATCCTGGACCCCGAGGCCCAGACGTTTGTCGAGGCTGTCCGCCGCTTCAGTCGCGGCAACCTGTTCTTCCTTGAGCTTTGCAATGATAACGGGGAGCTTCTTCAGCGCTCCTTTCCGGGAGAGGGTGACTTCCGCCTTGCTTCCCACCGGGGTTTGCGCCACCAGATTGGGCAGCATGCTCATCTGGGTGATTTCCTTGCCGTTGAATTCGACAATGACATCGCCGGGTTTAATGCCGGCCTTTTCAGCCGGACTGCCGGGGGAAACCTCGCCCACCAAGGCGCCGATGGGTCGCTCCATTTTGAACTGAGCGGCAAGCTCCGGGGTGACGGGCTGGATCATCACCCCGAGCCAGCCGCGTACCACCGAACCATGTTCCCTGAGCTGGTCGACGACATTTTTTGCCATGTTGGCGGGAATGGCGAAGCCGATGCCGATGTTGCCGCCGCTACGGCTGTAGATGGCGGTGTTGATCCCGACCATCTCGCCTTTGAGGTTGAACAGGGGGCCTCCTGAATTGCCGGGATTGATGGAGGCATCGGTTTGAATGAAATTTTCATAGGGTCCGCTGCCGATGGAGCGGCCTTTGCCGCTGACAATCCCGGCGGTAACGGTCTGTTCAAAGCCGAAAGGGTTGCCGATGGCCATGACCCAATCTCCCACCCGCAATTTATCTGAATCTCCGAAGGATGTTACCGGCAGGCCATTCTTTGGCGTGATCTTAAGCAGGGCAATGTCTGTTTTCGGGTCGCGGCCGATGATCTTTGCATCGTACTCCTCGAAGTTGGTCAGGCGCACATTGATGGTGTCGGCGTTTTCCACGACATGGTTGTTTGTGACAATATATCCATCCTTGGAGATGATCACCCCTGAGCCGAGACTGGTCCGCTTCTGTTCCCGTTGCGGCTGTTCCTGCTCAAACGGGGAGGGCAGGCCGAAGAAATGACGGAATGGTTCTGGAATGTCCCGGTCATTGAACAGGTCATGGGGCGAGCGTGCGGCCTTGACCATCTGAGTGGTATAGATGTTTACCACGTTAGGGCTGAGTTTTTCCGCAAGATCGGCAAAAGTTTCCGGGGAGCTGCTTGCCGCCCGGCTGGTTCCGGACAGTGTTGCGAGAAAGAGCCCCATGAAAAGAAAGGTTAGAAAAACAAAAGCGGGGTGGCGGCGAGGGACGGCGGGTAATGGGTGGATCATTGCGGTACTCCTTGCTGGGTTGGACAATATAAAAATAATGTGTAAGCGCGGAATTGATTATTTTGCGTCTGCATTGGGAAATCGGTTGTTGTTAGGTGTCGTCTCTTATTGTGTATATCTCTTTTTTCAGATGTCAAGCCCGGTGTGCGCGCGACCCTGTTTGAGAAAAAAGGCGGGACCGCGGGAGCGGTGAGGCTCTGCGGTCCCAGGAAAGAGCCCTTCTGGGGAAGAAGGAAAAGGAAGAAGTGGATGCTTTGAAGATGCGCATCGTATGTATTATGACACGGGATGACGTGCAAAAGTTCCGGGAAAAAATGGAGTACATTTTTTATTGAAAGCAAATAGCTGCGGTCAAGATCTTTTTGCCGTTGCCGAATTGTGGTTCCGTCGCGGCGGCAGGCATCAGGGCGACACGCTGACGGCCAAGGAGTTCATGGAGAGCCCCAAGATCCGCCTGGGGGAGGTGGACAAGGAACAATCTTGGGGTTATTTGATGGAGATGCCAGCTGCGGTGCAATATGTCCCGGCAGAGAGCGATTCGGCTGTCGTGGTCGATGTTCTCGATGAGCACATGGATATCCGGGGACAAGAGGCGGTGGGCGTCATTATCCGGGGCCAGGTGGGTCGTCAGGGCTCTGTGGACAAGGGGTTCCAGGTTTCCGTTCTGGCCGCCGCCTTCGTTATGGGATACGGCAAATATGGCGTTCGGAGGAATGGGTGGGCGTTTACGCGTGAAAATCTCGCCTTGCTGTTGGGGGGCGGTCCTGGCAGACTGCGGGGAGAAGATGGTCGACTGCTCCAGAGGAGAGTTTTTCAGCAGAAAGCCGGCCAGCATGGCGATGGTGAATACGGCAGCGGCGGCGGGGATTGACAGGGAAAAATTCAGGGCCTCGGCAAGACCCCAGGCCCGGTCGAACAGTCCCCTTTTGGCCAGTTTGGCTTGGATGCCCGGGAGCAGGTCGGCGGGGGGGGCTTGTGTCTCAAGATTGTGTATGAGGTTGAGGGTTTGCTGGAATTCCTGCCATTCACGGGCGCAGTCCCGGCAGCCGAGAAGATGGTCGGTCAGGGCGTGCAGTTCCTCGCGGGTGAGGGTGTTGTCTGCAAAATCGGTGAACAGCGGTTTGGTTTCAGTGCATTGCATAGGCAGACCGTTTACAGATAATGTTTGTTGCAATCGCTTCAGGCCGCGATTGCAACGGTTATTGCTTTGTACTTTTGATCGGATGCTACGGACCTGTGGTTTTCTCAGGCTTTTGTGAGACCATCATGTTTCAGTCGGTTTTTCAGGGCCAGGCGGGCCCGGTTCAACTTTGACTTGACCGTCCCCATGGGCAGGTCAAGTATTTCACTGATTTCTTCGTACGACAGCTCTTGAAGATCACGGAGGAGAATAACTTCTTTTTCCGCTGGGGTCAGGGAGGCGATGGCTTCCCTGACCAGGCGCGAGGTGTTTTGTCGTTCATAATCTTTTTCCGGGCTGGTTCCGGAGCTTAATTGCAGGCCTGTTTCCGGGTCATCGAGGGATTGGTTGCTGAAAAATCCTCGACGGCGTAATTTCTGGTAACGATTCCGGCAGTGATTCATGGCAAGCTGGTAGAGCCAGGCCCCGAACTTGCTTTCGTCTTTGAGCTTGTCTATCTGACGGAACACAGTGACGAAGATGTCCTGGGTGAGATCCTTGGCCTCATCTTCCTGCTTTACATAGCCAAGAGCCAGATTGTATATCTTTTTCTGGTAAAGCGTCACCAGCCGGTTAAAGGACTGATGGTCACCCTGGCGGAAGGCGCGGACAAGTTCGGTTGCTTCTTGGTATGGCATCGTTATCCGCTTGCCCCAAGGGACCAGGGCCAAATTTTCTGTATGTTATATAGACAAAGCACCGGATAAAAAGTTCCAGGTAAAGTTGGAAAGATGTTTCGGCGCTTTTTTAAAAGAGAAGCGTCATCGAAGAGTGCATTATGAAGGATTAAACAAAAAAAGGACCAAAAGAACAACAGGAAAGCGTTGTGATCCGTGGTACACTTCTTTGTCGCTGCATTGGTTGAAAGAATTTCCTTGATTGGGTATCTTGCTTCTTTGTGGCTTACCTCTGCCTTCGCTCTCTTTTTGTGAGATTGATCCCATGATTGAAAAAATTATAACTGACTTAAAAAATATATTTGTTTTCAAGGATACCACCCAGGTCGGAGATATCGTTCTGATCGTTGCCGAACGGATCATGTATGCACTGGTAACCGGGATTGAGAGGGACTATGGCAAGAAAGAAGAGTGGTGGCAGGTAAGTTTGCAGTTGTTGACCATTCCCCCGCAGAAGACGGTTTGGACCTTGCGGACGCCGCAGTTCACCGGGCAGGAAATATTCACCATGGGGGGCGAGGAGCGGTTTGTCAAAGCCATTGATTTTGGCGGGGGCGGCGAGTCGGCACGGAAGAAAAGCGGTGGAGGGAACGAGTCCGCGAAAAAGAAAGCTCCTTTCCTCAAGGTAATCAAATAGGTAAACGTCAGGCGGCTCAGGCGCTTTTACGGTAGCCGTTCATGGCAAAAAAGTTTTCAATCTTCTCCATCATCTGCCTGTAGCACTGGGGGCAATAGCCGTGTGAAAGCTGCGCCCCGGATTTGGCAGCCTGTTTTGCCCATCTGTTGTGAGCTTTTGTTTTGTGACACACGCAGCAGATTACCAGCATGATCTTTTCCTCCTTGCTCTTTGCCTAACGGATCGGGATTTTTCTTGGAAAACTTAAGGGCGGTTGCAACTATTTCTATTTTTGGTTCATTTCATTACGGCTTTTTATGCCGTTTTGGCCGACCAGATGAGCTACTCTTTTGATACAACGGCTTGATGAAAAAATGAGGATCAGCATGGCGCGTCCTGGAGGAGAAAGAGAGATTATCGCCCGCATCCGTCAGGGGGCTGGGAATTCCGGCGATCTGGTTGTCGGGATCGGCGACGACTGCGCGGTATACAAAACGGCCTCGAATCGGATCAGTTTGGTCACCACCGATACCATGGTGGAAGGGGTTCATTTTGATTTGCGCTGGCATCCCTCCTTTGACCTGGGCAGGAAGGCGGCCTCGGTCAATATCAGCGATATCGCGGCCATGGGCGGCCTGCCCCGTTTCGCCCTGCTTTCCCTGGCCTTGACCCCGGCCACCGGGAGCCAGTGGCTGGCTGAGTTCATGGCCGGATTTTCCGCGGTGCTTTCCGAACATGATGTAGTTCTGATCGGTGGGGATACGGTGCAAAGCGGGCATGAGAACGTGCTTTCCGTTACAGTGCTCGGAGAAATGGCCGAGGCAGAGCTTATTACCAGAAAAGGCGCTCGGATTGGTGACCTGGTCCTGGTCAGCGGGTTCCTGGGCGAGGCGGCGGCTGGTTTGGCTCTGTGCCGCTTGGGGCTGGCGCATGATCCTGATTGGCAACCTTTGGTTAATGCGCACTTGAATCCTGTTCCCCTTGTGGCGCTCGGACGGGTGCTGGCCGCCAGCGGTCTGGTTCATGCCATGCAGGATCTTTCCGACGGTCTGGCCACGGATCTGGCCCATATCTGCGCGGAGAGCGGAGTCGGGGCGGTGGTGACGGCGGAAAAGATCCCGCTCTCGCCTTTGCTCCGCAAGGCGGCGGAAAGCTGCGCCCAGTCACCTCTTGACTGGGCGATTTCCGGGGGTGAGGATTACCAATTGCTGTTCACCGTAACCGCGCAGCAGGTGGAGCCGTTGTGCGCTCTGGTCAGGGAAAAAATCGGCGGAGAACTCTCCGTGGTGGGACGTATTGTCGAGGGGCAAGGTGTTTTTCTTGAAGAAGCGGGCCGGAGCCGGGAGATCAGCTACCGTGGTTATGAACATTTCAGATAACGGTCAAGGGGCGGCGCATCCTCCGGCAGCGTTTAGCGTGCGGATCACCATTGCTCCCGAGGATGTCGGCACGGCCTGCGAACTGCTGGCGGAGCGAGCCGGACTTGCCAAGAGCCGGGTGAAAGACGCCATGTGCAAGGGGGCGGTTTGGCTGACGGGTAAAAGGGGCGGGCGGAAACGGCTGCGTAAAGCCACCGCTCAGCCGGGGCCAGGCGATGTCCTTGAATTGCATTATGATGCGCGGCTTCTCTCGGTGAAACCTCCGGTGGCCCGGTGTCTGCACGATGCCGGCCAGTACAGCGTCTGGATGAAACCCGCCGGCCTGCTCGCCCAAGGAACCGATTACGGCGACCACTGTTCGCTGGTTCGCCAGGTCGAGGTCCATTTTCGCTTGAAGCGGCCTGTCCTGCCCGTGCACCGGCTTGATCGGGAGGCGGTTGGCTTGATGATCCTGGCCCACACCAAGGCGGCGGCAGCCAAACTTTCTAAATTGTTGCAGGACAACGTCATCGACAAGCAGTACCGGGTAACCGTGCTCGGCTGTCCCAGTCCGGAGCAGGGGGGGATTGAGTTGCCGCTGGACAGCAAGCCCGCCACCACCAGATATACCCTAATTGCCTATGATCCGGCCACGGATAGCTCGGTGGTCGAAGTCACCCTGCAAACCGGACGTTTGCATCAAATCCGCCGACATTTTGCCATGCTCGGCCATCCCGTTCTCGGCGATCCGAAGTACGGGGTCGGGAACAAGAACAGCACAGGCATGGAGCTTGTCGCCCATCGGATCGCCTTCCGTTGCCCCTTTACCAGAAAAGAGCTGCGTATCAGCCTTGATGAACAGGTTGATGACCAAAAGCAAATGCGTTGCGGTTGAACTGTTACGGTTTTTTGCCGAGGGGCTTGAGCATGGCAGGGCCACCCATGAGCCGCATCTGCTGCTGGATCTGTTTTGTCCGTTGGCGGATGTAGCCGGAGGGACGGACTGCGCTTGAGCGCAATGGGCTGGGGAGGATGGCCGCCAGGGTGGCGGCTTCCGCGCTGTTCAGCTTGGCGGCGGGCTTGTGGAAGTAAGTTTGGCTGGCAGCCTCGATCCCGAAGATGCCGGAGCCGAACTCAGCAATATTGAGGTAGACCTCGAGAATGCGTCGTTTAGGCCAGATCCCCTCGAGCAGCAGGGTGAAATAGACCTCCATCCCTTTACGGATAAAACTTCTTCCCGGCCAGAGATAGAGATTTTTGGCAACCTGCTGGGAGATGGTGCTTGCCCCATGCACGCGTTTCCGGCGCTGGTTGTATTCCCAGGCCTTTTCGATGGCGTCAAAGTCAAAGCCGCTGTGGCTGAAAAATTTCTGGTCTTCGGAGGCGATCACGGCCAGCGGTGCATAGGGAGAAATTCTTTTCAGATCGACCCATTGGTAGCGGAAACGGTACTCTTTGTCTTCTGTGCCCCACAGGGAGGCGACCTGCCGCTGGATCATCAGGGAACTGCATGGCAACGGCACCCAGCGAAAGAGAATGGTGATCGCTATGGTGCCCGCGATACCGAGGACAACCCAGCGCAGCGCCAAGCGGCAAAGCGAACGGAAGCGACGGAAAAATCCTCTCGTTCCGCCTTGCAGGCTTGTGGGAGGGTTGTCAGCGGCTGTTTTTGGGGAGATGGCCATAGTGGGGAAGGTTGCAGGACAGCGCGGTTTGGCGCAAGGGTGGTTGTTTTTTCACTTTCTTGCGCGCCATGCGGCGGATGATTTTTAGGCGATTATCCTGTGAAAAAAACAGAATGATCGCCTGTATAGCCGATTTTCCCGGGTGAGGCAATGGAAATGGAGTTCGGGAAATTTCCCGTGTCCCGCTCGGAAGAGGCGATCTTCCTTCCAGGCGGGACATGGGCGAGGTCGCCATGAATATCACGGCGCGTCGTTTGCCTCAGGCGTTGCTTTCCGGCTCAGGCACGGCGGGAGGAAGTGCCGTGATATTGCTGATGATCTTTTCCTCGGTCTTGGAAAAGCCGCTTACCATGGACATGATGAGCGCCGCCAGGTAAGGGATCGACTGGACCAGCAGGACCATGATCCAGACCAGCAGATCCGCGGTTTCCGACCCTTGTGAGACCACGACGCATATGGCCGCGAGCCAGAGGGCGATCATGATCAGGGTTTCTTCCCTGGCTGATTGCAGAGCCTGCAGCAGGGCATGGCGCTTGGCCCGTTTCGGGGTTCGGAAAAACGGTATATCCTTGGTGAAAAAACCAAGGATGATCGCCTGGGAAATGGTGTGGGACAAGGAAAGGCCCGCCAGGGCCGAGGCCAGGGTTTGTCCCGCCGTGGCGCCTACCCGGGTCCGGTAAAGGTAAATCATCTTGCCCACCTTGAAAACAAAGAGAGTGAGCGGCATGATCGACAGAATTACCAAGGGCGGGTCAACCTGGAGCGGAAAATAGACCATGCCCGTGGACCAGCCCAAGGCGGCCACGGTGAAGAACATGTTCAGGCTGTCCGCCAGCCAGGGTATCCAGCCGGCGACAAAATGATACCGCTGCCCCCTGGTAAGGGCGCTCTTTCGGCCGAAGAGCAGAGAGCTGGCGTGCCGCCGCAGGATCTGCACCGCCCCGTAGGCCCAGCGGAAGCGCTGTTTCTTGAAATCGAGGAAGGTGTCCGGCATCAACCCCTTTCCATAGCTCTTGGAAATATAGGTCGCCTCATAGCCGCGTTCAAAGATTTTCAGACCCAGTTCCGCATCCTCGGTGATGCACCATTCCGCCCAACCCCCGACCTCTTGTAATACGGATTTGCGAACCATGGTCATGGTGCCGTGCTGGATGATGGCGTTGCGTTCATTGCGGGTCATCATGCCGATGTAGAAAAAGCCCTTGTACTCAGCATAGCACATGGCCTTGAAAAGGTTTTCCTCGTCGTCCCTGTAGTCCTGGGGCGCTTGGGCAATGGCCAGGGAGGGTTGGGCGAACTGGGGGGCCAGGTCCCTGAGCCAATCCGGGGTGACAATGTAATCGCTGTCGATAACCGCCAGGATCTCGGCCTCCGGTGCGGTTTTTTCCAGGGCGAAGTTCAGTGCGCCGGCCTTGAACCCGGCCAACGGGGCCACATGGAAAAAGCGAAATTTTGGTCCGAGTTTCCGGCAGTGTTCCTCCACCGGTTGCCAGACTGCCGGATCCTTGGTGTTGTTGTCGATGACCAGAACCTCGTAGCGGGGATAGTCCAACTTGGCCAAGGCATTCAGGGTTTCGATCATCATCTCCGGCGGCTCGTTGTAAGCCGGCACCTGCACGCAGACCATGGGCAGCTGATCATCTTCCAGATGTTGCGGGGTAAAGGGGCGGCGCCACTGGGAGAGCCAGGTTGCCTCCGCCCATTCATGGGCCTCGGCCAGGAGAACCACCACCACCCCGATCATGCCGATCACCATGAGGATGCCGATGAGGATGGTGGTCGGATTCAGGTATTGTCTGGTGTAGGTATAAACGATCCACACAGCCCCGGTGGCCGCGCCGAAGGCGATGGTGGCCAGAAAGCTGCGCCCGCGGGTGCGCAGGGTTTTGCTGTCGATCAGGAGAAAAGCGAAGGTGATGATGGCGATTATCGCCGAGATCCCGGCCAGCACTCGCCATTCCGGAATGCGGACAATGGGTTCGGTAAAAGGGAATTTTGGCTGGCGGTTGACATCGTATACGCCCCAATAGGCGCCCACCGCACCTTCGCTCCCTTGCTTCCAAGGCTGGTCAAAGGCCTCCATGATATAGTACGTGTATTTTTCCTGTTCGGCCTTGGCCAGAAAACGGCGGAGGAAAATGGCTTCGTTGGCGGGTGAAGCCACGGCCAGCTGACGAGTCCTGCCATTGCTAGGCCAGCCTACCTCGCCGATGATCACCTGTTTGTCCGGGAATTTTTGCTTCAGCATGTTCATGTGCTTGACAATGTAATCAATGGACTCGGTCATTTCCACGCCTTCCCAGTAAGGCAGCATGTGGGTGGCTATGTAGTCCACGTGATCACCCAGCTCCGGGTACTTCATCCAGATATGCCACGGTTCGGCCGTGCTCACCGGAACCTCGATGGCCTCCTGCACCTGATCAATGTAGGCCATGAGTTGTTCCGGGGTCAGATCGCCCCGCAGGAGTGCCTCGTTGCCGATGATGATCCGGATCACATTCTTGCGGTTTTCATGGGCAACCTTGATGACGGCCTCGATCTCCACGTTGTTTCTTTCAAGATCGCTGGTCAGCCAGGCGCCGAGGGTCACGTTGAGCCCGTGTTTGCGGGCCAGCCGGGGAATCTCCGCCAAGGAGCCTTCCATGGTATAGGTTCTGACCGCATGGGTCTTCTTGGCCAGCAAGGCCAGATCCGCATCGATTTCTTCCTCGGTGGGCAGGACGTGATCAATGGCGCTCTGCCACTCACGGAACGGTGAAAAAGAAAAACCCTGGATGCGGGTGGGCCAGCGTGGTTCCTGCTCGGGCTGATTGACAACGGCCCAGATGCTGATGGAAATAACCGCGATCGCTATGGCAATGAGAATGTTCGCCCTGGTCATATGGCTCTCTTGTTCGTAATTCGTTTTTGGATGCGCACAGGCTGCGGGACGAGAGGAAACAGCGGCAAAGAAGAGCTGTTGTTCCGGTGCCTGGCGTTTTGTCTGGTTTTTAAGAAAATGTGCGGGGATAAACCCATTTTTTGAATACGCGCATGGGGGCGAAAGTGCTGGAAATTACCCAATGAATTATATCAGTTATACGTCCCAAGGATGCTGCTTGTCAATCCTGTTCATGGGCGGGTGTGTTTTTTTCTGCGTTGCGCCGGATGTCTTGTGTCTCGGAGGGGGACGTTGTTGATTTGTTGACTAACTCTCTGGGGAAAGCTCTGGGGTTCGTCTCACGGTCTCAGCGCCACGCCTTATCGCGACACTCACACCGGAACGGGTCATATTCAAGGCCGTTGCCACTTCAACACCGCTGAAGCCGTACCTGTGCGTCGCCAGATAACAGATAACCGCCCTGGCGCCGGCAAGGTCAGCCTTCTTGGATCTTTGCTGAAGCAAAATCGCCTCGACGCCAAGCAAATCCGCGATCCGGTGAATGAGTTCCGTAAGAGCGATACCCGCTCCGATGGCAGGGGCACCCACTGCTTCCTTCCACAGGCCTTCAATGAATTCACCGCTTCCCAGTATTCTCGCATCGTGGGCTTGACAATCTCCGGGTTCCGCCCTTATTGCCGACCGGCGCAGGCCGCCGCCAACCAGTTCGTCCCGGCGGCCTTTCTTGATTCCATCAACAACAAATTCCCGGTATGCCCGGCGGGCATTTGCTCGGTTCCGGCCAAACAGGGACAGGATTTCATCCGGATTTTGCCCATCCAACTTCCCTTTTCCCATGATGACATGGTGCCCGGACCAGGGGTAGGCATCAAGTTCTTTGACGCTTTTCACCAGGCCGGCCCGCAAGGGGTTGAGGTGGATGTAGCGGACCAGCTCAAGCAGGTAAAGGTCTTCCTGGCAGACGATGGACTTGTAACGGTTCTGGAAAAGATGGCCGGATCGTTGATGGCGAAGGTTAAAAACCACCGCATAGCCGGTCAAAATCCGCCGCATGAAACTGGCAAGCATTGCCTGCCTTGGGCGAAGCAACAGGTGGAAATGATTGTTCATGAGCGCCCAGGCCAAGCAGTCGGTGCCGGTTTCGAACAGGAGTTTGGCAAGGCGATCGTGAAACAGGTGGCGATCATCGTCGTCAAGGAAAATGTCGCTCCGTTCGATGCCTCGAACGATGACATGCTGTAACAGGCCGGGGATATCTATGCGGGCATGGCGTGGCATGAGGAGAATATAGCGGAAGATGGAGAGTTAGTCAACAAATCAACAACGTCCCCTAGCTCTCCGTCCCCTAGCTCTCCACTAGCTCTCCCTTAGTCACCTCTCGGAAGAGGCAGAAAAGAAATCCCCCACCCTGCTTGTTGCAAGATGGGGGATCGGTTTAACGCACCCTCGGTACTATGAGGGAATGCGCGAGGGGTTGAGGGGAGTTAGTCAACAAATCAACAACACCGTCCCCTTTTGTCCTTCAAACTTGACATCAGCTAGATAATGTCGCCAGTAGCTATAGCAGCAGTTTGAACACCATTAAAGATGCCAATCAGGGTGAGGTCGGCGGCACTTGTAGTCCCAAAGGTGGCATCAGCCACATAATGGAACAAGAAGGAATTTGTGCCGTCATTGAGCATCAGTAACAACGAATCACTTTGGGCTATGTTAGCACTCGAGAAATCCGTCCCTGATGTCAGCGCTGTCACGGCATTAGCCACCGCAGTGGCGGCGCTTGACCCCCCAGCCATCACGTCACCAGCTCCCGAAAATGTATAGATGACATCATTCGCGCTAGCCGTCCCATCGTTTACAACGACCATGGGTGCAACCGCAACAAGAGTTGACGTTGCTGCGGTTCCACCGTTTAGCAGGTTTGTAGTGAAATCAAACAAGTCAGCACCAACGCCAAACGCGAAGTCGGTGATGGTATCGACCCCATCGGCCGCACCTGCATGCACCACCGTGTCTGCACCACCAGCACGAAGGGTGATGTTGTCGTCACCCGCGCCACCAGTGATCGTCAAAGCGTTTGTTGCATGGTAAGTAATGCCAGCCGCAGTCAAGTCAATCGTATTAACATTGGTTGTATCGGTGATGGCGGTGACAGCGGTTGCATCCACAGCCACGCCCGTCGCCAAATTGATCGTGTTCAGATCAGCGATATCCGTGGAGGCAGCTGCCATCGTCACCGTGATCATGTCGGTATTGGCTGTGGTCAGCGTCACCAGCGTCGCCGCATCCGTTTCCGTCGCGGCTGTCGTTATTACACCGGTTGCGCTGTCTGCCTGGACCAGGATGATGTCGGCCACAGATGTGCTGCCGGTCAACCCTACCGCCAGGCTGCTATCGACCACCGTGGTGATGCCAGCCGAACCAAGGGCCGTCTTCACGTCGGCCGCCGCACCGGTCAGCTCTGTGATCGCTGTCGCACCCACCGCAACGCCGGTCGCCGCATCGATCGTGTTCAGATTGGCCGCAGTCGTGGAGGCAGCTGCCATCGTCACCGTGATCATGTCGGTATTGGCTGTGGTCAGCGTCACCAGCGTCGCCGCATCCGTTTCCGTCGCGGCTGTCGTTATTACACCGGTTGCGCTGTCTGCCTGGACC
>Ga0224510_10000332_pt1 | contig 37825 bp, 35 predicted proteins | sample SF_May12_sed_USG_FD_170161 | JGI IMG/M metagenome (GOLD analysis project Ga0224510, IMG submission 170161) | Sediment microbial communities from San Francisco Bay, California, United States - SF_May12_sed_USGS_4_1 | ecosystem: Environmental > Aquatic > Marine > Sediment | place: USA: California... | reverse complement strand
GACATCCGACAGCATTGGATTGTGTCCGTGCAGCGCGATGTTTACGCATTCTGTTTTAAGCGCACCGAGGTTGACACGGGACTGGACCGGCTTTGGCGTACCGAACATGACGTCCGAGAGCTCCGTGGCAATCATCGATCCGCCCCAGCCATCCGACAAGCTCGTGCGTAAGCCGTGCAACAAAGTATTCACATAGTCGTTGTCCACGCCCATGTGGGTCCGGTGCAGCATCTCGACATTCTCTCGATCGATACCTCTTGGCGTGATGCCCAGCTTGTGCAGCATCTCCTTGCGTTGCTCGGGCAGACGGCTCAAGAATCCGACCGCTTCCTTGCGGCTGCCGAAGTCTTCCATCATGGCATCTGCGAGATCCCGGGCCACCTCGTCTGTCGCCCGGTCAGTCGTTTCGATCTGCCACTCTTTTGCGAGCGCCATGAGTTTTTCCGTATCGCGAATTTCATAGCCGCTGGTGTCGCCGGCCGCCAGGGAAGTGAACACTTCAAGTATGTCGCGCCCGTGATCGGAGTGTGCCGACGCGCCAGCCGCGATCGTGCGGCCCAGGTTGCGCGCGACGATGATGTCGGCATCGGCGCCGCACACGCCTTTTTGCGGCCCTTCGCCGAAAGGATCGACCCGGCAGGGTCCCATCGCACAATTGCGGCAGCTCACGCCCATCGAACAATAGCCGCACTGCGGCTGCTGTGCGGCAAGTCGATCCCACACCGTTTCGATACCTTCTTCACGTGCCCGCACCAGCATCTCGCGAGCATCATTGTTAATGCTGAAGTTTCGTACATTTCCGGAAGTATTCATCTCACATTACCTCGCTCAACTGTGTCGTCGACTCGCCCCATTTGCGCCAGCCAGCGACGGTGCCAGGTGCTTCGATAGCGGATTCCTGCAATCTGCTTGCCGCAAGCACTGCACCGGATTGCCTGAGTCGCCCTGCCGCTATCAGCTCATTGACCTCGCCGAAAACCAATGCACCGACCTTGCAGGCCTCGACGCATGCCGGTTCCCGGCCGTCCCGTATCCGCTCGATACAACCATCGCACTTCGTTGCGACGATTCGAGCCGGCATGCCGTTGCCTTGCGGGAAAAAGGTCACTACGTCGAACGGGCAAACCATGGCGCACATCGCGCAGGCGATGCATTTATGGACATCGAGCAACACGAGGTCGTTGTCGACATCCCGCGCAATCGCACCGGTCGGACACACCTGTTCACAGGGTGCCGGATCGCAGTGGCGACAACGATTCGGGAATGACGTATTGAAACTTGGTCCAGGCGAGACATGAATTCGGGCCCGGGGTACAGGATTCTCCCGTAAAGCCGCGATCGGGTCTTTGCTTTGCGAATGCGCGACGGAACAAGCAAATTCGCACTGCCGACAGCCAATGCAGCGTTCGGGATTCACGAACACAGTTTGCATCGCAACCCCTCCAATTTTTCCTGGACCGACAGTGTCTGAATTGACGCACAGTGGACACAGGAACGGCAAAGTAATGATGTCGACCGTTTCAGCCTGTTGCAATCCGGGCTTCTACCTAAAGATGTCTGAGTTATAAGAGACTTTTATGTAGCATGATCCTGGCAATGCACCTGGAATCGCGAGGAAACCTGCAATGAAAAAAATCGGCATGATCGGTCTCGGTAAGATGGGCGGCAATATGAGCCGGCGCCTGTTGCACCATGGAATAGCAGTCACCGGATACAACGATGACCCCGCAGCCGCGGAGATGCTCAGGGACGAAGAGAATTTCGAATTCGCCGCGTCGCTGCAAGCCCTTGTCAGCGCACTCGAGTCGCCCAGGGCCCTCTGGCTGATGCTGCCCGCCGGGGACGTCACGCAGAGCGTCATTGACGAACTGACCCCGCTGCTCGCTGCCGGGGACATCGTCATCGACGGCGCGAATTCTTATTACAAGGATTCAGTCGCGAGAGGACAGGCGCTTTCTCAATGCGGCGTGCAGTTTGTCGACGCCGGTGTCTCGGGCGGAGTCTGGGGACTGGAGAACGGCTACTGCCTGATGCTTGGCGGCAGCACCGAGTCGATTGCCCTCTTGCGGCCGATCATTGAAGCACTCGCACCTGCGCCGGATCGCGGCTGGGTGCATGCCGGGATCACGGGCAGCGGGCATTTCGTCAAGATGATTCATAACGGTATCGAATACGGCCTGATGCAGGCCTACGCAGAGGGCTTCGCCCTCATGAAGGGCCGCGCGGATTTCGACCTCGATCTCGCGGCCGTGGCCGAAGCTTGGCGGCACGGCAGCGTCGTTCGCAGCTGGCTGCTGGACCTGACAGCGGATGTACTTCTGGATGGCGCGAGTCTCGACCAGGTCAAACCGTTCGTCGCCGACTCGGGCGAAGGCCGTTGGACGGCACTCGAAGCAATCGAGCAGGGCATCCCCGCGCCGGTCATGAGTCTTGCCTTGATGGCACGGTTCGCAAGCCAGGGCCAGGATGATTACTCGGCGCGGCTGCTCGCGATGATGCGAAAGCAGTTCGGTGGGCACAGCGTGCAGCTTGTTGATGAGCGCGGCTAAAGCGCGCGGCCTGAGCCAGAGCGCTGCATCAATAACAAAAGCCGTCCTGGATTTCCCGGGACGGCTCTGGATATTGAATTGGTGGTGAAGGGTGGACTTGAACCACCGACCTACGGGTTATGAGTCCGTCGCTCTAACCAGCTGAGCTACATCACCTTTGGTGGGCCGCAGATTGTCCTTACGCACCTGCCGGGTGTCAAGGATTGCGGCGGCAGGTCTAGACGTTGAAGCGGAAATGCATGACGTCGCCTTCCTGGACAATATATTCCTTGCCTTCGAGCCTCAGCCGTCCGGCTTCTTTTGCGCCCTGCTCGCCTTTGCCGGCCACGAAATCGTCATAAGCGATCACTTCGGCCCGGATGAAACCCTTCTCGAAATCGGTGTGAATTTCGCCCGCTGCCTGCGGCGCGGTCGCACCGACCTTGGTCGTCCAGGCACGCACTTCTTTCACGCCCGCCGTGAAATAGGTCTGCAGGCCGAGCAGCGAATAACCATGACGGATGACGCGATCCAGTCCCGGCTCTTTAAAACCGAGGTCGGCTAAAAACTCGGCTTTATCCGCGTCGTCGAGCAGCGCGATTTCAGCTTCGATCGCGGCGCAGATGGCGACCACCTCGGCGCCTTCGCTCGCTGCGTATTTTCGCACTGCATCGAGGTGCGGATTATTCTCGAATCCGCCTTCATCGACATTCGCGATGTACATGACCGGCTTATCCGTAATCAGATGAACGCCCTGCAGGATCTTCGCTTGCAGGTCCGTCTTTTGCATGGCGCGAACCGGCAGCCCCTCGTCGAGCTGCGCCTTGATACCGGCCAGTGCATCGCGAAATGCGATCGCGTCCTTCTGCCCGGTCTTGGCCGCGCGTGATGCCTTGTCGTACTGCTTTTCGATGGACTCAAGATCCGCGAGAGCCAGCTCGGTGTTGATCGTCTCAATATCGTCGAGCGGATCAATCTTGCCGGCGACGTGCGTAACGTCATCATTCTCAAAACAACGCACGACGTGTGCAATTGCATTGGTCTCGCGAATATTGGCCAGGAACTGGTTGCCAAGTCCCTCGCCTTTCGACGCACCAGCAACAAGCCCGGCGATGTCAACGAACTCCATCGTCGTTGGCAGTATCTTCTGCGGTTTCACAATGTCCGCAAGTACCTGCAGCCGCGGATCCGGCACCGGTACGATTCCAACATTCGGTTCGATCGTGCAGAACGGATAGTTTTCGGCCGCGATCTCCGCTGCGGTCAATGCATTAAACAGGGTGGATTTGCCAACGTTCGGCAGGCCGACGATGCCACAGGTAATTGCCATGCTTGCTTACTCTTTTGTATGCAGCGCTTTGGTTGCTGCGTTGAGGCCTTCGTCGATCAGCATAGGCATGATCTTGACGGCCTCACTAATATTCTCTTCGATCGCACGCTCGACATCGGCCGAACCGCGTTTCAATACGTAATCAGTAACCAGGTTCTTGTCACCGGGGTGCCCGACGCCGAGTCGCAGGCGAACGAAATCCGGTCCGCAGTGCTGGATGATGTCGCGGAGGCCGTTGTGCCCTCCGTGGCCACCGCCCATTTTCAGCCGCGTGGTTCCCGGCGGCAGATCGATTTCGTCATGAGCCACCAGCAGGTTCCCGACGCCCAGCCTGTAGTAGTCGATGACGCTGCGTATCGGGCCACCGCTGAGATTCATGAAGCTCTGCGGTTTGACGAGCCAGATTTCCTCGCCCTGCAAATCAATTTTGCAGCAATCCGCATCGAACTTTTTGTCGTAGCGAAAGCTGCCGCCGTATTCTTTCGCCAGCGCATCGACGAACCAGAACCCGGCGTTGTGCAATGTACGCTCGTATTTCTCCCCCGGGTTTCCGAGGCCAGCAATAATTCGGATCGAGTTCGACATGGCGTGGCAATCTTAAACAAAAAGACCGCCAGGTGGCGGTCTTTTCATCAGGCATCGACTGATACTAGTCTTTCTCGGGCGCTTCTGGCGCAACTTCGGCCGCTGCCTCAGGAGCTGCAGCTGCTTCTTCTTCGACCGGCGCCGCTTTGATCACATGGATCGAAACGATAGCGTGGTCGTGCTCCTCGCCCTGCGCCAACATCGGAATCTCGACGCCTTCCGGCAACTTGATATCCGAGAGGTACATCATCTGGTCAAGTTCCAGTTCGGCGATATCGACTTCGAGGAATTCCGGAAGGTATTTCGGCAGACAGGAAACTTCGACGTCATTCATCAGGTGAGATACTGCGCCACCGCCCTGCTTTACGCCGACTGCGATAGTTTCGTTAATAAAGTGCAGCGGTACGTTCATCCTGATTTCCACGTCGTCAACGACCCTTTGGAAATCCATGTGCATGATGATGGGCTTCGCGGGATGGCGTTGCAGATCCTTGAGGATCGCCGCCTGGCTCTTGTCACCCACCTGGATGTTCAGAATGCTTGAGTAGAATGCTTCGTTTTCGAGCTTCTTCAGCACCTTGTGCTGTTCAAACATGAGCGCGCGTGGCGGACGTCCGCCACCGTAGATGATTGCTGGAACTTTACCCGTTTGACGCAGGCGGCGGCTCGCACCTTTCCCCTGATCTTCCCGGAATTCCGCAATCAGATCGAATTGGTCTTTCATGACTGATCTCCAATAACTGATTGATTTATTTTATATTTTTCTGCGAAGGAGGCAGAAAACAAAACGCGCGGATCGCGACCAATCCACGCGAGGCCGCGCATAGTAACCGGGGTCAGAGCCCTTTTCAAGGAAAAGGGCTCTGACCCCTTTTGACGCTGGCCCCTTTTGACGAAAAGGGCTCTGACCCCTTTGGTGGGCTAGTCGACGTAGAGCGAGCTGACCGACTCGTCGTCGGAGATACGCCGCATGGTTTCCGCCAGGAGTTCGGCGGTTGAGAGCTGGCGGATCTTTGTGCAGGCCTGGGCTTCCTCGTTCAACGGGATCGTGTCAGTGACGACGACCTCATTCAGTGCCGACTGCGCGATTCGGCTGACGGCCGGCCCGGACAGGACCGCGTGAGTGATGTAGGCCGAGACGCTGGCAGCGCCGTGATCTTTCAGGGCACCCGCCGCATGGCACAAGGTGCCGGCGGTATCGACCATGTCATCGATCATGACGCAGTTCTTGCCCTTGACGTTGCCGATGATATTCATGACTTCGGACTGGTTGGCCTTGTCACGACGTTTGTCGATGATCACGAGTTCGGCATCGCCGAGGCGCTTTGCCAGGGCGCGTGCACGAACAACGCCGCCGACATCCGGAGATACAACCACCATGTTCTTGTACTTCTGCTTCCAGACGTCGCCCAGTAACAGCGGTGAGGCATAGACATTGTCCACCGCGACATCGAAAAATCCTGTGATCTGATCGGCGTGCAAATCGACCGTGAGTACACGGTCCACGCCCGCCGTACCGAACATCTTCGCAACCAGCTTGGCCGTAATGGGCACACGCGATGACCGCGGACGACGATCCTGCCGCGCGAATCCGAAATACGGCACGACAGCCGTGATGCGTGCGGCCGAGGCGCGCTTGACCGCGTCGACCATCACCAGCAATTCCATGAGGTTTTCAGCCGCCGGAGGGCAGGTCGGTTGAATGATAAAGGTCTCGCGACCACGGATATTCTCAAGAATTTCGACGTTGAACTCGCCGTCAGAGAATCGACCTACGTGCGCTCGCGCCAGTGGCAGTCGCAAGCAGCGTGCGATGTCCTGTGCAAGTTGCGGGTGGGCATTGCCCGTAAAAACCGCGGTAGTTGCCAGATCCACGTTGCCTCCTTCGGTGAGAGATGGCTGGGGAGGCAGGATTCGAACCTGCGGTACACGGGATCAAAACCCGATGCCTTACCGCTTGGCTACTCCCCAACTGTGTGGCGTCAAAATAATTCGGGCGTAGTGTGCTGTCACACCCCGCCGCTGTCAAACCCGATGCGCCATCCCCTGCAAAGGGGTCAGAGCCCTTTTTCGAAAAGGGCTCTGACCCCTTTGCAGGGCTCGTTTGGAAAAGGGCTCTGACCCCTTTGGAGGGGCGGCGTGCTTAGTCGAAGAAGGACCAGGTATCGATCACCATGCGGACGCGGGTATCCGGGTTGATTGCGGTCAGGGTGTGTGGCAACGACTGTCCGGCGCTTTCTTTGTAGCGAGAAATCGTTACCTGCCAGTTGCCTTGTTCGAGACTCGCCAGTCGGCCGTCGTCATCCAGTGCCGTTGTTGCCGCTCGATCGGGATCCGGGATGCCGAGCGCCCAGTAGCGCAGGCTCGACACGGGAATCGTCCAGCCATAACGGTAGTAAAGTTCGATTTCCGGGTCGACCAGGAGCGTTTCGACGCCGTCCTTGTCCGTCAGGACGATGGTCTGGTCATCGCCCTCAATCCTTACGGTACCGACGCCGAGCGGGCCGCCGACCGTTGCGGAGAATTCGTCCCCGGTCTGCGTCCACCTGAATTTGCCGTTGAATCCCTCATCGCCCGCCTTGATCGCGATGCGGCCCTTGAATTCCCAGCTCGATAGTTTGCTGAGCACTTCCTGTCGACGTTCCCAGCTCGACAGTTCAGGCAGGTCAATTACCGGTCGGGAGCTCGCGCAGCCCGAGACAGTGACCAGGATCGCGGCCAGCGTAGCCAGCGACCGTGCCCAACTGTCACGGCGTCTCTGCAAAATATCGCTCGCGAACATTCTTCAGCAAATCATTATCAGGATAGTTCTTCTCGGCAGACTGCAGCACCTTGAGCGCTTCATCGTGTCGATCCAGTTCCGCAAGGACCTCAACTATGTGTGATGCCACTTCAGGATCATCCATGCGGTCGTAGGCGCGCTGCAATTCCTGCAAAGCATCTTCATGCTGGCCAAGCTTGTACAAGACCCAACCCAGGCTGTCGATAATCGCCGGATTTTTGGGATCGATCGCCAGTGCCTTACGGATGAGGGTCTCGGCCTCGGCAAAATTCTCCGTCCTGTCGGCGAGCGTGTAGCCCAGCGCGTTCAGGGATATGGAACTGTCCGGCCAGCGAGCGACCGCATTGCGATACTCGGCGATCGACTCATCCAGCTTGCCGATGCGCAACAAGAGCTCCGCACGACCCAGGACCAGGTTCTCGCTATCCGGCCGGAACTCTATCGCTTTGTCATACAGCGCCAGACCTTCGTCGTAGCGATCCAGGGACACGAACAACTGGGCCTTCAAAGCCACGACATCCACAGCGTTGCCCGGCGATGATTCCGCGAAACTGTCGAGTAACTCGAAAGCGCCATCAACGTCGTCGAGCTGATGGGCGAGCAAGGCGCTCGCCCGGCGTTGCGAAAACAGGGTATTCGAACCGTAGCGAACCTCCCGGTACAACCGCACGGCACGTTCGTAATGTTCGCGGTAATCCGAAATTCGCGCCAGGTAATAAAGCGCATCCATCCGGTATTCCCCGGACGCCAGCAGGTCCTGGAAATCGTCCCAGGCCGCATCCAGACGCTCCAGTCGGAAATTGATAATCGCCATCAGGCGCAGCGCATCCAGGCGGTTGCTCTGGTCCAGCAGCACCTGGTTGACCTGGCTCAAGGCATCGTCGTCGCGGCCGGCCAGCATATACATGAGCGCCAGTTCCATGCGCGCGTCAGGATCGGGGTTCGGGCTGTCGCCGATCAGGTGCGCCAGGTACTCGATCGCCTGATCCTGCTCGCCTTCAAACATGAGTGCCCGGGCGTACAGCAGTTTTGGCCGCACATAGTCCGGTTCGATCTCCATGGATCGTAGCGCCCGTTCCTTCGCGTATTCGGAATCACCAGCCTGCAAAGCCGTGACGGCCACAGCGTAATGCGCCATCGCTGAATTCCGGTACGGCTTCGCCAGTGAACGCATGAGCTTATCGGCGCGTTCAGGCTCATCTTCGTCGGACAGGTAGCTGATCAGTGACAGCAAGCGTTTGCCCGGATCGTCGGGATCCGCCTTAATGAGGCGCTCGAATTGCCGCCGCGCATTGCGCAGGTCATCCACGCGAAAATACAGTTGGCCCAGGAACGCGCGCGCCTCTTCGTTCTCCTCATCGAGCTTGACCCAGCGCTTGGCAGCAAGCAAAGCCTCGTCATTGAATCGATAGGAAAATCCCAGTCGGGTCGCTTTGCGGGCCAGTTCGACGCTGTCACTGAGTTCTGCAGCCTTCCGGTATTCCGTTGCTGCCGTCAGGTATTCATCTCGCTGCAGTGCGATTTCCGCCTGCAGAATATGTGCACTGGCATCCGACGGCCCTTCCTCACCGGCATGGGCCAGCGAAAAATTCAGGGTACCGGTCAGAATTAGTAGCGATATCAGCGTGCTTGCTGGCTGCCAGCGGCAGTTTTCTAGCATAAATATTTCGTCCGTTTAATACAGAGACAAGGAACTGGCGGTTGAGTTCGCATATGATACGAACTCCGTAATCCTAAGGTGCCGGCTTGGCACCGCCAAAAATGTAATGCCGCTGCAAATACTCGGGCTGAACCATAACACGGCACCTGTCGAAATTCGCGAGCAAGTCGTCTTCTCGGGAGACGATATTGCACGTGCGCTCGTCCGTATGGCAGCCCTGCCGGGCGTCGACGAAGCGGTGTTGCTCTCGACCTGCAACCGGACCGAATTTTATGTCATTGCGGACGATGAAGGCCGCAGCCAGTTGCGGACCTGGTTACTCGACGATCGCAATCTTGACGCGTCTTTCGGCGAAACCCTGTTTACGCTGGACGACGCGGCCGCCATACGCCATATATTCAGGGTCGCCTGCGGCCTGGACTCGATGATCCTCGGCGAGCCACAGATCCTGGGGCAGCTGAAAGACGCTTTTCGCATTGCGCAGGAGGCCGGGACACTGGGCCACCAACTGGGCCGGCTGATGCAGCATACCTTTGCCGTCGCCAAGAAAATTCGCACGGACACCGAGATTGGCGCAAGCCCGGTTTCGGTCGCGTCTGCGGCGGTTAGCCTGGCCAATCAGTTCTTTGCGGGCTTCAAGAAACACACGGCACTGCTGGTTGGCGCGGGCACCACAGTCGAATTATTGGCCAAACACCTGTCGAGCCGCGGCATCGGCAGGCTGTTCGTCGCGAACCGCAACGTCGAGCGGGCCAGGGAGCTCGCCGGCCATTACGGCGGCTTTGCTCTGCCACTCACCGAGATCGAGGGCACCCTTCCCGAAGCGGATATCCTGATCTGCTCGACAGCGAGCCCGGACCCGGTAATTCGGGTGCATCACATGGAAGCCGCGATCAAAGCGCGTAAACGCAAGCCCATATTCGCCGTCGATATCGCGGTCCCACGCGATATCGAGCCAGGTGTCGGCGACCTCGAGGACGTGTTCCTCTATACGATCGATGACCTCAATAAAGTCATCCAACAAGGACAGGGCAGCCGTGAGGCCGCCGCTATCGAAGCGGACAAATTGCTGGATGAGGAGATTCATCGATACCAGAACATCGAGCGCTCGAAACAGGTCGTACCGGTCATCGCTGCATTGCGCGAACAGAGCCAGACGATTAGAGATGCCGTAAACGCAATGGCCTTGAAACGTCTTGCCCGCGGAGAATCGCCACACGATGCGATCGAGTACGCAACAGCAGCGTTAATGAAAAAGATGCTGCACGCACCGAGCGTTTCCTTGCGCAGGGCCGGTGAGGAAGCGAATGAGGATCTCATCGAAGCCGCTCGCAGATTGTTTGACCTCAACACGGATGACGAGGCTTAAGAATTGAAAGAGTCCATACGATTCAAGCTTGAATCCGTGAGTGATCGATTCGAGGAACTGGCAGGGCTGCTTTCCGATCCGGACGTGATCGGGAACCAGAACCAGTTTCGCGAATTGTCGAAGGAGTACGCGCGCGTCGAGCCCGTTATTGCGCTATTCAAGCAGTACCAAAAGCTGAGTGCCGATATCGCGGCGGCCGAGGAAATGGCCAGCGACGCCGACAGCGAAATTCGCGAAATGGGACGGGAAGAGCTGGAAAACCTGACGGAGCGACAGGAAATAGCGTTGGCGCAACTGCAGAAGTCGTTGATTCCGCCCGATCCGCATGACGACGCCAACGTCTTTCTCGAAATTCGGGCAGGCACCGGCGGTGACGAAGCGGCGATATTCGCAGGCGACCTGTTTCGAATGTACTCACGCTACGCCGAAACCACGGGCTGGTCACTGGAGATCGTATCCGCCAGAGAAGGCGAACATGGCGGCTACAAGGAAATCATCAGCCGCATTTCGGGCAACAGCATTTACGCCAACCTCAAATTCGAGTCGGGTGCCCATCGCGTGCAACGTGTGCCGGAAACGGAATCCCAGGGTCGTATACACACCTCGGCCTGCACAGTAGCCGTGCTGCCGGAGCCCGACGAAATCGAGGCGGTCGACATCAACCCTGCCGACCTGCGAGTGGACACTTACCGCGCGTCCGGCGCCGGCGGACAACACATCAACAAAACCGACTCCGCGGTGCGATTGACGCACCTTCCGTCGGGCATTGTCGTTGAGTGCCAGGACGAACGATCGCAACATAAGAACCGTGCCCGGGCGATGTCGCTGCTGCAGGCGCGATTACTGGATGCGCAGGTCTCCGAACAGCAGGCTGAACATGCCGCCACGCGAAAGTTGCTGGTCGGCACCGGCGACCGGAGTGAACGCATTCGCACGTATAACTACCCGCAGGGCCGCGTTACCGATCACCGTATCAACCTCACGCTTTACAAGCTTGACGAGATACTCGGTGGTGGCCTTGATCAACTCATCGAGCCCCTGGTGAATGAATACCAGGCCGATCAACTGGCTGCCCTAAGCGGATAAGCATGTCGAAATCGATTCGCGACCTCACATTTTTTGACGAGAATACGGCAGAGTTTTCGGAGCACCTGACGGCAGTGGACAAGTGCGTTGTCGGGCAACCCATGCAGAGAACCTGGAATCACTTTTCGAGCGATGACCAGAAATGTTTTGCGGGGATTTGGGAAGCCGAACCCGGCTGCTGGAAAATCAACTACACAGAAAACGAGTTCTGCCAGATCCAGAGTGGCAAATCGATTTTGAGAGATGCGGCGGGAAACGAACGCCCCTTGAGCGCTGGCGACAACTTCACCATTCCCGCTGGATTCAGAGGTGAGTGGGAGGTGCTGGAGACCACCCGCAAGATTTACGTCATCTACGAACCTGGCAACTAGGGAGACTCTGTCCCGGATTTTTCTCGAGCTCTTCTTCCTCGTAAACATGCGACACGGTCTGTGTTGTTGCCAAAGCATCGCCGAATGAGATCGAATGATCGGGCTCCTTCCGCGACGAGCGCAGCCACCGGCCAACAATGTAAATTGCCAGCAATGCATGGGCAAAAGCGGAGAACATAAACAGTTCTCCCGGATTGCGTAGCGTTATCCATACCGACGCAATAAAGGGCCCGAGGATTGCACCGATTCCGTACATCAGCAGCAAACCACTCGAGACAGTTACGTACTCGTGGATTTCAGCACGATCATTAGCGTAAGCGACGGCAATTGTGTACAGCGGAAACGCCAGTGCGCCCCATGCGGCGGCGAATAAATTCGCCTGCAAAAACGTGAGGTCCGGCGCCATGTAGGACATCGCGAATCCAACCGCACAGCCCCCGGCGGTAATCATTGCCAGCACGCCGCGACGGCTGAAGCGGTCGGACAACAGGCCCAGGGGCCACTGCGAAATGGCACCGCCGACGACCGCGGAGGTCATGAACCAGGCGGCCAACGCGGTGCCCGATGAGATGCTGGACGTGAATACGGGTGCCATCGCCCAAAATGATCCGTTCGCGAGTCCCGAGACAAGACTGCCGAACGCGCCCGACGGCGAAATCTCAAACAAGCGCCGCAGATTGATGGTTCCCTTATTCGGCTGCTCGGGCGTCGGCGACGTCGAAAGCGCAACCGGCAAGGCGCTGATCGATACGAGTATCGACGCAATGATGAAGAGCTGCAGATCCGCGGGATCGTACAAGAGCGTCAGCATCTGGCCAATCGCAAGCACCGTGAGAGTGATCATCGCGTAAGTCGAAAAGATGATGCCCCGGGTTTCGTTCGTGGAGCGGTCATTGAGCCAGCTCTCGATAACCACGTACAGCACAGCGAAACAGAAACCGGTCATGAAGCGCAACACGCTCCAGGCCAGCGGATGCACGAACAGCGCATGTACCAATGGGGATGCGGACGCCAGCGCGCCCATCGCGAGGAATACGCGTACATGACCGACGCGACGGACCAGTTCACCTCCCTGCAGGCAACCGAGCGTAAAGCCAATAAAATAGGCGGCACCCATGGCGCCAATCGCGAGGGCAGGAAAGTTTTCCAAAGTTGCACGGACAGGCAGCAAGGTACCCTGCAAACCTTGGCCGGTAAGCAAAATGGAAACGCTGATGAGCAGCGCGGCAACGGGCGCGAGTGTTTTTTTCATGACAATCCAGACCAGACGGCGCCAAGTCTAGCTGAATTGTGACCTCAATTCTTAATGATCGATGGTCAGCCCGATACTCGAATCGAATTCTTCTTCATCGTAATCATCGAAGTCGTCGAAATCGTCGAAATCGTCGTCATCATCGTAATCGTCCCCCGGATCACGATCTCCAGGACCTCTTGAGATTCGATGCTTTGCGTAACGCATTTCCTCCCTTTTTTGCTCCTGCATTATTCTTCGTACAGCCAGACTATCCGAGAATTCATAGCCATCGGCATCGTCGTAAGGGGTGCGCATTCTGAGTGCTCCTGTCGTAAATGTTGCTAGTTCTGGGAAAAATAGGGTAATGCCCATGGCGACACGATTCGCTTGCGTCGATGCGCGTTGAATTCGTCATTGAGTCGCTCATGGGCGAACGTAAGGATCCGCCAACAAGCCTCGACTTCAGCCTTGTCGCGCGGCAAATAAACCAGCACGCGTTTCGCCTGCAGCTGACCCCAGCCGTTGGCAACGATAGCTTCCTTGTCAGTATCGCTGAGCCCAAAAATCTCGATGCCATCGTTATTGATGCTGCAGAATCGAACCGGAATCAGCGGTTTCCTGGTGCTCCCGGGATCCGGCTGCAAAAAGACATTGACGCTGAAGTGAGTTTGGTCGACGACCTTGTCGACTGTTAGGATTCCGGGGAGATCAGCAATTCGCGCGGCGAGCGCGAGTCGGGGAAGGCAGCCTTCCGAGGGCGAGTTTCCGTCCCCAATTCTGGTTGGAAGCAAGAGGCGTCGCACGTGATCTGCGGCTGTTGCCATAACGTTACTCCAGAGGAACCAGTACGTTTCGGCAAAAGTATCTACCAATTTGATTCTATGTCAAGTATTTTGATATCAAACTAAATATGAGTTTTTCAAATATGCATAACGACCCGGTTGACGACATTCTGGAGCAATGGTCAGAGGAGCGGCCTGAGCTCGACACCGCGAGCCTGGGCGTAGTCATCAGAGTTATGAGCCTGTACAAGGATTTTTATCGCCAGGCGACCAATGCGCTCGAAGAGTTGCATCTCGAACTGTTCGAGTACGACGTGTTGTCTGCATTGCGGCGGCAGGGACGACCCTACTCTTTGCCTGCGACACGTCTCGCAAAACAATCCGACTTGAGCAACGGTGCGATGACCAATCGTGTCGACAAACTCGAAGCGAAGGGACTGGTTCGGCGAAGGCCCGACGACAACGATCGCCGCGGCGTCATCGTTACACTCACGACCAAGGGCAAGAATATTATCGACAAGGCCATCCAGTATCGTCTGGATGTTGCGGATGGCAGCCTTGGCGGCATCACCAAAAAGGAACGCAAGGAACTTGCCGCCTTGCTGCGCAAAGTACGACTAACCGCGGTAGGCGATCGAAAAAGCGTTCGAAATTGATTACATCTGCCGACGCAGATAGTTCAGCACGTCGGCCCGTGTGATCAGCCCGATAAACGCGTCACCATCCATGATTGCTGCGTACGGCTGCACTCGCAGCATTGCGACGAGGTTGTTCAGGCTTGCGGTTTTATCGAGCTTGATGAAGGCGGACTCCATGGCATCCTGGACCAGTGCCGTCATCAGTTCCGGTTTGCCGTACACGAATTGAATGATCGCATCCTCGGTGACGACGCCGACCAAGACTCCCTCGTCCATCACCGGCAATTGTGAGAAGCCGGCATTACGTAATCGATTGTGCGCTGTAGTCAGTACATCAGTCGGCCCGACGGTCACGGTCGCTCTTTCACCGTGCGGGCGTCCAACGAGGTCACGCAGGTCGCCGAATTTTTCACGCTCGATAAAACCCTGGTCTTCCATCCAGAAATCGTTAAAAAGTTTCGACAGGTACTTATTGCCCGTGTCGCACGCGAAAGTTACCACCGTCTTCGCGGCCGTTTGCTCGCGGCAGTATTTCAGCGCTGCTGCAAGACAAGTACCGGACGACGAGCCGGCCAGAACCCCTTCCATCTTCAGCAATTCGCGCGCAGCCGCAAAAGATTCAGCGTCGGAAATTGCATAAGCCCTGGTCACTTTGCTGAAATCGGCAATGTCCGGAATGAAGTCTTCGCCGATGCCTTCAACCAGCCAGCTACCACCCGTTCCGAGCTCACCCTTATTAATATAGTCCGTCAGTACCGAACCCACGGGGTCCGCCAGGATCATCTCGACCTGCGGCGCATGTTCTTCGAGGTATTTCCCGATACCGCTGACCGTACCGCTTGAACCCACACCGAGTACGATCGCGTCGAGTTCACCACCCATCTGTTCGACGATCTCCGGCGCCGTCGTCATTTCATGAGCGAGCGGATTGTCCGGATTGCCAAACTGGTTGATGAAATAAGCGCCCCGCTCGTCCGCTATTTTCCTGCCGAGATCCTGGTAGTACTCGGGATGACCACGGCCCACATCGGATCGCGTCAATACCACCTCCGCGCCCATGGCCCGCAGGTTGAATATCTTTTCCTGGCTCATCTTGTCAGGCAGCACCAGTACGAGGTGATATCCCTTCTGGGCCGCGACCAACGCGAGCCCGATCCCGGTGTTGCCCGCCGTCGCCTCGACCAGCGTGTCACCCGGCTTGATATCGCCGCGCCGCTCCGCCTGCTCGATCATCGAGATGCCGATACGGTCCTTGATCGAGCCACCCGGATTCATGAGTTCGAGCTTGAGGAACAGCCGGCAGGGGCCGGTATCGATATGGGTCAGTTCCAACATCGGCGTTTTGCCGACCATATCGAGAATGTTGGAATACACGTTCATAGGCACATCAGTTACATTGGTAATTTTCGGCGAGTGTACACTTAGATGAGACTGGATGCTGCAATCGCAGACGCTGCCGAACGCTTGTCGCGTGTCAGCGATTCCGCGCGCCTCGATGCCGAGATTCTGCTCTGCCAGACGATCGACATGCCCCGCAGTTACCTGTTCGCGCATCCCGAAGATGTGCTCGACGAACTGACGCGAGATCGATTCGAAACGCTGATGCTGCGCCGGTTGAACGGCGAACCGATGTCCTACATTACCGGCACGCGGGAATTCTGGTCGCACGAACTGCTCGTCAGTCCGGCCACGCTCGTGCCGAGACCCGAGACTGAATTATTGGTGGAACTGGCGCTCCGGGAAATCCCGCGCAACGCTGAATGGCAGATACTGGATCTCGGTACCGGCAGCGGCGCAGTCGCGATCGCGATCGCCGGCGAACGCCTGATGTGCAAAATTACGGCAACGGACATCAGTCCTGATGCACTGGCCGTCGCGAGAGAGAATGTTCGCCATGCCCAGATGTCGAACATCACTCTTCTCGAGGGCAGCTGGATCGCGCCAGTCGCCGGCAGCAAGTTCGAGCTCATAGTCTCGAACCCGCCTTACGTGCGGGACGACGATGAGGCCCTGAAAAACCTTGGCTACGAACCACTATCCGCGCTCGCGGCCGGCAAAGACGGTCTCCGGGACATACGGACACTGGCGTCCGGCGCTGGCGGGATTCTCGTGCCCGGAGGCTGGCTCATGCTGGAACACGGAGCCGACCAGGCAAAGGATGTCGCGGCAACTCTGCAGGCGAGCGGCTGGTCCGGGATTGCGTGCCATAATGACCTCGCTGGCAAGCCTCGCGTGACAGTGGCTCGCTGGGATGGTAAACAGGCGCCCTCATAAATTAATTGCGAGACGACATGATCACGATCAAGACCAATCACGGCGATATCGGCGTCGAACTCTTCGAGGAAAAGGCACCGATATCCTGCGAGAATTTTCGCCAGTACGTCAAAGACGGGCACTTCGACGGCACGATATTTCACCGTGTGATACCGAATTTTATGATTCAGGGCGGCGGCATGGACGAAAACATGAAATCCCTGCCAACCCGCGCACCGATCAAGAACGAAGCCGACAATGGCGAGAAGAACGAGCGCGGTACGCTGGCGATGGCGCGAACGGGCATCGTTGACAGTGCAACGTCACAGTTCTTCATTAACCTGAACAACAACGATTTCCTGAACCATGGCGGGCGTGATTTCGGCTACGCCGTTTTTGGCCGCGTCTCCTCAGGCATGGATGTTGTCGATGCGATTGCGAAAGTCCGGACCGGCAATAACGGCGGTCATCAGGACGTGCCCGTGGAAGCTGTGACCATCATTGCAGTGACGATAGCCGAGTAACGCAAGTGCAAAGCGGCCTGATACCGGAATGATCAGAGCACTTCAGGCCGCCGCTGTACTTACTATCGTATTTTCGTTTGCGACCGGGCTCGATATTCGTCACCACAGTATCGAGCTCTTTTCGCATTTTCGCCTGCAGTACTTTGCTGTATCCGTACTGCTGCTGATCGCGTTTGCTTTTCTGCTGCACTACGCCTGGGTCGCAGCGCTCGTTGTGACGGTCCTTTTCAACGCGAGCTTCGTGCTGCCCTGGTATATCAGCGATGTCCCAACAGCAAAGGGCACTCCGCTTAAACTGCTGCATGCCAACGTTTGGTCGGGCAATGGCCAGTACGATCGCTTGATTGCGCTGGTAGAGCTCGAGCAACCGGACCTCGTTTTTCTACAGGAAGTCACGCCCGAATGGCTCGCGGGAACCAAGCCGTTGCTCGAGGATTACCCGTACACCTACTCTGAACCAAGCGCCGGGAATTTCGGCATCGCGGTTTTCTCAAGAATTCCTTTTACAAAGGTCGGGCATGTCGACAGTCCGCCCCTGGCGTATCCGACCCTGGTAGCGACGATCACGATCGACGATGAGCCGCTCACTATCGTCAGTTCACATCCAACGATTCCGATTGGTCGCCCGCTTTACGCGGCCAGGAACGAGCAGCTGCAAAGTTTGGCCGAGCTGGTGCATGGCATAGCGGGAGAAGCTGTCTTGCTGGGGGACTTCAATGCCAGCATTTGGGACCGGCATTTCCGGCAGCTTGAGGTGTCCACGGGACTCAGGAATGTGCGGCGAGGGTTCGGCGTCTTACCGACGTGGCCCACGTTCTTGCCGTTCGCAATGGTCCCGATCGATCATGCGCTAGTATCGGACGGCATTTCGGTCGTGGATGCCCGGACCGGCATGCGGATCGGTTCCGACCACCTGCCGCTGATCGTCACGCTTGCGCTGTGACGACCAGCGGTCTTCGCCCGGCACTACTGGGCACTCTTTTCCCGGTTTTTGAACAACTTGATTTCCGAGAACGCCGAGACGGCGCAGACCGTCGCGTATTCGCGCAGCAAGCGCGTGCTGTCTTCCGCAAATACCTTGGTGTCTATCGTGATCGTGTGGCCGCCAACACGGCGCTCTTTCGAGTCAACTTCATGGCGGACACGGCCTGCTTCGTCATAGTTCGCCGCTTTGCCAATCTCGACAACGCACAACTCCACGCTGCTCATTGGCGCCGGCTGCGGGAAGTCGGGTGTTGCGAAGGCGCCGGCTGAGATTACGAAGCCAGCGATGGCCAGTGTCGTTGATAATGCTGTCCTGTTGATAGTCATGGTCGTGCTCCTCAGGTCAAGTAACAGAATATTCATTCTGGTTAGGTCAAAAAAAAGGCCTGCTAACGCATTGCCCGTAGTGTGTTCTCAACGATGTTGTTGAGGGTCTTGCGGTCGAATCCGGTTCGGGCCAGGACGACCAGGCCGAACATCGTACTTGTCAACAGCTCGCCGGCCGCGGCCGCATCGAGATCTTTGCGGACTTCGCCTTTGGCTTTTGCGGACTCGAGCCCGATCGAAAACAGCTTGCTCATGCGCCGCATAAACTTCTGCAATACATCACGAAGATCGTCGTCCTGGGGGGCCAGTTCCATTGCCGTGTGTATAAACAAACAGCCCTTGTTCTGGCCTTCGCAGCACATGTCGTCTACACGCATTTCGAAGATCTTGCGAATATGGTCGAGCGAGGCGTCGGGCTCCAGCAGGCGCAGGAAAGCCTGTTTACCCATGCTTTCGGCATAGCGGTCGAGCGCCAGCTCAAAGAGCTCGCGCTTGTTGCCGAAGGTACCGTAAATGCCGTAACGGCTGACGCCCGTCGCCTTGACGATGTCTTCCATCGAGGTTTCCGAGTAGCCCTTGGCCGCAAACAGCTCGACGGCCTGCGTCAACGCAGCTGCCGGATCAAATGTTCGGGTCCTCACCATGCGTGCCAGAATACTCATTCTGGATAGAGCTGTCAAAGCCTTTTTTTGTCTGGGCGCTGCTCTACGCCCGCGCGAGCGCGTGCTAGAGTCGGCTCCCCAATCGAAGGGTCTGATATTTATGCAAAATTTCTTTCAAGAGCTGCGGCGACGCAACGTTATTCGTGTCGTCGGTGCGTACCTGGTTGCAGCCTGGGTACTCATACAGATTGCGACAGCACTTGAAGAATCGATGCAGTTACCGAACTGGTTTGACGGTGTCGTCGTTGGCCTTCTGATCGTCGGCTTACCCGTTGCCGTTATCGTGTCCTGGGTCTTCGACATGACACCCGAGGGTATCGTGCGCACGAGCGTCGAAGCGGGTGATACGAAGCTCGCGGCAGGACGCAAGCTGGATCATGTGATCATTGCCGGCGTCATCGTCGTCGCCGCAATTTTGCTGTGGCAGTGGCTCGCGCCGTCCGACGCGATCGTCGAGGAAGTGGCTCCTGTAGCGCAATCTGCTGCACCAGCCGCAGCAACGATTGCCGTCCTGCCTTTCGCGGATCTCTCTCCCGACGGCGACCAGGCCTATTTCTCGGACGGCATATCCGAAGAGATACTGAATCTCCTCGCTGGTGTTTCCGAACTCAATGTCACATCGCGCACCTCGGCATTCCAGTTCAAGGGCCGCGAACTCGGGATTCCCGAAATCGCCGCGAACCTGAAAGTTCGGCACGTTGTGGAGGGCAGTGTGCGCAAGGCCGGCAACACGCTGCGAATCACAGCCCAGTTGATCGATGCCGAAGACGACCGGCATCTGTGGTCCGATACTTACGATCGCCCACTCACCGCGGAAAATATTTTTGCGATCCAGGATGAAATTGCGAAGGCCGTGGTTGGCGCGCTGGGTGACAAACTGGGATTCAACGCGAGCGGCGACATCGCGGTCCGCCCCGCTACCGATAATCTTTCCGCCTACGAGCAATTCCTGCAAGCGCGGAGTTTGTACCAGACACGAACGCAGCTCGATGTCATGGAAGAACTATTGACGTCGATCGTTGAAGAGGACCCGAATTTTGCGCAGGCCTGGGAACTGCGCGCAGCAAACCAGTTCCTGATGGTTAACTATGGCTACCGCGATACGCCGCTGCCGGAACAGATCCGGCTCACCAACGAATACGCGAATAAAGCACTGGCCCTGGAGCCCAATAGCTCCATCGCGCTGGCGGCCCTGGCCAATGTCCACATTCAAAGTGGGACCCAGATCGATGGCACACAGGATTTCACTGAGCTGCTGGCCAATTTGTCGCGCGCCATTGAAATCGATCCGCGCAACGATTCCGCTCTAAACTGGCGCGGAAGTCTATACCTGATCCTTGGCGACGTTGAAAACGCGCTCCGCGATTACGGTACCTGTATTGAAATGTCGCCACTTACGGCACCGTGCGCGGAAAACTACGTTACCGTTCTCGCGGGCGCCGGGCGCGATCAGGAAGCCTTTGAGCATTTTCAGAAGATGCTCGACGACGGCATCGTCAAAGCTTCGGAGACCGATTTGCCATTGCTTGCAAGAATGGGCCAGGAGACCGCGTTCAAAGCGATAGCGAATAGCGAGGACCTGTTTTTCGGCTGGAACCAGATTGATGATTTGTACGAAGCACTGCGACATCCTGACGATGACCACAGCCTGCTGCGGCGGTCGTTGCGCCAATTCCTTGACACCAAACCTGGCAAGTATCCATATGCCGCCGCATTGGTACTGGGCAATTTTGACGAGATGTCCGAATACTACGTTGCCTACATGCTCTGGAATACGTCGTTCAGGAATATCCGGCAGTCGGATGAATTCAAAAACTACATTCGGCGCTCCGAAATCCTCGCCTATTGGCAACAACACGGTTTTCCGCCGCAGTGCCGCGCGGTTGGCGCGGACGATTTTGAATGCGACTAGTTGAGCTTCACTCTTAGAACTATCGGGCCAGTCAGTCCGTCCGGCAGCTTGTTCTCATCATCAAACCGGTTCCAGTGGCTGTTCGCCACGAAGTAGAAGTCATCACCTCGCACGACGCCCAGCGTCGGCTCATCAAATTGTTCGAGGTTGGCCGCGAGTATTCGACTCCCGGTGATTGCCAGCCCGTTGTCACTGAGCCTGAGCGCTGCCACCCGGTGCGGTCGCACGCCATTCTGGATGACGATGAGCTCGTCGCCGTAGCGATACAGCCCGTCGATGCCGTAGTCCGTGACGCCGGTAGCGGTTTCGAGTTTTATGCGTGATCCGTCCTGGACCGAGACACGGTACAGGCCACCAATGTAGTCGGCGACGTACAAATAGTCCCCGCTGGCGTCGAGCACGAGCCCTTGCGGTGATCCGAGTGCGCCGCGCTTCACGAGCACCTCGAATTCGTTCGAATCGATGTAGTAGCGGTAGATCGCTCCAGTGAGACTGTCCGTTGTGTAAATCGTATTGTCATCAGCGATGACGAGATCGCCGAGCACCTGCTCCGCTGCGTGCGGCGGAAGTACGGCGGCTTTCGTAATGGCGCCGGTCGCAACATCGATGCGAAATAAACCGGTCTGGCCGGCATCGTTACCAACACCGTCAAGCTGCGGTACTGCGGCGCTCGCGAACCAGAGACTGCCGTCCGCATGAAAGCGCATGCCGAACACAGACCAGTGGGATGCACGCTCGCTCAGTACTGTCGGCGCTTCACCCAGCCTCACCAGCTTCCCCGTCCGGATACTGCCGAGCAGGATTCGGCCATCACCATCGATCGCGATTCCTTCCGGAATGAAATTGGCTTCGGGATAGGACTGTGCGAGTTCTGCCTGGCCCACGGGCCGGTAAAGCACCTCGATCCGGGACTCATAGTCCTTCCAGCCGCCCAGCTCGCGTACCGCAGCAAACTCTTCGAGATCAGCGACGCCAAGATCGACGCCAAGGGCGAGCAGGTTCTCGAGTGTGCGCAGCGACGCCGCGTGATCGCCGTTCAGGGTTTGTGCGAGCGCGAGGTTAAACAGCGCGCCCGGGTAGGCGGGTCGTGCAACGAGGGCCTTCTGTGCCGCGGCCACCATCGCCGGGTAGTCCGCCTGCTGATAGGCCGCAACGAGCTCGGCACGCGCATCACGGTAATCGTCCGCGAAGACGGGTGACGCGAAAAGCAGCACACTCGCCAGGAGTGTGCCGGTCAATCTACGCTGCATTCGCTGCATCAGGGTCGTATCCGAGGTTAGGTGCCAGCCATCTCTCGGCTTCGACAAGGCTGACGCCCTTGCGTTCCGCATACGAGGACACCTGGTCACGATCGACCTTGCCTACCGCGAAGTATTTTGCGTCCGGGTGCGCAAAGTAGAAGCCGCTGACCGCCGCTGTCGGGTACATCGCATACGACTCGGTCAACCGGAGTCCGATGCTGGCTTCGACATCGAGCAGCGTCCACAGTGTCGCTTTCTCGGTGTGATCCGGGCACGCCGGATAGCCCGGCGCAGGTCGGATGCCGCGATACTTCTCGGCAATGAGATCGTTATTGCTCAGGTCTTCGTCGGGTTGATAGCCCCAGAATTCCTGCCGCACGCGTGCATGCATGTATTCTGCGGACGCTTCGGCGAGACGATCGGCCAGGGCTTTGAGGATGATGGCGCTGTAATCGTCGTGGTCTTTCTCGAAGCGAGCGACGTGCTCGTCGATGCCGATGCCCGCGGTCACCGCGAACCCGCCGAGAAAGTCGGCCAGGCCCGATTCTGCCGGGGCAACGAAATCACCGAGGCAAGCTTGCGCGTGCCCTTCTGACTTGGCGCGCTGCTGGCGCAAATTGCAGAGCCGATGCGCGACAGTCTTTCGAGTCTCGTCGGTGTACAAAAGGATGTCGTCGTGATCCTCTGAATTCGCCGGATAAAAACCAATGACGGCGCGTGCCGTCAGCCACTTTTCGGCAATGATTCGATCCAGCATTGCAGTCGCGTCTTCGTACAGGGAGGTCGCGGCTTCGCCGACCGTCGCATCGCTCAGTAGCTGCGGGAACTTGCCATGAAACTCCCAGGCATTAAAGAATGGCATCCAATCGATGTAGGGACGTAAATCGTTGAGGTCGATGTCGTCGAACACGCGCGTTCCCGTGAACGTCGGCTGCGGCGCATCGTAATTTTTCCAGTCACACAGGTGTTTGCGCGCCCGCGCTTCGTTGAGAGACAGCTGCGGCGCCAGGCGCTTCTTGTTCGCATGTTCGTCGCGCCGGCGCGCGTTGTCCTTACGCGTTTTCTCCACCAGCAGCTTGCACGTATCGGGTTCAACCAATGCCTGCGCAACGCCGACCGAACGGGACGCGTCCTTTACGTAAATAACCGGCCCATTGTACTTGGGCTCAATTTTCACAGCCGTATGCGCCGGCGACGTCGTCGCGCCGCCGATGAGCAGGGGCAGATCGAAATTGAGTCGCTGCATTTCGCTCGCGACGTGCACCATTTCATCCAGCGAGGGCGTGATGAGTCCGGACAGTCCGATAATGTTGGCGCCTTCACGCCTCGCCGCTTCGAGGATCTTGTCGCAGGACACCATGACGCCGAGGTCCACAACCTCGAAGTTGTTGCATTGCAGAACAACGCCGACAATGTTCTTGCCGATGTCATGGACATCGCCCTTGACCGTCGCCATCACGATCTTGCCGTTCGAACTCATCTTGCCATCCTTGCCGGCTTCGATGAATGGCACGAGATGACCAACCGCTTTTTTCATGACGCGGGCAGACTTGACCACCTGCGGCAGGAACATCTTGCCTTCGCCAAACAGGTCGCCGACAACGTTCATGCCTGCCATTAGCGGGCCCTCGATCACATCGAGCGGCCGCTCGGTTCCCAGTCGCGCTTCTTCCGTGTCGTCGATAACAAACTCGTCTATACCGTGCACGAGCGCATGCTCGAGGCGCTTGTCGACCGGCAACTCGCGCCAGGACATATCTTTCGTGCTCTGCGCGACGCCACTCTTCGTCCCGGCGTAGTTCTCTGCCACCGCGAGGAGGTTCTCGGTCGCGTTCGGGTTGCGGTTGAGGACCACATCTTCTACTGCATTGCGCAAGTCGTCCGGCAGATCCGCATAGATCGCGAGCTGGCCCGCATTGACGATACCCATGTCCATGCCGGCGCGAATAGCGTGGTAGAGGAAGACCGAGTGAATCGCTTCGCGAACGACGTTGTTGCCACGAAACGAAAACGAAACGTTGCTGACGCCACCACTGACGAGCGCATGCGGCAAAGCCTTCTTGATCTCGCGTGTCGCCTCTATGAAGTCGAGTCCATAGTTAGCGTGCTCTTCAATACCCGTCGCGATCGCAAAAATATTCGGGTCAAAAATGATATCGGCGGGATCAATACCGACTTGCTCAGTCAGGATTTTGTAGGAGCGTTTGCAGATTTCGACCTTGCGCTTGATCGTGTCGGCCTGCCCGGATTCGTCGAACGCCATCACGATGACGGCCGCGCCGTAGTCGCGCACCCGTTGCGCTTGTTCGAGGAACTGCTCCTCGCCTTCCTTCAGGCTGATGGAGTTGACGACCGCCCTGCCCTGCACGCACTTGAGGCCCGCCTCAATGACAGACCATTTGGACGAGTCGATCATGATCGGCAGGCGCGCGATGTCCGGTTCCGATGCGATCAGGTTCAGGAACCTGACCATCGCTTTTTCGGAGTCGAGCATGCCTTCGTCCATGTTGACGTCGATGATCTGCGCACCGTTTTCAACCTGTTCGCGCGCCACGGCGACAGCGGCTGTGTAATCGTCCGCCTCGATCAGGCGACGGAATATTGCCGACCCCGTGACGTTGCAGCGTTCGCCAACGTTGGCGAACAGGTCGTCCGGCCCGATATTGAACGGCTCGAGGCCCGATAAACGGCAGCGCACCGGCAGCGATGGAATTTGCCGGGGCACGACCCCCGCCACGGCTTTCTTCAATGCCCGGATATGTTCCGGTCGCGTTCCGCAGCAACCACCAACCATGTTCACGAGTCCGCTACTCGCAAACTCGCCGACCACCTCGGCCATGTCAGCCGCGGTCTCGTCGTACTCGCCAAATTCATTGGGCAAGCCGGCATTCGGGTGAGCGCTGACGCGCGTATCCGCGACCCTTGAAAGTTCGGCGACGTACTGGCGCAGTTCCTTCGCGCCAAGCGCGCAGTTGAGGCCGATCATGAACGGTTTTGCGTGCCGCACCGAGTTCCAGAATGCTTCCGTAGTCTGGCCGGACAGCGTGCGGCCGGACGCGTCGGTGATCGTGCCGGAGATCATGACGGGCAACTCGATGCCGGTCGCACGGTAGGCGCGTTTCAGTCCGACAATCGCGGCTTTCGCGTTGAGTGTGTCGAAGATCGTTTCGACCATCAGGAAATCGACGCCATTGTTGATCAGCGCAATCGCTGCGACTTCGTAGGTATCGGCCAGGTCGTCAAACTTGATATTCCGGAACCCTGGATCGTTGACGTCCGGGGATATTGACGCTGTGCGGTTCGTTGGCCCCAACACGCCCGCAACATAGCGCGGATTGCCGTCCTTCGCCGCCTGCGCGTCAGCGCATTCGCGGGCGAGTCGCGCCGCGGTGGCGTTCAGTTCCTCGACCAGATCTTCCATACCGTAGTCGGCCATGGACGGGGCGTTCGAATTAAAGGTGTTGGTCTCAATGACGTCAGCACCGGCGTCAAGAAAGCGCGTATGAATATCGCGAATCACATCCGGACGCGTGATGGACAGGAGATCGTTGTTACCCTTGAGGTCACGGCGCGATTCTGCAAATCGCTGTCCTCGATAGTCTTCCTCGCTAAGGCCAAAGCCCTGGATCATGGTGCCCATCGCGCCATCAAGCATGACGATGCGCTCATCCAGTGCGCGCATCAGCGTATTGATTCGATCTTTTCGTTCCATGGTTATTGACTCACGCTGCCGCCTGGCCGGACCGCACGCCTAACGCATGACAGATTGCGTAGGTCAGTTCGGAACGGTTAAGCGTATAAAAATGAAAATCCCTGATGCCTTCCGACTCAAGCTGGCGAACCTGCTCGATCGCCACGCTCGCGGCGATCATCTGCCGCGTCTCGGCATCGTCCTCAAGCCCGTCGAAACGCTGTCGGAGCTCGTCCGGAATGGTCGTGCCGCACATCTCCGCAAAACGTTCCATCTGTGGAAAACGCGTTATTGGCAGGATGCCCGGGACGATGGGTGATTCGATACCGGCTTTGGCACAACGGTCGCGAAACCTGAGAAAGACATCCGGATCGAAAAAAAACTGCGTAATGGCGCGACTCGCCCCTGCATCCAGTTTTCGTTTCAGGTTGTCGAGATCGAAATCGGCATCCGGCGCTTCGGGATGAACCTCCGGATAAGCGGCGACGGAAATATCGAAGTCGGCAACTTTGCGAAGCCCCTTAACCAGGTCGGCACCATAGGCGTAACCATCGGGATGCGGAACGTAGGGCCCTGAATTTTTCGGCGCGTCGCCGCGTAATGCGACCAGGTGTCGCACGCCCATGTCCCAGTACTCGCGCGCTATGTCATCAATTTCGCCGCGACTGGCATTGATGCAGGTCAGGTGCGGCGCCGGGGTCAGTTGCGTTTCATTAATGATTCTCTCAACAGCTGCATGCGTGCGCTCGCGCGTCGAGCCGTCCGCGCCGTAAGTCACCGATACAAATCGCGGTCCGAGGCCGGCCAGTCGCTTGATGGATTGCCACAAAGTGACCTCCATCTCTTCAGTGTTCGGCGGAAAGAACTCAAACGAAACAGAGGGTGGGTTTTTTTTGTTCATCATAAATCCTGGATCAGGCCGCGACAGATTTGCGTTCTGCAGTGGTGGCAACTGCCAACAACCAGGCTGGCTGGTTGGTCGGGATCGGTCTCGGTGGCGCGAGTCGCAGCCCCGCTGCTGCTGCCCACGCAGCAAACTTCACGCGCAAGTCTTTCTGGTCGGCATCACTAACGGACGCGAGAAACAGCATTCGCCCACCCGGGTTCAGCAGGCGCGCGGCTTCCTGGATTACCGCTGCCGGGTCCGGCGCCTCACACAGCACATCATCGAGGATGATCGTGTCGAATTCCTGGTCGGCAAACGGCAGCGACACCATATCGCCCTGGCGGAGCGTCGTATTAGGCGTGCCCGCCAGCAACAATTCGGCACGCGCGCGACGCCGCGCATCGGAATCGATATCAACGCCCACGGCACGCTGCGCCCGTGACGCCAACAATTTCAATATGCGTCCCTGGCCACAGCCGATGTCCAGCAAATCGCCCAAAGGTGCTGCAACAGTCAGCTCGACCAAGGCACGATGCAGCGACCGGTCGCGGTCGGAAACGGGCGCGACCACGCGGCCGCCTTGCGAACGGATTTCGCGCAGCGTGTTGACGTCTTTCGTAAAGCGCGGCTCATCGTCCGGCAGCAATGCAAGCAGGCTGCGGCGCGACGCCGCTCCTTCACCCTCGTTCGGTACGCGGTAGTACACAAAATGACCGTCTTTGAACCGCTCGAGCAAATGCGCCGCACACAGTTGCTTCAGGTGTTGCGAGACACGCGGCTGACTCTGCCCGGTCACTTTGGTGAGTTCCGAGACACTGCACTCTGCGAGGCCGCACAGCGCAACGAGCCGCGCCCGAACCGGGTCGGCCAGTGCCTTGAACTGCAACAATAATCGCGTGCTTGCGGGTCTCATATAAGAATATAACGATTCTTTTATATATCTGGGCAAACAGTATACAGACTTTGCCGCGCAAGCCCAAGAACCGCATCACACGATATAAGGTCACTGTCACCTTATATGCCCATATAAGGTGACAGTGACCTTATATCGGCCGGTGGCGGCCTTGAAAACGGTCCGGCAAGCATCAGATCTGGGCCTCATTCCGGAGGCTCTTTTAATGATCAAACGTGTAGGACTGTTCATTGCAACCAACCTCGCGATCGTGCTGGTACTCAGCGTCGTCCTGCGGCTGCTCGGTGTGGATCGGATACTCGATGAGTCCGGTTCGGGCCTGAATTACCAGGCGCTGCTGATATTGTCGCTCGTCATCGGTTTTGGCGGTTCTTTTATATCGCTGGCCATGTCCAAGTGGATGGCCAAGCGAGCGACAGGAGCGCGGGTGATCGAGCAGGCGCAAAACGCGACTGAGTCGTGGTTGCTGGCGACCGTCGAACGACAGTCTCGCGACGCAGGCATCGCGATGCCGGAGGTCGCTATCTACGAGTCTCCGGATATGAATGCCTTTGCGACGGGCGCACGACGTAACGCCGCACTGGTCGCGGTCAGCACCGGGTTGCTGCGCGGCATGCCGAAAGCCGAGGTCGAAGCCGTGCTGGCACACGAGGTAAGCCACGTTGCCAACGGTGACATGGTGACCTTGACCCTGATTCAGGGCGTCGTTAACACCTTTGTCATTTTCCTGTCGCGCATTGTCGGCCACTTTATCGATCGCGTCGTGCTCAAGAATGATCGCGGCTACGGCATAGGCTATTTCGTATCGGTTCTGGTCGCCCAACTCGTTCTCGGCATCCTCGCCAGCACTATCGTCATGTACGTATCGCGCCGACGCGAGTTTCGAGCCGATGCAGGATCCGCAAAACTGAATGGCCGTGAACCGATGATCAGTGCGCTCGCCCGGCTGGGCGGCACTGCGCCCGCACAACTTCCGGAGTCAATGGAGGCCTTCGGCATTTCCGGCGGCGAGCGGCATGGCATCATGCGCCTCTTCATGAGCCATCCGCCGATTCCGGAGCGCATCGAAGCGCTGCGGCGTGCTTCCGGTTACTGAACCGAATCCGGTCCGGAAACGACGTTATCGGCGAATAGCCGACTGACGTCTACCCGGTCAAAGGACCGAGTCTCTCCGCAGAACTCGCAGACGACTTCGATTGCCTGTTGCTCCAGCAGCGCTGCTCGGGCCTCGTTCTCGCCGAGCATTCGGAGCACGTCCTCGACCTTCTGGTCCGAGCATCGGCAATTGAATGCCACCGACCGGGACGCGTGGACACGGACGTCGTCCTCCGCAAACAGCTTGCCGATAAGAGCCAGGCCCGCACCGTGTTCGAAGTCGTCCGTGCGCAGGGTTTCCGAGAGTAGTCGCAGCCGCCGCCAGTCATCGTCGACAATGGGCTCTCCCGGCACTTGCTGCAGCAACAGGCCACCGGCAAGTCGTTCGTTGGCAACCAGCGCGATGAGACTCGGAACCTGGACGGAATGATCGAAGTAATGCTTGAGACTCGCCGACAGTGACCGGCCGTCTATCGCAACGATGCCCTGGTAAGGGCGATCGCCGTTATCAACCGTAATCGCGCAACGAGAATTTTCCGTCAATTCCGCGAAACTGCCGGCGCTGGCGCCCTCTTCCATCGTCGCCATCCCGCGCACGTCGAGCTCGCTGGTGCATTGCATTACCAGCATCTTGAGGACACCACTGCCTTGTATCTGCAGCGTGATGGCACCGTCGAACTTGAGGCTTTGCGCGATCAGGCCGCTCGCCGCCGCGGCGTGGCCAAGCGTCTCGAGCAGCAGGGCATCGTAATTATGGTCGCGTTGCATGCGCTGCCACGAGCGCGACAAGTGAATCAGCGCACCGCGTACCGGCAGCGACTCGAACGCGAAAGGGATGATACTGTCGGCCGACACGCTCTACCCCTTGAGCTTGTCTTTCAATATCTGGTTGACCTGGCCCGGGTTCGCCTGCCCCTTGGTCTCCTGCATGACTTTGCCAACGAAGTAGCCCATCAGCTTGTCCTTGCCTGAGCGGTATTCGGCAACCTGCCCGGGGTTATCGGCGATCACTTTGTCGACGACAGACTCGATCGCCGAGCTATCGGTGATCTGCGTAAGGCCCCTGGCCTTGATAATGGCATCGGCAGAGCCCTCGCCGGCCCACATCGCTTCGAAAACCTGCTTCGCAATTTTTCCGGAGATCGTATCGTCGTGGATGCGGTTGACGAGGCCCGCAAGGTCAGCCGCCGATATTCTGCTGTCGGCAATATCAAGACCGTCGCGATTAAGAGCGCCTGCGAGATCGCCGATCACCCAGTTCGCGGCGAGCTGCGCAGTCGATTCCGACGCCACGGCCACCGCTTCGAAATAGTCGGCCAGCGGTCGGCTCGCAGTAAGAATTCCCGCGTCGTCAGCTTTCAGTCCGTACGCATCGACGAACCTCGCCTCTTTCTCGTCCGGCAATTCAGGCATGGTCTTTTTGATGGCCAGGACAAACTCGTCGGTGATTTCGACGGGCAACAAATCCGGATCCGGAAAATAACGATAGTCGTTCGCTTCTTCTTTCGAGCGCATCGGACGGGTTTCGTCGTTGTCTGCGTCGTAAAGACGCGTTTCCTGCACGACTTTGCCGCCGTCCTCGATCAACTCGATCTGCCGCTCGACTTCGATGTTGATCGCTTTCTCGATGAATCGAAACGAGTTCAGATTCTTGAGCTCGGTACGCGTGCCGAGTTCTTCCTGCCCGACCGGCCTGACAGAAACGTTGGCGTCACAACGGAACGAACCCTCCTGCATGTTGCCGTCGGAAATTCCGAGGTAACGCACCAGGGTGTGAATTTTCTTCATGTACAGAACGGCTTCTTTCGCCGACCGAAGATCAGGCTCCGATACGATTTCAAGTAGTGGCGTCCCCGCACGATTCAGGTCGATACCCGAGAATTCCGCCAGGCCCTCGTGGATTGACTTGCCCGCGTCCTCTTCAAGATGCGCACGCGTGATGCCGATGCGCTTTTTGTTGCCGTCAGCATCGGGAATGAAGATCTCGCCAAGCGCGACTATCGGCAATTCCAGCTGGCTGATCTGGTAACCCTTCGGCAGGTCCGGGTAGAAATAATTCTTGCGCGCGAACACCGAACGCGGCGCCACCTTCGCATTGACCGCCAGCGCAAACATCGTTGCCATGCGGACGACTTCCTTGTTCAACACGGGCAACACGCCCGGGTAGCCGAGGTCCACGAGATTCGCCTGCGTGTTGGGCTCGGCCCCGTAAGCCGTTGATGAACCTGAGAAAATCTTGCTTTTCGTCGCCAGCTGAGCATGAATTTCGAGACCGATTACGACCTCCCACCCGGCGCGGCTCATCGGTAGGCCTCCGGACAGGCTTTGTGCCAGTCCGTCTCCCCCTGGTACTGGTGAGCGCAACGCAGCAGCACTTCCTCGGCGAAATGCGGGCCGACCAGGTGCAGTCCAACCGGCAGATCGTCGACGAAGCCGCAGGGCACGGACATGGCTGGCAATCCGGCGAGGTTCGCGCCAATCGTGTAAATGTCATTGAGATACATCTGGATGGGATCGTTGACCTTGTCACCCAGCTTAAAAGCGGGTGACGGTGCCGTCGGTCCGGCGATCACATCGACGTCTGCAAATGCCTTCCTGAAGTCGTTCGCAATCAACTGCCGCACGCGCTGGGCCTTGAGGTAATAGGCGTCGTAATAACCTGCTGACAACACATAAGTGCCGGTCATGATGCGGCGTTTGACTTCGTCGCCAAAACCTTCGCCACGACTGCGGCAATAGAGATCCAGCAAATCCTCGGCATGCTCTGCCCGGTAACCGAAACGCACGCCGTCAAAGCGTGACAGGTTCGACGAGCACTCAGCCGGTGCCACCACGTAGTAAGTCGGCACCGACAGATTCAGGTTTGGCAGACTGACTTCCACGGTGCTCGCACCGAGTGCCTCGAGTACGCGGATTGCTTCCTTGACTCGTTTGCCCGTCTCTTCCTCGAGACCGGCGTCGAAGTGTTCGCGAACGATGCCTACGCGCAGCCCCTTAATAGAGTCACCGATGCTGGCAAGGTAATCCGGCACCGGCTGATCGATAGAGGTCGAATCGCGCTCGTCGAATCCCGCCATCACGCCGAGCAGCAATGCCGCATCTTCCGAGGATCGCGTGATCACACCGGCCTGATCGAGGCTCGAGGCAAAGGCGATCATGCCGTAGCGCGAAACGCGGCCGTAGGTGGGCTTGATGCCGACCGTGCCAGTCAATGCCGCCGGCTGCCGTATCGAGCCACCCGTGTCTGTCCCGGTCGCCGCGGGCGCGAAACGCGCCGCGACCGAGGCGGACGAGCCACCTGACGAGCCGCCAGGCGAACAGTCGGGATTCCACGGATTCCTCACCGGTCCGAAATAGCTGGTCTCGTTCGAGGATCCCATCGCGAACTCGTCCATGTTGGCTTTGCCAAGGACTACGGCACCCGCGCTGGCGAGCTTTTCGACCACCGTGGCATCGTAGGGAGAAATAAAGTTGTCGAGCATCTTCGAGCCGCAGGTCGTCTTGATACCCCGCGTACAGAAAATGTCTTTGTGGATGATGGGCAGGCCGTTCAGCACACCGGCTTTGCCGGACTTGCGGGCCGCATCGGCGCGCGCCGCCGCGGCGAGCGCCTCGTCCGCCGTCACGGTAATGAAAGCGTTGAGTTCGTCATTGCGTCGCGCGATTCGATCCAGCAAAGCCGCCGTGAGTTCGACCGAGGTGAACTCCGCATGCTCGAGACCGGCCGCGAGCTCGGTCAGCGTTTGTGCGTGCAATTCGGTCATTCGAGTACTTTCGGGACCAGGTATAGCCCGTCCGCGACGGCCGCCGCATTCTTTTGATAGAGGTCGCGATTGTCGGACTCGGTCACCACGTCCGGACGCAGCCGCTGGGCCGCATCGAGAGGATGCGCCATCGGCACGACATCCTGCGTATCGGCCTGCGACAGCTGATCGACGAAATCGACGATTTTCGACAGCTTTTCGACGCTCTCGGCATATTCCTCATCGGTGAGTTTCAGCCTGGCCAGCATCGCAATGTGTTGCAGCTTAACTTTGTCGAGTGACACGGGTTCTATCCGGAGTTGGTTGTCAGACTAGCCGCGCAGACGACGCTGGCGCGTCACTATGTCGGCGGGGACGCAATAATACACGCCGCCTTGTGGAATGTCGTGGGCATTGTTAGATTACGCCGTTAACCGCGATTCGAGACCCCTCCCCGACATGTTCAAGAATATCCTGGGTTATTTCTCCAATGACCTCTCCATTGATCTTGGCACCGCCAATACCCTGATTTACTCACGGGGACACGGTATCGTGCTCAATGAGCCTTCGGTCGTGGCGATCCGGGAGGATTCCGGGCGGGGTGGCGGCCGTACAGTTGAGGCCGTCGGTGCGGAAGCCAAGAACATGCTGGGCCGCACACCCGGCAATATCACCGCGATCCGGCCACTGAAAGACGGCGTGATTGCCGATTTCACGGTGACCGAGAAGATGTTGCAACACTTCATCAGGAAGGCGCACCAGTCTCGCTACTTCCGGCCGAGCCCGCGTGTCCTGATTTGTGTGCCCTACGGCTCCACCCAGGTCGAACGTCGAGCCATCCGTGAATCCGCCGAGGGCGCCGGTGCGCGCAAGGTATACCTTATAGATGAGCCGATGGCGGCCGCCATCGGTGCCGGCATGCCGGTGCACGAAGCACGTGGCTCCATGGTGCTGGATATTGGCGGCGGTACGTCCGAAGTCGCGGTCATTTCCCTGAACGGCATCGTTTACGCCTCATCCGTTCGCATCGGTGGCGACCGGTTCGACGAAGCGATTACGAGCTATGTGCGCCGCAACTACGGCATCCTGATTGGCGAAGCGACGGCCGAGCGTATCAAGCACGAAATAGGCTCAGCATTCCCGGGCCAGGAAGTGCTCGAGATCTCCGTCAAGGGGCGCAATCTTTCCGAAGGCGTGCCACGCAGTTTCACCCTGAACAGCAACGAAATCCTCGAAGCACTGCAAGAGCCACTGCAGGGCATCGTTGGCGCCGTCAAGGAAGCGCTGGAGCAAACGCCGCCGGAACTCGGTTCGGACGTTGCGGAGCGCGGCATCGTTCTGACCGGTGGCGGCGCATTGCTGCGCGACATCGACAAATTACTCATGGAAGAAACCGGGTTGCCCGTGGTTATCGCGGATGATCCGCTTACTTGTGTCGCGCGCGGCGGTGGCCGGGTGATCGAACTGATCGACGAACACGGTCCCACGGTATTCGGTTTGGAATAATGACGGCAGATCTGAAACCCTTCAATGGTCGCATCCCGCGATAGCAGTACTACCTCAGGCCGTACACCGGCGCTGGGTCTCCGATTCCTTGGCCTGTTGTTCGTCAGCATCCTGCTGATGTATGTCGACAATCGTGACAACCATCTCGATACGGTGCGCAACGGAATCGGCGCAGCGGTATATCCGCTGCGTGTGGCCGTCGACGCCCCGGTGCGATTCTGGAACTGGCTCGGCGAGTCGACAACATCGAGAAATGAACTCGAAAAAGAACTGGCTCGCCTGAATGCCGAACGCCTGGTAACCAGTGCGCGCCTGCAGAAATTCAACGCCCTCGAAACGGAAAACGCCCGGCTGCGTGCGCTGCTTGATGCGCGTCCCCAGGCGCGCGACAGGGCGCGTGTCGCGGAAATCCTCTCGGTTGATGCGAATCCTTACAGCCATTCATTAGTTATTGATGCCGGTACCCAGGATGGGGTGACCGACGGCCAGGCGCTAATTGACGCTGACGGTGTCGTCGGGCAAGTCATCAAGGCGGGCCTCATGACTTCGCAGGCAATGCTCATCAGCGATACGGACCACGCGTTGCCCGTCGAGGTCAATCGCAACGGACTGAGCACCATTGTCGTTGGCTCAGGAACAATCGACCGGCTCGAACTGCCCTTTGTCGTCAACAATGCCGATATTCGGGTCGGCGACCTGCTGGTCACATCCGGTCTCGGCGGAGCCTTCCCGGCCGGATACCCCGTTGCAATTGTCGACTCGGTGACGCGCGTTCCGCATGAACCCTACGCCGAGGTCACGGCTACCCCGGCCGCGTCTCTGGGGCAGGTACGCGAAGTGATGCTGATATTTTCCGGTGGCACAGCAACGGATGCGGAGGCGACTGTCGATGAATAGGGATCGCGCGTCACGTCGCCTGCCCGTGGTGATGTCATTTGTCTTCGCGTTGACGCTGACCCTGATGCCGGTACCCGATGTCATTGCCGCCTTTCGTCCGGACTGGGTGGCAATGCTCGTGATTTACTGGGCTATGCAGCTGCCCCGCACCTGGAGTGTCGGCAGCGCATGGATTATTGGGATCGTACTCGATGTGTCACTCGGCACCTTGCTCGGGCAGCACGCGCTTGCTCTCTGTGCTATCGCATTCATTACCGTACGGTTCCATTTGCAGATGCGGGTATTTCCGATCCCGCAGATGACGGCTACCGTATTCCCAATCCTGGCGATCTACCATTTCCTGTTGTTCTGGATTAACGGCGTTGCAGGAATTGATGCGCCGTCCGTCGCCTATTGGGGACCCGTCATTTCGGGCACCTTGATGTGGCCGATAGTGATGATATTCCTCTCGGGACTCAGCTACCGGACGCGATCCGGAGCATGAGGTGAGCCTGCTTTCACCGATCAAGGACCACCACTCGGAACGACGCATGTTCATCGGCAGGGTCGTACTTGCGTCTTTCGTATCATTTTTTCTCCTCAGTGTGGTCATTGCACGACTGGTCCAGTTGCAAGTCTTCGATCACGAGTTGTTTGCCGAAAAGTCCCAGGGCAACCGCGTACGCATCCAGGCTGTGCCACCGATACGCGGCTTGATATTCGATCGCAAGGGTCGCGTCATCGCCGAGAATATGCCGGCATACCAGCTCGAACTGATACCTGAGCAGGTCGATGACATTGACGACACGTTGAATCGCCTCGCAGCGATCAACCTGATTCAGGCTGCCGAGATTCCCCGCTTCAAAGCACTGAGCGGCAGCAGCCAGCGATTCAAGCCCGTGACATTGAAGTTCCGCATGACGGAGCAGGAGATCGCGGATTTTGCAATTCAACGACCGCGTTTCCCCGGTGTCGATTTCCAGCCGCGCCTGGTACGTCACTATCCTTACGATGATCTGTTCGCACATGCTGTCGGCTATGTCGGGCCTTTGGATACCAATGACGTGCAACGGCTGGACCCGGCACGCTATGCCGGTTCCTCACACACCGGCAAAACCGGCGTCGAATTCAGTTTTGAGAACGACCTGCACGGCAATGCCGGATTTCGTCACCTCATCACCAACGCGCGCGGTCGACACGTGGTAGCGAACACCACTGAATTGCTGGATTCGTTGCCTGTCGACCAGAACGCGACGCCGGGCTTCAATGTCCATCTGAGCCTCGATCTGGATCTGCAGCGAGCCGCCTACAATGCCCTTGAAGGCCGTCGTGGCGCAGTCGTGGCACTCGACCCCAATAGCGGCGACATACTGGCGATGGTCAGCTCGCCGTCGTTCGATCCGAACCTCTTCGCCGTCGGCATGAGTACACAGCAATACAACGAATTGCAGAACGACCTGGACCTGCCGCTGTTCGATCGCGTAATTCGCGGCACGTATCCACCGGGCTCCACGATCAAGCCAATGCTCGCACTGGCTGCGCTCGAAACGGGCGCCACCAACCTCACTCGCAAAAGCGTATGCATTGGTTATTTCCAGCTCCCGGGAGACGAGCACCGCTACCGCGACTGGAAGCCGCAGGGGCACGGCCGCGTCAATTTGCATGATGCGATCGAACAATCCTGCGACGTCTATTTTTTCGAAATCAGCGGTGTCCTTGGTATCGACAATATGCACGAGTACCTCACGCGGTTCGGACTGGGCAGTGCAAGCGGTGTCGATATTCTCGGCGAACGTGCCGGCGTTGTGCCATCGAGAGAGTGGAAGCGCCAGAACTTCCGGGATCGGGACAACCAGCGCTGGTATCACGGAGAAACCGTTATTGCCTCTATCGGCCAGGGCTTTATGCTGACAACGCCGCTGCAACTCGCTGTCGCGGCTGGAACGCTGGCTACGCGCGGCTCGCACCAGCGCCCGCACCTGGTAGCAGCGATCGAAGACCCGCTCAGCGGCGAACATACACTTCTCGAGCGCGAACCCCCGGAGGAAGTCGCCATCTCCAATGTTGAATACTGGGACGAGGTGCTTGCCGCCATGCACGACGTAATGCAGGGGCCGCGCGGCACTGCGCGTGCCGTCGGCACCGGCGCTGCCTACACCATGGCGGGCAAGAGCGGCACGGCACAGGTTGTGACTGTTGCGCAGGGCGTGAAATACGACGAGCTGGAATTAGAGGAGCGGCAAAGGGATCACGCACTCTTTATCGCTTTCGCGCCGTTTGATAATCCGCAAATTGCGGTCGCTGTCATCGTCGAAAACGGCGAAAGCGGCAGCGGTGTTGCAGCACCGATCGCGAAGGCGGTCATGGATCAGTACCTGGGATACGGCAAGAATGCGACTCAGTGACACACAGCGACTATTTTCATCGCGGCCGGCGCCGGTCCGCGATTTTTCCGATGTCATGCGCCGATTGCATATCGACGGCCCCTTGCTGAGCGGAATTCTGCTGGTCTCATTCTTCGGACTGTTCGTACTTTACAGTGCGTCGGGCGAGAATGAGCGCCTGCTTGTGAATCAGGCGATTCGGCTCGGCGTGGCACTGGTAGCGATGATTATCGTCGCGCAACTGCCACCGGACTTCCTGCGCCGCTGGACGCCATGGGGCTACCTGGCAGGTTTGCTGTTGCTGGTGCTCGTATTGACGAAAGGGGACGTCGGGCAGGGTGCGCGTCGCTGGCTGGACATTGGCATTCGATTTCAACCGTCAGAAGCCATGAAGCTCGCGGTCCCGATGATGACAGCCTGGTTTTTACACGACCGGCAAATCCCGCCCAAGATAGGTCAGCTG
>Ga0224510_10000331_pt1 | contig 37847 bp, 35 predicted proteins | sample SF_May12_sed_USG_FD_170161 | JGI IMG/M metagenome (GOLD analysis project Ga0224510, IMG submission 170161) | Sediment microbial communities from San Francisco Bay, California, United States - SF_May12_sed_USGS_4_1 | ecosystem: Environmental > Aquatic > Marine > Sediment | place: USA: California... | reverse complement strand
ACGATGCGGAGCATTTCTTCGACGGCTATAAGACCAACCCTGACTATGCTTTGAATACGATCAGGAAAGCGGTGGAAGCCGGCGCGGAGCGAGTGATTCTCTGTGATACCAACGGGGGCACGATGCCCTGGGAGATCCGTGAGATCTGCGGCGTGGTGCAACGCGAGTGTGGGGTGCCGCTCGGCATCCATGCTCATAACGATTGTGAAATGGCCGTGGCGAACTCGCTGGTCGCGATTGAGATGGGGATTCTCCAAGTGCAAGGGACGATCAATGGAATCGGGGAACGGTGTGGAAACGCCAACCTTTGTTCCATTATTCCGAATCTCGAGCTGAAAATGAAGCGTCAGGCCTTGACCAATACCCTGAGTCATCTCAAGGATGTGTCCGGATTTGTCACGGAGATCGCCAATTTGATGCCCAATAAGCATCAGCCCTATGTAGGGGATTCCGCGTTCGCCCACAAAGGCGGGGTGCACATTCATGCGGTGTTGAAGAACGCAGCCACCTATGAACATATCGATCCAGCTCGCGTCGGCAATCGACAGCGGATGTTGATTTCCGACTATGGAGGACGGAGTGGTCTGCTGGACAAAATCGAGGCCTATGGGATTAGGCTCTCAAAAGATCACGCGAAAGTTGATGAGTTGGTCCAAACATTAAAGGAACGAGAAAGCGAGGGCTATCAATTCGAAGGAGCTGAAGGGTCCTTCGAATTGTTGATGCGAAAGGCGATGGGGAGCCACAAGTCGTCATTTCGACTTCTCGGATTTCGGGTGATTGTTGAGAAGAAGCAAGAGGATGGTTCCCTGCTTTCTGAAGCAACGGTGATGGTCAAGGTTGGGGACGTGGTCGAACATACGGCAGCGATCGGGGCGGGACCGGTAAATGCGCTTGATCATGCGTTGCGCAAAGCCTTGGAAAAGTTCTATCCACAGCTTCGAGAGGTGAAATTGCTCGACTATAAGGTCCGGGTATTGGCAGCCAATCGGGGGACCGAATCGAAAGTGCGCGTGTTAATCGAGTCGGGAGATCACAAAGATAAGTGGGGAACGGTGGGGGTCTCTGAAAACATCATTGAAGCGACTTGGCAAGCCCTCGTCGATAGTATCGAATATAAACTCCTGTCCAAAAACTAGAGTATTTTCGTAAGCATTCACCAAATTTATTCTTGACAGGTGTCATAACCTCACGTAACTTAAGACAAACTTACCGCAATCAGTGGCTGGTGGTAGTGAGCTAAGCGGCGAGTGGTCGTCGTCATGTAGGGGGGATGGCATGAGAAAGGCGGATATCGCTGAGGAAATATTTAAGCAGGTTGGCATCTCGAAAAATGAAGCGGCTGATATCGTCGAGTTCGTGTTGAATCTCCTTAAGTCGGTCCTGCAGAAGGGAGAATCGGTTAAAATCGCAGGGTTCGGAAACTTTGTCGTGCGGAGCAAAGGTGCCCGAAAGGGACGCAATCCACGGACCGGAGAAGAGATTGGGATTACCCCCCGGCGAGTCGTTACATTTCGTCCAAGCCAGGTATTCAAGAAGTACGTCAATTCGTAAGGCGACTTCACTCACATTGTCGACTGCACCGTGAGGCCGGTCATGGGAACTGAGCCCAGGCTGGGCAGCAAGGTTTTCTATAAGATCGGCGAGGTGAGTCGGCTGACCAGGCTTCCCTCGTACGTGCTCCGTTTCTGGGAATCTCAATTCGCATTCTTAAAACCCAAGAAGAGTCGAGGTAATCAGCGGCTGTACGTGCAGCGAGATATTGAAACCGTCTTACAGATCAAGCGTATGCTCTATGAAGAGGGGCATACGCTCGAAGGAGTCAAGCGGTATTGGGTCCGTCGAGGGAGAGCTGCTACCCGTCGGTTGAGGCCAAGGGAACTCGCTAAAAAGCTGAGAGGGGATCTCCAAGTCATTCTGAAGATTATCGATTCGCATTCATCATAAATCAGAAGAGACGCCGCATTTCACCGAAGACAATCACGAGAGAATCTGCGACAATAACCGACTCGAAAGTGAAGAACACGTCGGGGCGTAGCGCAGCCCGGTAGCGCACTCGCTTGGGGTGCGAGTGGTCGTGGGTTCAAATCCCGCCGCCCCGACCAGTTTGCAGAGTCTTGAGGGGATGAGGGAAGAGACTGGATCTCCCAGTTCCGTCGAAGCTGCCTCGGGCAGCTTTTTTATTGCAATCCTCCCATGCGTATCCTAGTGACCAACGACGACGGCATCCAGTCTCCAGGGATCACAGCCTTGGCGCAGGCACTGGCTGCCATTGGCGAAGTCTGGGTCGTGGCTCCTGATCGGGAGCGAACGGCCGTAGCTCACGCAGTGACGTTACACAAGCCGTTGCGTGTTCACCAAGTGGCCCCGCGGACCTATACGGTCAATGGGACTCCCGTGGATTGTGTGAATCTGGCTCTGCTCAAGGTCATGCCGAAGCCACCAGCCATCGTCGTGTCCGGTATTAACAAAGGCGTCAACCTTGGGGACGATGTGATGTACTCGGGGACTGTCTCAGCTGCGATGGAAGGAACCATTCTTGGCGTGCCGTCACTTGCAGTCTCGCAGGAAGGGCAGGAGACATTTCGCTTCGATATCGGTGCGACCTACGCTGCTCGCGTTGCCACTCTTGTGGTGGCCCAGGGCCTCCCAGACGAGACCCTCTTGAACGTCAATATTCCCGATCGGGCTCACTCAAAGATTCGAGGAGTGCGGATCACCTGTCTGAGCCGACGACGCTTCCATAATCCGATCATTGAAAAACTGGATCCCCATGGCCGTCCGTACTACTGGATTGCGGGCCAACGTGTTTCGTGGAGCCGTAGCAAAGATGCGGATCACGAGGCACTTGAGGAGGGATACGTGTCTATCACGCCTATTCATCTCGATACCACCAACCATGCAGTCCTGGATCATTTCAGATCATGGGAGCCCCTCATTGCACGAAGTGCCAGAGAAGGGGTTGATTCGAAATCCATCCGCCGTCCGGCCAAGCAGGTGGGCAGATGATCGGAGGGTTGATTGAGGCGATCATTGGCGAGCTGAGTCGATTCATCATCGCCTGTATCTCAAGGTTTGGGTACGGCGGGATTCTCTTCACCATGGCAGTTGAAAGCGCCTGTATCCCTCTCCCGAGCGAAATTATCATGCCCTTCTCAGGGTACTTGGTCATGAGTGGGCAGTTTACCCTCCTCGGCGTGACGTTGGCGGGTGCCGTCGGCAATGTACTTGGCTCGATCGTCGCCTACTATGCGGGGGTGTGGGGAGGGAGGCCGTTTGCCGAACGCTTCGGTCCCTATTTCCTGGTGTCTCACCATGATCTGGATGTTGCCGATCGCTGGTTTGCCAAGTATGGAGAGGCGGCCGTTTTTTTCGGTCGAATGCTTCCCGTTGTGCGGACGTTCATTTCGCTCCCGGCCGGCATCGCGAAGATGAACTTCCCGCGATTCGTCATCTTCACATTCGTCGGGGCATTGCCATGGTGCTATCTCTTGGCCTACATCGGCCTGCGGATGGGTGAACAGTGGGAACATCTGCGAGATTACTTTCATCAATTTGACATCGTCATTGGCCTCGTTCTGGCTGCAGCCATTGGCTACTTTCTCTGGTCTCACTGGCCAAGACGACGAACAAGTCCTGGGGCCTAAACCTCATGCTTAAGCTGTTCAATACACTGACCGGTCGGCAAGAAGTGTTCGAACCATTGGAACCGAGCAAGGTTCGCATGTACGTGTGCGGTGTGACGGTCTATGACTATTGCCACATCGGTCATGCGCGCAGCGCCTTAGTCTTTGACGTGCTCCGACGCCACTTGGAATACAGTGGGTATGCGGTGACCTTCGTGAAGAATTTCACGGATGTCGACGACAAAATCATCAAGCGCGCCAACGAGCAAGGGATCTCCTGTGACACCGTCACGGAAAAGTATATCCAGGCTTATCACGAAGATATGGGTAAACTGGGGATCCGGCCTGCGACGGTGGAGCCGAAGGCGACAGAACACATTCACGACATTATCCGCCTGACGGAACGATTGGTGGCCAATGGACTGGCCTACGTTGTGGATGGAGATGTGTATTTTGAGGTGGCTCAGTATCCGGTCTACGGCAGACTGTCAAAACGACGATTGGAAGATCTGCAGGCCGGGGCACGGGTGGACGTGGATGAGCGGAAGCGTCAGCCCATGGACTTTGCCCTGTGGAAGGCGAGTAAGCCAGGTGAGCCCGCCTGGCAGAGTCCTTGGGGACTCGGTCGACCGGGGTGGCACATTGAGTGTTCCGCCATGTCCATGCAGCACCTCGGTGAAACCTTCGACATCCATGGCGGCGGGATGGATCTCATATTCCCGCACCATGAGAATGAAATTGCCCAATCATGTGGCGCAACGGGAAGAGAATTCGCACGTTACTGGGTCCACAACGGGTTTGTTCAGATCAACCAAGAGAAGATGTCGAAGTCGGTGGGGAACTTTTTCACGATTCGGGAGATCTTTGAGAAATCCGAATGGTCTGAGGAGGTAACCGGTGAGATTCTTCGATACTTTCTCCTTTCGACCCATTACCACGGACCGCTCGATTTTTCTGATCAAGCATTGAAAGAGGCAAAAAACGCGTTGAACGGGTTCTATGATCTCTTTGGGCGATTAGCTGAGCCAGGTGGAGTCGTGATGCCTGATCAGAGTCTGAGCCAAGCTGTGGATCGTTGCAGGGGCGCATTCAAAGCCGCAATGGATGATGATCTCAATACCCCTGTCGCAATTGCCGCGTTACAAGGTTTGCGAAGCGATGTGAATAAATTAACGAAAAATGGTTTATCGGACGAAGGCCGCAGGCAAGTTAGAGAGGAGTTTCGGTCACTTGGAAATAATCTAGGGCTGTTTCAGCTAGAACGGTGGGATTTTAACGTGCGAGTTGAACCAACGCCTGCTCATCTCACTCTTACAACCTTTCCTCCAACGGTAAAAATAGAAGAACGAATCACGGACCTACAAATAGAAAACAAGCTGGCCGAAAGAATTGACGCCAAGAAGCGCAAAGACTTCAAATGGGCCGACGCAATCAGGGAAGAGCTCAAGTCCCTGGGAATTACAATTGAGGACAAGCCCGATGGCACCAGCCGATGGAAACGCTAACGCTCAAGAGATTCTCTACGGCCTGCATGCCATCCGGGAGGCTCTGAAATCCGGAGGCCGACCACTCCAACGAATCCTCGTTCTCCGAACCGACAAACAGTTTACGGATCTTGTCCAACTGGCCCGCTCGCGCAAGGTCCCCGTTCATATTCAGCCCCTCGCTTCCCTGGACCGTTTGGTTCCCAATGGCAAGCACCAAGGCGTCGTTGCCTTTGCTGCAGCGAAAGCCTACCAGACTCAGGAGGAGATCCTGGATCGTGCGGCGTGCCGACAGGAGCCACCATTGCTCGTGATCCTGGATGGAGTCGAAGATCCGCACAACCTCGGCGCCGTTCTCCGGACAGCGGAGGGGGCGGGTGCGCATGGTGTCTTCATCCCGGAACGTAGAGCCGTAGGACTGACCTCCGTGGTGGCAAAGGCCTCGGCCGGTGCGATCGACCATATGCCGGTGGCACGTGTGACGAACCTCAGCAGACTGCTTGAATCCCTCAAAGCAGCGGGAGTGTGGATCTATGGCGTCACACCGTCAGCTCAGAAGGTCTTTACGGACATTGACTATCGAGGACCAGTCGGATTCGTACTCGGGGCCGAGGGGACTGGCATTCGACCAGGTGTGGTCCAACATTGCGACGAGTGTGTACGGATCCCCCTCCTGGGCAAAGTCCAGTCCCTGAATGTGTCGGCTTCTGCGGCAATCGTGTTATACGAGGTGGTACGACAACGGGAGCGGACCAACCACGCGGCAGCCGGTTCAACGAACCCGGAGTGCTCCCCCCTGGATCGCCGTCTTCAGTAGTTGAGCCGTATTCGACACGCGCATCTTCTTCATCATGTTGGCACGATGCGCTTCCACGGTCTTGACACTGATCTTCAACCGCTGACCGATTTCTTTATTCTTAAATCCGGCCCAAATCAACTCAAGAATTTCCTGCTCCCGTGATGTCAGCGATTCCGGTCGGCGGGGGCGTGGTGGAGGCTGAAGGTCAGCGAGAGATTTCCGAGGGCGGGCCTTTGCACTTGTCTTAGCCATGATGTTGACTTCTCCTTTGATCGTACGCAGTTTCAGGTATACTCGAAGGGAATCTTCTTCGGACGGTCGCGATTATGGGATGCTGGGCCGGAAAAGTAAAGAATGGTAATTCGGCCCTAGTGGGGTTGCTAGGTAGGGAAAGAACTCTGAGCAATTATGCATGACAGCCACGGCCTGGTGCCGCTGCTATTTAGTGGTTTGTTTGGAGCCGTGGTCGGAAGCTTTCTGAATGTCTGTATCTATCGATTGCCTAGGCGCGAATCAGTAGCCTGGCCAGGGTCTCATTGCCCGAGCTGCTCTCATCCCATTGCCTGGTATGACAATCTCCCTATCCTGAGTTATGTGATACTGGCCGGACATTGTCGATATTGCCGGGTGCGGATTCCGTTGCACTATCCGGCGGTGGAAATACTGAACGGTCTCGGCTATGTGGCCGTCGTGTTCTTTTTTGGGCTCACCTGGAGCACGGTGGTCTATTGGGGACTCTACTCCGCGCTCCTTGTGGTTGCCGGCACTGATCTCTCGCATAAAATCATCCCGAATGTGATTACGCTCCCAGGAATCGTGCTCGGCTTGATCAGTGCCGGCACGATTCTGCCCCTTGGCCTTGTCAATGGAATGATCGGGGCGCTCGTCGGCGGAGGAATTCTCTGGCTGCTGGCTTGGGCCAGTCCATACCTTTTCGGCAAAGAGGGGATGGGGGGGGGAGACATCAAGCTACTCGCTATGATCGGAGCCTTTCTAGGATGGAAACCGGCCGTCATGACGATTATGCTGGGATCGTTTCTAGGCTCGGTCGTCGGGGTGGCCCTCATCGCTTCCAGGGCGATCAGGCGGGAAGACTACATCCCCTTTGGACCGTTTCTTGTCTGTGGGGCCCTGGTTTCCCTCTTCTTTGGCCAGTCACTCCTCGAGTGGTATCAAGGGCTATTGGCTGGATAGTGGCTCTGGTAGCCGATTGCAGCCGGCTGAGCTGTATCTTTTCTGCTAAGAACTGTATCTCTTCGGTTACGTGGTTCTCATTCCCACCGCAATCCCGCAACTGATGTGATTCTTCTCTTCCTGACTCCCCCGAAGTGAAAGTTTCATTCATGACTTCAGTGGTTTAGGCGACTTCGCATCATAGAGTCCTAACAAAAGGCATTCCGATGCCGAGCTCATTTCTGAGCGGCACGAGTCTTGAGATATGGGTGCCCCAGTCGATCATCTCGAGAAAAGGAAAAGACGACATGAGGCAAGAAGGGACAACATTAACGGAACTCCTGGTCGTTGTCGGGCTCATTGCAATCGTGGCGGGTATGGCCATCCCCAGCTTCATGAACCTCAATTCCCGTACCCAGGTTCGTTGTGTTGCGGAAGAGATCGCGTCGGAACTCCGGCTCGCTAAACAGCTGGCCCTCACCAACCACGATCGGGTGCGTGTTCTCGTTGACCTGGACCAGCGTGCCCTTATCACGCAGCTTGTTCGAAGCGGCCTCACGCATCATGTCTATCGCTACAGTGACAAGAATCTCATCATCGAAGAGCCCAGTGCAGGTTCGGAGATCCTTTTTCACCCAAGCGGACGGTCTGCCACGGCCACGACGGTCCACATCCGCGGCCAAGAGGGCCAGAGCCAGAAACTGACCGTGAGTATCACAGGGCGGGTGTCCATTCTATGAAACCGATGCAGAACGACCAGGGCATGAGTTTGGTCGAAGTGATGGTATCGGCGGTGATTGCCGGGATCGCACTGATGGGGATGCTGGGCGCGGTGGAGATCTCCTCCAGATATGCTCAGCAGAGCGTGATGAGCAGTCGGGCGATGGAATTAGCTCAGGCAAGACTGGATATGAAACGTTCCGTTCAATGGCCCTTGCTGCTGGAAGACGACCTTGATCGAGACGGCATTGCCGAAACCCACATGACTGATGACGGAACAGGCCCCGATGTCACAGCAGGCGATGGCGTCTACACCGCTATGCATGAACGGGATGGAATAACGGTGGTCTGGGCGGTCGAAACCGATCTCCCTGGTCCGTTGAGTGCCACCGGCATGGTGAGGATTCGGGCGACGGCATCCTATGCGGGGAGGAACAACGAGAAGCGGGAGGTCCAAATGGCGACGATGCGGGCGAATCCCAGTTATGTGGGGCAACGATGAATACGGGTCATTCCATTCCAGATTCCATTCAGCCGCCACATGCCGGCGAGGTATTCCCTGGCCAATCCGGGTTCACGTTGATCGAATTGATGCTCAGTCTGGCCATCGGAGCAACGGTCGTTGCCGCCACGTTGAATATCTTCACGGTGACGAAAAGCCATGCAGAAAAACACTTCACAACCATAAGGCAGCAGCAAGACATGCGAGTGGGGCTGGAAGTGTTTGAGCAGGAAGTTCGACTCGCGACAGCGGAGTCGATCCAAACGGCCGATCCGGACCGGATTCTCTTTCAAGCGAATCTTAGCGCACTTCGGACGAACACAACCGGGGCCCTTCTTCCTGGGCAGTTTGTGATCATTGTGCAGGATGGGAGTGGATGGGGTGCGGGGAAGACGATCGTGATTTGCAGTGCGACGAACTGTGAGTCCCATCGGCTCGCTCGGACTGGCCAACGGAATCAATTGACATTGGTCGAGCCACTCGAATCATCGTTCTCGGCTGGAGCAGCGGTGGAAGTCCGTAATCGTGTTCTGTACTACGCCAAGCGTGACGAGAACGAAACCGTGCAGCTCATGCGCATGGTCGATGGCGGGGCCAGTGTTCTGATCGGGCGACTTCAAAACGTCCGGTTTTCGTATTGGGACGAGATGGGGAGAAGAACGGACACGATGCCCAACGTGAAGCGGGTCGGCTTAGAAATTCAATCCAATCAACCTCAGGGGACAATGCGGCGGGATGTCCCCCTTCAATCATAGGTAAGGAATACCATCATGACTCACAGGATTCTCACGGAAAATCAGAAGGGGTTTGCCCTTCTTGGGGTAATGATCATTGTGCTGTTGTTATCGCTCCTGACCGCAACGCTCCTCCATCTCTCTGGGCAGGAGGCCGTCAGTGCCAGTGCGGTAAAACAAGCGGCCGTCGCTCAGCAGCTTGCCGATGCGGCAGGGGAATTGGTCGTGGCCTGGTTTCATGACCCACAATCGGCTTCCGCAGACCCACGGCTTGGACGATTCCGAGAGAAGCGACACCATAATGCGCAAGGAGGGCCTTCTTTCTTTGACGTCAATGGCCGGTCCCAGTTCGTAGGGACGAGCGAATATCCCGATGTCACGCTTCGGGCTGAACATGCTGCGGACGACCGGCTCTTGAATGACCCAGAGGTCGGAGTCTTTCGTGCGATGCGTCATCTAGGGCATGTCGAAGAGATCAAGGTTTATGCGCCGTCGAATCCAGGTCTGCTGTGTACCGTCGATGCCACGATTGCCACAGGTGCATCGTCGCCGGTCAGGCAGTCCGTCTTGCTTCAGTTGGGTGCGTTAAATCTTGAGCCGCTGACGGCTGCGGTACAGGTGACAAGACATCTGGGGGAATTCCGGCAGGGGAATGAATCACTGGTTCGAGTGCATTGGGGAGAATTACGAGTGGGAGAAACTCTCGTGCTCAGTCATGAGGACGATATCCCGACCAAGAGCGCGATGGCAGTCGTAACGGGGCAGAGTTATGACGAGACGGCTCAGCGCGAAGATCGCTGGGTGGAAGCACTGATTGGGGGACCGGTCCTGGTCACGCAACCTGCTCCAGAAGAGGTAGCGGGCCTTCCCTCGAACATTCATGAAAGACAATCGCCGATTCCTGGCATACGGTTCGATCAATGGGAGTACGAAGGGTTGAAGCGCATGGCGAAGCGTTTCGGGCGATACTTTGCGATTGATCGAGAGGGGCTCTTATACCCTCAAGGTGTGGTAGCGCCGGGTCGAGGGCTTTCGCCAGATGAGGTGTTGAAGTCTCAAGTGCCGGGTGATCAGCAAGGGTTGATCTTCATCGACACGCTCGACCAATTGCCGCCACGCGTGGACAATCTCGGAGTCCTCCGATTGCAAGCTGCCTACCTCGAAGCCACGGTCGTGATGCAGGGGCATGTCCATCTCAATTCCCAAGGATCCGGGGCAACGGTCAACGTACTCAGCCCGCCCTGGACCGATCGTGACGGGACGGCGGGTCGGACGCCTGTTCAGCTCAGAGGGCTTCACCTGAACGGTGTGCTGTATGCCGCCGGCAATATTACGGTGGCAGGAAAACCCAAGGTGTACGGGGCCGTGGTCACTGGTGGGACGATTACAGGAACAGAATCACAAGGTGCCCTCGAAGTGTGGTACGACCATGATATCGGACAAGGGTGGTATCGTGGTCTGCCGGTTGTCTATCGCGCCTCAGGCACATGGGTGGCCAAATATTGAATTGGGAGAAGATATCCCTTGCATAAGGACGGAACCAAAAACACATTCTAGTTGTCGAGACACGAGGAAACGCTACAATGATTGCACAAGCCACTGGACCACAGCACAAACGAGAAGTACTTTCCGTCGCCACCCTGAAGAGACCACAGATGAACAAGGCGCCCCGCAAAAAGACCATGGAACGCAGTCTCCTGGATTGCATCGCCTATCGGGGCCTTGTGAACCCGGTCGACTTGGATGCGGCGGTCGAAGAATCCCTCTCCCGGGAAGTCGATCTAGAGGCGGTCCTCATCGACAAATATCGTGTTCCGAAACCAGCGCTTGGTTCAGCACTGAGTGAGTTCTATCAATGTCCCTACGTTCCGTATGACGAACGGACCCTCATTGATCCTGAACTCTTGAAAAACCTCAGCTTCGATTACCTGAGAAAGAACTCGTGGATTCCATTGAAACGTCAGGGTACCGTGCTCGATATCGTCACCAATGATCCTCACGATCTCGAAAAGGGCCTGGACATTCGACGCGCATTTCCAGGCACAACGATCCGCTTTTCGGTCGGGCTTCGGCGGGACATCGAACAATACCTGCTTGTTACAACAGGTCAAGTGAATGGTGGCTCGATCACCGACATCCTTGGAGAACTGGTCGACGAAGCCAGTATCGAGCGAAGTGCGGAAGCCGAGCGAAGGGAGATCGATGAAAATGATTCCGCCATCGTGCGACTGGCAAACCAGATCATCGCGGAAGCGTATCGTTTGGCGGCATCGGACGTCCATATCGAGCCCTATTCGGATCGCAAAGAAACCGCGGTGCGGTTCCGGGTCGATGGGAGCTGCTTTACCTATATGCGGATTCCAGCGGCGTATCGGCGAGCCATCGTCTCGCGGTTGAAGATTATGGCCAATTTGGACATTGCAGAGCGGCGGAAGCCCCAAGACGGCAAGATTCGGTTCAAGTTGGCGAAAGACCGTGAAATTGAACTGCGGGTGGCGACGCTGCCGACCGCAGGGAACAATGAAGATGTTGTGCTGCGCCTCTTGACTGCCAAGGAAACTATGCCGCTGGAAGCCATCGATTTTCCACCGGGGGTGTTACAGACCGTCAAGGGTCTCGCCGAACAGCCGCACGGCATTTTCCTGTGCGTGGGACCGACCGGCTCAGGGAAGACCACCACGCTACACGCCGTGATGAAACACATCAATACCGATGAACGGAAGATTTGGACGGCGGAAGACCCCATCGAGGTGACACAGGAGGGCTTGCGGCAGGTACAAGTGCATCCAAAGATCGGGTTTACCTTTGCCTCGGCCATGCGGGCATTCCTCCGGGCTGACCCGGATGTCATCATGATCGGAGAGATGCGCGACAAGGAAACAGCGGACATTGCCATCGAGGCGTCGCTGACCGGTCATCTCGTCATGAGCACACTGCACACCAATAGTGCCGTAGAAACCGTCACGCGATTACTTGATATGGGCTGTGACTCGTTTAACTTTGCGGATGCGATGTTGGGCATTCTCGCCATGCGACTCTGTAAACGTATCTGTATCCATTGCAAAGAGGAATACCATCCCACCCAACAGGAGTATGACGAGCTTGTGCAAGGCTATGGGGCAAGACATTGGGAAAAGCTCGGAGTCACCTACACTGAGGATCTGCGGCTTTCACGCGGGAAAGGATGCGAGGTCTGCAATCAGACTGGATTTAAGGGGAGAGTGGCCATACATGAACTTCTTGTCGGCACCGAAGAGATCAAGAATCTGATTCAAAGCAGGGCGCGCACAGCAGAAATTCTACAAGTTGCCATACGTGATGGAATGGTGACCCTCTTGCAAGATGGCATTCAGAAAGTGCTGAAGGGATTGACGACTTATCGTCAAGTTCGGGCCGTTGCCGTCAAGTAGCAGCATCCTTCCAGGTCCGGTCAGGGAGTGTGCTCAAGGACGAAGACAAATGAACTCAACCGGCTCAGCATCGCTGGCGAGAGCCGGATAAACTCGAGTCCACAGCGTTGCTCAGATACCCACCGAACCCCTGCAAGCTCAATCTCGATAGTCGTGCTATTGGGTAAATCGATCGACAGCGCAAGATGGGATGAGACGGAAAGCGGCTGTGCCGCCAGAACAGCACAGCCCTGTGCTGAGAGATTAAGGACGGTACCTTCCGAACAATGGACATCACTGTCAAGCCTGCATGGCAGTTGGATGGCAAATCGTCGAAGTGTTCGACTGTCTCTAGACATCATAGATCCTTCTATTGAACCACATGATGGCTAATCTGTCGTCCTAAAGGGTGCGGCCCTCACTGATGACAACAGCTTCGCTTGTCATGATCCTGCCGCCGGCCTACAAAACCTCTTCTGATCGACCGTACGGAACTGTACAAGGTCGCTGCCGAAAATTGTTGGTCTTAAGTGCGAAAAATGACCGCATGCAACGTACTGCTCAATAGTCCGAGTCCCTTAGAATCAACTAGTTAGAGCAGCATGCGCTCCGCTATAGAACGGCATGCCCCTTGCTCGGTTAGGAACCACCATGCGGTATGGCTTCTTCTTAGACAAGCAAGGTACACACCACCAGCGTGGATTCACGCTGGTGGAAATGATGATTGTTGTAGGGATTATCTCGCTCGTCAGCATGCTGGGTGTTCCCAATTACATCAGCTGGAATGCGAGGCATCAGCTTCGGCAGGCCTCTGCGGAGATCCAAAACCAGTTGTCCTTTGCGCGTGTCAGCGCCATGAGCCGAAACTCTGTCGTGTCGGTCAGTGTATCGGCGAGCAGTGGGAAAGTCGTGCTGTCGGCTACGGATGCGTCCGGGGCATCGGTGGTCCAACCGGTTGCTCTGCCAGGCGGTGTCATAGGAGTGAACCCTGAACCTGCTGGGGTGACTTTCTTGCCGCTGGGAATCAGGTCAGGCGGAGGGACGGGCAATCAACTGATCGTGATTTCGAACAATCATGGGCTTTCGTACTCAGTGATCGTGACACCTCGAGGGACGGTTCGATGGTGTCCTGCTCCAACGTGCACCTAACCAGAAATCAGGCGAGGAAGGTATGAGGGAGCGGCCTCATCGAGCAACAGAGCATGGTGAAAAGGGATTTTCCCTGATCGAAGGAATGATCGCAATGATTATCTTGGGGACGGGGTTACTCGGCCTGGCCAGCATGCAGACGGTCGCGATGGGGCGTAACGGTGATGCCAATGAAAGGACACGCGTGACGAACTTTGCCGTCGAGATCATAGAGCGGATTCAATTCAACCGGCGCAATGCGCTTGCCTATAACGGGATCGACACGTCGGTCGTATGTACCATTAATGCCACGACTCAGCCGATGGCTCGAGGGGACTGTGATCAATGGCGAAATTTGCTCACGGGTCAACTTGCAACCGGGTTGCAGAATCTCCGTGGCCAAGTTGCCGTCACAACGGTAGGTCCCACGCTGCCTCCTCTCAATCAAAATAGAGTCGTAGTGACGATGTCGTGGATGGGAGATGCAGGAGATCAAAAGCTGGCCACGGCAAGAAGTCTATCGTTTACCGCCATGGTGGCTCCGGAATGAAGATGATGTTGGATACAGGACATAAACGTGGGGAAGGAAGCTGCGCTTGCAAGGAACCACGGTCGTCATTTGTGGATGAGCGGGGCATGACGCTTATTGAGTTGGCGGTGGGTGCTGTAGTGGGCATGTTAGTGGTGGCCGGAGCCTATGCCGTCTTAACGTCGAGCCAGAAGTCAACCCATGCCAATGATCAGATCGTGGAGACGCAGCAGAACGTACGGATTGCGATGGACTTGTTATCTCGAGATATTAAAAATGCCGGGTTTGGGTGGGCAGGGCCGGTGTCGGGTCCTTCGTCGACCACCTGTGCCACGCCCATTGTACCCCTGGATATGAATACAGCGGGAAATGATACGGGTCCGGACAGCATTCGCCTTGCGGTCCCAATCGAGGCAGTAAGTGCACCATTGGCCACTGCGACCACGGGGAAGACCAAGATTACAGGCATCACCATGTCAGCTGGGGCTGTCGCCAATATGGCAACTGAAGTGGGAGGGAGCTTGAATGGAGCGGTGGTCACGATAGGAGGAGCCTCCACTGTTTCGGTGACAGGCGTCACCCCGAGCGGGAGCACCAGCGTCCTTAACTTTTCACCCACACTTATTCCACCCTATTCAGTAGGGATACCGGTCTATCTGTTGCAGTGCGTCACCTATTCAATCGGCACCACAGCGGCGGCATGCGGAGGTGTTGGGCCCTGTTTGCTGCGCAATGGGGTCTCGGTCGCCGACGGAGTCGAGGACATTCAGTTTGCGTATGCCTGCGACGGTTGTGTGGCTGCGGTGAATTCAGGAGTTGAGGACCGGATCATTGACAATCAGGGTGGGGCGTCCGGTTTTGATCAGGCCGATTTCATCACGAACAACCAGTGGGCGACGGCTCCTATGACGGCCGATAAGATTCGCTTGGTTCAAATCACCGTGGTTGCTCGCCAAACGGACGCCGATCAGGGGTTGGGAGAGGTAAAGTCAGCCATGACCTTGTCCTCAGGCCCTTTGCAGGTGAGTGACCACAACCATGCCCAAGGTCTGTTCGTGGCCGGCGATCTTACAACGATGAGCCCGCCCTATACACAATATCGGCGGCGGATGCTGACCAGGACAGTGGAAACCAGAAATCAGCGATCCTAAGGACAGAATGACTATGCGTAGCTGTAATACCAGAAATGACAGCGGTCCGAACAATGAGCAGGGTATCGCGATGTTGACGGTCTTGCTCGTCATGATGATGATGACGGCTCTTGGTATCGCGGCCCTTACAGCCACAGGCCTTGAAAATCGTATGGCCGGATCCATGTCTTCGATTGAAGGCGCCACGGCGGCAGCTGAATCCTGCACGGGCATCGGGGTGAATATCATTCAACAGACCCTCGATCCGGCTGGAGGGGCGGGAACCGTGCCTGCGTCATTTCTTACGAGTGCCGTCCCCGCAGGGCCGGTTGCCCCAACAGGTCAGGGAACCCTATCCACAGAAATTATGGGTGGGTCGGATAACAACACCGACACCCCTGAGGGAGCTCCCAACTTCCAGCTTAGCGTCGGCTCCTACACTGTCTATGGAGACATCGACCGGCTCTATCTCAAGCCACCTGCCGGTTCCGGCATGCAACAATTTGCCGGGTATGAGGGGACGGGGAATTCCTCGGTCGGCACGGCCCAAGCGTACTATCGAGTCGACTGCGTCGCACGCAATCCAACGACAGGGACATCGGCTCGCGTGGCGGCGGTCTATGCCTGTACCAGTAGCGGTGAGAGTTGTCAGAAATAAGGGAGGCAGGAAGACGACCATGACCATGGCAATTCCAATGAAACGTGACAAGGACCAAGCAAGAACACACTCGTGGAGATCGCGTGGTCTGGCTGGGGGTCTGGCGGCTCTGCTCAGTGTGGCGGGACCGGTGTGGTTCGGCAGCCAGGGATGGGCGCAAACCATGGACAAGGTGGAGCTGGGATTTCCTACCGAGGGCCAAATCACGAGCGTCGGACCAACCTCGATCGAGGTCGAGAACCGTCTCTACCGTCTTCATCAGAAACTCAGCATCACGAGGGAAGGGGGCCAGCCGTTGTCGATCCAAGATCTGCAAATCGGACATGGCGTCCAGTGCTGGTTAAAAGAGGGAGCCGTCGCCAAGATTATCGTAAGAAATCCACAATAAGGGTAAAGAGACCGGTGCCTGTCAACCCCAGTGAATGAACTGATCCCTCATTGGGTGAGTGCCGATAGGAACGGGAGGAACACATGAAGAGTTACGGGAACCGATGGAAGAACTCCGTTGTTGCTGGAATAGGATGCCTGTCCGTCCTCGGTGCCTTGTGTGTCCCACAGGTGGTCTATGGGCAAAACATGGCGGATTACACAGCGATGCCGCCCTTCATTGCCGATGCCGTCCCGCCGAATGTGCTTCTCCTGATGGACAACTCAGGCAGCATGAATCAATCGGCCTATCATCTGTCCGGCGAAGCCTATGTTCCAGCCAAGGAATACCAGGGCTACTTCAAGTTTGACAAATGTTACAGCTATGGGTCGAATAAATTTACTCCTGGTCCAGATCGAGCGGCCACGGGAGACCCCTGTGCGTCCGGCGCGCCCTGGCTTGGGAATTTTCTGAACTATCTCACCATGACCAGATACGAGATCATCAAGCTGGTCATGATGGGTGGCAAATGTGCTCCTCGTGCCGTCACCGGAACCTGTTATCCCGGTGGGACCTTGATCTTAGAAACAACGGAGGATGTCAACAGCATCACGATGAATGGGACCGGGATCAGTCCCTATTCGTCAAGCAAGTGTTTTGGGAGAGACGGGGGTTCACTTACGGTACGCGATACAGGATGTGGCGGCGGATCGACGAATTTTACGCTAAAAGCAGAGATTGCGGCTGAACCCAATGGTGTGATCCAGGCGGTCGGGACTAAGGCGCGGTTTGGTCTGATGCAATTCAAGAGTGCCGGAGACGGGGGTAAAATCCTGGCCGAGGTCGGGAGTAACGTCATCAGTATGGTCAATGCGATCGAAAACACGGACGCTGCAACCTGGACGCCCCTGGCTGAGTCTCTGTACGAAGCGACACGCTATTTTGCGCAGGTGAAGCCGGCCTTTACCAATTCAGACTATTCCTACACTGTAGAAAGTAAGGATCCCTATTACTTCAAGGTTCCAGATTGGAGCACGAAGAACCCCGGTGAGTATGTTGCATGTTGTAAAAGCTTCATCATGGTCTTCACGGATGGGGCTTCGACACAGGACCTGAATGTGCCCGATGTCTTAAAGGATCTTGCCCACGATTTCCACGGCACCCACTGCACTGGTTCAGTGGCGTGTGAGAAGCATAAGACCGACTACGATGACAACGGAAAACACTATCTCGATGACGTGGCGTACTACGCCCATACGACGGATCTCCGGCAGGACTCATTGCCGTTGCTCAATGAAACTGGCAAGGATCTGAAGGGATTTCAAAATGTGACAGTCTATACGTTCTACGCCTTTGGGCAGGCGCTCGGGCGGGAACTGCTGCAAACAACCGCGAAGACCGGCGGATTCGAGGATCGCAATAATAACCAAAAACCGGATCTGGCCGAAGAATATGACAAGGTGAATAATTACACTGGGGCTCAGGGGGCCGATGGGATTCCGGATACCTATTTCGAGTCAGCCGATGCTGATGACCTTCGGGATAAGTTGCTGGCTGCGATCACTAGCATCTTGCAGCGTAGCGCTTCAGGAACCGCGGTCTCAGTACTTGCGACGTCAGCAACTGGTGACGGGTCTCTCTATCAATCGTTTTTCTATCCGCTCATCTATGAAGGAACGAGAGACGTCAGGTGGACCGGCTATACACAAGGGCTGTTTCTCGATACCTTTGGAAACCTACGAGAAGACACGAACGACGATGGAAGGCTGACCTACAACCAAGATGTGATCATCCGGACCCGGTTCGATGCCGCGACGAATAATGTTTTCGTCGATCGGTTTCACGACAACGATGGGGACGGGAAGGCGGATGGTACCACGCCGTTTGAAACAGTTGGGTTACGCGATATCAACGGTATCTGGGAGGCCGGCAAGCAGTTGGCCCTGACGAATCCGGACGATCGGAAGATCTTGACGTGGGTCGATGATGGGGACGGGGTGGTCGAATCAGGAGAACAAATGGCCTTCACCACCGCCAACGCCTCCACCTTGAGCCCATTTCTACGGGCGGGAGCAGCTCCCTATACGGCGAACAATATTATCAACTTCATTCGCGGTACCCAGGTGGCCGGCATGCGGGATCGGCAACTTACGGTCAATGGATCATTGACGGTCTGGAAATACGGCGACCCTATCCATTCGACACCGACCATCGTGGGGCCACCGAGGGAGCGATTTGATTTTCTCTACGGGGATGCCTCCTATACGCCGTTCTTTCAGAAATATAAGAATCGTCGTCAGGTTGCCTACGTTGGTTCGAATGATGGAATGATGCATGCCTTCAACGGCGGGTTTTATCACCGAGGAGACGATGCTGGGTCTTCAGGAGTTGAACATGGGTGGTACACCAAAACAGAGACTGACAACTCCGGTGGCACGGAATTAGGACAAGAACTGTGGGGCTTCATTCCCTATCAACTGTTGCCCCATCTGAAGTGGTTGACACAGGCCGACTATACCCACGTCTATTACGTGGATCTCAAGCCGAAAGTCACAGACGTCAAGATCTTTACTCCCGATGCTGACCACCCTAACGGCTGGGGCACGATCCTCATCGGAGGCTTCCGTCTGGGGGGCAGTTGCGGCGCCTGTGTGGCCTCGACCGGTGCCCCGCCCATGACCGTCAACATCTCCGGGACGTCCCGGACCTTTTATACGGCCTACTTCGTGCTGGACATTACGAACCCAGAAGTGGAGCCTAAATTACTGTGGTCGTTCAGTTCGTCCGATCTGGGTCTTTCCACAAGTTATCCCACCATTGTCCGGACGAGTCCAGCTAGCGATGCCAAGGCGGATCATACGAACGCCAAGTGGTACGTGGTCTTCGGCTCGGGCCCCACTGGGTATGACGCAGCCGTCAAGACCGGAGGAACGAACGGACAAGGAGCGAAGCTCTTCGCTGTGGATCTAATTTCAGGTCCTGGTGCGAACAACAGTCTGGTCAAGAAACTGCCGGTTGGTTCGTGGACATCCTTCACTGCCGATCTGATTACCTTGGATAAAGATCTAGATTTCCGATCGGATTCCGTCTATGTCGGAAGAACGATTGATCCGAATGGGTCAAACGGGCGAACGAGTACCGAGCCGGCTGTCACCCAGTGGACCGGGAAAATGTATCGGCTCACGATGGGATCTTGTGGTGGTGCCGTAGCCTGCTCGACTTCCACCTGGGGAGTTCAAAGCGGGAGCGATCGTGTCCCAACAGAAATTCTTAACACCTTCCCACCCTCCGGCACGTCCTATTATATGGGGCCCATTGTATCGGCACCCACGACGACGCTTGACGATGCAGGCAACGTCTGGATCTATTTCGGAACTGGTCGCTACTTCGGCGCAGCCGACAAGACGAACACGGAAACACAATTCTTTTTCGGCATCAAAGACTCCGTTCTGAGTGGAAGCTGTACACAGACCAACGAGACAAATTGTACCGATAACGATTTGGTGAATGTCTCCAATGCGCAGGTTTGTGTGACGGGAGTTGGGACCTGTACGACCGCAACCCAGGTAAGTGGTATGGGGAGTACCACCACCTATCAGGGGTTAGATGACTTGATTAACAAACCGCAGGGAGCGAGCCCTGAAAAGGATGGGTGGTTTACAACGCTTCCTGGATCACGAGAGCGGGTCTTGGCGAATCCTACGTTGATTGGAGGGATCGCCTTCTTCCCATCGTTCACTCCTGACAATGACCTGTGCACGTCTTCGGGCAGCAGTAATCTCTACGCACTGTTTTATCGCACAGGCAGTGCGAATAAATCACCGGTTATTGGAACCTCGCCTTCTGGTTCCAATCAGACTGTTAATCGATCAGTTAGCCTTGGTACGGGCCTTGCCGCTCAAATGGCGGTTCACCTTGGTAGTCAAGGCTCAGGTGGACAAGGTGTCTGGGGTGCGGGTGGTAGTGGTGGCGGTGGTTGTCAGAGCGGCGCTGGAGGCTTCATCAACACCAGTTCTGGAAACATTGTGCAGACCTGTACGAGCTTCGCGTCCAACATGCGGAGCCGATACGTAGCCTGGATTAACCAGCGGTAGTAGAGACGGGATCAAGGAGTGGATCGATTCTATCTCAGTGATCACAATAGAGGCGGAGGGGAAACCTTTCGCCTCTGTTGTTTGGAGGCGTGATGTGGGTGTCCTTTCTGATGGTCCTGGCTCTGGCCATCGATGGTTGTACGGCTGAAGCGCCTCGTGAGGGTGCTGTGACCTCTTCCATACGGGGTAATCATGCCCCTGTCGTTCGCGAGGCCACGATTACACCGGCGCCCCTCACGCTTGATTCGCCGATATCCGTGCATGTCACAGCGGATGATGCTGATCGGGATCCCTTGACCTTTGCTTACAAGTGGGTGGTCAATGGTCACCCGCTCGAAGGACAGACTGGCGCTCTCTTGCCACCACAGCTTCTCAAGCAAGGTGATAAGGTCAGCGTGGAGATTCTACCCGACGATGGAAAGGCAAAGGGTGCAATCTATCGCTCTCCGGCTGTGACTGTGCTGAACACTCCCCCGATCATCTCTTCACTCTTGGTGAGTCCTCAGCCTGGCGTTCCCGGGGATCAGCTGGAGGCGAAGATAGAGGCGACTGACCCGGATGCAGATCCTATACACATCGTGTTTCGGTGGTGGCGAAATGGTGCTGTTGTGAAGGAAGGGGAAGAACCGACGCTTGACACGAATGGCTTTTCAAACACTGACCAAGTGGTAGTGGAGGCCATTGCTCGAGATCAAAAGGCCGCAGGCAAGAGCATGAAATCCGGTAGGCTGTTCACGTCCAACAGTCGTCCTGCCATCACCTCGACACCGACGGTTCCTAGCGCTGGAACGCCATTCGAGTACAGGGTGCAAGCGGTTGATCCCGAAGGGGACCAGTTGAGCTATCGGCTCGAAACGGCTCCAGCCGGGATGGTCATCGACGAAACGACAGGGCATATTCGGTGGCCAACTGCACAAGCGCCAGCTGGTACCCATCACGTTCGTGTGGTTGTGGAAGATCCAGGCGGAGGCCGGGCGTTCCAAGAATTCGACCTCAATATTCTCTCGCCACCATCCTCAAGTCCGAATGGTACCTAAGCCGACGACCGGTCACAGGCTGAGACATCAGTCCTTGCCAGAGCTTCTCGTGGTTTGTTAAGATTTTGCACAGATTTCTAGGGAGGGATACCACCTCGCACACGTGCGTAAGCTCAAACTACGAGAAGGTACCAATACTGCCGTCCTGTTCGGTTATCATGACCGTCATCTCAAGCTCATCGAAGACGAGTTGGGCGTACGGCTCTCCGCACGAGGGGAAGAACTCACACTCGACGGCCTTCCTGAGCCCGTCCGCCAAGCAGAGCGCATTCTCCTCGAACTGGCTTCCCTGACGAACGAAGGCATTACTCTCCAAGCGGAGGATGTCACCCACGCCCTTACCGCGTTGCGCCGAACGCCGGAAGCGTCTCTTCGAGACCTTCTTGATAAGTCGGCGATGATCGTTACCAAGAAGCGGTTCGTTGGTCCAAAATCTCCGACTCAAAAAGCCTACATTGAAGCGATCGAGCAACACGATATCGTGATCGCCATCGGACCGGCCGGGACGGGGAAGACCTATCTCGCCATGGCCATGGCCGTGAGCGCGCTTCTGAATAAGGAAGTCAGCCGGATCATCCTTGCCCGGCCGGCGGTCGAGGCAGGCGAAAAGCTCGGTTTTCTACCCGGCGATATCTATGAGAAGGTGAACCCCTATCTGCGGCCGCTGTACGACGCCCTCTTCGACATGATGGAGATGGAACGGGCAAATCGATTGATTGAACGGGGGGATATCGAAATTGCGCCGTTGGCCTTCATGCGTGGGCGAACACTGAACGATTCATTTGTTATTTTGGATGAGGCACAGAATGCGACGGCCGAACAAATGAAGATGTTTCTGACGCGGCTCGGCTTTCATTCAAAAGTGGTCGTCACCGGAGATGTCACGCAGGTGGACCTGCCTAATGACCGCGTGTCCGGACTCATTCAGGTCAAGGACATCCTTCGTGACATTGAAGGCATTGCTTTTGTCTACTTTGACGAAAAGGATGTCGTGCGGCACCGACTGGTTCAGGAGATTATCAAAGCCTATGATCGTCACCAGACCGTGCACACCGGTGATCCGCGAGAAACGCGTGCACAGCGGTCATCGTCCCAGCGCCACAATCCTCGCTCACGCACCTCGCCCACGACAGGGGCAGAATCCTCCGCTGACGCAGAAAGTTCTGGTTGATGGCGGTCTATCTGCGTGTGAGCCTTACTCGGCATCTCGTGCGGCAGGTGCGGTTGGTCGAATTGGCTCAACGGGTGCTGTCGGCTGCCGGCGAGGCTGAATCGGAACTCAGTCTCGACCTCATCGGCGATCGTCGCATGCAACGGCTCAATCGCGAATATCGTCAACGAGATCGCACGACGGATGTGCTGGCATTTCCCACACGCGAGGCCATTCTGCCTCACGGGTTATCCCGTCGCACGAGCCTGCTCGGAGATGTCGTCATTTCATTGCCGACGGCCATTCGTCAGGCCAGGGCGTCGGGCCGATCGATCGATGAGGAACTGGCGATTCTCTTAGTGCATGGGGTGCTGCATCTGTGCGGGTATGATCATGAGCGGAGCCTGCGAGAAGCGGAGCGGATGTCGCGTCAGGAGCAGGCCGTTCTGCGTCGCATCTCTCCTGTCCCTCACATTGTCACCCTGCGTCGGGGACGACGGATAAAGGACAACTGACCATGGGATGGTTTCAGCGACTGAGCGAAGGGCTTGGCAAGACTCGGCACGTGGTCCAACAATCCCTGGATCGTTTCCTTGGGCGCACGCCCGACCAGGAATTACTGGAGGACCTCGAAGCGGCACTGCTGGCGTCCGATCTCGGAGCCCGAGTCGTCGACCGCTTGATGCGAAGGATCAATGAGGAAACACGTGGAGCTGAGGCGAAAACGTCTGAAGGGCTGCAGGCGGTCTTGAGTCGTACGCTCTACGGGATCCTGAAGCCTGTCGCCGATGTCCCGCTTGATCGTCTTATCACCGAGGGCCCTACGCCGTTTGTGTTCTTGGTCGTCGGCGTGAATGGGGTTGGCAAGACCACTACGATCGCTAAGATGGCACAACGGATAGTACAGTCGGGGCGAAGGCCCTTGTTGGTGGCGGGAGACACCTTTCGTGCGGCCGCGATCGAACAGCTGCAAGTGTGGGGGGATCGCATCGGCGTGGAGGTTGTGCGTCAGCGACATGGCGCCGATCCTGCCGCGGTGGCCTTTGATGGGATTGTGGCGGCTAAGGCCCGCAAGGTCGATGTGGTCCTGATCGACACTGCGGGACGTCTGCATACGAAGTCCAACTTGATGGATGAATTGCGGAAGGTGAAGCGAGTGATCGGGCAGGAGTTGCCTGGTGCGCCCCATGAAGTGCTGTTGGTGTTGGATGCCACGCTCGGGCAGAATGCGTTGGCACAGGCTCGTCAGTTTCACGAGGCGGTAGGAGTGAGTGGCCTTGTGCTGACGAAGCTCGATGGAACGGCCCGGGGCGGGATTGTCGTGGCAATTGCGGAGGAGCTAAACATTCCCATCCGCATGATTGGTGTCGGAGAGGGCGTCGAAGATCTCCAGGACTTCAATGCCGAGGCCTTTGTGGCCGCGTTGTTCGGGCAGGCAGAGACCCCCTCATAAACCACGCATTGTCTTCTCTCATTCCCACGTCCTGTGCTACGCTTGGTCATGGAAACCGACTTTTCCTGAGCACGCGGGTGGACGATGACCAAACTCTTGATCGTCGATGACGATCGAATGAATTGCGATCTCTTCCAGGACCTATTCAGCCGCCAAGGATATGATGTCACCTTCGCAACAAGCGGAAAAGAGGGGCTCGATCTGTTCCGCACGATCAACCCGAAAGTGACGCTCCTGGATCTTCGTATGCCGGAGATGGATGGATTGACCCTCTTGAAGGAGATTCGCGCCATCGATCCTCACGCGGCGGTGATCATCTTGGGCGGTGGCGCAACAGACGTGCATGAAAATCAATCGCGAGCACTGCGGGCCACTGATTTTATACGGAAAGGTTTGTCGCTGGATATTCTCGTTGACGCGGTCAATCGGGTCTCGAATCTTCCAGGGCCAGCGATGGTCACACAGTCGCCGCTCACGGACGGAACGAGCGGGCAGCAGAGCGGGGAGTCAGTCCTGGTCGTGGACGACGAATCTCTCGTCTGTGATCTGCTCGTTCAGTTCTTAAGTCTTCGCGGGTATCACGCGCTCGGTGTGAGAAACGGTCAGGACGCGCTCCGGATGGTCGATGAGATGCACCCGGATGTGGTCTTGGTCGATATGATCATGCCGGGCATGGCGGGGATCGATGTGCTCCGAGCCCTACGAGACAAGGGCTATCCTGGTGGCATCATTATCATGACGGGGAGTCACAACGAGGAGTTGTTGGGAGAAGCGTGGAGCCTAGGTCCTCACGAGCTTCTGCTCAAACCGGTTGACCTTGACCGTCTTTTGATGGCGATCCAGCTTGTACTCGTCTGCCGTGAGTGTTAAAACGCTTCCTGATGTACATCAGGATACGAGCGTTCCCCCTCTACCTTATCACGGTGTTCTTGGCCGGTGCCGTCGAGGCACAGGCTGCAACTTCCCCAGCCGATCAAGAGAGTCCACTCCTTCATCATCACCTCTCCGTTGAGTTGACCCCAAACACACATGAAATCACGGCAACCGACCGGATCGACTTGGAGATTGAGCCGAACCGTTCGTCACTGATTTTCACCCTGGCACCTACGTTGCTGATCGAATCAATCAGCATGGAAACGCCATCGGCTGTAGGCCCCGAAGGGACGGCTGGTATCGCCGTACCATTTGCCAGGATGCATGCGGGAGAAACTTCCGGTCAGTCAGTGATCGTGACCCTTCCACACGATCATAGCAGGAACATGACACTGACCTGGATATATCGAGGAGCCATCAACGATCCGCCGAAGGAACCTCGTCATCTGCGATTCGTCACGCCGAGCGAAACGGCGGGACATATCGGGGAGGAGGGAGTGTATTTAAGCGGGGAGACTCAGTGGTACCCGGACCTTCCTGGATCATTCGGGACCTACCGCATGACCGCTCGTGTTCCACAAGGGTGGACGGTGGTTGCATCCGGGCGGAAGGAAGGCGAGGTGACGAACGGAGGGAAGGCGTCCTCAATCTGGTTGGCGCCAGATCGGTCGGAAGCCTTCACGCTGGTGGCGAACCACTTTGTGACCAAGTCACGAGTGTGGCACAGTGGCACCGGGCAGCGGATCGACCTCCAGACATATTTCTTTCCCGACAATGCCGCGTTGGCTGATGAGTATCTCGACGCGACCGCACAGTACCTTGAGGCCTACATCCGGATCTTGGGGGAGTACCCCTTTGACGCATTTGCCGTCGTGGAAAACTTTTTCGCCAGTGGGCTTGGAATGCCCTCCTTCACCCTCCTGGGCAGTGGCAGCATCAAACGGCACTATGTGCAACCTTATGCCTTAGGCCACGAAATCGTCCACTCCTGGATCGGCAATTCCGTCTTTAATCGTGACGATACGGGGAACTGGGTTGAAGGATTAACCACGTATCTGGCGAACTATTATTGGCATGAAGTGGTTCACGATGACCGCCAAGCCTTGGAGCAGCGTCGCATGATGTTGCAGAGCTACAATCTCTACGTCCAGCCGGAAGCCGATTACGCGGTCTCACGGTTTCTCAGAAAACACGATGAGAAGGATAATGCCATCGGGTATCAAAAGTCGGCATTCGTGTTTCATTTACTTCGGCAAGAAATCGGAGAGGAGTCGTTCTGGCGTGGTATCACGACGTTCGTCGGAGAATATCGCAATCAGCCGGCTGATTGGGTGGCGATCGAAAAGGTATTTTCTCGAGAAAGCGGGCGGAACCTGCGATGGTTTTTTGAACAATGGGTCGAGCAGTCCGGCGCGCCAGTCGTATCATTGGGAGAGGTCCGTGCGCGTCGGGTGACGGAGGATGCAGGCACAGACGCTTGGCAGTTGGCGGTCCAGGTTCAGCAGAGTGAGGGCCCCTTTCGAATGGCGGTCCCGATCCGTATCACCATGAAAGAATCAACCGTGAGCCGGTCGATCAGGCTCAGTCTTTCACCATCGAGTATCGCCGAATTTGTCCTTCCCGATCGGCCGTTACGGGTGGAGCTCGATCCTGATCTGATGATGTTTCGACGTATGGCAAGGCATCAATTGCCGCCGATGCTGAACGGCTATGTGACGGACCCACACAAGACTGTCCTGCGAGCATTCTCGGATGCGGCCTCTCCGCTGCAGCAGATCGTTTCGCGCATTGCTGATCATGAACTGCCGGAGTCCAAGCCTACAACGAGTATCGTATCGGAGGAGTCTTCGCTTCCTCAAGAGGGATCGGTTCTGGTCCTGACTGGTGCGGGGCAGTCTCAGGCCGTCTCCAAGCTTGTGCGAGATTCTTGCGGTGACCGCGTTGAACTGGGGGAGACGGGGTTTCAGATTGATGGCCAAGCATACGAAGGACCGAAACTGGCCGTCCTCTTCTCCTGTCCGCGAGCATACGTGCCGGGCAGCGTGATCACGGTCCTGTATGGCGTGACCGCGGGCGCTGTCGAGAAACTATCACGCGTTCTGTTCTATTATGGGTGGCACAGTTACGTGCTGTTTCAGGATGGAGCCGTCACGAAACGCGGCATATGGCAGGGAACACCGGACGTGAAGGAGGTACGAGTTGATGCGACGTCGTAGTACTCACCGATTGTGTGTATGGGGGCTCTGTGTATTGGTGGGGTTGCCACCATTCGCATTGGCGGGTGATCAGTCGCGAGAGACGACGTCCCAGGCCCGTTCCAGTGAGCGGCATCTGGCCAACATTCGACAGCTGACTGTCGGGCGGCAAAATGCCGAAGCCTATTTCTCTTTTGACGGGAGGAAGTTGATCTTTCAATCGACCAACAATTGGCCGAACGATTCGCGAGGAACCACGCATAAACCGACTGACAATGGTTTGGGATGTTATCAGATGTACGTGTTGGACTTGGACAGTGAAGCGGTTCGTCTCGTCAGCACGGGGAAGGGAGCCACGACCTGCGGGTATTTCTTCCCCGGTGATCGGCGGGTGTTGTATTCCTCAACCCATGCCGCAGGGAGTGGATGCCCACCCAAGCCAAAACGAGATGGCGCCTATCGCTGGGCACTTGACGACTACGATATCTATTCCGTTCGAATCGACGGGCAGCAGATGCAACGGTTGACCTCCTCGTCGGGCTATGACGCAGAGGCGACCATCTCGCCTGATGGGAAGACCATCGTGTGGACCTCGGTGAAGGATGGGGATCTCGACCTCTATACGATGAACATTGATGGAACCAACGTGCGACGCCTGACGGACGATATCGGCTACGACGGTGGCGCATTCTTTTCGCCGGACAGTACCAGGATCGTCTATCGCGCGGCTCATCCGACCGATCCGGACGAAGTGGCCAAGTACCAAGCGCTCTTGGCACAACGGCTCGTTGAACCGGGGCAGCTTGAAATATTCGTCGTCAATGCCGATGGGTCACACAAACAGCAGGTCACATCGAACGGCGCGTCGAATTTTTCCCCCTACTTTCACCCCGATGGCAAACGTATCATCTTTTCCTCCAACCTCGAAACGCGAGGAGAAGGCGGTCGGCCCAGTTTCCATTTGTACCTCGTGCGCGATGACGGGACGGGAGTTGAACGCCTTACCACCGAGGGACACTTCAATAGCTTCCCCATGTTTTCTCCGGATGGCAAGCGACTCGTCTGGGTCTCCGATCGCAATGCGACGGCGCCGGGTGAATTCAACGTGTTTCTAGCTGATTGGGTTCCGTAAGCCGCGATCAGCGAACCGGGAGCCTGAAGACTTCGACTAGACTGCGGAAACCGTATCGTGTTCGCTGGAGCCGTCACGGATATCGAAATTTAAGACAACACCGACCATCCAAGCGGGATGCGAAGAAAGACTGTCAGCCAGGCCGCAGTGAGCGAAGCGGCGGAGAGGTACATACCACGCTTCGCTTGATCTGCTCGCTTCGATCACATGCGAGTGGATAGGTTCTTTGCCTCCAGTGGCTCTTCATGGGCGATGAGCTGCTGAGCGATGCGAGAACGCGGCTGGCGGTCTTTTCCCGTATCCTGCTGGGGCTTTCCGTTCAAGACGCAGCTCAATGAGTGTCCCGTCGCACCCATCCCATCCTAGGACTGCAGTCCTCGCTCAACTTGGTTGTTCCTGCCTGGCATTGGGCATCAGCGTGTTCGGCTTGGCACGGTTTGATCTGCCGATCACCAAGTATGTCCGTTCGGTGACGATTCATCTCCCCTGGGATCAACTGGTCATTCCATGGATGGCGTTCACCAGCGACCTGGGCGACTGGGTCGGCCAAGGGTGGCGGTTGGCGTTCGTGAGTCTCTTCCTGCTCGCCATCGCATGGGCGGTCGAGAAACCGAGTATCAAGAGCGCGGCGATTCAGACGCTGGTCGCCCATGGAATCGCGGCATTGCTTGCCAATGTGCTGAAGCACCTCATCGGCAGACCACGCCCGAAATTTGTGCATTCCGGAGACTGGCAGATGAGCTTCTCCTTGGTCTCCGGCCTCGATTCGTTTCCGTCCGGCCATAGTACGGCGAGTTTTGCCATTGCGACAGTGCTGGCGAAACGATTTCCCCTCCTCAGCCCGTTGTGTCTGGGGATCGCTCTGTTCGTTGGGATCAGCCGTGTGCTGCGGGGATCGCATTTCCCAACGGATGTCATGGGAGGGGCGATCATCGGGATCCTCAGTGGGTTCGTTGCGGCAGCGCCATTCCAGCAATGGCGCACATCCTTGCGAGAAGGCTTCCATTATGCCGCCATCGCCGCCTCTAGTGTGCTCGGTGTGCTGTGGACATTGTCGTGCCGGATGGAGGATGGAATGGCTGGCCTTGCATTCATGGCGGTGGGCGTCATCTCCGTTGCCGGAGGGTTGTGGTGCAGGAGAGACTATTGGTTAAGAAGCATGTGGTCCGATCACAATTCATGGCAGTCAACTGCTTCAATCCTGCTCATGGCCTTTGGGGTTGCCGCTATGACGACATCGCCGCTGGTGGTCGCTTCGGTAGGCTGTGTCTGTGCGGCGACTTGGTTTCGGAGTCTCACCCGTGCTCACAAACCGGATGAGCAGGCCACCAGATGGTTGCTTCTACAGGAAGGCGCTATCATCATGAGTCTCTGTCTTGCCTTGTCGATGCTCGTGGGCTTGCGACAAACCCTACCGTTTCAGTAGCTATCTCATCGTGCACTGCATACGACGTGTCCGGGTATCGTTCTCGTCGAAATCGCGAGTGAAGAGTGGAGCCGAAGACGGGACGAGAGGCTAATGGCGTAACGTCTTAGCCGGTTGAGGGATGCCGGCGTCGGCTCCCTGAGGCGAGGCGACCACGGGCTGATTGCTGAGGAGGAGAAAGCCGTGCCGTTTTAAAATGGGCTGAAATCCCGCCGCTTCTTGCGGTAAGGTCTCTCGCAGATATTCCGGTAGAAGGATCATAGTACGGCCGTCCTTGCCGAGGGCGGTGCGTAATCTGTCGAGCTCATTGGACGGGATGAAGCTGAGAGTGCGCCGCGCGTAGAACGCAAAGGAGGGACGTGTTGTGCCAAAGGCGATGAGTTGGTCCTTTGGCTCAAGGTTCAGCCCGGCTGCATAGGCCAGCTCTTGCGGCGGGGCAATGGCATAGCGATTGAGTCCAGGAACAATGGCTAGGACAGCAAGGAGGAAGACGCTGGCCAATGCACCTCCGGCTGCTCCAAAGGCGAGTCCCCGTTTCTCATCATTCAACCCAAAGTACCCAACCAATCCCATGGCCAGCAGGACGATCATCGCGCCAACATAGGGGCCGGGGCCAAGATCGAACTGGGTCGCGAGAGGGAACTCCTTCACCATCTTCCCTGAGAATTTGGCGAATAAGGCAGGCGCACCTGCAAATCCGATCGCGAGCAGATAGCCGACGCCTGTCAACAGGTGGATCGAGGCGCGCAATCCTTTGGTCGAAGGATCCTGTAACCCCTGTGTCCAATAGGAGGCCGCGAGAATGGCACAGGCAGGAAACAGAGGGCCGATGTAATGGGGTAATCGAGTAGAGGAAAGACTAAAGAAGATGAACACCCCAACGATCCAGACACCCATAAACCAGTCCAGTTCGTCCTGAGAACCCTCAGCTGTGACGGACACTGACGGCGCGACGCCCTGGGTCTGCTCGCTACGAAATTCGCGCCAGCTGACATAGGCCCGATAGAGTCCGGCAGGCAGGAAGCTGCTCCAGGGATAAAACCCGAGTAGTAACACGGGAAAGTAGAACCACCAGCCCACGCCATGTCCCTCCATCGGCGCGAGAAATCGCCCGACGGTATGAACCTTCGCTTCGGAGGTGTAGGCGTCCCCGTGGATCAGGAACATGGCGGTGTACCAGGGACCGGCGAGGATGAAAAAGAGCAGGGTGCCGGCAAGCGGAACGCCTCGATCCCAAAAGAGCTGCCACCGCCGCGTGGCTACAAGGTAGAGGATCGCCGTAATCAACGGAACGGCAAATCCGACCGGCCCCTTTGTCAAGGTGGCCAAGGCCATGCCCACATAAAATCCCCACATCCAGTGCCGCCCGGCGCCTGGTTCGTGAAGACCGAGCCAAAAACTATAGAGCGACAGTGTGGTGAAAAAGATCAACACACTATCGGTAATGGCCATACGTCCGAGCGCCAAGACCTCGATATTCAGCAGCAACATGAGGGCGCCATAGAGACCGACCGTCGGTCCACGGAGGCGTGTCAGAAACAGGTAGTGCATCACGATCAAGGCGACCCCGAACAGAGCGGATGGAAACCGGGCCGCGAATTCATTCACACCGAAGACGTGGTAGGACATCGTCATCAGCCAATAGACAAAGACCGGCTTGGCGACGCGGAGTTCCCCGTTGAAGGTGGGAGTGACAAAATCACCAGACGCGAACATCTCACGACCGGCTTCGGCATTGCGGCCCTCATCACGATCGGTCAACCCCATGCTGCCGAGGCCAATGAAAAAGAGCAGGCCAGACAGCAGGAGCAGCAGTAGTAGCGGGATGGGCTGAGGTGAGGATCGATCCATGGTCAGGGTGGTTAGTGTCGCTGCGCGAAGGTAGCGGACAAACAGTCTGTGACGTCCCTGGTGATCATGCTTGCGGTGTCGACTGGTTCTTGGTTTGGTCTGCTCGGTGAATGAGGATCAGATTCCGAACATATACGAAGGTCCCGACGCCTTGTCCTGAGATAAAGACCGGATCTTGCCGGTAGATAGCGTAGGCGAGGGTGATCAGTCCTCCGATCAGACTCATATACCAAAAAGAAACCGGGACGCGGCTTTCAGCATTTCGTTCCGAGGCGAGCCATTGCACCACCCATCGGCCAAAAAACAGGGCTTGGCCGAAGAAACCGATCCCAACCCAGATTGCTTCAGTGGTCATGAGGCGCTTGGAGGGAAATACTCATGGTCTGTTCTTGCAGGAGCGTCTTCAGTCTCGTGGGGTTTGGTTGCTGGTTACGAAATTTGTACTGGATCACACGGTTCTGCATCCACCGTACAGCGATCAGATCGTACAGCGATTTGAAGAGACGATTGCCCATTCCATATTTCGAGACACCATGGATCCTGGGATAGTGACGAACGGGGACTTCAGTGACTGTGAATCCGTGCATCAACGCGAGAGCCGGGAAGAATCGATGCATGCCCTCAAAGAGGTGGATGCGTTCCAGGACGGGGCGCCGAAAGACCTTGAGCGGGCATCCCGTATCATGGACCCCGTCGTGCGTGAAATAGTTTCGTACACGATTGGCGATCAACGACGAGAGTTTCTTGACCAGGCCATCCTGACGTTGCTGCCTCCATCCACATACCACATCATGGGTAGCTGTTTTAGGGAGGAGTTTCAGGATATCTTCGGTATCTTGTTGAAGATCACCATCGATCTGAATGATGAGCTCTCCTGAAGACTGGTGAAACCCGGCCTCCAGTGCACAGGTCTTGCCGTAGTTTCGATCGAAATGAAACACACGGACTTGCTTATGCTGGGCGGCTAAGCGGTCCAACTCTTCACTGCTCCCATCAGTACTCCCGTCGTCGACGAACACAATTTCATAGGGGCGAGAGTGTGCCGGCTCATAGGAATCCATGACTTTTAGCAGGCTGGCAATAAGAGGGGAGAGGTTCTCCCGTTCATCCTTGATCGGGATGATCACAGAGGCCCAGGCGGATGGTGAAGTCATAGTACGCAAAGACGAGCGAACACAATAATTTATCGGACAGGGCATTCTAGCGGAAGGGGGATAGAGGGTCAAACATCGCAGGAGAATAGATCAGGACTGTGACAGAAATAGAGGTCACTCTCTGGCTGGCAGTACGATGAAGCGCATGGTGCCCATGAGACTCATCTCATTGATTTCTTCACCTGTATGAATTTCGACTTTGTATCGGCCGGGTTTCCACCCTCCGCTGGGAGGCGACAGTTTGAGGTAGCCGCTTTCATCCTCCAGGGCGATGTGCATGGCATCCTCACTCACCATAGTCCCTGGCGAGAGCCCCGGTACCTGTTCAGGTATGCAACGGCCAAACACCGTGAAGGCCTGATAGTGTTGATGCAGTGCAAAGACAATCAGAATGGCGGCCACATTCGCAGGAAATCGTTCTGTCGGGTTGACCGGCGCGATCTCATGGGTCCGGTGGAAACCCAATCGCTCCTCGAAATCCTCCGCCAGGGTGATCGAACGAAAGAGACCTTGTGGGGGAGCATCAAAGTCGTACGTCTTGATGTCCTCAGTACGGTTTTGGAATTCGGAAATCGGCACATTCCCTGTGAGAGGGAGTTCTTCGCCGGTCACAACCGTCCCCCACAAGAAGGCTGCTACCATCATCATTCCGGCTGCGGGTGATGTGTTCGTCACCATGGCTGTCTGCTACACCCGTCGGCATCGTACTGTCAAGGAATCATGGATTGAGTCACCCATTGCGACGTTTTCCAGCCATCTGTTAGGATTTCCGCCACTCTTCATCCGATTGCTCGATAACCTTCATGTGGTGATGGAACGATATGTTGCAAGACGCTGATGCCCTTCCGCAGCTGATTGGCGAATACAAGCCCCTCGACCAGTGGCACGCTCATCTTAACCAGATCTTCTATGGCCTACGGGGAGACCAACTTCGGTCCTACTATCAGACCTTCGCCTCAGCGGATTTCCGTCTGGGTCACGCCTTAGCCGCCGATTACTACGACCGTGTCATGAAGCGTGAAAAAGCGTCAGGTGTCAGGCGTCAGGCGTCAGGCGAGCATGCGTCGGAGTCACGCCTTACCCCTCACGCCTCACCCCTCACCGTATTGGAGTTAGGCCCCGGCAATGGAAATCTGGCCGCCTGCTTTCTCAGCCGTCTCAAAGTTCTCGATGCACAAGGCACAATCTATCCCCGCCTCCGGTATGTCATGGTGGATTGGGAGCAGCCGGTGTTGGATGGGGCATTGGCCCATCCGGATTTAGCGGCCCATCGGGACTGCGTGGAGAGCCATTGCGGTTCGATTGAACAGATAGCGGGCCTGGCCGATGGGACAGTGGACCGTATTTTCTGCAATGAGTTGTGGAACGATCTGCCGACGAAACTGTTGGCGAAACACGGGGGGGAGATTGAAGAAGAGTATATCCGCCCGAACCTGAGCGAGTTTCTCCATGCCAAGATCCAGGATTGGTCTGGGTTCGTCCGGGCGTTTCAGGAGAAGGATCTTGAGGCGCTCAAGACCTTTCCGCCGTTCTTGGATGAACTGGTATGGGAAAAGGAGTATCGGAAAGTCGAATGGAAGGATGTGCCCTACCGCAAAACGATCGTGGAATTTCTGCAATCGATCGATCAAGAAGTCTTGGTGCCGGTCAATCTTGGTGCCTTTGCCACGCTGAAGGAAGCCAAGCGATTGCTGGCTCCGGACGCCATTGGGCTCAGCGTGTTCGATGCCGGGACAGGCGAGCTAAAAGTCCTGAACGATCCTGAGAAACCCTGCTACGGCCAGTTCGGCGGGCAATATAGCTTTATGATCAACTTTGCTCTGGTCGAGGCTGTGGCCAAGCATCTGGGCTTCAAGCAGACGACCCTGGAGCCTCAGCGAGAATTTGTCGGGCGATCGCTGAACACGAACGTCATCACCCTGATGGATCTCCTGGCTACCCATCCGTCTGCGGGGCCGAAACTCCAAGCCTGGGAGCAGGACCGTCTGGTCCTGAAGACCATCCGAGCGCTCGACGAGACGTTTGAAAGCCCCTACCATCGCCGGCTCGCCTTTCCGTTAGGGACCAATATCCCACCGGAAGAGCGGGAGACCTTGGGCGCGCTTTTGCGCTCATTGAAAGACACCGGCATTCCCGACACGGTGGCCTATGTGACGGAGGAGGAACTCGCCCGTGCACAGAGGGATTTAGAAGCCATCGGCTATGATCCCGATACGATCGCGATCGCCTTGAGCGCCCCTCCCAGTCCGATTGAATATTGCCACTTCGCTTGTCGGTAGTGGGTAGTGTCGGGTGGAACTCGGTTGCATTCTGTGGGCGGATGCCTCCAGAATGTAAAACACAACAGGAGTGGGCGATGAGTTCTTTTGGTACAGGCATAGCCGGACTCGTGGGGACCGTGGTGTTTCTCATGGGGATGTTGTCCTTTTGCCAAAGAAGATGGGCCGTTGGCTGTGCCTGGCTGATCTCGGGCGTATTCTTGATCGGTCTCCTGACGTTCCTCGACAAGCCGGGCTCCCACCCTTCAGAAGAACCAGCGGCCGTACGATCTACACGCGGGTAGCCTCCACCAGGGCATCGATCATCCCCTGTAGCGACGTTGTAACTTCCGGCATCCGACCCAACTGCAATGAGTGCCTTCGTCTGGCAGGTCAGTCTTTTGTATCCAAGTGGGCATGGCGAAGTTGCCCACTGGTGCCTGGAATTAGGAATACGACTCGTCCCAGAGTCTTTTCACAAACTCACGGATGGGGAGAATGGTGATCTCCCCGACTTGTCGGCGTCGCGCTTCTAGGCTTACGCAGAGATAGCGCTTGAGTTTGCGCTCCTCCGCCAACGCCTTCAACGATTTCAGGTCATTGGGGCCGACGTTTTCGCTCGCCTTGAGTTCAATCGCGGTGTGATCTCCCAAGATGAAATCGACCTCGAAGCCGGACTTGGATTTCCAAAACGCGAGAGACTCACCAGAGAGATAATCCACGTAACTCTTGAGTTCGTGGAAGAGATAGGTTTCCACTGCTTGGCCGTACTCCGGCGTCCCTCGACGGTATTGCCGTTCCTGCAGAGCAGCTACGACGCCGATATCAAAAAAATAATATTTAGACGAGGCCAATGGTTTACGTTGCCTGGTTTCGCGCCAGGCAGGCAGTTCATGGAAGATGAGTGTATCTTTTAAGATCTCAAAGTACTCGTAGATGGTAGTGCGGGGGACTTGGGCATCGATGGCGACGTTGGTAAAATTGATGATGGTGGCATTGCAGTAGGCTGCCACCTTCAGGAATCGGCTAAAAGCCGAAATGTTTCGTGTGGCTCCCTCCGCCACGATTTCCTGCTGTAGATAGGATCCGGTATAGGCGTCAAGATCGGCGCGAGGATCGTCGGAGAAATAGATGGAGGGGAGACCTCCGCGGCTAATAAACTTGTCGAGGTCGAAGTGCTGTCCCAATTCCCCCTGAGTGAGTGGGTGCAGGTATTTGGTTCGTGCACGGCCCCCTAAGAGATTGACCCCTCCTTGGCGAAGCTTGCGGGCGCTTGACCCCGTGAGCAGAAAGCGAATCCCTCGTTGTTCGATGAGACGATGCACTTCGTTCAGCAGCCCCGGAATCCGTTGAATCTCGTCGATAACCACCAGCCGATCATTGGGAGTGAGTTCTTCGGCCAGTCGCTGTGGGCGTTGGCTGAAGGCCAGATAGACTGACGTATCCAGGAGATCGTACACGCGAGCATTTCGGAAACTTTTGGTAATGAGAAAGCTCTTCCCCGTTTGACGGGGCCCTAAGAGGAAGTGGGACTTCTTCTCTGCCAAACTTTCTAAGTCCAGGACTCGGGGAATGGCTGGTATGCGGGTCATGAAGGCAGGGTATCAGGTGACGACTCTGTCGTCAAATAGCATGCCAAATGACGACTCTGTCGACACCGATCCATCCTAGGGATCGCGCTCAAGATCGCGGAATTGCCCCTGACAGCATGCTCTGCCTTCCTGTATCAGCCACAATAATTGCGAGGAAGCTGATTTCCTGAAGAGCTCGTGGTCGCTGTTCCCTTGCCGGTGCGTTGACTCACGAGAAACCCGTTTATATACTTACCAATCACCTGGAGGCGATTGACATGAAGATAGCCATCGGCTTGCTCGTCCTCGTCGTGCTTCTCGTTGGAGGAGTGCTCGCGCTTCCTTTTCTCGTCGACCTCAACAAATACCAAGATCAGTACAAACCGCTCATTGAGGAGGCACTGAATCGGAAGGTTCAGCTGCAAGATATCCGCCTCACCGTCTGGCCAAGAGTCGGCGCGCGTGTGGCGGGGTTTTCGGTCCTGGATGATCCGGCGTTTAGTTCAGGATCTTTTGCGTCCCTTTCGTCATTAGACGTCGGTGTGAAACTCATGCCGTTACTGAGCGGCAAGGTAGAGGTGGAAGAGATCACGCTCCACAGTCCGGTCATTACGGTTATCAAGAATAAGAACGGGGTGCTCAATGCTTCGACGATCGGGCGCAAGGGCGTGCCGGTCCCGGAGAAACCGTCGCGTGCGCCGATTCCCTCGACGGAGGGGCCGCTCAAGCTGCTGGCGTTGCTGGCGGTGGATCGAGTGTCTGTCGATGGAGGCAAGCTGACCTACCGCGACCTGTCAGCTGCCGCACCTACTGAGTACGTGTTGCAAGATCTGGAACTCCTGCTGCGCGATGTGAGGCTTGGTCAAACGCCGAACCTTCATTTCGGCACAGTAGTGCAGCCCTTCAATATGCCGGTCAAGCTCGACGGCACGTTCGGCCCGCTGAAAGAGGCGATCGAGATAGATACGATCAACTTCAAACTGGCTGTGGGGAAAACAGACTTTACCATCACAGGAAACGCAGCCGGGAATGATGCGACGGTCAACATCAGCTCGCCGGTGATCAATACGGCGAATCTCCCGATAAGTCTGCCCTTGAACAAACCAGTCGACATCAAGGATCTGAAAATCACCGCAGAGGTGAAGGGACAAGAGGCGAAGCTCACTGCCTTGTCGTTCCGCCTCTTCGATGGTGAGGTGAAGGGACAAGGGAAGATGATCGCTGGAGCAGAGGTGCCGCCCTTTAAAGGGTCAGTCGCACTTCAAGGGCTCCAGCTTGGTCCGGCGCTCAACGCTGTCGCAGACACACCCGTATCGATCAGTGGCACAGCCGGGGCCGTTCTTTCGTTGCAAGGCAAGGGGTTCTCTATGCCGGATCTGACCAAGGCCTTGGAGGGAACAGGTCATCTGGCTGT
>Ga0224510_10000330_pt1 | contig 37880 bp, 32 predicted proteins | sample SF_May12_sed_USG_FD_170161 | JGI IMG/M metagenome (GOLD analysis project Ga0224510, IMG submission 170161) | Sediment microbial communities from San Francisco Bay, California, United States - SF_May12_sed_USGS_4_1 | ecosystem: Environmental > Aquatic > Marine > Sediment | place: USA: California... | reverse complement strand
TTGTACCGTTGGTGCTGTTCAGATCGTGCAGCACGATTGCATTCCGGTACACCTGCAGCATCGCATGCATTTTGCTGACGTAGGAATCTTCGATGATGATATCCGCCAGGTCACCGCGCCCGATCACGTACTTGCGCTCGGTCAGCTCGTATTCGGCGATTGTCTCGCCGTCGCTGCTGACGATGATGCGCGGCACTGGCTTCGAGTCCTGTTTTTCCTCTGTTTGCTGCAGGCGCTCAAACGCAAACATATTCAGTGCGCCCGGCCAGCCCAGCGAAGCCTGGTGCAGCTGCTCACAAGTATCCAGCGGCAACACTTTTTCGATGCGCGCACCACCTGCCGCCAGCAAACGGGTGCGAAGGTACAGCGTCGCTTCGCGTACTGACATCGGGTTCAATGAGTAGGTCGCCGCATTACGGCGTGTAATGCTGCGTGTACTGTCATTGCGAAAGGAGGCCGACAGCGCCTCGCGGCCGGTCAGGACGAAGCGCAATGCAAATCCATCCTGGGCCTCAAGCGCGGCCAACCAGTTCAGCAGTCGCAGCGCGCTCGGCGTAGCACGATCCACGTTGTCAACAACTATCACAGGCGCCTGACCGCTACTCTTTTTTTGTACGGCAAATTTGTTCAGCGCTTGCAGCATTTGTTCGTCGTGCAAAGGCACTGGCGCAACGCCAAACTGTTCCAGAACGCTTTGCAGGAATTGGCGCGGCGAAAGATGCACGCCATCAACCAGGGCAACCGGCGCCGCGCGCCGCGACCAGGCCAGTTGCTCGCGCACGATGGTGCTTTTGCCGGACCCGCCTGGTCCCTGCAAAAGTGCGATGCCATTTGGCTGGCTCAACGCTGAGGACAAGAAACGCAACGCGTCCTGGTGCGATTCATAGGCAACAATTAATGATGCATCGGCCCGTTCGCCGAATGCCCTGTCTGCAAGTGTGGTCAGGTGTTTTTGCATTTTCCGGGCGGCTTATTGTTATTTGCCGGCATTATTGCCCTTGTCGGCAGGGGGCTGTGGCCAAGATTGCATAATGTAGCAAATCCTGCCGCTGCCAGCGCCGAGCAGAACGGTATCCGCCGCAGAATCTGTGGAATCCGTCATATTCCATAATCTGCGCCTTCGCCATACTGCCGATGATATGGATGAAATTAACTGGCAATCCGGCCTGTACCTGCTTGCCGCCGCTGGCATCGGCGCCGCCCTGGTATGGCTGTTTGCCGCTGCTTACGGCCGCCGGCGCCTCGCCAGCCAGGCCGACGAATGGCAGAACAAGGTCGATCTTGTTACTCGTATCAGGGACCGCCTGATACTCGAGGCCGAAAAACTGCGCGCCACCATCGAGTCACAACAGGGTGCCGCGCACCGTCATGAACAGGAAGTCGCACGCGCGCGGACGGAACTGGCATCGCTGCGCGAGCGCAGCAAGCAATTGAACAAGGACGTGTTCACGCTCAGGACCGAGCGTGAAGAGACCAAGGCCAAGATGAACGCATTTCAAAATGCGCTGCTGAACGTCAAGCAACAGGCCGCCACAATCCAGGCTGAATTTCTGAAATCGCGCGAATTCTACAAGGGCGAACTGAGCAAAGCGTTTGAAAAGCGAAAAGCGCTTGAGATCAAACTCGATGATGCTCGAGCCGAGCAGGAATCGTTTACCAACCTGCTGCAATCATCCGTTTCTGAGAAAGAATCGGTAAACAAGATGCTGAAAGCCGCGCAGCGCCGTCTCGACAACCTCGATGCGCTCGAACGCAAGGCCATCAATCTCGAGGCCGAAAACGCACAACTCCGTTACGACTCGGCAACCGCCCAGGCGGAAATCGAGTCGCTGCAACGCGATGCCGCGGAACTCGAGCAACTAAAGATCCAGAACCGGGAATTGGCACAGTGCGTGACCTCGCTGGAGAATAGCCGCCGACAATACGAGTCCGACGCGCAGCGCTACAAAGAGCGTGCTGGCGAATCCGAAATGAAGTCCGAAACCCTGCGCCTGAAGCTCGATGAGGTCGAAAAAAATTTCCTCGACATCGAACAACAGCAAAAGCGTGCCCTCAAGGATGTGCGCAAGTCGAGCAATGGGGCACGCAAGTCAAACGGCAAGTCGGCGCCGAAGCCTGTGGCCGAGGAACACGATGATCTCAAGGAAATTGTTGGCATCGGAAAAGTGTTCGAACACACCCTGCACGAACTTGGCATCTTCACGTTTCGCCAGATCGCGGCATTCGACGTCAATGACATCGCTCGCGTGAATCGTGAACTCAAGGAGTTCCGCGGTCGCATGGAGCAGGACGACTGGATAGGCCAGGCCAAAGAACTTCATTTCAGGAAATACGGCAGCGCCTGACTAGTTTTTCCCGGCCAGCTTTATCTGCCGCTTTGCGCGCAGCCGGCGCAGATCAATAAGGTTCTTCATTTTCAGCGTGTCGGGAGATTTCATCAGCTCCTCCATCTCGGCGCTGACCGGCGGTGCATTTTCAACCTTCACTCGATGATTGCCCAGTGAAATAACGTCATCGCTGCGCAGGATCGTTTTGCCAACGGTTGCAGAGTTCACGGTGGTGCCGTTGGCACTGTTCAGGTCCAGCAGCACCAGGGCATCGGAGTACAGCAGGAAGACCGCGTGCATTTTGCTGACGAAGTCATCGTTGACGATGACATCGGCGAAATCGGAGCGACCAAGCAACACTTTTTTGTCACGAATCACGTATTCGCCGATCTTTTTGCCGTTGCGGCTGATGACCAGCCGTGGTGGCTGGCGACTGGCCGCGACCTTGCGTCCCAGCACTGGCAGGTCCGCGGCAGCCTTGGCGACTTTTTTGGCACTGATGGTGTCTACAACGCTCAAGGGGAAACCGGACGAACGCGTGATTGCCTCGAGTGCAAACCTGTTCAGCTTGCCCGGCCAGCCGCCCGACTGCTCACGCAGGCGGTCGCAGACGTCGAAGGGGAATATGGTATCGGCCCGCTCGCTGCCTGCTGCCTGCATGCGTGCGTGCAGGTAAATCATTGTTTCTTTCGCTGACAGCGGGCCCAGCGAATAGCTGCCCGGGTTACGCTGTGCGACTTTGTCCAGACCGTCCGAATTGACCAGGTTTGGCAACGTCTCATGACCGGCAAGGATGAATCGGATAGCAAAGCGCGCATTGACCTCGATTCCGGCGAGCTGATTCACAATCGCCAGCGAGCTTGGGTAGAGCCGATCGGCGTTGTCGATAATCATTACCGGCAATTGCCGCGACCGTGCTCGTTCGCTGACGATACGCTCGACCTCGGCGAACATTTGCTGGTCTGACCCGGCATGTACATCGCCACCGAGCTGGGCAAGCATCTTGGCCAGCAACTGGTGCGGCTTCAGGTGACTGCCATCGACAAACACGACCTCGGTCTCGTTGGCCAGGTGCAGCGCGAATTCGCGCAGAATCGTGGTCTTGCCTGCCCCGTCCGGACCACCCAGAAGACTGATGCCGCCGGTATCGTGCAGCGCGAACTCGACCGCCTTCAGCGCATCTATATGGGAACGATATTTGACCGTCGTCAGGGAAAACGAGCCGTCGCCAAAGGCCTTGTTTCCCAGCGATGTGTGGTTTTCCTGCATACCGGATCCGTGCCAAAAGCTGCCCGCATCTATTATTTACCGCCCGTGCAGGCTTCAGGCGGCAAGCTTGCATAATCCGGCCACGAAATTGCAGGACTGTGATGCAGGTCGCGAAACGGCAACAATGCGAACCACCGCAGCGTTTTGCAGTCATAGGACGGATAAAACGAATTGCGGTGCTTTGGGGGCGGGCCGGTGAATCTCACACGTATTTCCTTATCCAATCCGGTCGCGGTGATCGCGGCCATTCTGATGGTCATGCTGATGGGTACCGTGGCCATGGTCAGCCTGCCGGTGCAGATGATCCCCGACGTGCAACAGTCATTCATCCAGATTACTACCGGCTGGCGCGCGGCAGCACCCGAAGAGGTCGAATCCGAAATTATCGAGCCCCAGGAGGACGTGCTGCGCGGCATTCCGGGACTCGAAAAAATGGAATCATCGGCATCGCGCGGTAATGGCAACATCAACCTGATGTTTGCGGTCGGCACCGACCTGCAGCGCTCGCTGATCGAGGTCGTAAATCGCCTCAACCAGGTGCCGCGTTATCCTGCCGATGTCACCGAACCGAGGATTTATGCCGGGCAGGACAGTTTCGGCGCCCAGATCGCCTGGTTTTCGCTGACGCGGGTGCCCGGCAATGAGCGGCCGATGGCGAGCTACGCTGAGTTCGTGCGCGAGGTCATTCAGGCGCGCATCGAGCGCGTGCCGGGTGTATCGAAGTCGAATGCCTATGGCGGCCGCGAAAACGAGGTGCGAATTACCTTCGATCCTTACCGTGCCGCGGCCCTCGGCATCGACATTCCTACCCTCGCCGGCCTCGCCGGTGGCAATAACGACACCTCGGGCGGCTTCAATGACGTCGGCCGCCGCCAGTACACGCTGCGCTATGCGGGCAAATACGATCTCGCCGACTACGGCGACATGGTGCTCGACTGGCGTGGCGGAAACCCTGTGCGCCTCAGCGACATTGCCACGGTCGAGGTCGTCATGCAGGACTCGAGCGGCTTCATGACCCAGAGCGGCAAGGACTCGATCGCTTTCGATACCCAGGTCGAACAGGGCGTAAACGTGCTCGAGGTGATGCGCGAACTCAAACTCGCCATCAGGGAACTCGAGGAAGGTCCGCTGGCCCGCGAAGGGCTGGAGATCAAGCAGGCTTACGACGAGTCGATCTACATTGAAGACTCGATCGCCATGCTGCGCACCAACCTGTTGCTCGGCATCTTTCTCGCGGTAACGATACTCTGGTGGTTCATGCGCCGTTTTCGCGCCACCTTCATCGTCGCGCTTGCGATCCCGGTATCCCTGTTTACGGCATTCGTGGTGATGCAGATTACCGGCCGCACACTCAACATGATCTCACTCGCCGGACTGGCCTTCGCTACCGGCATGGTGCTGGATGCAGCCATTGTCGTGCTCGAAAACATCGTGCGACTGCGCGAGGAAAATGTTGCCGGCGAGGAAGCTGCCAGCCGCGGCAGCACCGAAGTCTGGGGCGCCCTTATGGCCTCGACCGCCACCACGGTCGTTATATTCCTGCCGATCCTGTTCCTGAATGACGTGTCCGGACAATTATTCGCCGACCTCGCCCTGGTCATTTCGGTTGCGGTTACCGCATCGCTGATCATCGCCGTAACGATCATTCCGACCGCAGCCGCAAAGTGGCTGAAGGACATCAATCTCACCGACGAACACGCCAACTGGTGGCAAGGCATAACCGACCGCGTCATGCGGCTCACGGACCAGCCGAAAATGCGACATGCACTGATCGGCGGGCTGTTTGCAGGCGCAAGCGTGTTCACCTGGCTGCTGCTGCCACCCGCCAATTATCTGCCCGAGGGCAAGCAGGGCTGGATTTTTGCCTTCATCATGCAGCCTCCTGGACAAAGCGTGACCACGGCGCGCTCCGAATTCGGCGATCCGGTGATTGCCCGGATGCAGCCGCATTTTGAAGAAGGCGCGGAGCTGGAGGTCGACAGTTTTTTCATGGGCGTGTTCGGGTCTTTCGCTTTCGCAGGTGCTCGCATGGTGGATGTCGATGAAACCGAAGCAATGATTGACAAGCTGAATACCGAGATCCTCGCCGGCTTCCCCGACACCATGGCATTCGCAAACCAGTGGGGCATCTTCGATCGCCTCGGTGGTGGCAGCAATATCGAATTGAATATTCAAAGCCGTGACATGGACGCGATGCTCGAGGCTGCGCGCACCGGTATGCGCCTGGTCGCTGAAAACCTGCCTGGCGCCCAGGCGAGGCCAATTCCGGGCGTGGATTTCGCCGAACCGGAGTTGCGCTTCATTCCTGATGAGCATCGCATTACCGAGGCCGGCTGGACGCGTCGCCAGATGTCCACGGTCATGAGCGCGCTTGGCGATGGTGTCTTCGTCGGAGAGTATTTCGACGGCGACAATCGCATGAATATTGTGCTGCGGGCGCCGGCGTGGAGCAGCCCCGAGCAGCTCGCGGCGACACCCGTAGCAACGCCGGCCGGCGGCATCCAGTCGGTCGACCAGCTGGTTCGAATGGAGCGTACCGCAGGTCCTAACCAGGTGCGGCGGGTTGACCGGCGCCGCGCGGTAACGCTGTCCATCACGCCGCCCAAGGACAAGACCCTCGAGGAAACCGTCGATATTCTGAAAGCAAACGTCGAACCTGCCTTGCTGCAGATGCTGCCCGAGGATGGCGAGATCAGTTACTACGGCAGTGCCGACGACCTGGATATCGCACTAGGCAACATGGCGCGCAGCTTCTTTCTCGCAATCATCGTTTTGTACTTGTTGATGAGTGGCTTGTTCCGCTCGTTTGTCGACAGCCTGCTGGTTGTCGCCGCATTACCACTGGCGACTGTCGGCGGTGTGGCGCTGTTGCGCATCATGAGTCTGCCGATGGACCTCCTGACCATGATCGGATTTATTACGCTGCTGGGACTGGTCGTGAATAATGCGATTTTGCTTGTGCACCAGACCCGCGTAGCAGAGCGCGAAGGACTGGATCGTCGCAGCGCCGTGGAACAGGCTGTACGGCGCCGCCTGCGACCGATCCTGATGAGTACGCTGACCAGTATTTTCGGCATGCTGCCGTTGCTGCTGATTCCGGGCCCGGGCAGCGAGGTCTACCAGGGGCTTGCCGCGGTTATCGTTGGCGGCATGACAGTCAGCACGGTTTTCACCCTGATTCTCCTGCCAAGCTTGCTTCGACTCGGAGAAACGGCAGAATCGACCTCCCGTGTTACTGCTCCGGAAGTCGCACCCGCAGGTATCAGCCGATGAATATATTACGCAGCATGTTCGCTGGACTTGCCGGCGTCGCTATAAGCACGGTCGCGCTGGCGCAGGATTTCGGACCGTCGGTCGTGGTCACTGCCGATGCCGAACTGCGCGAACTCGCGCCGTCAGTGGAAGTGCCCGGCACTGTTGTCAGTCGTTACGATTCCAGGCTGGCATCGGAACTGTCGGCGAAACTGATCTGGATTGCTGAAGTGGGTACCGTGGTCAAGAAAGACGAAACCGTCGCCCGGCTGGAAGACTTCACCTTCAAACTGCAGGAGATGGAGGCGCAGGCTCGTGTCGAGCGTGAGCAGGCGCGCGTAAAATTCCTGCGTTCCGAGAAAGACCGCCTTGACCAGTTGGCCGAAAAAAACCTGTCGGCCAAAAGTCAGCTCGACCAGACCATCTCCGATCTTGCGATTGCCGAAAGCGAAGAGACCATGGCCCGCGTACAGCTTGGCCTGACGCAGATATCCATGCACGTGACCCAGATACGCGCGCCGTTTGACGGCATTGTTACCGAAAGGCTGCGCAATATCGGTGAGCGGCTCAATGTCGCTGACGAAGTCATTCGCGTCGTGGATCCAGACTCGCTCGAAGTTGTCGCACGCGCACCGCTTAATACGGTCAACTTCATCAAGGATCGTGCGGTGCTCGAGATGCACAACGATTACCGCAGCGACGTCGCTTCGGTGCGCACCATTGTGCCGTTTGGTAATCCACAGTCGCATATGTTTGAGGTGCGACTGGATGCGAATCCAGACATCTGGACGGTCGGCGAAAGTGTGCGGCTTGCCATGCCTACGGCAGACGCAAAGCAGGTATTGACGGTGCCGCGTGACGCCCTGGTGTTGCGGCGCGAAGGCGCTTCGGTGTTTCGCATCAAGGACGACATGACCGCAGAGCAGGTGCAGGTAATCACCGGACTCAGTGATGGTATTTATATCGAGGTCATAGGCGAGATCCAGGCCGGCGACCAGGTGGTAACGCGCGGCGCCGAGCGTCTGGGTACCGGCATGCAGGTGACCGTAAACAGTGCCGCGGTCGCGGGCTCGGGCACCGGAACCGCCGCTACAAATTGAGTTTGCTCGCCAGTTGGCGACTGAGTTTTTCGCGACCGCCGCGCGCATTCATGTGGTTGATGTCGAGGAAGTCATCCGGCTGCAGGTCGAACCCATCCCACGCCAGCACTTCAATACCAAGCTTGCTACTGATGTCCGCCGTTAACCGCGTCAGCGTATCCCGGGATATTTCGTCCTTTAGCTCATTGGTCAGGACCTGGTCGACCGGGTGAATGAAGCACACCAGTCGGTCCGTAATTGACTGCAGTACGCGGGCCGCATCGAACCAGCGATTTACGGCCTGCGGCTCGAATTCAATCTCGCCAAGATAAGCGGCCGCTACGACGCGATCGCGATCACGCACCCAGTTCGGCTTGCGATCTTTTTGTCGCGCCTCCTCCGGCGCGTTCCAGGCACCCCGGGTCTCGACCAGCCACTCAAATTCCGGATTCGTGCGGCCGCCACGCAACGGCAGTACATTGCCGGAGAAAAAATCCGGGCCAAGATTGATATCGCTGCGCGGCGGTGTGGTACTGATGTGCATTGGGTCCAGTTCATAGAGGATCAGCGGCACGCGTAAATTTGCTGCCTCAAACTGGTCCTTAATGAACAGGCACATGCGATACATGCCGGCGGCATTGACCGCCGGAAAACCGGCGTTCAGCACCACTTTGCCTGCACCGAATTCGGCGGGGCAGATAGCACGAAACGTGCCCGAGGATCCAACGGCCAGCATATCAGGTGCACCGTGTTCGGCGAGGTAGGCCGGAAAGCGCTGGATAAAGTGCAAAGCGCGATTGGCGCGCGGCTTCTTGATGATGCGCGGAATGCCGAGAAACTGCCGCACGCGGTCGAACAGGTCGAGTCGATCCTCATCGACGGGCGCACTGAGCCGTCGCGTCTTGCCCTGCGCCTCGCTGACAATTTCGTCAAACGACATATGCGCCAGCAGGATCACCGTATCCTGGTTCAGCGAGAGTCCAAGGCTATGCTCGATCTCGGTCGTGACACTGACAAACGCCAGTGAGTCCATGCCGGCATCGAACAGGTTTTTCGCACGCATCACATCGCGTGGGCGCAACAATGGTGCAAAACGCAGGATAGCCTTAAGCAGCAAATCAGCCTCGCGCGACAGTCCGGCCGTGTTGCTGCTGTCATCCCGGGCATCGCTGTGCGCAGCATCTTGCAACATCGCAGCGAGTGCCTTGCGGTCCATCTTGCCGCTCGCATTCTTCGGAAACGTGGCAATGCAGAAAATCATCGCCGGCACCATATAGTCCGGCAGGGTCGCTGCCAGCTGCTTGCGAATGGCCGCGGTATCGGCCGTGTCAGTTTCCAGGGCCGCAACAATGGAGGTCGCGATTTCCGTGCCGCCGGGCCATGCCAGGGCAACTGCATTAAGTCCCGACGAGGCCGCGCGCAATGCCGCTTCGATTTCACCGAGTTCTATGCGATAGCCACGCACCTTGACCTGGTTGTCGATGCGGCCCAGGAAACGTACGTTGCCATCCGCGCCAAGCGCAGCGCGGTCGCCGGTCCGGTACGCTGCACGCCCGTCAGGCAGGGTAATGAAACTGGCCGCGGTTTTTTCCGGGTCGTTGAGATAACCGCTCGCCAGCTGCTCACCTGCGAGCAGCAGTTCTCCGTCCTGGATCAGCAGTTGCATGCCCGGAAAGGCTTTGCCGATCGGCACGGTATCGTCGTCAATCGGCGCATCCGAAATTACGTAGCGCGAACAGGCGATGGTCGCCTCGGTAGGGCCATACCAGTTTTCAACTATGGAGTTCGGCGCAGCCCGAGCCCATTCGCGGGCGACCAGTGTTGGCAATGCCTCGCCACAAAACAGGCTGTGCCGCAGGCGCGGAAACGCGCCTGCCACCAGGTCCTCCTGCAAGCGCACCTGGTAGGCCAGCGACGGCACCGAGAACCAGCATGTTATACCCTGCTCTTTTATATAGGCTGATGGCATGCGCAGCTCTTTTTCCGACGGCACAACCAGGGTTGCGCCGTTCTCCCAGCAGACAAACAGGTCATGCACCGACAGGTCGAATGTAAGGTCGAATGTCTGCGAAAAACGATCGTCGGCATGCACGTCGAGCAGCGCTCCGGCCACGCCGAGGTACGCCTCGAGCTGACGATTCTGGATCGGCACGCCCTTGGGCTGGCCGGTGCTGCCGGAGGTAAACAGGATGTAGGCAAGATCGGCCAGAGAGCCTTCACGTGCCCTGCTCCAGTGCTGTGCATCGCCTGGCGCCGCGGCAGCGTAGTCGCACTTCCGGTCACCGCAGTGGATAGTCGGCAACAACTCGCTACCGGCACCCGCAAGCTGCAGGATATTGCGCAACTTGGGCGCCGCCAGTTCGCCACAGACCACGCGTTCAGCAGCCGAATTCTTCAGGATGGTCGCATTCCGCTGGCACGGGTGATTGACGTTCAGCGGCACGTACGCATGCCCGCAGAGGCGCGCCGCAAGAATGCCCGCATAGGCCGAGATATGCCGCTGCGCCATGATTGCGGTGACAGGCTGTGGCGTACCGGCAGCAATGTCCGGAAACGACTTTGCAATTGCTGCCGCAGCGGCGAGCAATTCAGCGTAGGTCCACGATTCGCCGGCGATGCGCAATGCAATCTTGTCCGGTTCGCGCGCGGCACACTCGAGAATTCGCCGACCAGGCTGGTATGCAACTTTCGCTGTCATTCCCGAAGGCGCATAAACAAGTGCCGATCTTGATGGTACGCTGGCATCTGAAACTTCGTGCGCTGGTGGTTTAGGGAGGCTCAGTATATGGATAATTGGCCATCAGACCAGTGCTAAATATGAGCAAACCTGAGTGGTGAAACTGATCGCAATCAGCGGTTCGGGGCGCTCCGGCAGCACCCTGCTGTCGCTGCTGTTGTCGCAGGACGCGCGGGTTTTCAACCTGGGGCAGCTAAGACACCTGTGGCGCGCCTATGACGACGATGAGCTTTGCAGCTGCGGCGAGACGCTGCATCACTGCCCGAGGTACGGCAGTGCAGTTGCCAACTCGAAGGCCATGCAACGGGCGGGCAAGGCCTTCTTCAGCGACGCAATGAGAAAGTCCGACTGGTCAAGTGCGACCTCGCGCAGCGAACTGCAACAACGGCATGCCGACTTTCTGCTCGGCGTGCAGGCAGTGCTTACACGGCTGATTGCGGATACCGGGGCAACGCACCTGGTTGACAGTTCCAAGGCGCCGGAAATGGCACTGGCGTTCAGTCTCCTGCCCGACGTCGATTTTTACCTGTTGAACCTGGTGCGCGACCCGCGCGCCGTCGCCTGCAGCTGGTACTCAAAAAAGCGCAGCCTGTCGGCGCTGATCCGTAATGCGCGCGACTGGAAACAGCGGCAACGCAGACTGCAACAGTGGCAGGTGGCGCTGCCGGGTCGTTTCTTGGCGTTGCGCTACGAAGATCTGACTGCCCGGCCCGTCGAGACGCTGCAAGCGATCGCCGCCTGGGCCAGGCTGCCGCTGAACGAAGCGATGTTTGTGGCAGCGGATCGCGTGCATCTCGACTGGCGCCAGCAGCACCTGTACCCGCCAGCCAACGAACGCGTACTGGCCGAGCAAAAGGGCGAAGTCAGAATTGCCGTTGCCGAGGCCTGGAGAAATCCGCGCAAGGCCTGGATACATTTTGTGGCGCGATTTCTGGCCGGCTCCCAAGCCCGCGAATACTACCCGGACTAATATGCAGCACGCCGAATCCAGGAAGTATGGTATTGGCGATGCCTCCTACCAGGCGGCAGGCGGCGAAACCGGCATTCGCAAGCTGGTTGACGAATTCTTCGATCGCATGGGCAGCGATGCACGCTTCCGGCAGATTTATGACATGCACCCGGCAGACAAGGACCTGTCGCGCGACAAGTTGGCGCGCTTCCTCTGCGGTTGGCTGGGTGGGCCAAAACTCTACAGCGAGAAATATGGCGGCATCAGCATTCCACGCGCGCACGAACACCTTGCTGTTGCCAGCGCGGAGCGGGACCAGTGGCTTAGCTGTATGGGCGAAACAGTTGCCAATCAGCCATTTGCCGACGACTTCAAGATATATCTCATGCAACAGCTGTTCGTACCGGCCGAGGCCGTGCGACGCCGCGTGGAATTGCTCAGGCAATCGCGCGACGCGACCTGACCCACCAGTAGGTCGGCGCCGAGATCAGCACCAGCACCAGCCCATACAGCGCCGAGCTCGGATTGGTGAGCGTCACGAACGAGCCAATCGCCAGCCACCCCAGGGCACAGAAAATCCCGGAGGCCGGATATCCCCAGGCGCGAAACGGGCGCTCGGCGGCAGGCTCCTGCCTGCGCAGGCGAAAAACACCGACAATCAAGGCGACGTACATCGCCATGAACATGATGGTGACGAGGTTCAGCAGGAACTCGAAGGTGCCCGCGATGATCAGGCAGGAGACTGCCAGCCAGGAAAAGACCAGCGCCGGCGCCGGCGCGCCCCGTTCAGTGACAACCGTGGCGTGACGATTGCCAAGACCATCCACCGACAGCGCGTACAGGATGCGTGACGCGATCATGTATTGCAGGTTCTGATGCGCCAGCAGGATGAAGATCGCCGCAAACAGCAGGATATTGCCGGCACCGGTACCGAAAACGAGATCCAGTGCACCGGCCAGCGCAAGCTTGTGCCCGGCCAGCGCAGTCAATGGCACGCTCATGACCAGGGCGAGATTCAACAACACATACAGCACCATGACGATAACGGCGCCCTGCAGGCTGCCCAGTGCAACCGCGCGGCCACCGGATTTCACCTCACCGCTAAAATAGCTCGCCGCGAACCAGCCATCGTAGGTGAACACTATCGCTGCCACGGTCAATCCCATGGCGGCAAGAGCAGGAGAGCGCGTAATGGTGGTTGACGCCGGTACGTCAACCACGCCGCCATTCACGAACGCGCCGACGAACAGCGCGGCTGCCAATGCAATGACGATCAGGCCAATACCGGTCGACGCCAGCTGCTGCACGCGGGCACTGCTGCGGGTACCGGCCAATTGCAGCATCGCGAATGCGCTGGTAATGCCCAATGCCAGCCAGGTCGTATGCGGTGCAAGCGACGGCACCACGAGCGCGATGTACTCGGTCACTACCACCGATTTGAGAGCCAGCGCCGCGCAGGTTGAAATCCAGTCGGTCCAGCCAATCAGGAAACCGGGGTAAGGACCGTAAGCGTGCGCCACCATGGCGTAGATACCACCGGACCTCGGTGTCATCGCGATCAGTTCGGCGACCACCGACAGGCTCAGCAGCACGAAACAGCCCACGCCAACCCACATCGCCATGTAGGCGACAGGATTGGCAATGGTTACGGCAATTTCTCCCGGCGTTCGCAGTATGCCGAGGCCGACAATGAGACCGACACACGCCGCAATCGAAAAACCTTTGCCAAGCAAGCGCTGCAGCTTGCCATGTCTCGCCGTTTCAGCTTGCACCGAGCTGCTCCCGGAGTGCCGCGAGCTCGGCCTCGAGTCGGTCGAGACGTTCCGACAGGGCTGCGATACTTGTGCTCCTTTCGGTCCTTACCGGCAGCGCAGCCGCCTCGACCGGGCCCGAGAGCAGGTGCATGTATTGTGCGTCTTTGCGCCCAGGTTCGCGCGGCAACTGCACCAGCAAGGGCCCGCCTTCACGGTCGATCAGCCCCTGCGCCGCGGTCACGACCGCGGCATTATCCGCGAACGTGTGCAGGCGCCCGCTGTGCGCACGCAGCTCGCCTGGCGTTTGCGGGCCGCGCAACAACAGCAGGCAGATAATCGCCAGCTGCGCCTTGTCAACCTGAATATTGCTGTAACGCGTATTGCACAACCGCTGTGCATACTTTTCGGTGCGGCCCTTGAAGTTTTCGTCCCTGCGCAGCAGGTGTTTCTCTTCCAGCATGCGCACGGTTTGCTGTACTTCACCCAGCTGCATCCTGGTAACGGGATTGCGGCTCGACTTTTGATTGCATGCGGTGGTCAATGCATTCAGCGTCAGGGGATACTGGTCCGGCGTGAGCACAGACTTTTCAATCAGGCAGCCAATAACGCGCGCTTCATTCGCATTGAGCTCGGGCAACATTGTGCAATTCCAGGAAACAAAGTCCGGATCATACGTCAGTGTTGGCCCGCATCGGGGAACGGCATCGCCGCGGGCATTTTTGGCCGCACACCGGCTTTTAAAGCCCTATCTGTGACCGCGGTCGCGGATTCCACAGGGCAACCACTCTATTCTTTTTGATTACAGATACTTATCTCCAGGACAAAGAACCAGAACACCGCTATGGGCGAAAACACCCAGGTCATCCGCAAGCCGCTGGTTCTGGTGGCCAGCGACGATACCGGCCAGCGCCAGTTAATCTGCGGCGTGCTGGACCAGTTTGGCTTTCGCACCATGACGGCCGACGATGGCAAATCAGCCTTCCTGTTGTTCCGCAAGCACCAGCCCGATGCCGTCATTCTCGATGTGCAACAGGGCGAGTCCGACGGCTTTGCCGCTTGCGAGGCGATCCGCAACCAGGACACCGGGCGCGAAACACCAATATTCATCGTCACCGAGCGAGACGACGAAGATTCGATCGAACGCGCATATCGACTCGCCGCGACCGACATTGTATTCAGGCCGGTATCGCTGCCGGTTCTGCCGCATCGCATTCGATATGCGCTGAGAAACGCACGCTCACTGAGTGACCTCGCGGGCCTGGTGCGCGCAATCCCCGATCTTATTTTCGTGGTCAATGAACAGGGGGAGGTCCAGGACGGACTCAGCGGCCCGGATGCAACCCACACCTTGCAGCTGAAAGCGCTCACGACGGCATCGCAAATTCACTTCTACCCCTGTGAGAATGATGACGGTGCGCTGGAATGTATCAAGCGCGCATTGCAAACCGGCAAACCGCAGGTGTATGAACACGTGTTGGACTCTCTTGGCATACATCTCGAAACACGGTTCGTCACGCGCGACAAAAATACCGTATTGGCGATTGTGCGCGATATTACTGAACGCAAAAGCGCCGAGGCGAAAATATTCAACCTCGCTTACTACGACGAACTTACTGAACTGCCAAACCGGGAGTTGTTTGGGCAAAGCCTGGAACGAACTATCGCCCTGGCGAAACAGGAGCAGCAGAAATTTGCAGTGCTGTTCGTGGATCTTGATCGCTTCAAGCGGATCAACGATACCTTGGGCCACACAATTGGCGATGAGCTGCTGAAAGACGTTGCAGCACGACTTTCCAGATGCACCCGCTCCACCGATTCGTTTGCACAGGTTGATCCGACTGCCAGCGGTCACATCAAACTCGCGCGCCTCGGCGGCGATGAATTTGTCATCAAGCTGTACGGCGTGGACTCCGAAGAGTCGGTTTCGCTGGTAGCGACACGAATCATCGACGCACTGACGCCACCTTTTACCTGCGCTGGTCACCAGTTTGTCGTTACGCCGAGTATCGGCATTGCGCTGTATCCGCAGGACGGCCAGACTGGCGAGGAATTGCTGATGAACGCCGATTCCGCAATGTACCGCGCCAAGTCGGTCGGCCGAAACAATTTCAAGTTCTACTCGGAAACGATGCGCACCAAGTCGCTGCATCGCCTCGACCTGGAAAACCTGATCCGTACGGCAATCCAGGAACAGCAGTTCGAGTTGCATTACCAGCCGAAAGTCGATGCCGAAACCTTCCGCCTCGTCGGCGCGGAGGCATTGCTGCGCTGGAACCACCCCGAGCGTGGCGCCATCGCACCTGATGATTTCATTCCGATCGCGGAAGAAACCGGCCTGATCATACCGCTGGGGCAATGGGTGCTGGTCGAAGCCTGCAAACAGGTCAAAGTCTGGTCGACATCCCCGGTTGGCGCAGTACCGGTGTCCGTAAATATCTCCAGCCGCCAGTTCCGCGAGAACGGCCTGATTCGTGACGTACTCGACGCAGTATCCCTGGCCGGCATCCAGGCCTCGCAGCTTGAGCTCGAGATCACCGAGAGCGTCATGCTGCAGGATGTTGAAAAAACCCTGCTCGAATTGAAGGTTCTGAAAGAGGCCGGCGTGTCCCTGTCGATCGACGATTTCGGTACCGGCTATTCGTCCCTGAGTTACCTGAAACGATTCCCCATCGATACGATCAAGATCGATCGATCGTTCGTGCAGGATCTGCACCTGGACACCGATGATGCGGCGATCTGCGCGGCTATTCTCGCCATGTCCCGGCAACTCGGGCTCAACGTGGTTGCGGAAGGTGTCGAGACACGCGAACAACTGGAATTCCTGCGCAAGCACAAGTGCAACCACATCCAGGGTCACATTTGCAGTAAGCCACTGACGCCGGAGGCTTTCTTTGCGCTGCTGGTGCGCATCTCGGGCCGCGCGGCGAACTCGGACCATCGGGCTGAGAAAACCGCCTGACTCCGGCCGATCGCCGGCATGGCCACCTCCCACAGACGGCTTTTTCCGACCTCTATGGTAATCTCTGCGACCTGGCGAACAACGCCGCCAATCATCCAATGAGACTCTGACGTGGAGCGCCTTGCATGAAGAACATCGTCGTCATCACCCTGGTCCTGTCCGTGCTCGCGGCCGGCGTCATTGGCCTGATGTGGCTGTTCGGCTTCATGGACGCAGAGCGCGTCGGGCCCAACCTGCTTAAGACGGTCGGTGGCTTTGTAATTCTCGGCGCCTGTGCCGCCGCCATCAGCGCTTTGCTGCCTGCGCGAAAAGATTCCGGCGACTAGGAAGCGCGTTATTGCGCCGGCAACGCACCGCCGACAGCGGCTGCGTGATCTGTCGCAGCAACCCGCTGCCAGAGCCGGAAGAAGTTGCCGCCCATGACTTTGCCGACGTCCTCGTCACTGTAACCGCGGGCGACAAACTCCGCCGCTATTGCATGAAAGTTGGCCTGCTCGCCAAAGCCTTCGACGTAACGGGACACGCCGCGCAAATCCGATCCGATACCGACGTGATCAATGCCGCCAATCTTTATGACGTGCTCCATGTAGTCGACCATTTCAGCAACGTCCTTGAGATGCCGGCCGTGCGGCCAGATGCCGACGATGCCACCGGCCGCAGCGATGGCGCGAATCTGCTCGTCCGTCACTGCACGGTCATGCGTGGTGAGCGCGCGAACGCCGCCATGACTGAAGATTACCGGGCGTGTCGACAGCTCAAGCACGTCGCTGATGGTTGCCTCGTTGGCGTGCGCAAGGTCAATGACCAGGCCGAGGCGATTCGCCGCCACCACCACCTGCCGGCCAAATTCGGCCAGGCCACCGGGCGAGTATGGCCAGGTCTGCGTATGACCAAGTTCGTTATTGCGAAAGTGCACCAGCTGAATCAGCCGCAATCCGTTCGCATGCATACGGTAGAGGTTTTCTATATCGCCTTCGAGCGCGTCAGCACCCTCGAGCGCCGGCATGACCGCAACCTGCCCGTTGTGCCGCGCCTCCAGCACCGTGCCCGGTGTGTCCGCGTGCACCGCGTAGCCAAGCTCGACGGTCTTCCAGAGTCGTTGCAGGCGGTCCGCGGCCAGCGCATAGGTTTCACCGGGTGCCGGCTTATACTGGCCTTTCGCGACCTCGGTACCATCACGATTCGTGTACTCACCATCGTAGGCCATGTCCGAGCTGATGTTCGCGACCACGATATCGATGGTGCTGCGTCGATAGAGCTCGATCTCATCGGCAAGAATGGACTCGACATTGGCGCGATGGAAACGGCTCGGGTGCGCATGCATGTCGGCAAACACGGCCTGCTCATGAATCGCCACGACCCGGGCGTCCGGCAATGGTGGCCTGGCACCAGGCTGAACTGGTAATGCGGGCGGCGTGGATTGGCAGCCGGCAAAGATCAGCGTCGCCAGCAGGCCAAAACCGCGGTGCAACTTTCGTCTATTCTGCATCCGTTGCCTCCTTGTCCAGGTGCTGCTGAATCCAGGCCAGGATTATCTCTTCCAGCATCGGCAATGTGATGTTGCCGTTCTCCAGTACTCGCGCATGAAACTCGCGCACATCAAAGTTGTCGCCAAACGCCTGTTCCGCAAGCCTGCGCAACTTCATGATTTCCAGCATGCCCAGCATATAGGCGTTCGCCTGCCGTGGCCAGGCGATGTAGCGATTGATCCCGGACTGCACCTCGTTTGCTGGCCAGGCCGTATTCGCCAGCATGTAGTCGACGGCCTGTTGCCGACTCCAGCCACGCGTGTGCAAACCAGTATCGATAACCGAGCGGGCAGCGCGCGCGCCCTGCTCGGAAAGCATGCCGATGCGATCGCGCTCTGCAGATGTTGACCGGGCAAAGTCTCATGAAACAGAAATGACTGCTGGCCGGTGCGCGGGCGCTGCTGCGGATTGCTGGTCGGCAGATACATGATGCCGGGACGGCTACCGTCTTCCGATGACGGCCAGTATTCGTCGGTCGCACTTTCGCGCTAGCCTGGGTAGTGTCGCGTTTGCCGTCTGCAGTATCTCCGCCTCACTCCTGAACGTAAATTCCGGGTCCGCGCTGAGGCGCCTGAGGAAGGTCTCGATCGCCTCGCCCCCCAAAAGGAACGGGTTGTCGTCGTCCAGCAACGCGCGGATCTCACCCGGCACAGCCTGCACGGTCGGCCGCGGAGCGCTGAAACCGAAGTCCAGCCCGGCTCGCAAATTGCTGATTTCCGTATCGATGTACGATGCTACCTGCTGGAGCCGCCGCAAGGTTTCTGCACGAGCCTCGGGCGTAGCGACGGGCTGCAAGTCAAAGACGTATGGCAGATCAGTGTGCCAGGCTGTCGTCGTGCTCGCCGCCCAGAGTTCGCTGCGGCAGATGCGGGTTGCAGCCGAACCTGCCAATTCCTCGTACAGTGTCCCGTAGCTCAGCCAGTCGCGGCTGCCGATTTCGGCCGGTTTGCCGATCCTGACCAGGGCTGCCGGCCAGGCGTCCTCTTGCGCCTGCCACGCAAGCAATGCTTCGGGTGAATTGTCGAACAGTTGGTCATGCTGGGCACCGGGCAACGCATACCTTACAGAATGCCGCATTGCCGCAATAGCACCCGCTTGCGCAAGGCAAAATGGCCGTTCGACAACTCGAGCCGGGGTCCCGCATAATGCGAAGCCAACAAGAATATGAACATATATGCACTCGCCATCGTCATCAGCGTCCTTGTCTATGTACTGATCGGCAACTATGCCGGCCGCAAGGTCAAACACCTGGATGACTATTTCGTTGCCGGCCGGCAGGCACCGACGTTCCTGATTCTCGGTACGCTGGTCGCCAGTGTCGTCGGCACGAATTCGTTTCTTGGCGATGTCGGCATGGCCTACGATGGTTACGGCGCGGCCCTCATCCTGAGCGGGCCGATCACGGTTGCCGGGTATGTGTTTGGCGCATTGCTTTTCGGGCGCTACATTCGCCGCTCGCGAGCGGCGACCGTGCCGGAATTTTTTGGGCGCCGGTTCAATAGCCGGCGCCTGCGCATTTTCGCCGCGCTGACTGTTGTGTTCGGCGTCGGCGGCTACCTGATGACCGTCACCCAGGGTGCGGCCATGGTGATCACCTGGATTACCGATATCTCCTACCTGCCGGCATTGATCACGGTCTGGCTCGGCTACACGACCTTTACTATTTATTCAGGCTCACGTGGCGTCGTCATCACCGACACGCTGATGTTCGTCCTGTTCGGTACGGTTGGCCTGCTGGCGATCGCATTTGTCACGCATTCTGCCGGTGGCTGGTTTCACGCCATCACTGCGCTGGCAGATTTTGAGGCGCGTCCCGGCATCATTGCCGCCAGCGGCTACCAGGGCCCCGGCGCACTCTGGGACTCACCGCTCGATATGTGGATCTGGGCCTCGATTTTCGGTCTTGCCTGGGCCATGGTCGTTGCCGTAAGCCCCTGGCAGTCCAGTCGTTACCTGATGGCCCGTGACGAACACGTCGTGATCCGCTCCGCCTGCATTGCCACCGTGGCACTGTCGGTACTGTGGACCCTTATCTATACGTCAGGGCCCGTAATCGCACTCCTGAATCCCGACATCATGCCGTCCAATAACGCCATGATCTGGGCGGCACTCAATGCCATGCCCGCCCTTGTCGGTGCGGTATTACTGGCCGGCATCGTCGCTGCCGGCCTGTCTTCGGCCTCAACATTCCTGTCGCTGGTCGCATTTTCGATCAGCAATGACGTCATGGCCGAGTCCGCCGCCAGCGACAGCACGCGCCTCTTCATCAGTCGCCTGACGATGCTCGCAGTCGGCCTGAGCACACTCGTGCTGGCGATGTTCGTGCCGCCCGATGTGTTCTGGATAACCCAGTTCGTCGGCCCGATGTTCGCCGCTGTCTGGGGGCCGGTAGCAATCATGAGCGTCTGGAGTCGCCGCATCACCGAGGCCGCGGCGTTCTGGGGTATGGTCGCCGGCTGCGTCAGCTACCTGGCTCTTAAATCACTGCAGACGCTTGGCCTGCTTGAGCTGCCGGTCTTTTTGCACCCGATCCTGCTCGGCTTTGCCATCAGCCTGTCGGTCGTGCTGGTAGTGTCGCGGGCGACGTGCGTCAGCGATACCGAGACGGCCTACCTTGAGGCGCTGCATATAGCCCCGCCGGAGCTTGCCAACCCTGCTGCGAACCGTCGCACCGCGCTCTGGCCGACGATCATGATGGTCTGGGGCCTGGTCTCCGGCCTTGTGCTGTTGCTGATCTACGTACGCCCGTACCAACTGGCGACCGGCCTGGTCTCCACCACGGGTCCCTACGTGGTCTGGAGCGGCGAGGTGTTGATCGCGATCGTTTATGGCAGTGCCCTGGTCGTCGCCGGCGCCCTGGCGCGGTTCGTGTTGCAGCAGCAATCCACGCATTCATGAGCGCGCAGCTTCGCATGCCACTGTTCGCAGCATTGGCGCTGCTGCTTGCAGCCGCCGGCGGGGCTGACGATGCGTCGCCGCGCTGCGCCAGCACCCGGTTTCGTATCGATACCAGTTTCGACAGCGGCGCCTTCGACAAGTGCACGGTTCGCCGTGACGGCACGTTCGAAATCACGATCCGGCCCGAGGATCGCAAGGTTGTTGTGGAACAGCCCTGGTTTGCGTTTCGCGTCAGCGTCTTGCGGCCGGGCGAACTCAAGGTGCAGCTGCGCATCCCCGACGGTTATGCCCGATACTGGCCGAAGCTGAGCAGCAACGGAACGGACTGGACGCGCGCGGCAGATACGGCCGTCACCATCTCTGCTGCGAAGAAAACCATGGACATCGCACTCACACTGGACGACGGCCCGGTCTGGATCGCCGCGCAGGAGTTACTCCCTGGCAGCTGGTACGACGACTGGCTGGCTGAGCTGGCGAATGACGATGAGCTCTCCGTGACGGTCATCGGTCAGAGTGTCGAGGGCCGCCCGATAAGCCTCCTGAAAACCGGCAACAAAGCCGAAACCGTCATCCTGCTCGGCCGGCAGCACCCGGCTGAAATACCCGGCGCCATGGCGCTGCGAGACTTCCTCGCGACACTGCTGGCGGACACTGAACTCGCCCGGCAGTTTCGCGCCCGGTTTAACCTGCTCATCATCCCGCTGCTAAACCCGGACGGGGTGGCAAACGGCCACTGGCGCCACAATTCGGGACGCACCGATCTTAATCGCGACTGGGGTCAATTTACGCAACCGGAAACGCAGGCGGTCGCAAAACTGCTCACCAGTGTGGATGCCCTGCAGATGCGGCCGCGCCTGATGCTCGACTTTCATGCCACCAATCTGACCCGCAGCCTGCTTTTTTATACGCAGACGGCCGACGAACTGACGGACCCTGCCGAGTTCGATATGCACTGGTTCGCCGCGGTGCGCGAGCGGCTGCCCGGGTTCGAATTCGAACACAGACCGGGCCCGAGTGATGAAAACCCGAATACCAAGGGCTATTTCTTCCGCCGCTACGGAATCCCTGCCTTTACCTATGAGCTCGGCGACGAGGCAGATCGCGCCGAGCTGCATGCAACCACGCCGGTGCTGGCGGAGGAAATGATGCGCGCATTGCTGCGCGCCGATTAAGCGTCAAAACACGTTTGGCACCAGGAACATCGCGATCAGCGAGATCATCACGATGCAAAACAGGTTTAGCCAGAACCCGGCCTTGACCATCTGCGGAATACTGACATCGCCGGTCGAGAATACGATGGCATTCGGCGGCGTTGCCACCGGCAGCATGAAGGCGCAGCTCGCGGCAATCGTTATCGGCACAGTGAGCAACAACGGCGGCATGCCGGCCTGCACCGCGATCGCGCCAATGACCGGCAACAAGGTCGCCGTGGTGGCGAGGTTGCTGGTCAGCTCGGTGAGAAAAACGACCAGCGCCACGGCCGCGACAATCAGGACCACAGAACCCAGTACCGTGAGCGGCGCCAGGCTGCCACCCAGCCACAAGGCGAGGCCGGATTCCGAAACGGCCGCGGCGAGACTCAGGCCACCGCCAAACAGGATCAGTACACCCCAGGGCAGTCGCAAAACGTCAGGCCAGGTCATGAGTTGCGGCTGGGTGGCGTCAGCGCTCGGCATCAGGAATAACACGACCGCCGCCGCGATCACTATGCCCGGGTCGGACACGCCGCTGATGCCGAGCCAGCCGGTCAGCAGACCGCGAAACATCCAGCAAAAAATAACCGTGCCGAAAATCACGGCGACACGTCTTTCGGCTACAGTCATCGGACCCATCGCTTCGCGCAAGTCGTGCAGATGTGAATCAACCGCCGCATTGGCCGGGATGTGCACCGGGTAAAGGATACGGGTCAGCAACAGCCAGGCAGCCGGCAGCAGCAGCGCGGTGACCGGCACGCCGACCAGCATCCAGCGTGCGAAGCTGATTTCGATGCCATGATTTTCTGCCATGTGCGCAACCAGCAGCGCATTTGGCGGCGTACCAACAAGCGTCGCAAGCCCGCCGATACTCGCGGCGTAGGCCAGCCCGAGCAACATGGCAATGCGGAAATCCGCTTGCGCCCGGTCGCTGATATTTGGCACGTTGTCGCGTATGACGGCAATCACTGACAACACGATTGGCAGCAACATCATCGTCGTCGACGTATTGCTCATCCACATGCTGAGCATCGCGCAGACGAACATGAAGCCGCCCACCAGGCGGCGCCCGTCGGTGCCGGTGCGCTCCAGGATGGCGAGCGCAATACGCCGATGCAGGTTCCAGCGCTCGACCGCCAGCGCCATGATGAAGCCGCCGAGATACAGGAATATGACCGGATCGGCGTAGCGCGACGCGGCGTCTTTCAAGGTCAGGACGCCAAGCGGTTCGAACAGCACCAGTGGCAGGAATGCGGTGACCGCTACCGGGATAGCCTCGGTGGCCCACCAGATCGCCATCCATATGCCTACGGCTGCCGCGTACCAGGCCTGCAGGCTCATCGCGCTCTGGCTGTCAGCAACGGCCAGCATCAGCAAAAAGATTGCGGGTCCGAGAATCCGGCCAATGACCTGGTAAGCCATCAGCTTGCTGTCAGGCCGGCGGCACGTCTTGCAGGAAAGGGGCGCAGCATGCTCGGCGCAATGGCACTTGCTGACATTTTGACTCCCCCTGAATATTGCCGCATGCAGTGCCCGGACCGGACAGACACTGCGCCACGTCGAAAAGTTTAACCGGACTGCTGCCCTGTGTCCGCCATTTTCTTGGCGCCGATCCAGGCGTCGGCCAGGTCCAGATGTACGAGGTCCTTGGGCCGTGCCGCTATTCGCTTGTAGTCGATAACGAAATTCAATCGTACAAACGGCAGGCCGGAAATGACCTCGGCGCTGTCGATCAGCTCGTCAATATCGAAACAACCGATTCCCCAACGGCAGCCGAGGCTGATGCGATCGTTATCCAGGCTCACCACGTACAGGTCGAAGTCCGCGAGGTAGCTGAGTTCACCGAGTTCCTGCGCGCGCCGCCAGGCAGCGCCACGACAGATAATGTCGATGTCTTGAACCTCGTGGATAATGCCGCGCACGAGCAACGGCCCGCTGCCGAAAATTGCGAAGTCGCCGGCCGGCAAATTGAGTGACCTGACCTTCTCAAACAATGCATGCATGCTGCAGCGTGCTCATCGCTTTCGACCCCAAATCAGGCCAACAGCATCAGGGGCGAAGAGAATGGTGCCGGATAGAAGATTCGAACTTCTGACCCCCGCATTACGAATGCGATGCTCTACCGACTGAGCTAATCCGGCGCGGCGCGCAGTATAGCCCCGTGTCCCGCCGCCGCAAAGGGTTTATGGCCACATTTGCCAGGCGTTCAAGCCCGGTCACGAACCTTGATCAGCACTTCGACACTCTGCTGCTCTGTGCCCTGGGGCAGGTCGGGCAGTTGCTCGAAACGCACCATTTCCTCGGCAATGTCGAGCAGTTCACCAGTATCGACATTGTAAAAATGGTGATGCGCATGCGTCGCCGAGTCGTAAAACTTGCGAATCGGGTCAACCATCACCTCTTTCACGAGGCCATGCTCGCTGAACAGGTTCAGCGTGTTGTAGACCGTCGCCTTGGATACCGCACTGCCGCTCTTGCGCAGCCGCTCGATGATCTGATCGGCCGACAGGTGTTGTGGTTTCTCGAGCAGGATGCTGGCAACTTCAAGCCGTTGCGGTGTAACCAGAATGCCAAATTGGTCGAACAGCGAATGAATGCGCGTCTGCGACATTTGAGCAACCTCTAAATTTTCGATTTCGGCAGTATAGACCAATTTCAGGCACTGTCGGCAGTACGCCGCATCACTAGACTCAGCGCTTTGACTACGGATGCCGCCATGCGTTATCACCCGAACGGATTCACCCTGTATGAACTGCTGCTGACGATGACGCTGCTGGCGATCATTGCCGGGCTCGCACTGCCATCGTTCGAAAAGATCATTGCCAATGGCCGACTGCGAACCGAAGTCGATGCACTGTTTCACGCCATCCACCTGGCGCGGCAGGAGTCTGTGGTTCGACGCCAGGTCGTCTCGATCTGCCCAAGTCTTGACGGCACCAGCTGCACAGCTTCGCTGGATTGGTCGGACGGCTGGATTATGTTCAATAATCTGGACCGTGACGACCCTCCCGGCCGCGATCCGGGTGAAGCCCTGCTGCAGGCTCACCGCACCGATTCCGCGGTACGGATCTCCGCAAACCGCCGCGGTTTCACGCTGCGATCGACCGAGCTCAGGGCTACCAATGGCACGATCGTGGTCTGCGACCCCGCCGGCCGGGTGACCCCGCGGGCGCTGGTCGTAAGTTACACCGGGCGGCCGCGCGTCACCCTGGCCGACACACGCGGCAATCCTTATCGCTGTGCGGATTAAGTTAAGTCGATGCGGCCATTTTCGACCGCTTGTCGGTCCGGTTTACCCGTTCGTCAGTTGCCCGGGATGCCCCGGAACCCGCGCAGTATATTGCTTACATGAAAAAACCAACCCAGGCCGGTTTCACCTTGTATGAGCTGCTGATCACGGTGTTGATCGTCGGCGTGGTACTGACACTCGGCATCCCGAACATGACGGAATTCACGCGCAACAGCCGCATCACAACCACGGCAAATGACCTGCACGCCGCATTCCTGGTCGCGCGTGCCGAAGCGGCTCGTGCCAAGACCAATATCACCATTTGCGCCAGCGACAATTCCATGACCGCAGGCGCCAACTGCCAGGGCGGCTGGGACGACGGCTTCATCGTTTTTGTCGACGACAACGGTGATCGTACCCGGGCCGGCATTGGTGAAACCGTGCTGCGCGCCCACCCCGCGATTGCGGAAGGCGTCTCGCTGGCTGTTGCCAATGACGCGACGTTTTTCACCTACACCTCGGCCGGGCTCGGTTCCGGGGTCGCGGGGTCGGTTAGCCAGGTGATCGTGTGTGATGCGCGCGGCGTCGCCGAGTCGTCCAAGGATTATTCGGCCGGACGCCTGTTAGTCGCGACCCCGCTGGGTCGTGCCACGGTGCTCAGGGACTACACGCTGGTGAGCAACGCGCTGGCCGGCATGGGCAAGACCTGCCCGTAGTCGTCCTGACGTATATATAAGGAATAGAGTCAATGATGTCAGTAAAACCAGATTGCGCAGCACGGCGACAACGCGGCTTCTCGCTGGTCGAAGTGTTGATTGCATTGGTGATCATGTCAGTTGGCATGCTCGGCATCGCCGGCCTGTACGTGCACAGCATGCAGGCGGGCCGCACCTCGATGCTGCGCCACCACGCCGTCACTCTCGCCGGCGACGTCGCCGACCGGATTCGGGCCAACCCGAGGGCCGGTATAAGCTACGAGGGTGCCGGCCTCGACGGCAACTGCGTGTCCGGTGTTGCCAGCTGCGACGAGGTTGCGATGGCCGGCCACGACATTTTTCTCTGGCAGCAACAGGCTGACGACACCCTGCCTGCCGGCAACGTCGAAGTCATTTTCGATGACAGTGGCGTGCCGCCTGTTTACACCATCAATGTGACCTGGTCCGAGCCCGGCGCCAATCCGCCGCCGGCGTATTCGATAGCAATTCCAGTAATTCCGAACTAGGGCGACGCGCATGATACAGACAAGCAAGACAATGATTCGCGCACAAACCGGCATGACCATGGTCGAGTTGCTGGTTGCACTGGCGATCGGCTCGTTCCTGATGATCGGTGCGGTGCAGATCTATAACCAGAGCCGGCAGGCATTCGTCATAAACGATTCCATTGCCCGCGTCCAGGAAACAGCACAGTTCGCCATGGATACCATCGAGAATGACATGCGCATGGCGAGTAACTGGGGCCGCACCAGCCGCGCGCTGTCGGTCGAAGGCCGCTCGATTCTGGGCGACAAGAACCCGCGTGCATTGCCCGAGCCGAACGTCTGCGGTGACGGTTGGGCACTGGACATCGCGCTGGCGGTTGATGGCGAGAACAATTCGTATACCCTGCCCTGCCTGCCACAACCTGCTGCACAGCTGAATTCGGACATTATTACGGTGCGGCGCGCCACGGTTGCACCGGTCGCGGTGGACAGTACCCGGCTGCAGATTCAGACAACGCGTATCCAGGGAGAAATTTTCAGTGCCGTGGCACCGCCGGCGACATTCAGCACCGCGATCAACCCGGTCACCGGGCAGCCGGCGTCAACCACGCATAACTTGCTGGTCAGTTCGTACTACGTGGCCAATAACTCCGACCTGATCCCGGGCACGCCGACACTGCGGCGCAAGCGCCTGACCAGTGTCGGCGGCGCGCCAACCATCGTCGATGAGGAGATCGCGCCGGGCGTGGAGAACATCCAGATTCAGCTCGGGGTGGACGTCGACGCCGACAATACGGTTGACCGCTACGTCAGTCCCGGCGAAGGCGTCTATGACCCGAACGATGCTGTGAACTTCATCCCGGGCGCGCGCGTGATCACGGCGCGCATCTGGCTGCTGGTGCGCGGCGTGACCATCGAGAACGGCGTTATCGACCCGACTGACTACGAGCCCGGCGATGTCGACCTCGGCACCTTCAATGACAGTTTCCGTCGCATGATGGTGTCAAAAACCATCCTGTTGCGTAACGCCAGGACCTGATTGAGAGCACTACGATGAAAATGATGACTTATAAAAACAAGCAGCGGGGCGCGGCGCTCATTGTCGGCCTGGTGCTGCTCGTCGTGATAACCGTCCTCGCGATCTCCGGCATGAACACCGCGACCACGGAACTGGCCATGGCGCGCAATGACCAGAACTACGAATACGCCTTCCAGGCCGCCGAAACCGGCCTCGAAAACATCCTGGCTCTCGGCACATTTGATACCGCCGGCGCCCCGGCTGTGACCAGGAACATCAATACCCACGACACGGTCGTGGCACAGGTGGACTATGAAGACTGGTCGATCGTGCCGGACAAGGCATTCAGCCTCGGCTCAGGCAGCGGCGTGTCCGCCTACCATTTCGTGGCGACCGCGACCGCGGATTCGCTGCGCTCGCCCGGCAATACCACGGATCGCGATGCGAGTGCGGTTCACACCCAGGCATTTTATGTCGTCGGCCCCGAATCGCCGACGCTCTAGGAAGGTAAAACTCATGGACATCAGAAAATTATTTGCAATTGCGGTCATCGGCACAAGTTTCGCCGCCAGTGCGCAAGCGGAAGTTGTGTCGCAGGCGTACGAACTCACCATGGAGCAGTTCACGGCGCCAACCACGGCCAACGCCAGCATCTCATTCAGGGAATGCGATGACTGCGAAATACTGCGCATGCGCGTAAGCGATGCGACCAGTTATACGGTAAACAGCAAGCAGGTCCGGCTGGAGGAGTTCCGGCTGGCGGTGGCGCAGCTGCGTGGCAGCGAGCGGGCATCGGTAACCGTATTGCATCATCTCGAATCGAACACTGTGCAATCGATCAGTGTATCGGACTAAACGCAAGACTATAGATTGAGGCCAGGATCATGAAGATCTCTATGCGCAAAATTACATGGATGAGTGTCAGCTTTGCGATCGCGACGCTGGCCGGCATGCCGGCAATCGCGGACGACACCGAGCTGCTGTTGATTAACCCGGATCCCACGAAAAATCCGAAACCCAACGTCATGTTCATCCTGGACACGTCCGGGTCGATGACCACGGAGCAGACGACCACCGACCCGTATGACAGCAATGACACCTATGCCGGTGCCTGTGATACCGATCATATTTACTGGACGGACGTCGATGTCATTCCCGTTTGCGATGCGTCGAATCTGAATTACATTGAGAAATCGGCATACCATTGCGAATTTTCGCGAAAGCAGATTGCCGGCATCGGCAGCTTCACCAACACCATGGTGCAGTATCGCGACGGCGGCAAGGACGGCATGACAGTCGGCCAGGCGCGTTGGCAATACCTGGCATCCGGCTACCACACCCAGCCGGTCGAATGCCAGGCCGATTCGGGAACGCATGGTGATGGACGTGCCGGGTACTTGTGGGCGGCAGCCGGCACCAATCTTGCCGATCCGTTTACCAATGACCCGGAATCAGAACTCGCGTGGGGCAGCGCGCCACGAAACCTGAGCTACACGTTTTACGATGGCAACTACCTGAACTGGAAGAACTCCCCGGCTACGGTAGTCATGTCGCGCAACGCCATCATGAAGGCGGTGGCGACCAAGGTGCTGAGCTCGGTCAACAACCTCAATGTCGGCCTGATGCGCTTCCAGGGCGACAATGGTGGTCCGGTCATTCTTGATATCACTGACCTGGACGCGAATCGCCAGACTGTAATCAATGCCATCAACTCCTTGCCGGCAAGCGGCCGCACGCCCTTGTCCGAGGTCATGTACGAGTCGGCGCTGTTCTGGCGCGGCATGCCGGCCCATTACGGCACCACGACATATACCGCACTGACGGATCCCAAGGCGCTGGCGTCGACAAATCCCATGGTCTACGAGCAACCGGACTGGGACGTCTGTGCCAAGAATTACAACGTACTGCTCACCGACGGTGCGCCGGTCGAGGACTTTGACACGCCGGGGCTGATCGCGAACCTGCCAAATGTCGCGAGTGTACTCGGCTATGTGGGTTGCGACGGCGCCGCGCTCTCAGGCGGTGGCCGCTGCCTCGATGATGTCGCCGAATACCTCTCACAGTACGACCTCGACGCAACGACGCCGGGCAACCAGCTGGTGACAACGCATACGATTGGCTTTGGTGACGACGCGTCCGATATTCCGATTCTCGAGGAAACCGCGCTGAACTCGGGCGGCCAGGCGTTCGTCGCCCGGGACGTGGAATCACTGACCCGGACCCTGCTCGACATCATCGCCAACATCAACGACCGCACCTTGTCGTTCTCGGCGCCGGCGGTTTCCGTGAATACCTTCAACCGCACGCAGAATCTGAACGACCTTTACATCACCACCTTCGGTGCCAAGTCGAAAGTGCACTGGCCGGGTAATTTGAAAAAATACCGTATCCAGAATCGCACCATCGTTGACCTCAACGACAACGATGCCGTCGATCCGGCGACCGGCTTCTTCCTCGACACCGCGCACAGTATCTGGACGGTGGGCGGCGCCGACGGCAATGACGTCCGCCTTGGCGGTGCCGCAAGCAAATTGCCGACGCCGGCATTGCGCAATATTTACAGCAATTACAACGTTGGCAGCATCACGGCCGCGAACAATCTCATTCACCCGGGCAATTTAAGCCTGCTGGATGCGGACTTCGGGCTGACCGGTGCCGCCGGCGAACCGACGCTGGCCGTTTTGCTGGCCTGGGCACGTGGTGCGGATGTGCGTGACGAAGATGTCAACCCCGGTACGCTCGTACGCTATGCAATGGGCGATCCGCTGCACTCGCAGCCCGCCGCTATTGTCTATGGCGGCACTTCCGCAAGTCCGGACGTCGTCGTGTACACGGCCACCAACGACGGCTACCTGCATGCGATCAATGGCGCCGATGGCACCGAGCTCTGGTCATTCATACCGCGGGAATTGCTTGGCAACCTGACCCGCCTGTACTTCGACCCGGGCTCCAAATACAAGCAATATGGACTCGATGGCAACATTGTGCCGGTCGTCAAGGATGTCGATCGCGACGGTGTTATCGAGCAGGCGGACGGCGACTTTGTCTACATCGTGTTCGGCATGCGCCGTGGCGGCGATACCTACTATGCGATGGACGTCACCAACAAGACCGCGCCATCGCTGATGTGGACCGCCAATTTCCCGGAAGCGGGCGAATCCTGGTCCACGCCCGTTGTGGCCCGCATGGATATTGCTTCAGTCACGCAGAACAGCGACAAAGCCGTACTGGTCTTTGGTGGCGGCTACGATACCGTGCACGATACCGAAACGCACCCGTCGGTTCCTGACGCTGTAGGTGCGGGCGTTTACATCGTCGATCTCGTGTCCGGCACGCAATTGTGGCGCGCGGGTATGGACAGCGGTGCGGACCTGCGACTCGATGAACCGGGCCGCGAAATGGATCGTGCCATCCCGAACGAGGTGCGCGTTATCGACCTCAGCGGCGACGGCCTCGCTGATCGCATGTACGCTACCGACCTTGGCGGCCAGGTATGGCGTTTCGATATCACCAACGGCAACGCGCCAGCCACCCTGGTTGCGGGCGGCGTCATTGCCCAGCTCGGTGCCGAGGGACTGGCTACGCCGACCGCGGCCGACACGCGACGCTTCTACAATGCGCCCGACGTTTCCCTGATAACCGATGATCTGCAACAGCGTCGCTATATCGCGGTTAGCGTTGGCTCAGGCTATCGTGCCCACCCGTTCGACTTGTCTGCCTCGGATCGTTTCTTCTCGATTCGCGACAAGAACGTCTTCAACCAGCTGAGCCAGCTCAGCTACGATACGCAGACGATAATTACGGACGCGGACCTGGTGGAGGTCAGCGGTACAACTCAGACCGTCATCACCTCCAATGACGACGGCTGGAAGTTTACGCTGCCGTTCAATGAAAAGGTGTTGGCGGACTCACTGACGTTCAACGACGAGATTTTCTTCGTCGCCTTTACGCCGGATTCGAATGCCGCTGCCACCTGCTCCGCAGGCAAGGGAACCAACTTCCTGTATCGCATGAGCGCGGTGAATGGCGATCCGATTGTGCCAAACATCGATACACTGAACCCGGCGCTGGCCGATGACGAGCGCCGCACTACCCTGCAACAGGGCGGTATTGCACCGACACCGACGATCCTGTTCCCGAGCCCGGACGACAGTTGCACCGGTACGGACTGCAACCAGCCGCCGCTCGGCTGTGTGGGCGTCGAGTGCTTCGACCCAGGGTTCGATCCTTTCCCAGTGCGCACCTTGTGGACGCAGGACGGTATTGAATAATGCGCCGCCGACAGGACAGGACCATGAAAACGTTCAAACACATGCGCGGCGTAACGCTGATGGAGCTGATGATCGTCGTCGTTATCCTCGGCATCCTTACGGCGGTTGCGTACCCGAACTACCGCGAGTTTGCCGCCAGGGCAAAGCGCACCGAGGCAAAAGCACTGTTGCTGGAAATTGCCAACAACCAGGAACGCTTTTACCTCAACGCGAATAGCTACGGTACCCTGGCGCAGCTGAACTACCCTGCGGACCCGATGGTTACGGACAGTGGTTCGTATTCAGTGACGGTGGTCGCCAACGACGCCAGTAACTTCACCGCGGTGGCGACCAATCTGCTCGGTGGCAGCGAAGCGGCGCGGTGCACAACGTTCACCATCGATGGTCGCGGCAACAAGACCTCAACTGGCAGTATTGCGAACTGCTGGACGGATCAGCGCTAGATCAATCGGCATAGCTAACGGGGTCAGAGCCCTAAAGGGCTCTGACCCCTTCTTATTTTCTTTTGCTCAGCAGGATCGCATCAACCAGTAACAGCGCCGCGCCCACCGAAATGGCCGAATCGGCAATATTGAAAGTCGGGAACGGCCAGCTGCCGAACCAGACCTGGATAAAGTCCGTGACGTAGCCGAGCGAGGCGCGATCGATCAGGTTGCCTATGGCGCCGCCAAGCACCAGCGATAGTCCCGCCGCCAGCAACAACGGACCCTCGCGCCGAATTCGCCACAACCAACCAGTAATGACAACGCTCACTGTACTGGCAAGCAGTACAAAAAACCAGCGTTGCCAGCCGGACTGATCGGCCAGAAAGCTGAACGCAGCGCCAGTGTTGCGCTGATGTATGAGATTCAGAAAAGAGTTGATCGGCACCCTGTCATATAACGGCAGCCATTCGATAATCGCCCACTTGGTGACCTGGTCCACCACGACCACCAGGAGTGCGACACTGCAACAGGCAATGAAGCGTTGCGTCCCGCTATTTGCTTGTGCTGACAATTGCCGCTCCTTTCACGCTGCTGTTGTTGCCAATATGGACCGCGCATTGTCGGCATCGCGATGCATTTGCGCAACCAGTTCCTCGATGTCATCGTACTTGATCTCGCTGCGCAGCCGCGAAATAAATTCAATGTGAATGTAGGCACCATAGATTTCTTCGTCAAAATCGAAAATGTGTACCTCGAGTAACGGCTTCACACCATTGAATGTGGGTCGCGTACCAACGCTCGCGACTGCATGCAGCGCGCTCGCCCCAAGACCGCGCACGCGCACCGCGAATATTCCCATTACCGGGCTTTGGCGGCGACGCAGGTCAACATTCGCTGTTGGAAATCCGAGCGTGCGCCCAACTTTCTCGCCCCGAATTACCGTACCGGACATGCAATAGTAGCGACCCAGCAAGGTGCGCGCCGTCTGCATGTCCCCCAGCCACAGCGCGTTCCGAATTGCAGTGCTACTGACCCGAACACCGTCGACAATGACACTGGGCAATTGTTCGACATCAAACTCAAGCGCACGACCTGCCATCTGTAGTTGCTCCACATGACCTTCACGCCGCCGTGCGAATCGAAAATCATCGCCAACAACGATATGCCGCGCGCCGAGCCCATGCACCAGGATACGGCGAATGAAGTCAGGCGCTGAAATATCGCGCATATTCGCGTCGAAGCGTGGGCAGTAGAAATAGTCGATATCCTGCTGCGCGAGTGCCTCGAATTTTTCCCGGAAACGCATCAGCCGCGCTGTCGGCCGCTGCGGCGCAAAAAATTCGCGCGGCATTGGCTCAAAACTCATGATCACGGAGGGCAAACCGGTTTTGTTCGAGGCTTTGCGCACGCTCGCCAGCAATTGCTGATGGCCGAGGTGCAGGCCATCGTAGGCGCCAATTGAAACGACCGTACCATCCTGCAGCTCGTGGTACGGCAAATCGTCGAGATGACGGACCAGCTGCACCTTAGTGGGGCCTCATGCCGAGATTCGCGACCCGCAGCCCGAGCGCATGCAATACCAGCAGGTATATTCCGGCCGCCGCGACGATGCTGACGCCGAGCCACCCGGCCCGGTCCAGCGATGTCGCGGTTCCGGTCCACCACTCGAGTGGCCGGCTGAGCTGGTCGAGTGCGTAGATCATCACCAGGTTCGCCACCAGCGCCTGCAAGGCCAGCCTGGCCCAGCCTTTTGAGTGGCGGACAATATTGTCTTTGCGCAGGCCGCGATACAGCATCCATGCGTTCAGCATTGCCGCAACCGATGTGGCGAGCGCGAGGCCGGCGTGATTGCCTTCGTAGGCGCGATCGGTCAGGTACCAGACCAGCGCAACGCTGATCAAAAAATTAGCCGCCAGCGCAATCAGGCCAATGCGCACCGGTGTTTTCGTATCGTGGCGTGCGAAAAACGCGGGCGCGAGAATCTTGACAAACGAAAATCCAATCAGGCCGACCGAAAATGCGCGTAGTGCCAGCGCGGTCATGCGTACGTCGTCATAACTGAAATTGCCACCATAAAAAATCGTCGCGACAAGTGGCTCGGCGAGCATGGTCAGCCCGATCGCGGCTGGCACGGCAATGAGAAATACCAGCTTCATCGACCAGTCGATGGTCGCGGAAAATTCATCTTCCGCGTTATTGGCAAACTGCCGGGCAAGATAGGGCAAGGTCACCGTAGCCAGGGCAATACCGAACAAGCCGAGCGGAAACTCCATCAACCGATCGGAGTAGTACAGCAGGGAAATCTTGCCGACACCCAACATCGACGCAATGATGCCGCCAATCAGGACATTAATCTGCGCGACCGAAGAACCGAAAATGGCTGGCAACATCAAGCGCATTGCGCGCCGCACGCCTTCATGCGCGGGCTGCCACCGCGGCCGCGGCAACGCCCCGATGCGCATGAGAAACGGAAGTTGCAGCAGCAGCTGCAGGATGCCGGCGACAAAGACGGCATAGGCGAGCGCCATGCCGGGCTCCTCCAGTCTGGGCGCCCACCAGTAAACCGCGGCAATCAATGCCACGTTGAGCAGCACCGGGCTGAAAGCAGTTGCCGCAAATCGACCGTAGGTATTCAGGATGCCACCGGCGAACGCCGTCAGCGAAACGAAAAACAGGTAGGGAAACGTAAAGCGCAACATCATGGTTGCCAGCTCGAAATCACCGCCACCGGTAATAAAGCCCGGCGCCACGATCGCGACCAGAATCGGCGCCGCCAGTACCCCGGCCAGGGTGACGACAAACAGGACGACCGCAAAGGTCCCCGCAGTCGCGTCGACGAACTCACGAGCCTCCGCGTGGCTGTGTCGCTCACGATAACTCGCCATCACCGGAACGAAACCCTGCGAAAATGCGCCTTCAGCAAAAAAGCGCCGCAACATGTTCGGAATTCGGTTCGCGACCAGGAAGGCGTCCATGACGATGGAAGTCGCAAAGTAACGCGCCAGCACCATGTCGCGAATCAGCCCCAGAATGCGCGACAGCAGCGTCATACCGCTGACTACCGACGTCGATTGCAGTAGCCTGCGTCCCGAAACCGCCCAGACCCTGGGCGCAGCTGCGTTTTTTTGCTCGGTGTCCGGGCCTTTTTCGGTGCTCATAGCGGCGTTGAGTTTACCCCGGAAATGGTCGCAAATCAGTGATTTAGCCAGCCCGCAAGAGCGCGGGCGAATTACGTTGACAAGCCGCGGCGGGCCGCGAATAATACGCGGCTCTTTGAGAGCAGGACTCGGTAGAAACCAGTGGCAAATATCAAATCAGCCAAAAAACGCGCCGGCCAGGCAGAGAAAGCCCGCAAGGCCAATATGAGCATGCGCTCCATGATGCGCACCAAGATCAAGAATGTCGTCAAAGCCTGTGATGCGGGCAACACGGACGCCGCCATTTCAGCTTATAAAGAAGCCGTGCCGGTGATCGACAGCATGATCAACAAGGGCATCGTCGACAAGAACAAGGCCGCGCGCCACAAAAGCCGCCTGAACAAGCGCGTCAAGGCACTCGCCGTCTAACTAACAAATAGTGCTACCAGCAGTCGGCTCCGCCGGCGCTGCTGCCGCGTGTACCGGCCTGGGTCAGCGTCAGGCTGGCGCATTCTGTATCACGTCCCTGGCCATTGAGCGGTGCCGCCGTAATCGTGTAGGTCGTGGCAGCGACATTCGACAGCGAAACCGAATACACGGCATCCGGGTCACCTGCAACCGTGCTGTTTCCATCGTCTTTTAGAATCAGCGGATTCGCTGCGAAGCCCAGCACCGTCAGGTCGTTCGTAAAACGCTTGTTGTCCATGAAGAACTGCTGTTGCCGGTCGGCGATTTGCAATAATGCCGAAGTCGCAGCGCTACGCTTGGTATTGACGATATAGCGCATGTAAGACGGGTACGCGAATGCCGAAATAATTGCGACGATCGCGACTACGATCATCAGCTCCAGCAGACTTACACCTTTTTGCTTGTTATGCATGGTCCGGTTCCTGGTTAGAGATCTGCATCTTCCTGCAGGTGCCAAAATGTTCGCCAGCGTGTAGTCGCATCCACGTTGTCGATCTGCAGGTCAGGCCGCAGTATCTTGTTCGGTGGCACCGAAACTACCTCCGCCGGAATACCGAGGGACTGCAATTCGACGCTTCTGTCGTCCTTCGAGGTCGGCTCACCCGGATTATCAGGGTTATCGTCACTGGTATCGTAATTTATGACCGACCTGGCATCCTGCAATGAAACGGCATACAGGCGACCTCCGCCTTCGGACGGCGAACAGGCCGTTGCGCCGGTACCCGAATTCGGCAGGTAGGTAGTAAAAAATATCTTGCCGGTCAGGGTCAGCGCCGTCGCGAGCACTTTTTCACCGGGCTCCTCCAGCTGCAAGCGCCAGCCGTTTGCCAGGTCGACGACGCATCCTGCGCTGGTTTGCAGGCAGTTGCTGGTGACATCACCGAAGTCCGCGTGAGTAAGTCCGGTATCCAGTCCGCTTCCCGGCGCAGTGTGGCGATCCTTGATCATGTAGGTGAAGTTTGTCGTTACACCACCTTTGTCGAGCGGATTTGCGCGGTTGCCGGAACCGATAACAACGCCGTCAAACAATCCGTTGCTGTCCTTGCTGGGCACGAGATCGGGACGATGGAAAAAGCGACGATCGGATACGATCCCTGAGTCAGCGTGACGACCGACCGATGCCAGCAAACTCAGTGACCATTTCGAGGTATCGTCACCGAAGATATCCGCGCGCCAGATGTTGCCGCCGGTATCACCAACCACTATGCGATCGGTAAAGCCATCGCCATCCGTGTCCGCGACGCTCAGGGCGGACGGGATGCTGTCCACCAGGCCGGCGTGCTCGAAGGCCGTTGCGCTGGCTCCACCTGAGCCATTTTTCGCCTTCCAGATCAGCTGGCCGGTCACCGCATCGACGACGTAAATCGCGTTGCCTTCACTGTCGTCGGTACCGACGGACCCACGTGTATCCTTGTTCAGATCGTAGCCGCCGGCAAACATGACTGCCGGCCTTGGGCCTGAGGCCGTTTCTACCAGGCCAACGCGCGGGTCGGAAAAGGTATAACCCAGCTCCGAGAAATCGCCGGACTTGTCGATCGTCCACATCAGATCGGGTGCGGTTGGATTGGTCACGTCAAACGCGTAGTAGGCTTTGCCGCCGCGACGCATACCGACGTACAGATACACCCGGTCGCCATCGCTGGATACGATTGAGCCATCATTATTCCTGTCCAGCATGAAGGCTACCGGTGCGCCGTCAACTGTGTAGGGATGCCGCATTCCGGTGCCATTGGCACGCAATACCTTTTGCGCCGGCATCGCCGCACGCGGCATAAACGCCCACACCTCCTGGCCACTCTCGGCGCCGCCAGCGGTCGTGTTACGAATCATGCGCAGCATGCCGTCATTGGACGCCACTGCAAGATAAATAGCCGGGTTGTCCGGATCACTGTAGCCGCCGATAGAACCGTAGTTCAGCGGCAAAGGACGGGAGTGCAACGGGTCGCCGAATATCCAGTCACGCGGTTCGCTGCGTACGCCATCGCCATCAAGATCATCGATGTCCAGGCCGCGCGAATAAGCGATCAGCTCACTCGCCTCGAGCGCGGTTGCTACGTCGTAGTCGGACTGCAGTAACGCCGCAGTAAGCAGGTCGGTATTCAGATTACCGAGCGCTGTGGAGGTGCGATCGAAGTATATTCTGCGCCCGCCGAGGCCATTAGCCTCCTGCGGATTGCCCGCCAGG